>Ga0207646_10006786_pt1 | contig 11784 bp, 9 predicted proteins | sample KBSK5502metaG_FD_184343 | JGI IMG/M metagenome (GOLD analysis project Ga0207646, IMG submission 184343) | Corn, switchgrass and miscanthus rhizosphere microbial communities from Kellogg Biological Station, Michigan, USA - KBS K5-50-2 metaG... | ecosystem: Host-associated > Plants > Roots >...
AAATGGAAAGACCTGCTCTCGCCCGGACCCAGTGTGTTGCACCACTTGATAAAGCAACACAGCCGTCGCCAGAATCAGGATCCAGAACAAAATAGTTTTTGCTGTCGAATTCAATCAAACCCCCAACCAGCCAAAATGGCCGGTGCGTTGCTCTTCGACACTAACTCCAGAGCGCCTCAAATGCCACTTTCTTCCGGGAACGTCCACGAGGAGCGAATTCGCGGGAAACGGGAAACGAGGCCACCCAGACAATTGCCGAACCTGCAACAATAACGGGCCACCGCATGCGGTGACCCCGTGGAATCCGGGCGCGTTGAAATAGTTTCTTGAGCTTTCCGGCGGGTAACCCCACCGGTCGGTAATAATCGCCGGGTTTCCAATTCCTGATTCTAACATACGGCCCAATCGATTCCGCATCTACAAAGACGCGGAAACCAAGGCTGTCGTTAGCTTCTGCCTCGACAATTTCAGCCCTGAAAACTTTTCCTAATTCCGGTATATGGATCTCGCCCGGAATTTTCAACTCGTACTCGTAATCGACCAGACCTGCGGCCGGCTCACGAAAAACCAGACGGCCGAATTCGCGGGCAACAACGAGTCCACCGGGAATTTCCACGACTTTTCCGCTTTTGCCCGGTTCGAGAAGCGCGCGAATGGATTCAATATGATCGAAAGAGACATCACGCAGCCCCGAACCGGCCATTCGTAGCGCCGTCCGAAGCACCCGGCGGACCAGCCCGACCGGCGCGGATTCCAGCCCCGCTACACGAACTACGAAGTCGCCCTGCTCTTTTGTTCCATTCCTGCTGAGCCACTCATTCGTAAGGGCGCGCATCCAGGTATCTTCGCCCTCCAGAATCTCCACCGTGCGCGCCAGTGTTTCAATAAGGTTGGGGTTGAAGTCGGAGGCGAGCTTTGGAATCGCGACGTGCCGCAGGCGATTTCGGGCGAAATTTAGATCGAAATTGGTCGAATCGGTACGCCACGGTTGATGTTGTTCCTTTAAATACGCCTCAACCTCCTCGCGTCCGCTCTCAATAAGCGGACGGATCGTGTTTTCAGTGACGGGCGCCATTGAAACCAATCCTTCCGACCCGGAGCCGCGCAGCAAATTCAACAGAAATGTTTCCACGCGATCGTTACGCGTGTGCGCCAGCGCGATTTTGGAGAAGCCGTTTGTGCGGCACACTTCATTGAAGAACGTCTTTCGCGCCTCTCGTCCCGCCGCTTCCACATTCGGGCCGGACAGAGCGACTTTTTTCGAAAAGAACTTCACGCCCAGCGTTTCGGCCAATCCCTGCGTGAATGCTTCATCAGCGTCGGATTCCGCGCCCCGCAATCCGTGATTTACGTGCGCAATCGCGGCTTCGATCCCGAGTTCCTTCAACGCGAGAGCTAGGCACAGGGAGTCCGCCCCCCCGGAAACGCCCGCCAGCACACGATCGCGCGGGCTCAGCATCTGGTGTTTTTGAATGGTGTTTCGGATCTGGGTAACGAATTTCGACAACACAGAGGAATTCCAGCAATTATAAACGCGTTTACTGTTTCCGTTACATAACGTAACCAATATCCAGCAACTTTAGATCAGCCTCACTCGCCGTTTCCATGATGCCAATGACTTAGCAACTGGGTTCTAAATTGCCATCGTGACCGCGCCGGAACGCAGGAAGCCAACGGTTGGCAGGAGATTGTGATTTCCAGGCATGCAACTGTCGTGTTGATCACCTTATCGCTCCCCATATCCGCGTTGGCGCAGAACCATCGGGTTACGAATGCGTCCGACGGCGTACTCGTCGCTACCGCCGGTTTAGGAACGTTGACTCCCGGATCATCATCGAAGCCAACAGCCACGCAGGTCCAATTTCGCCTCCGAAGCAGACAATCGACGGGTTACCGAGTGGACTGCCAGGCAACCTTCACGACAACGCTTCTCGCGGTTGCCGCCGGAGGCGCCACGGTCTCCGCCGGTGATGTCGGCGTCGGAATTACGTCGGTGACGCCTGCATCCGGAGCGATTCTGCCAAGATCAGACGTGATTTCGGCCGGCTTCAACTACGACCCTTCCGCGCAATCCACGGTCAATGGCCTGACGCCATTTGCAGGCGCGGCGTCGGGGCAGGCAACTCTGGCCGACCTCGCCGCCGGAATGAAGATTCTGAGCGGCAACAAAGTCAACAACACGATCAATACCGGTAGCAGCACCACAAACTATCTGACCGTCACGATGAAATTCGCAGTCGTGCCGCAGTACTTTACGCCGGCAAATTTCTCTTCAGTGCTGACGCTGACGATTTCCAACGGACCTTAGGAGGGTCACGTGAAACAAACAGGAGTGAAACTATTTTTAGTGTGCCCAGTGGTCGCGCTTCTGGTGCAAACCGGACTGGCGCAGACGACCGGAACGATCACCGTGACCGGAACAACGCCGACAGCCGTGTCCGTCACCAACGCGTCGGATGCAGCGCTGAGCACCACAGTCGCTCTCGGAAGTCTGACGCCGGCTGCGGGCGGCGGTCTTATCACAGGCAGCGTTCAGGCACGATTGCGCAGCAACAAGGCCTACACGCTTTCCGCACAGGCAGCCGCATTGAACCTCAGTAATCCGGCAGCCGCCGACGGCGGATCATCGATCACCCTGAGCGATATCGGTTTCGGAATCACAGCAGTCGATGCGACGGGTGCAAACGTGGCCACAGGACACACCGACACGATCGTTTCACTCTTCAACTACAGCAGCGGTTTTCCTGCCATCACCAACGGCTTGACGCCGTTCGTCGCAGGCACCAACGCAACGCTGAACGACCTGACCGCCAACACGCAGATCCTGAGCGGATCGCGAATCAGTGCCAAAGGGAATATCTCGACGAACAATAACTTCGTCCTCCTCACGCTGGGAATTGCGACGTTGCCTCAGTACTTCACTCCCAACACCGGATTCAGCACCACAGTCACGCTGACGATTGCCGCGCCATGAACAGACGAATCGATATCCTTTTGCTGCTACTCCTGGGCCTTATCCTCGCCGCCGTGGCTAATTCCCACGCTCAGACAGCCGGGCTCGGGCTCGATCCCGGGCGGATGGAAGTTGAAATGAAACCGGGTCAGGAAAAAACAATCGCCTTCACGATCGATTCACCTTCCTCTGAAGTACCGGTGCGGGGAAGGCTGTTGCTCAGCCTCACGGATTGGGATGTGAATGAGGACACGAGCATCAGTTATGCCGATCCGGGCACCATGAAAAACTCCGCGTCACCATGGGTCGTTTTCAGTCCCGCGGCTCTGAGCATTTCATCCGGACAGAAACAACTGGTGCGCGTGACGGTGCGGGTACCGCAACAGACCGCGGCAGGTGTGTATCGCACGGCGATTTTCGTTCAAGAGCGGCCGCCGGCCGCCGCGCCTCAGAGCGGCGAGCAGCTTCTCTATATACGTTTCCGCTATGTTTTCTTTCTCTACGTCGTCATTCCTCCCGTTTCGTTCGAGCCGGCGCTCACGGATCTGCGGCTGATCCCGGGCGGCGACGGACTTCACATCGTGTGCGACCTGGCCAATCACGGTTCGCGCCATGTGCGCCCGTTGATCACGGTATCCATTCGCAATTCGCACAAAGACGAAATCAAACTCGTCCGGAATTATGAAGGTACGGTGCTCCTGCCGTTCTCCACGATACGCGAAGCGTTTCGCCTGAAAGACAACCTCGTACCCGACGTTTACGAGGTCAGCGCGCAAGTCGATTTTCAGGACAATGGCCCGCTGCAATCGATGCATCGAACCGTGGATTTGAGCTCCGCAAATTAGATTGCTGCGGGCGTTTGCAGTCATTCTTATCTTCTGCATCGCCGCCGCAGCCCAGATTTCGAGTCCCGCCATCACCGTCAACAGCAATCCGATTGTCACAGTCCGTCCCGTGACGCGCATCGCGAACGACTGGTTCCTTCCGCTCGTGCCCATCGCTCAGGCTGTGGGCGCGGAGCTGCGCATCAGCGGTCAGCCGCAACAATTGTCGGTGCGGCGTGCCGACGGTACCACCGTCACGTACGACAATCGATCCGGAGAAATTCGAACTCAGGCCGTTCTGATCGGACGCGTGAAAGCGTACGAACAGGTTCAGATCATTTCCGTGACCGACGACCTGCTTTTTCCATTGAACGGCCTCGTCGCACTGCTCGGTGTGGACGTGTATGAGGACAGCGAACGAAATCTTCTTGTCATCCAATCACGCGATGCCTCGCAATCGCGCCCGCACAGTCTCGGCGGATCCCCGCTCAATGTCGGAACCGTCGACTACAACTACGGATTCGCAATGAACGGCGCAGACCATGGGCAATTTGCAACCGTTCGAAGCCGGATTCTGGCCGGAAGCATTCCCACAACCGAAGACCTGACTCTAAGTCAGGCGCCGGGATATTCGCAGCCGCGTGTCACGCAGGGCTGGATGAGAGCCGATCTCTCCGCAGACCGCTCTCTCGTCATCGGCGATCACTCCACCTACTCGGGCATCGACGCGTTCACCGATACCGTTCGCGGAGCCGGCCTTCAATCGCAATCGAAAGGCTTGTTCACGCACTTTTTTGCGGGCCGCGCGGTCAGCACGAGTTTTGCTTCTGTCGGCCCGGTCGGTGTTCTGAAATACGACTCGACCCTCAGCGGCTTCAGCATCCGGCGCGCCGCCAAAGATAAGGAGTTCATTCTGGCCGGAAATTATTTTCAGGGCCCTGATCGCCGCGGCACAGCCGTCGGCGCGGCTTACAGAATCGGCAACAAGGCCGATCAATTCAAAATACAAAGTTCGATTGGACGCTTCTCGAGTGCCCCTTCCCAGGGTTGGCGTCCAGCCTGGGGTCTGACGGCGACGAATACTTTCAATCCGGCGAAGTACATCACTATCGCGGGCCAGCTGGATCAGTACGGAAAAAACTTTCTTACGGTTCGCGATGAATCCCGTTTTACCGGCCAGCTTAATAAATCCGCTTCCGTGATTCTTCGCCCGTTTCAATCGCTGAACTTCAGCGGCAGCATGAGCGACCGTTCTTTTCTTCAAACCGGACGGCGTTCCCGGAACACCAGTTACGGCGCGAACGGCTCGCTACCGGGAGTTCAGGCGCTGCAGTGGAGCGCATTCAGGTCGGCACAATCCGATGATGGTTCCACTCTCGGACGATTCGTCCTCGAGCAGTACTCCGTTTCTGTTCCGAACATGAAGAGCTATTCGATCTACACGTACTACTCCAGACTTCGCCTGGGCAACGACCTCGTTCGCGATGTGAACCTGATCATCCTGAGCGATCGCGGACGTTATGGCCGCTTCGGTTTCCATGACCAGATGCAGCTCGGACACTCCAATCGATACGGAATCGACTGGAGCCTGCAATTCGCCTCACGCGATGCCTTCCTTCGCGCGGCAATCGATCGGTCTATTCAATCCACTCAATCCATTGACCAGAAACAAAAGCCAGGCTTCGCCTCATCCCTTGCGACGCGAGTGCCGCTGCCCGGCGGCCACAGCTTCGTTCTCACCTTCGTGCGCGACGGGAAATCGAAGATGCTGCAAGTCGAACTGGGCGGCCATATGAATCGCGGCCGCGAATTCAGGTCCGACGCGGCATCGCGGGCAGTCGCGGTGGTCGGCGCACGGCTGAGCGGCCGCGTGTATCTGGATTCGGATTTCAACGGCGCATTCGACAGCAAAATCGATGCGCCGGTGCGCGACGTTTCCGTCTGGTTGGACGATGAGAAAGTTGCGCGGACGGATGCGCAGGGACTCTTCCGCTTCGAGAATGTTTCCACGAACGCACACAAGTTACGCGCGGCTCTCGACGGCGTTCCTGCAGAGCTGGTGTTCGCCGACCTGCCGGAACGTACGACTGCTGTCATTCCGTACAACGAAAACATTGTGAATTTCAGAGTAGTGAAAGCCGGAAGAATCACAGGCCGGGTGTCTTATACCGACCATCCCGCTGCAGATATCCGAATCATCGCCAGTGGGGATCGCGACACATTCTCGGAGTTCAACGGCAATTTTCTACTGAGCGATCTTCCACCGGGCAGCTATGACTTGCGCGTGGACCCGGAAACGGTACCGCAGTCTTACGTATCCAAACCGGAAGTGATGCGCATCGAAGTGAAGCCGGGAAAGGCATCAGACCGTGTTCAGTTTCAACTGGTGATTCCGCCCAGACCCGTCATCGAGAAGTCGCCGCCGGAGGAACAACCTTAATTTTCAATTTTCGGGGAATGTCATCGTGACGATCAGGTTCGCTTCGGAGACGGTTTGAGGAAACTCGACTTCCATAGCCAGCCGAATCGCGTTGTCGACGGTCAGGTCATTGCCGCCGCTGGAAATTCTTGGGCCCTGAACGACGGTGACTTCCTCGAGCGCCTCGACCAGTTCAATCGGGACTGCCCGGACATTCGTGGCATCAGCCACCAGATGGGCGTTTCCACCGTTTGGAGTTACCGACGTCACCGAAATGCGCAGCGGCGCGTCCGATTTGACCGCGAGACGGTAAGGCGCGTTGGAGCGCGCGATTAGCGGAACTGTGACGATGCGATTGCCGGACGATGGCCGGAGTCGAACCTGAACCTGCTTTAAACCTGGGATGCCTGGAATGGCCGACCCTTGCAAGTGTTCCGGATCCCCAGCTGCGAGCGCCAGCGAACCGCCTCTCGCAATCCTTGCAGAGATCTGAAATCCTCCGTGTGAAACCTGCGCGGCAAGCGAAGACGCACTCAGGAACAAAATCACCAGTACCCGGATCGACATTCGCCACCCCATGTAAGCGTTATCGGCATCCACGGACGGAAACTTAATAGCCCGAAGTCTAGAGCAGATTGGCGGCAGGTCAAAGAGGGCAGGCGCCGAAAAATTCCGATCTGACTGAAAGCGCTACTCTTAGAATTCAAGTCCGGCGAAGTTGGCGTGTGCTCGAGGACGGTCGCATCCGTTTGCGAGATCGTGGCGTTTTTTCGCAGGAGATGGCGTTCTTCTGCGAAATCAGATGCCGGAGGGCGGACTCGAACCGCCGACCTAAGGATTATGAGACCTTCGCTCTAACCACCTGAGCTACTCCGGCGCAAACATCACATTTTAGCGTGAACTCCGTTTGCGCGCCAACACATGGCCCGGAGCGACAGGAACGAAATGAGCTCGCCGCAGAAGCTTGTCGACGCGGGCGACCTGAACTTTAATTCGGTCGCCGAGCCGGAACCGTTGATGAGTGTGCCGGCCGACGAGCGCATGCAGATTGGAATCGAGCTGGTAATAATCATCCGGGATTTCGTTTACAGCCACGTATCCCTCAATGAAGTAATCGATTAATTCCACCGAGAAGCCATCGCGCCAGACGCCGATGATGATCGCGTCGAATGTTTCGCCGAGATGCTGCTCCATGAGAAGCATCTTTTTCCAGTCGAACAGCTCGCGCTCCGCCTGATCCGCGAGCCGCTCGCGCTCGCTCGATTCGTTGGCGATGGCCTCGAGTTGTGCGTGCGGAACGGCCGGCTCGGTTCTTCTCGCCATCGACGCTTTGAGGATTCGATGGACCACAAGGTCGGGATACCGCCGTATCGGCGAAGTGAAGTGGGTGTACGCGTCGGAGGCTAGCCCGAAATGCCCGATATTCTCTTCGGAATATCGCGCCTGTTTGAACGAACGCAGCATGAGGTATGACAGCATCCGTTCTTCCGGCCTTCCTTCGATCGATGAAATGAATTTCTGAAATTCAGCCGGCTCCGCCTTGCGCGGTTCAAACTGCAGGCCGAATCCCCGGACGATCTCGACGAATTCCTGGACCTTCATCGGATCGGGTTCTTCGTGGACCCGATACAAACTCGGAGTGTCGTTCTCTTCCAGATGCCGCGCCACGACTTCATTCGCGAGGATCATGAATTCTTCGACAATACGATGTGAAAACAACCGCACCGATTTCGTGATGCCCGACACCTCGCCTCGTTCGTCGTACGTCAGCATTGGTTCGGGCAAATCGAAATCGATGGCGCCGCGCTGCTGTCGACGGCGTCGAATGATCTCTGCCAGCCTGGCGACCGTGCGAATTTGCTCCACGACGTGGCTGTATCGGTCCGCCATCGCGACGTTTCCATTCAGGATTGACTGCACGTCTTCATACGTCATCCGTTCTTTGGAATGAATGACGCTTTTGTGAAAGGAGTAATCCTTCACTGCGCCGTCGTGCGAAAGGTGCATCATCACGCTCATGGCCAGGCGGTCCACTCCCGGATTCAATGAGCAGAGATGATTCGATACTCTTTCGGGCAGCATCGGGATGACGCGATCCGGAAAGTAAACCGACGTGCCTCGATATCGAGCCTCCGCATCCATCGCGGAATCGCCGACAACGAAATGCGAAACGTCGGCAATGTGGACTCCCAGCTGAAACGTTCCATCCGGCAGCACCTCGACATCGACCGCGTCGTCGAAATCCCGGGCGGTCTTCGGATCGATGGTGATCGTGTTTCGCTTTCGAAAGTCGTCGCGGCCGATGAAATCCTTTTCGGTGAGGGCGTGAGGCAGCGCTGCCGCTTCTTCTTCGACCTCTGTGGGAAACGCCGTCGGCAGGCCGAATTTCCGGATGATGACATTCGTTTCGACATTCGGATCGTCGATGAATCCGATAACCGAAACGACCTTTCCCGCCGGCCATCGGTTTTCGCTCGGAAACCGTGTGATCTCCACTTCGACGATCTTGTCCTTGTGCTCGGCCACGTCGTTCGTGATCAGGATTTTTTCGGGCAACTTCGCATCGGCCGGCGCGACAAAGAACACCTGTCCATCCCAGCGGAGCTGCCCAACAACGGTGTCGCGCGCCCGCTTCTCCACGCTCACGACGCGGCCTTCGGCTCTGCCACCCGGCTTGCGAAGCGTGACTTCGACTTTGACCTTGTCGCCGTTCATCGCGGAGCCCATCAAGGCGGCCGGTATATAGATGTCGCTCTCGATGCCGCGAATTTTTTCTTTCGGGATGACGAAGCCGTACCCGTCGCGATGCACCAGGATCGTGCCTTCGCTCAGATTTCGCGCCGCCGCCTCGTAGCGGTTCCCGCGATGCCTGGCGAGCTTTCCTTCCTTGACGAGCTGATTGAGGATGTCTTTGATTTGCTTGCGCGCCCCCGGCGTCGCATCGAAGTCTTCCAGAATGCGCTGCAGGTTGGTTCCACGGTCCGCCGACTTCTGAATGTACCGGACCAGATCCTCTTTATTAAAGTCCGGTTCCTCCTTCCTCCGCGATTTCCTTCCCCCCGACCTCCTGACCCTCATACTTCCAGTCTATTGACTTCAATTCTCGAAGAACATAGATTTGAAGTCTTTAGCCGAAATGGCGGAATTGGCAGACGCGCTAGATTCAGGTTCTAGTGCCCGCAAGGGCGTGGAGGTTCGAGTCCTCTTTTCGGCATCACCACTTACGGGCTCAGCGTCATTCCCTCGCAGCCATCATTTGGGGAGCGGCAACCGCAGCGAGGCCAGTAGATCCCGATACCGCGCATCGGATACGAGCTCCGAAAAGAACCGATCGCCAATGATGACCGTTCGCACAGCGCGGGTACGATATGCCTCCTCTAACAGCGCGATGGCCGCGTCGCGATCGTGAAGCTCCAAATGAACCTGCGCGAGATCAATCGGCGACACATAGGCTGTAAGGGCGCGTGTTCGCAATCGAGCGAGGATCTGCTCCGCGCGTGGACGATCGCCGGCTCGCGCGTACGCATAGCCGAGACATGCTTCGATGTGGGGGGACCAGCTGGCGAGCCGCACAGCCGTCTGGAGTGTGGCGATCGCCTCAGTCATATCACCGGCGATCGCGTAAGCACGGCCTAACAGAAAATGCGTGATCGGCGCGTTCCGGTCGAGTTCGAGCGCGTCGCGGGCCGCGGCGACTGCGGCCTCCACCCGGCGTGCCTCGAGCGCTACATATGAAAAGAAGGCAGCGATCGTCGGCGACACGGGGTCGCACCGCCGCGCCAGCTCGATTCGCCTCTGCGCCTCATCGTGACGGCCAAGTATGGACGGCAGCTGGGCATACCAGTGATGTGCCACGGCGTAGTTCTGGTCCAGCTCGATGGCGCGCAGATACGAGCGCTCCGCCTCGGTCCAGTTCCACTCGTAGAGTTTCTGAACTTCTGCAAGCACGGTATGCGCCGCGCTGAGCGATTCGTCGAGCGTCAAGGCCCGCTCGGCTGCGGCCTTTGCAGGAATCATCACCTCGCTGGGCGGCTCCAGGCCAAAGATGCCAAGCATAGTGTACGTATCCGCCAATCCGGTCCACGCGAGAGCGTACTCCGGATCTTTTTCGATGGCCCGGCGGAAGTACTCGATGCTTCGCCTCAGATCGTCAGGCGTGCGCTTGTTCCAAAAATATCGGGCCTTGAGATAGGATTCTCGCGCCTCGTCCCGGATTTCTCGTCGCGCCGTTGATTGGGCGACACCGGCCACGAAACGGTATCCGCGTTTCGGCAGTGTCTCGATGAACCGGGGCCGGTCGGCATCATCGCCCAGGAGCTGCCGCAGGTGATTGATTGCCTTGTTGAATCGTCTCTGCCTGGAGTCCAACCAGGAAAATCAGCGTCGCGACGATACCGAGAGAGCGCATCTTCATAGTGACTTCCTTTATGGTTTCAACCAACGCGCTTCCAGTCGGGAAATGACTCAACTTCCTGTTAGTTGGTTATCCAGAATTACACCAGTGGCATACGACACCTTCTAAAAAGACCCGAAAAGACATTCAACCGCGGGGCGCTGGCTCTGCGTTTTATCTCGCGCGTCGGAATGAAATGCGGACGGCGTTCGCGCTACCGGAACGATGGCTTAGTACTGCGTTTCGTAATTACCGTAACGTATGACAAGGAACCACAAAGAGACCATATCCCAATGGGCCATTTCCCAGTTCCCATCTCCCATATGGGAACTGGGAATTGGGCAATGGCCCATTGGCATATGGTCTCTTTGTGGTTCCACATATACGTGCCCGTACTAACGGCTCTCGGTACCCACGATCCTCAGGAACTGATCGTGAGGGCCCGGCGTGCCATGTATCGGCACGTGCTGAGCGACGTCCAATTTCAAACGCTGAATGTTTTGGCGAAGGCTGACCATGTTCGCATTTGCTGCCGGCAAGGGCGCGCCGGCTGCCGGGGGGCCGTACAGGTCGGCACTGATCAAGATCTTTTCCGCGGGCAGGTAGGTAATCAACATGTTCGAGTTGTGCGCCAGACCCTGCATCGGGTAGATATCCATCGTTCGTAAGCCGTCGCTGATGACATATTTCTGGTTAACAGTTTCAATCGAGGGAACTCGATTCCCGCTGAACCAGCGATATCGTGTCGAAAGCAAGTCTGGCTGCAGCGTCCGCGGCGCGGGATAGAAAAGCACCTGCTCGTAAAATTGACGGTTTGACTGGTGAGTGACGACAGTCGCGCCGTTTGCGACGTAAGTACGCAAACGGCCGGAGTGGTCGAAGTGGTGGTGGGTATTGATGACGTACTGGATTGGCTTGTTCGGAATGAGCTTCTGTACCTCCGCAATGACGGCAACAGATCTGTTCTCGTCCTGCGGCGCTTCGATAACCGCGACGAAATCCTTGAACTCCACCGCCACGCTGTTATGAGATCCGCCCGCCATCAGCCAGACGCCGTTGGAGAGCCTCTGCGATTCGACGCGCACCGGAGCGACGGATGCTTGCCTCACGTTATCGGGAACGGTGAGCGCGCCCGCCGTTGCATTTGGCTGAGCGCTCGCGACTCGAATCTCCATCCAGTTGTGGCCGGGATTCA
>Ga0207646_10006789_pt1 | contig 11779 bp, 13 predicted proteins | sample KBSK5502metaG_FD_184343 | JGI IMG/M metagenome (GOLD analysis project Ga0207646, IMG submission 184343) | Corn, switchgrass and miscanthus rhizosphere microbial communities from Kellogg Biological Station, Michigan, USA - KBS K5-50-2 metaG... | ecosystem: Host-associated > Plants > Roots >...
GCTACTACCAGGAGTCGGGCCGGGCGGGACGGGATGGACTGCCCGCACAGTGCATTATTTTCTTCAACCACGGGGATCGAGCCAAGGTTGAGTATATGATTGCGCAAAAACCCGACGAGCAGGAGCAGCGCATCGCCCGCCAGCAGCTCCAGCAGATGGTGGCCTATGGCGAAAGCAGCACCTGCCGTCGCCGGGTGTTGCTGGGCTACTTTGGTGAAACCTTACAGGATGAGAATTGTGGCAACTGCGACAATTGCCTGCGTCCATTAGCACTGGAAGATCGAACCGGCGATGCCATAAAATTTTTGTTCTGCGTGGCAAAAACGGGGCAGCGTTTTGGTATGCGCCAGGTCATCGATGTTTTGCGCGGAGCGAACACCGAAAAAATACGTACTTACCGGCATAATCAACTGCCCATCTACGGTGTCGGGAAGGACCTGGGTGCAGACGAGTGGCAACGCATTGGTCGCGCCCTTCTACACCAGGGATTGCTGAATGAGACGACCGATGGTTACCCGGTGCTGCGCCTGAATACATTTTCCTGGGAGGTCTTGAAAAAAGAGCGCGCGGTCGAGATTGCTGCACCCATCAAACCCGTCCAAAAGCGCGAGGCAAAGACCGCCGATACACTTGAGCTCTCCCCAGAAGAGGAGGGGTTATTCCGGCACCTGCGTGCGCTGCGCAAACAGATCGCAGATGAACTAAGGGTTCCGCCGTATGCTGTCTTCCCCGATACGACGCTGCGAGCAATGGCTCAACGGCGACCACAAAGCCGCTCCCAGTTCGCGCGGATTCCAGGTGTCGGCAGCAGCAAACTGGCGACCTATTTCACGGCTTTTACCGGCGAGATTCGCGATTATTGTATGGCACACGACTTGAGCCTGGACACGGAAGCAGAAGAGATACCGGCTGCGGCACCACCTGCAGCTGCCAATGCCAATCTGACACGTCTACGGACGCTGGCATTGTATCAACAGGGATCAAGCGTCGAGGAGATAGCCAGGGAGCGCAATCTGACCCCGAAAACAATACTGAATCACCTCACAGAACTCATCGAAGATGGCGAGGCTATTAATGTTGATGGGTTAGTTCAGCCAGAGCATTACGCGGTGATTGCGGACGCGCTGCAACAGGTGGGTGAAGACAAGCTCAAACCAGTCAAAGAGTTCTTAGGAGATGAGTATACTTATGATGAGATCCGGCTGGTGCGAGCGCTAATGAGGCAGTCGCGGTAAAAATCGGTTTTGTCGCACTTGTCGCACTTGTAACGCTTGTAACGCTTGTAACGCTTGTAACACTTGCAACGGATATATCTGTTGTAGTAGTCAGGGTCTGTGAAATATCCTGGCATGGGCGATTGGCCTGGCCCTCGCAAGGGGCGCCAAATAGGTTTGAGGCACGAGACCAGGAAGGGCAGCATGCTGAACGAGCCGAGCATGGCAAAGATAGCGATAAGTTCGTTGAATAGCATAGTTATTTCTCCTAATGAATTGCACACTTGCTGTATTCAGAGAGAAAATTATCAGGTATGCTATGGACTTTCACTAGAGGGTCACTCTTGAGATGATACAGCCGTGTTGAGCTTTTATCTGAAGCTACAAGTGTATATTGAGTGAGAAATTCATTGTTATTAATTTCCATGTGTAATCGAACGAGATCGTCAGGGTTTGAGTTTAGTACTATCCACTTAGCATAGCGTGCAGGATGTTCAATTGCTTTACTCCAGAGATCACCTGAACCTTCATAGATCACATCTCGGAAGTTGAACCCTGCCTCGCCTCCGTCCACACGTGATGTGAAATTGTCTTCAAGGACTTTACCTCCATTGTAGTACTGGGCCAGAAACCTATTCGTAGCCAGTGGTATCTCACAGGATATTCCATGTAGTCCGTCTTCGAGTACAATATTTGTGTGGGAGGTCAGCATGGCTTGCCCAATAACTGTAGTCAAGACTACTATCTGGAAAACAGTTGCCAACATTCTCCATTTAATTCGCAGTGATGCTACCAGTGGTGCAACAAGGACCGCGCATGGAGCTGCCATCGCAATACCATACCTAACATTGAAAAGTGGATTAACAGCAGTGGTCGGCTCCATTCCAGGCACGTAAATAATGGCGTTTCCTGAGTAAAGACTATAGACCTAGAATACAAATGGAGTTAATAAGGCCAGGACAACAAAGGTTTCCTTCTTCCATCGATTTGCTATCAGATATGCAACTAGGCCGAGTGCCGCTAGTAATATGACCGCTTGGCCTAGTATCTGTACCACGTCTGCTCCATAAAACTTGATCGATAGAAAAACACTATGGTAAGTAAAAAGCTGCCCTATTTTGAGGAAGGCGCTATTTTGAGCGGCTGCTGAGTAGGGTCCATCTTGAAAGTATAGTGGATTACCGAATATAACCTTGTTCCATATAAACCATAGCATAATACCAAAGCTTGCTAAACTTCCATAGATGATTATATGGGCTAGTAGCTCAGCACGAGATAGATGTCTTACCCAGCTAATGACTCCGACGAGAACAAGGAAGACTAAGAATAGCGCCCAGTTGTCGTATCGACTCAGCGTTGCGAGAAACATTGCAGCAGCAGATAACGATAGATAACAAGTACGGTCTTCTTGTGCCCACCGTAGGAAGTAGTAGCTGGAAGCCATAAATGTTGCTGCACAAACCATCTCAGAAAGCGGTGTTGTTTGGATATATAGTACATCTGGATTAAGAATAAAGGCAGAGGTTCCAATTATACTGGCTGCACCATTCCTGGTTAAACTAAACGCAAACTTATATATAAAACAGGCAGTGATCAGATAGCAGGTCATTGAGACAATACTTCCTGCCAATCCCGAGTGCCACAGAAAGTCATTCCAGACGAAAGGCCACATGAGAATATGCGGTAGCGGAAGCCATACAGCTCCTAATTGTGTAATATCCCAAGGGTTAGAGCTATCAAACAGGCGTCTAGCTATCCCTAAATGGGAATGAGAGTCACTATAGAGCAGGGTTTCATGAGCATTGTAGTAGTAAATCGTGCTGGCAATACTCCCCACAAGAGCAACTAGGATGGTGAGCATAAGCCAGTAATCCCGCTCTCTCGTCTTTTCCTTGTGCTCAATTCTGGGAATAGGCAGGGGCAGCGTCGATATGGCACGCAGGCTCTCGGTGATCGAGCGCACTGGCCTTGAGTCTGCATCCGCATCCACCATGACGGGCACTCTGGCTGTCATGAGATCATCGACCTGGTCAAAGCCATCGCCACCTGGTTGTTGCTGCACTACCGCAGGCACCTCGACCGTCTGCTGGCCGTCTTCCGTCCACCCTGCATAGTCCAGGAGCTTTGTTGCCCCTGGTGGCCGGTTAGCTTTCATGACAATGCTCCCTTCCTGCTCACCCTCTCTTTCACTCGCCGTAAGAGCACTTTCAGTCTACCAGGCCAGCCTTGTCTCCTTAAAAGAGGCTGCCCTTGTTCATCTTGTATAATTGTTCCTCTTGTATAACGGAAAAGGCGACCTGAACTGGCGGTGGTAGTACTCTGGAGGTGGTACTTTTGTCGTAAGAACTAGTTTTTGAACCTGTTACCAGGTGATGCCAACTGTTGCCGTTTCTGTCCATTGACATCCTCCTTCACCTGTAGTACGCTAGTTCCACGTGGAAGGCAGGTTCTCCTCAAAAACCGCCGAGGAGGTAAGCATTTCAACAAACTATCACTACGGCTGGCAGAATCTTTGATCCCATCAATATTGATAAAACCTGGTACTTTAGTAGTGTTGAATAGCTCGGCATATCACATATTTTCTATAATTCAGAATAAATAATAGAAAGGGGTAGCATATGAACTGTGCTCTTTGTAGCTCTCCAATTCCACCAGGATCAACCGAATGTCCTGCATGCGCAGCCCCCATTTCCTACAGCATCACCGGTAGAGAAATTCTGCCAGTTGATGAGCCGATTGTACAACAACCACTATCAACCTGGGCAACACCGCAAACTCTCACATCACAGGAGGTTTCCTAGCTTCCTACTCCCCATACTGTTCCAAAACAGATATCGAGATCATCCAGGACATCTTTTATTATTAACAAGGGGGTCATCCTTGTCGGCATCATTAGTGTAATGATCCTCGCAGGTACCGGCTTGTTCATTTATCTGGCGCAAGGTCGTAACACACATTCTACACTTCTGCCTGTGATCACTCAGGCCACTAGCACTGCCGCAACGCGAGGTCAAACAAGCATTGCTTCCACACCTGCAACGATATCCAATCCCTATCCCCCTTATAGAGGGACACTGCTCATCAACGACCCTTTACAGGATAATAGCGCCGGTTCTAACTGGATGGATGATACAGTGCAACCAAACAATGAGAATCGGGGGTGCCGCTTTACAGAAGGGGCATACCATATCGTCAACGAGAGTATGCCTCAACCATACATGGTCTATTGCCTTGCCCTTAATACCAATTTCAGCAACTTTGTCTATCAGATACAAAGTACTCTGCTCAAGGGCAGCAAGATAGGGATAGTCTTCCGACAGGTGCCTGGTTATAGGTATTATTACTTCTATATTGACCAGAGTGGTTCGTACGGTCTTTTATGGAATAATGGCGATAAGTCCCAGTTTCTTACACGTGGTTTAAGCTCCGCCATTCATAAAGAGCTAAACCAGCCTAACTTACTCGCAGTAGTTGCAAACGGCAATACGCTTGATTTGTACGTGAATAAGCAGCATCTGGCAAGTGTAACAGACAATACATTCAGCGCAGGCCGCATAGGGACGGCTGTTCAAAGTGATGATGGGAGCGCAAGTGAAGCAGCTTTCAGTGATCTAATGCTATGGATATTGGATTAAAGTTCATCGCTGCACACACTTGGTCAGAGATGAGCAGGCACATACCAACTGCATCGGCCTACTGCTCAGTTTGTTAAATCCGCCTGTAGCAAAAACAGACGGAATACATAGCCTTCAGGTCGCTACTGACTCCCTTTGAGCTTGCGCCACCCGCCCGCGCGGTTATTGGCGATAATGGCTTTAAAGAGGTTCAAAAGGGCGCGCTTGTTGATGGTTTCGTCCTGACGGACTTGAATCGCCCGCGCTGTCAGGTTCCCTTGTCCCTGGTTAATAATGCCCTCCGGATCGGGCACGATGGGGTCGTAGATGAAAATGTTGAGATGATCCTTAGCTCCGAGCAGCGCGCATATGTTGCCATTCAGCGTAAAATAGGGCCGCTTTGTGCGCTTGATGGTCTCGGTCACGTCCGGGTCGGCGGCGTGCACCAGATCTCGCACCTGGCGGCACATCTCCTGCTGCCAGCCAGGTAGCGTATGAATGTATTCGTCGATGCGGGAGTCGGTCTGGTATGCACTCATGGAATTATGATATCACGAATCAAGGTCCTTCTGCCTGGCTGACAGAGTCCCACAGGATGTGCAACGAGATTGAAAGAGAAAGGTTTCCATGAAACAAATCAGATAAGAACCTCTGTGGAGACTTTACCCTGACCCATCATCCCCCCCTCAACTCTCACCCTTGACAAGCGCAAACGACTCGTGTATACTATTGGTAAATACAATCATTGTACTTACCAATAGTATAGGAGGTTTTTCGCATGCTTTCCTCCGATCAGAGCCTCTGCTTGAAGAGGGCAGGATCATGACGAGAGCACAAGGAGACGCATCGACGTCTCACGCCAGCAAACACCCTGGAAACCATCCAGCGTCTCCAAATGATCAAGAACCGTTGCATACAGGCCTTGTTCATGCCCTACCAGAGCGCCTTCTCACTGATCGAGCCTACTTGTTGGGCCGTCTGGGGCGAGAAGCTCGCCGCCAGTTTACGCAGATCCTCAGTGCTTGGGAACTGCATCCCTCTCACTATGGGATTCTGCTTCTGCTTGAAGCCATTGGCCAGGCATCCCAACAACACCTGGCGCAGATCCTGACGATTGATCGTGCCAACATGGTAGCACTCCTCGATGTCCTCGAACAGCGAGGGTTCATCGAACGACAGGCTGATCCACTCGACCGACGACGTCACGTTGTGAAACTGACAGCCGTTGGGCACGTGGAATTGCAGCAGATTCGACAAGCGAGAGAGGAGGTGGATGAAGCATTCTTTGCTGGTCTGGACAACGAAGAACAGGAAACGCTGCATCGGCTGCTCGTCAAACTCTTCATCTCGCTGGCTGAACGGTCATCCACACAGAAAGAAGAACACCTATGACAGAAACCATTCGTTTTGAAGGAATTAGCCTGCCCGTGAGTGACGTTGAACGCTCCGTCGCATTCTATCAACAGTTCGGTTTTGAGCTCCAGGTCCACCATGCGAACTTTGCCTTACTCCGCTTGGGAGAAGGAACCATTGGATTGCTCAAGATGGATTTGTCGAAGTGGCCCAACGCGCCGCGTGGAGCCATCCATATCGAATTGAGTACGGAGAACCTCGATGCGCTCTTTGAGCAGTTGCAAGCTCAGGGAGTGCATTTCGCCAGTCCTCCTGTTGATCGCTCGTGGGAGCGACAAATGTTTACCAATGATCCCGATGGGTATCGTCTGGAAATCGCTCAGGGACGGCGAGGATAGTCAGAGACACCTGGCACGTTCACCCGCCACACCACCATCCGTCAGTTCTTGTTCTCTCACAGAAGCTGGCCACATTCCATTCGTGTTCCTTTCCATCCAGTGACTGCATTGTCTGGAAGGGCAAACGAGCCGCTATTCCAGGGAAACGCTTCCACGGAACAGCGACTTCTCTTGTGAAAGCAGAAAACAGTATGTCTGGTTGGGAAAATTTCCTGGTTGCGCAGGTTGGGGCCTCGGCGGCACTGGCGGGGCTGGTCTTCGTTGGCGTCTCGATCAATCTAGCACGTATCCTGAGCATTAGCGGCCTGCCTGAAAGCGCTTTAGAGGCGCTGGTGCTGCTGCTGGCCGTCCTGGTTCTATCCTCGCTGCTATTAATGCCACAGCCGCTGACAGCAGCAGGCATCGAACTCCTGCTCGCGGGACTCGTCGATACCGCCATTCTCTTACTTCTCGTGGCCTACTCGCGCCGCAAGATCGACCCTCGCTACTATGGCTATCTCTGGTTTCGTGCCGCCCTCAGCCTGTGCGCCACCCTGCCCTTCGCAATCGCAGGCATCGCCGTGCTGGTCTGGAACACAGGCGGACTCTACTGGATTGTCCCGGCCACACTGCTTTCAATTATCGTCGCCATCTACGACGCCTGGGTGCTCCTGGTCGAGATCAACCGGTAGTGAACAAAGCCCACCGCTGTGGCAATCTCAACCATAGAGAGCCTGGTCGAAATGCAACATTTCTCTCAACAGATTGTCATGGTCCTGTACAGGCAGCCAGGTAGGAGCATCGGAGAGAAGGAGACAAATTGCTCCTCCCCTTCGTCTTTCCAATAAAGAAGGAAGCAACACCTTCCTGGGAGGAAACCGCTTATGTTGTCCCGCAAAGGAGCAGTCCTGGTCGTCGGAGGGTCAGTGCTGATGACTCTGGGCTTCCTGGTCGTTGCTGTCATGTGGGTCACTTCCCTGTTGACCGGCAAGGGTGGCCTTTTCATGTACATCAGTGCCCACCTCCAGACAGATCAGGGTCCACTGGCCCTGTGGATAGAGCAGCACGCCGTTGCCTTGAGCACTATCGCTTCAGAGGCCCGATGGCTGGGCATAGGAGGCGCCTTTTTCCTGGGACTGGCCGCACTGGGACCAGGGCTCAAGAGCCTCTTGGGAGCACAGGCATCTGCTCCAGGAGGGCTGTACAGGTGGCTGGCGATCCTGGGTCTGCTGTGCACGCTCCTTACCGCTTTGGGACGTGTGACGCTTGCGCTGATCGATCAGGAACTGGGCACGCCTCTCCCAGACGGACTCTTGCTCATGCTCTTGAAGATGCCCTTTCTGTGGCTTGGCCTGATCGGCTTCTCCAGTGTGCTCTGGGGCAGTTTCCTGCTGGTCAGACCATCACCCTCTCGACTTTGAAGAACAGGGCTGGTCAGCCCGCGCTTCGATCCCGTCGATGAGAGCGGCGACCTTGCGCTTACATTAGGAGTTCGCGAACGCGGGGGACCACTTGTGTGCCGTACAGCTCGATAGTGGTCATGAGGGCTTGATGCGAGAGACCTCCCATACCGTATTTCAGGTCGAAGCGGGTCGCGTCGAGCGCGGTGAGATTGGCCGCGATTTTCTGGGCGACGGTCTCTGGCGACCCCACGTAGAGCGCTCCCTCCGGCCCAACCTCACGCAGAAAGGATTCCCTGGTCGGGATGGCGAATCCGCGGGTCTTGCTGACGCTGCGAATGACCTCCCGGTAGCGCGGCCAGAACTCTTCGCGGGCCTTCTCGTCGCTCACGTCGACATGACCCGGCGCGTGCACGCCCACCGGCAACGCAGGGCGCCCGAAACGCTCCAGGGCCCGCAGGAACAGTTGTGAGAACGGCGCGAAGCGCAACGGGGATCCGCCGATGATCGCGAGCATCAACGAGAAGCCAAGGCGTGCGGCGCGCATGACCGACTGCGGGCTTCCGCCGACACCGATCCACACCGGAAACGGTCCGAATTCCGTGTGCGGCACCACATCCTGGTTGTGCAGCGACGCGCGGGTCTTGCCCTGCCAGGTGACAGGCCCGCCCTTGACGAGCTCGGCGAAGAGGCTGGCCTTCTCCTCGAAGAGCTCCTCGTAGTCGGCAAGGTCGTAGCCGAAGAGCGGGAACGAGTCGATGCTGGAGCCCCGTCCAAGGATGACCTCTGCCCGCCCGCTGGAGATGGCGTTGAGCGTGGAGTAGCGCTGAAACACCCGCACCGGATCGTCCGAGCTCAAGACCGTGACGGCCGACCCGAGATGGATGCGGGCGGTGCGCGCAGCGATCGCGCCGAGCACCACGTCGCCGGCCGACAGCGGGAAGTCAGCGGTGTGGTGTTCGCCAATCCCGAAGAAATCCACGCCGACCTGGTCGGCAAGAACCCCTTGTTCGACGATGTTCCGGATGGTCTGAGCGTGCGAGAGGGGGCGATCATCCTCGTCGTGCGTGACATCGCCGAAGGTGTCGAGGCCGAAAGCAAGTGGGAACTGCACGGGTGCAGCACCCGACGGTGTGGTTGTCATGTCGATACTCTCCTTCTGGTATGGATCTGAGCGCGCCGAGGCTTCCCTACGCTGCCTGGGCGCGGACAGGCGGTCGAACCGCACGGCGTCGTACCCGATGCGCTCGATGAGTTCCGCCACCACGTCCACCGCGCGTGGATCGTCGCCGGCAACCCCGAGCGCGCGGCGTTCCGGCGAGCCCTTTGGTCGGCGTTCGTCTTCAAGCTCGTGGTAGCCGATGTGGTTGAGGGTCTTGACGACCGTCGACCTCACGAGCCGGCGCTGGACGATCTCGCTGCTGCCGTAGCGACGATCTTCGAACAGCTCCTGAATGCCGTCGACGGGCGGCCAGTAGTTCATCGTATCGACGACGAGCTTGCCGTCCAGCAGGGAGGGGTCCAGCGTCGTGAACGTGTGAAGCGGGATCGCCAGCACCACGAGGTCTGCCTCCTCGATGGCCTCGGCTGCCCATCGTGGCTCGGCCCCCGGCACCAGCACCTGTACGATCAGCTCGATCTGCTCCGGGTCACCCGAGGCCGCGATCGACACCTGGTAGCCCGCCTCTAGCGCGACCCGCGCGATGACCGGGCCGACGTGACCCGCCCCGAGCACGGCGATCCGTGGCAGCCGCGCCTGCGGCAGAGCGAGAGCGGTCATCGCTGGGCACCTCCGCTGCCACCAGCGCTCACCTCTCCCTGGAGATGGCGCTGGAGCGCCTGCAAGACATCGGCGAGCGCCTCCACTTGCTCGGGTGTCAGCGCGTCAACAAAATACTTCTTGATGGCCCTCAAGTGGGGCGCACCCGCACGCCGGAACGCCGCTGCGCCGCTTTCCGTGAGCGACACCTCGGCACCGCGACTGTCGGTGGCGCAGTCGTCGCGCCGGATGAGGCCGCGTCGCTCCATCCGTCCGAGGTGATGGGACAGCCGGCTTCGCTCCCACGCGATGGTCGCCGCCAGCTCCGACGAGCGCAGCCGCGTGCCCTCTGCTTCTCGCAACGCCAGCAGCACCTGATAGTCGGCGGGCGAGAGACCGGACGCTTGGAGCTTCGCACCCAGCACCCTCCCAAGCTCGGCGGTCGTATCGAGCAGGGAACGCCAGATCGCCAGCTCCCGAGCCGTCAGCCGCTGCCGCGCTGCCGCACGGGCTGCCATTTCGTCGCCACTCATGTCGCAGACCTCCTCATTGGGCGCCTTCATCGGCCCTCTCCTATTATTGACATGTCAATAATGATAGTAGAGACATGTCAAGATTGATATGTCAACCATCTGGGCTAAATTGGCCCAATGGATCTGTTCCCCGCCATATGACACCCGCTACGGCGGGTCAGGAGGTCGAACGCTCCTGCTGCATCGCTTCGTCCTTCACCTCACGGCATCGGCGCGAAGTGGCACTGCTCCCGTCTCGCCAGAAAGCCTCGGGAGAAGAGAGGCAGGTTGCAGTTAAGTAGGCTCATTTCCAACGTTCGTGCTACCAGGGGCAACAGAGCAATATTACTGAATGAGGGTGTAAAGCATGATCGCCTCGGCGGCTCAATCCAGGGGTGATCATGCGTGAAGCCGTCGCACTTCCCAAAGTCGAATGTTTCCTCGCCTCTTGACAAACCGAGGAAAAGCTCGTATATTAGAAACATGAACTTTTCCTCGGTTTTCATCGAGGCGAGATGCGGAGGATGAAACATGGAGGGTGTAGCAGCACTCGTTGAATCTGCTGTCCATGACAGAGAGACAGGTATATGAGGAGGAGCACATGACCAAACCAACGACGATGAGACGCTTGCCACAACAAGCGCGGGGAGAGCAGCGGATTGCAGCCATTTTACAGGCGGCTGCCCAGGTGTTCTATGAGGTCGGCTTTGATGCCGCCACGACGGACATGATTGCCCGGCGCGCGCATACGGCGATTGGCTCGCTTTATGACTTTTTCCCCAACAAGGAGGCGATTGCTCAGCGTTTGAGCGAGCAGTTCTGCGACGATCTGCGCGTGCTTTTTGAGGGAATCCTGACGGACGAACTGGTCCAGGTGCCGTTGTCGCAGTTCATCGATGACATCCTTGATCCGCTTGTCCAGTACCATCAGACGAACCCAGGCTTCCAGGCGCTCTGGCTCAAGTCTCAAGGTGATCCCCGTCTGGCGCGCATCCCTCAGGATCTCACCGAGGTTCTGACCAGGAAAACGGCCTGGATCTTCGCCAGGCGCTACCCGAAGTCAGACGAGGCTTCCGCCCTGCGCTCGAGTCAAATCTGTATCAGAACGGTCCAGGCGCTGCTTCCCCTGGCCGGTGATGGACCAGCTATTGATAGCCAGATCATTGCCGAGTTGAAAACCATGATGCAAGCTTACCTGCAAGCGGTGTTTGGCTCAGAAAGTGAAATGTAAGATGAAAAAAGGCGCCACCCCTCTTCTTTGGACGCTGGTTGTAATCAATGTCGTGTTGACACTGGTCAATGCGGTCTTTCCGAACCACATTCCCGTACCGATTCTCATACCGCTTCTCATTGTGATACCGTTGGCCTTTGCACTGCTTCATGGGGCACAGCGTTACCAATGGAGCGGCATCCTCACCTTTCTCGTCATGTGTCTCGTCGTCAGTAATCTGCTGGAAAACACCAGCATTCTGACAGGCTTTCCGTTTGGTCACTATTATTACACCAGCGGTCTTGGCCCCAAGCTCTTTTTGGTGCCGCTGGTAATCGGC
>Ga0207646_10006791_pt1 | contig 11776 bp, 9 predicted proteins | sample KBSK5502metaG_FD_184343 | JGI IMG/M metagenome (GOLD analysis project Ga0207646, IMG submission 184343) | Corn, switchgrass and miscanthus rhizosphere microbial communities from Kellogg Biological Station, Michigan, USA - KBS K5-50-2 metaG... | ecosystem: Host-associated > Plants > Roots >...
GCAGCTCGGCGCGCAGTGCCTCGATGATCGACAGAGTCACTGGTGGACCGCGGCCGCCGTCGGCGGCCATTCGCTCGCGAGCATGGCGTACACGAGCGAGTCGACCCATTCGCCCTTGACGAGCATGTTCTGGAGGAGGTGCGCCTCGCGCCGCATCCCGAGACGCTCCATCAAGGCCGCGGAGGGCGCGTTGCGGACATCGCATTGCGCCGCGATGCGATGAAACCCGAGACGCTCGAAGCCCAGGCGCAGCATGACCGTGGCTGCCTCGAGCCCGTAGCCTCTGCCTTGGTGGTCCGGGTGAACCACGAAGCCAATCTCTCCCTGGAGGTGATCCCGGCTGGTTCGCCACACGCTGAAGTCACCGATGAGGGCGTCGGCCCCCTTGAGCACCGCCGCGAGGCGGAGCGCCTCGCCGCGTGGAGTGAGCGCCGTCACTTTCTTGATGCGCCCCAGCCACTCGCGCACGTCGTCCCGTGACCTGGGTCCGCAGTCGAGGTAGCGGTTGACGTCTTCGCGACCGTAGATCGCCATCGAATCGAGATCCCCGTCCTCGAACGGCCGCAGGATCAGCCGGTCGGTGATTATCGGTAAGGGAGACGCGCCCACCAGTGGATTATCGAGGACCGCGAATCGGAAGGGTGCGCGGCGTCCTGACTGCTCCGCTCCGCACCATCCGCGCCACCCGGCATTAGCATCCGATCCGTGAGCGAGATCCAAGAGGTGCTGGCCGCAATCTCAGCGATGGCCCAGCGCAATGAGCCGATGGCACTGGCCACGATCGTTGCCACGCGCGGCTCCACCTACCGACGAGCGGGAGCGCGCTATCTCGTTCCTGCGTCCGGCGAGCCCATTGGCAACCTGTCGGGCGGGTGCCTGGAAGACGACGTCGCGCGCGCGGGCCGCGAGGTCATGGCGAGTGGTGTGCCGCAGCTGATGACCTTCGACATGACCGCCGACGGGGAAGAGATCTGGGGCTACGGGCTTGGCTGCAACGGGGCCATCGATGTGTTCGTTGAGCCTGGGGGCATGGCCGTCGAGACGGCATCCGCGTTCCGCGCAGCTATTCAGGAGGGCCGACCGGCGGCACTGGTCACGGTGATCGAAGCCGCTGACCCGGATGTGCCCCTTGGAGCGCGGATGCTGGTCGAGCCGGACGGGTCGCTCTGTGGCGGCATCTCGGCGAGCCTCGACGAGGCAGCGCGCCGGGCCGCGGACGAGGCGCTCGCCGGTGGGCAGTCGCGGGTCGTGCACCTCGCCGGTGCGGCGCGGGTCTTTGTGGAGGTCGCGCGACCACCGCTGCGCCTTGCGGTCTGCGGCGCCGGACACGACGTCATTCCGCTCGTGCGCCAAGCAGCGGCCTTGGGTTGGCGCGTCGCTGTCGCCGACGTGCGACGAAACCTTCTGAACCACGAGCGTTTTCCTGAAGCCACGTCCTTCGTGGATGCCGCGCCCCTGGATGTCGCGCAGGCCATCGGTCCGGACGAACGCACCGCCGTACTGCTGATGAGCCACAACTACCTGCGCGACCGGGAGTATCTGCGCTCGTTCGCGCGCGCCGGCATCGCGCGCCTCGCCTACCTGGGGGTGCTCGGTCCCCGGGAACGCTCAGGCAGGCTGCTTCGCGAGCTCGAGGCGGACGGCCTGACGCTGACCGATGCGGACCGATCGCGGCTCCACGCGCCCGCCGGGCTCGACCTGGGTGCGGAAGAGCCGGAGGAGGTGGCTGCCGCGCTGATCGCCGAGATCCTGGCGGTCGAGCGCGGTCATAGCGGACGGCCGCTTCGCGAGACGACCGGACCGATTCACGGCGAGGCTCGCTAGCGCATCAGGCGAATCAGCTCGCCCGCGAGACCTATGGCTTCGGTGGTCAGCATGGTCGTGTTGCGGAAGATGAAGCCGCCGAAGCCGGCCTCGAGATACGGCTGCAGCGATTCGGCCGCCTGGGCCGGCGTTGCGGGAGTCACCTGTGCCCGCCGTTCCGGCGAGAGGCGCGCGAGCGTCGCCTTTGCCTGACTCTGGTCGGCGACCAGGATCACCGGCGACATGATCGTGCGCAGGATGGTGGTCGGATCGCGCCGCTCCGCGTCGCAGTGCTGGTCGAGCACCTCGCTGTAGTGCTTGAGCTCATCCATCGAGCCCCACCAGTTCGACATGTCTCCGTACCGCGCGACGAAACGAAGCGTCCTCCGCTCTCCGCTGCCGCCGATCAGGATGGGCGGGCCGCCCGGCTGGATGGGTCTTGGGAAGTTGAGTGCTTCTTGGATCCGGTAGTAGCGGCCCTCGAAGCTGGGACGCTCCTCGGTGAACATCAGCTTGCATATCTGGAGCGCCTCCTCAAGGCGGCTCATCCGTTCCCCGATGGACGGGAACTCGAATCCGTAGCCGACGTGCTCGTCCTCGTTCCAGGCCGCTCCCAGCCCCAGCACGGCGCGGCCCTTGGAGATCGTGTCGAGGGTCGTCACCGTCTTGGCCAGCAGTGCCGGATTGCGGTAGGTGACGCCGGTCACCATGGTGCCCAGCTTGACCCGGCTGGTCCGCGCCGCGAGCGCCGAGAGCGTCGCGTAGGCCTCGAGCATCGGTTCCATTTCGGAGCCGTGCACCGCGATCTGATAGAAGTGGTCCATGACGGTGACCAGGTCGAAGCCGGCTTCTTCCGCGGCGCAAGTGAGGGAGACCAAGTGGTCGAAGCGCGTTTCGTCGGTGGCGCCGGGGTACGAGAAGCTGGGCATGTGGTAGCCGAAAAAGGCCATGCCAGAAGCGTAGCGCAGCCTCCGCCTGGTGCCTCGCGACCAGGTGGTGCGGGCGGGCACCGGGGCGCCAGGGGATCTGTTGCGCCGCCCACCAAGACGGCCTACGCTCGCATCGACTTACGGCGGTCCGAGCACGCCGGTTCTTCCCTTTGCGGGGGTTAGGAGGCTGCTGTTGAGGACCTCACGCACGCCCTTTGTCGTCATCGTTGCGGTTGGGACGCTCGTCCTGGCGGCAACCCTTCCCGCCCTCGCCACTGCTCCCCCCAACGACGTCTCGACGCTTGCTGGGAAGCTGGCTGCCGTGAACGGCACTGCTGGGCTTCAGACGCGCTTCTCTGCCTTTCTGCAGGAGGAGGCAGAAGCGGCCGAGCACGGCGCCACCTCGCCGAGTGCAATTAACCCGACCAACGTCCTGACGAGCCCGCTAGACGGAACGTCGGTGGCCCCACCGGCGGTGACGGTCAACCAGGACACGGCTGCCGCTTCGCAGAACGAGACCGCCATCGCGGTAGATCCAAACAACCCCAATCGCGTGGTCGCCGCGGCGAACGACTACGTGACCCGGACATGGTCCTGCTCCATCAGCGGGACGCCGTGCAGCGCTTTGGGCGACGCGTACTCGGGCACCTACTACTCGAACGACGGCGGCCAAACGTGGTGCTGCACCGCGACTGACCCGGCCCATCTGGGCACGCTGATTCCCGGTGTGACCCGGCTTGCGGGCGGGCAATACGACGCCGGTGGAGATCCTGCGCTGGCCTTCGACAGCCAAGGTCACGTCTTCTACTCAGGGCTCGGCTTCAACCGCACGAGCGCCCCGAACACCGTGGCCGTCAACCGCGGCACCTTCAATGGCAGCGGCCAACTGAGCTGGAGCGCACCGACCTTCATCAACCAGACGACGAGCCCCTCCACGCTGAACGACAAGGAGTGGATCGCAGCCGACTGGCACGCCGCGAGCCCGTTCAAGGACAGGGTCTACGTGACCTGGACGCGCTACATCTTCAACGCGTCGAACGGGACCTACGTCCAGTCGCCCATCTTCTTCAGCTACTCGACCGACCACGGTGCGACCTTCAGCGCGCCGGTCAACGTCGGCGGGAACGTGCTCTACAGCCAGGGGTCCCGCCCGCTGGTCGGGTACGACGGGACGCTCTACGTCACCTGGGATGGGTCGACCCGACACGCCGGGCTCGACAGCATCTACATGGTCAAGTCGACCGACGGCGGCCGCACCTTCAGCCCGCCGGTCGCGATCGCGCCGGTCGTCGACATCTATCCGCTTGCCAACACCGCGTTCCGCGTGAACAGCTTCCCCGCGGGAGCGGTCGCGCCGAACGGTGACGTCTATGTAGCCTGGACAAGCGAGGTGCTTAACAGCGCGACTACCTATTCCGCGTCACCGACCTGCGCGTTCTTCATCGCGGGCGTGCCCTCCGTCCGAGCCAACTGCCACACCGCCACGGTCTGGTCGAAGTCGACCAACGGCGGCAGCGCCTGGTCCGCTCCGGATCTCGTCGTTCCAGCGGTCGACGCCTCGACGCAGACCCCAGTGGGCTATCCCGCCACTAACCCGGACAGCACGACGCTGGACGCGCCGTCGAGTCCCAATCGCGTCGATACCATCTGGCCCGGCGTGGCGATCTCGCCCTCCGGTCGTGTCTACGTGTCGACGTATGGGGCGGACGTTGTCTCGCCATGGCAGACCTGCGCGGCCGGGCCACCCCCGCCCGAGGGGCGCATCAACTGCACCACCCTCGGCAAGTACATTCACAACGCGCGCCTCGACTACTACGTCACCAACATCGCCTCCAGCAACTACGCCAAGGTCAGCACGCATCCGATCAATACCCGCTACCACTTCGGTGGCGGCTTCATCGGTGACTACACCGACCTTGCCGTTGGTTCGGACAACACCTTCCACGCCTTCTGGACCGATACGAACAACGTCCAGACCGTGGTCTGGTGGTACGGCCTCGAGTTCGTGCCTACCGCGGTGCACCAGCAGGATGTCGTGACGGCGTCGGGCAGCATTCCCTAGCCGTTGCCCTTGAGCGACTGAGGCCGGGACGGCGGAAGCCGCCCCGGCCTCCTTGTGTGCGGGGTCAGCCGCCGATGTAGCTCATCTCGACCTTGGGCAGGTCGACGGTCTCCGCCGACCGGATCTCCGAGTAGCGGTCATCGCGCAGGTTCCAGATGCGGCGCAGTCGCTCCCCTATGGCATCGTCGCTCGCGTCGCCGCGGACGAGCGAGCGCAGGTCGTGGCCGACGACGGCGAACAGACACGTGAAGAGCTTCCCGTCCGCCGAAATGCGGGCCCGAACGCAGTCACCACAGAACGGCTGCGTCACGGACGCGATCACACCGATCTCCCCTCCGCCATCGGCGTAGCGGAAGCGCATGGCCACCTCGCCACGCTCGGCGGGCGCCATCGGCTCAAGGGGGAACTCGGCCGCAATGGTTGCCAGGATCTCGGCGGCCGGCACCACGTCGTCCAGCCGCCAGCCGTTGGAATGGCCCACATCCATGTACTCGATGAAACGGACCGTGCGGCCAGACCAGCGGAAGTGGCGAGCCATGGGCAGGATGGCCTGTTCGTTCCAGGCACGCTTCACCACCATGTTGACCTTGATCGGGCCCAGTCCTGCCTCCTCCGCAGCCGCGATGCCCTCCATCACCCGCGCCACGGGGAAGCGGGCGTCATTCATGCGGCTGAAGGTGGGGTCGTCGAGCGCGTCGAGGGAGATCGTCACCCGGTTTAGACCCGCGTCCGCCAGCGCCTGCGCTCGCCGGGCCAACAGGGAGCCGTTGGTGGTGAGGGTCAGATCGGCGATCGCCGGGTTTGCGCGGAGCATGGAAACCAAGGTTTCGAGATCGGCCCGAACCAGCGGCTCGCCGCCGGTGAGACGGACCTTGGAGACGCCGAGGTCCGTGAAGATGCCGGCAAGGCGCGTGATTTCCTCGAAGGTCAGGATCTCTGCGCGCGGTAGGAACGCGTGCTCCGGACCGAAGGTGTCGCGCGGCATGCAGTACACGCAGCGAAAGTTGCATCGGTCAGTGACGGAGATGCGCAGGTCGCGCAGCGGCCGGCCGCGGGTGTCGACTGCGAGAGGCACGTGGGGCACTGAGCGCTCGAGCGTCAACCGAACAGAGGAGGTCATCGGGCCGGCAATGGTACGCCGCACCTAACCTACTCGGTCCATGGTGCCTGGCTGCACCACGGTGGTCCCTAAAGCGTGCATGGGGGTGCGTTCGGGTCTAGGCTGAAAGGCCCCCGAGCCACCAAAGCGGTGATCAGCTGAAGGAGGAGTTGTGACCGGTCCAACTGCTCGCAGGGGTCTCGCCGTCGTCGCCTCGCTGGCGCTTCTGGCCGTCGCATTGGCCCCCGCCTCGGCGGCGCCCAATTCGGGCCCGTTCGGCCACTTCAAGCATCTCGTGGTCATCTACGAAGAGAACCACAGCTTCGACAATCTCTTTGGTCTGTGGGGCAACGTCAACGGCCAGCATGTGGTTGGCCTCGCGGATGCGCCGGCAGCCAAGACGACCCAGGTCGACACCAACGGCAATGCCTACCCGTGTTTGCTGATGGGTGACGTGAACTTCATGTCGCCGCCACTCGACACCGCGTGCAGCGCGGACGTCTTCGACTTTGGAGCGGGCAAGCCCAAGACCGCCTACCACTACGGAAATGCGCCCTACAACATCGACGAGGTCATTCCGGCCAGCGCAACGACCTGCCCGGATGAGACGCACCTGTTCAGATTCACGTTCGGCATCCTGCAGACAAGTGGTACCGGCCTTCCCGGCGGCTGCACCCGTGACTTGGTGCATCGCTTCTACCAGGAGCAGTACCAGCTCAACGGCGGGGCCATGAACCGATACGTCACCGGCAGCGACTCGGTCGGCATGACCATGGGCTACTACGACACGACGCTGCTGCCGATCTGGAAGTACCTGCACGGCAATGGCGCGCCGCCGTACGTCATCGCGGACCACTTCTTCGAGGCGGCATTCGGCGGTTCGTTCCTCAACCACCAGTACCTGATCGCCGCGGCGGCGCCGGTCTCGACCGTCGGAACGCACTCGGTGCTGGACGCCAACGGCTTCCCGAACAACTACCCGCTCTATCCCAGCACCGGGCTGGTCGACGGGCCCTTGACGCAGGCGTGCGGACTGGCGACCACGGTGACCCGACTGCAATGCGGCGACTACGCCGTCAACACGATGCAGCCCTCCTACCAGCCGACCAGTTCATTTGGCACCAAGCTGCCACCCATCGATGACACCACGACAGCCATGAACATCGGCGACCGCATGAGCGACGCCGGAGTCAGCTGGGCGTGGTACTCGGGCGGCTGGGACAACGCCAGCGGCAACGCCACCGGTCGTGGCTGGACGCAGGGGACCGGGCCGAACTGCATCGAGCCGTCGGTCGCGGCACCGCCGGACATCGAAGGCCACGGCGGGTTCCCGTACTGCCCGGATCGGTCCTTCCAGACCCATCACCAGCCGTTCAACTACTTCCTGCGCTACGCGCCCGGGCACGCCGGCAGGGCGCACCTCCAGGACGAGGCCGACTTCTTCTGGGCCGCCAGCCACGGGACCTTGCCATCGGTCAGCTTCATCAAGCCACTCGGGCTCGACAACGAGCACCCGGGCTACGCCAGCGAGCCCAACGGCAGTGACCACCTGGTCGACTTGATCCAGGCAGTCATGAACAGCCCCGAGGCCGGCAACACCCTGATCCTGGTGACCTACGACGAATTCGGCGGGCAGTGGGACCACGTCCCGCCTCCGGGCCTCGGCACCCCAGCGTCAGCCGGTCAGTCTGACGGGTTCGGGCCCGGCACCCGGATCCCCGCCATCGCGATCGGCCGGAGCTTGAACCAATCGGGCGTCGACCACATGGTCTACGACACGACCTCGATCATGCGAACCATCGAGCTGCAGTTCGGGCTGCAGCCGGTCGCGGACCGCGATAGCGCGGTCAACGACTTGGGTGCGCTCTTCGCGGCAGGTCGCCGCGGGAGCTAACCTCCTCTCCTGGCCATCTGGCGGCGGGAAGGGTTTCGGCCCTCCCGCCGCTCCCTTTTGGCCTGCTAGACGGCGCTGTCGCCGCGCAGTGCGGGATTCCGTCGCAGCCTGAGGAAGATAGGGACCGCGGCCAGCTCGGCCACGATCGAGAAGGCGACGAGGGCGGGAATCGAGATGTCGTACAGAACGCCCATGACGGCGCTGCCCGCGAACCAGGCGACGCCGAATCCAAGATTGAACAGTCCATACGCTGATGCGACCCGCCCCGCCGGCACGATCTGGGCAACCGCCGCCGCCATTACCGATTCGTGGACGCCCAGACCCACGCCCCACAGGATCGTGCCGAAGAACGCTGCGGCGCCATTGCCGAGGAAGGCGAGCGGGGCAAAGAGCGCGGTTACGGCGGTGAGCGGGACGAGCACCACGATGCCGCGGCGGTCGAAGAGCCGGCCGAAGAGCAGCGAACCGAGTCCGCTGGTGCCCATCGCGAGCGCGTAGAAGACCGGCACCAGCTCGTTGGTCACGGTGCGCGCCTTTTCGAAGTGGAACGCCATCAGAGAGAAGTCGGCGAACCCCGCACCGACAAGCCCGGCGCCGGCGATGTACAGCCAGAACGTGCTCGACAGCCCCTCTGTGCGGACGTCCGCCTTGCGAGCCGAGACACCGCCCGGATCTGGATAGGTGATCCGGGCCAGCGCCAGCGTGGTGAGCGTGATGACCGCCGGAATCGCGAGGATCGCGAACGCGAGGCCGTAGCTGCCGCGCAGGGCCAGGATCGCGGCCGCCAGCAGCGGGCCGACCAGGGCGCCTACCTGGTCCAGCGCTTCGTGAACGCCGAAGGCCCAGCCGCGCCCGATCTCGGTCGATGCGCCGGCCAGCATTGCGTCGCGCGGAGGGTTGCGCATCGCCTTGCCGATGCGCTCCAAGATGATCAGCGCCGCGGCCGCCGGCCAGCTGCCGACCAGTGCCAGGGCCGGCACCGCGACCATCTGCACGACGTAGCCGGCGATGGTGAGCGGCCAGTAGAGCCGCGTGGCATCTGCCAACCGTCCCGAGACGAGGCGCAGGGTGTAGCCGAGCAGCTCGCCGCCACCGGCCACGATTCCGACAGCCGCTCCGCTCGCGCCGAGCACCGCGAGGTAGGGGCCGGTGATCGAACGTCCGCCCTCGTAGACCATGTCCGCGAAGAGGCTGACGACGCCGAACAGGACGACCAGGCGCAGCGCGGCAACACGGGATGCCTTGCCCTCTTCGGATTCGGAGCCGATGGCGGCCATCCCCGCCTAGGCCAGCGTTCCGAGCGAGCGGGCTGCCTCGATGCAGGCGGTGCCGAAGACGCGCGACGCCGTCGGAAAGGCGTGGATGGTGTCAGCCAGCACCTCGACGCGGATGCCGGCCTTCACCGCCAGTACGGCTTCGTGGATCGCCTCGCTCACCGCCGGGCCGGCCATAAAGGCGCCCACCAGGGTGTGGATGGCGCGGTCAACAACGATGGTGATGTGCCCTTCCGCCTGGGCCACGTAGCCCTTGGCGGAGGTCCCCAGATCCTGGGTGAACTCGACGGCATCGATGCCCTTCTCCGTGGCCTGGTCGACCATTAGACCGACCGAGGCGGTCTCTGGATCGGTATAGGTCGCCCGCGGGATGGCGTGCATGTCGGGCTTAGTGCCGTCGCCAAGGGCCACCATCACCGCCATCTCGCCCTGGTAATGGGCGGTGTGGGTGTGCAGTTCGGGGCCCGCCACGTCACCCGCCACGTACACGTTCGGCGCGATGCGCAGGTATTCGTCTGAGCGCACCCGTCCGTCGTTGACCTCGACCCCGATCGCCTCGAGGTTGAGGTCTCCGAGCGGGATCTCGCGCCCGATGGTCAGCAGGATCGCCTCTCCTTCTGCGATGCTCCCGTCGGACAGGTCGACGATGTGGCGTCCATTGGTCCCGGCCCTCGCCCGCACGCCCATGGCGCGGATCCCCAGCCTCAACGTCACGCCGTCGCGGGTCAGTCCCCGTCCGAGATACTCCGAGCTGCGAGGGTGCTCGCGGTCGTGCACGCGGTCCCGTGGGTGCACGATGGTCACCGGCACCCCATAGCGGGCATAGACCTGCGCCAGCTCGACCCCGGAAGGCCCGCCACCCAGCACCACCATCCCGTCCGGCAGCGCGCGTGTGCCTGTCCCCATCTTGTTGGTCCAGTACTCGACGCCATCCAGCCCCGGGAGCGGCGGAACTTTCGAGAACGAGCCGACAGCCAGGATCACGTGCTCGGCTTGCACGTTGATGAATTCGGTACCGGCGCTCTTGGAGGGCGTCACCGCCAGGCGTCCCGGTCCGACAAAGCGAGCAGAGCCCCGAATGGGTGTCGCGCCGCCTGCCTTGAGCTCGCGCACATGGCTCGAATCGTCTGGGTACTCGATCTTCTCCCGGTTGATCATCCAGTCGCGGAAGTCACTGGCCTTGGGCCATGGGAAGTCGCCGCCACCGTGGTGGACCGCCGCCGCGTGCAGCAGGGCCTTCGAGGGCATGCACTGCCAGTACGGACACCCTCCACCGAACAGGTCTCGCTCGATGATGGCCACGCTGGCGCCCCGACTGCCCGCCAAGTGCGCGGCGGCCTCGCCGGCGGCGCCGGCCCCGACGATCGCGATGTCGTAGTGGTCAGTCACGCGCGCATGATACGGGCGCAGCCGGTCCGGACTCGCGAGCTCGAGCCCAGGGTTGTGCCGGATCGCCCGTGCGTCTATCCTCGCCCAACCATGCGCGGCAGGTCATCGATTTCAGCCCCAGCGCCCCTCGGGCGCTCCCCGAGCGCTGACGACCTGCTCAGTCGCCTAGAAGGCGAGCCCTCGATCTGTACGCGGCGGGGAGCCGCGTAGTCCTCGCCCGCCGCGCGCAGCGCGGCCATCGGTCTCGAACCGGACCCTCGGCGCCCCGCTCGACCCGCGAACGTCTCGCGCGCTTGCGCGCTTGCCTCGAGGAGAACCCCGTGTTTCTTGTCCGCGCTACCCGACCAATCACCATTCCTGCCGCCACTCCCGTGGAGATCCGCCCCGTATCCGGGCGTTGGATCGATCCACGCGCTCAGCGCCTGGGAGCCGCCACGTCGGCGCTGGTACTGCTCGTCGCGCTGGCGTTCAACGCATGGCCGATCGCTGCGCTGGTGGGTGTCGACCTGGCCGTGTCCGCCGGCCTCGGCACCCGCTGGTTCGTCTTTTCCAGGCCCTGGCCTCTGATTCGTCGCGTGCTCGCCATCGCCCCATCCGAGCTGGAGCACGAAATCCCGCCGCGCTTCGCTCAGGCGCTGGGAGCCACATTCGTGGGGCTGGCGACCGCCCTGCTGGCGCTGGGTATTCAGCCCTGGGGCTGGATCCCGGTGCTTGCCGTGGTCGCGCTCCAGGTGCTCCTGGCGAGCACCGGCTTTTGCCTGGGTTGTCGCCTCTTCTTCCTGCGCTGGTGGGTACCAGACGTCTTCGCACGACTCGTGGGCCGAGGAATTCGGCGGGAGGCGCTAATCATGGTTGACATCCCCGACTGACTGCGCCTTCCAGAGGGAGTAAGCAGGGTCCCGTCGGCGCCCCGGCGGGATGGCGGCACGCGTCCTAGCTCTCGAGCCGGACCTCGCCGCCCGCGACCCCGACGCGGTGCGGTCGGACCGCGCCGAGACGGAGCGCGAATGCACCTTCGTGCTCTGCGTCCCAAGCGACGAGATCTGCAGCGAGGCCGGGGGCGAGGCGACCGCGCTCCAGCGATAGGCCGAGCGATGCCGCCCCACCAACGGTCGCCGCCGCGAGTGCCTCGTCCATCGTCATCCCCAGCAGCGTCGCTCCCAGGCCGATGACCAGGGGCATCTGACCCCAGCCGCCGAAGGTGCCAGCGTTCGCGTCGCTCGCCAGCGCCACCGTCACGCCCGCGTCGAGCAGCGCGCGTGCCGGCGGCAGGTGACCGCGCATGACCAGCGCGGGAGCCGGCAGAAGGGTCGCCACGGTGTCAGA
>Ga0207646_10006792_pt1 | contig 11774 bp, 12 predicted proteins | sample KBSK5502metaG_FD_184343 | JGI IMG/M metagenome (GOLD analysis project Ga0207646, IMG submission 184343) | Corn, switchgrass and miscanthus rhizosphere microbial communities from Kellogg Biological Station, Michigan, USA - KBS K5-50-2 metaG... | ecosystem: Host-associated > Plants > Roots >...
TAATGATGCCCACATCTGGCATTGACCTACTTCAGTGGTCGCAATCGAATTAGTCGGCAATATTTCCCTAAGTTTTTTTAATGCCTTTCTGGCGGTGAGATCTCTTGGATAATCCTTTATTGTCTCCGCATAGTGATCTATAAGTTCTTTTCTTCTCCTCAACCATGAGTTATCTTGATCTTTTTTTACTATAACCTTTGAGAGCATTTTGACGAGGGTTCTCATAGATGACTTCACATCTCCGATAACTGCCACATCTACCGATTTGTTCTTACCAATTTCCGCAGGGTCGACATCCATATGTATTATGCTCATGCCCCTTCCAAATTCATCGTACCTCCCGACCGATCTATCTGAAAATCTTGCGCCTACAGCCAATATACAGTCTGCCTCCAAAATCATTTTATTGGCCTCTGCGTGTCCGTGCATGCCAATAGGACCCATTGCAAGAGGGTGATTTTCAGGAAACGATCCTTTACCCTTAAAGGTAGTTACGACGGGAGCCATCAGCATTTCTGCAACTGCCTGTAATTCGGAAAAAGCCCCAGAGAGAATGACACCCCCTCCACCCATTATTATGGGTCTCTCAGCATTTAGCAAAATTTCCACTGCCTTCCCTAATTGAGAAAGGTCTGCGTCTACCACCGGACTGTATCCTCTTACTTTAATAAGATCCGGGAAGTTCATTTCAGCACTTGACTGCTGTACGTCCTTGGGGACATCTATCAGTACAGGTCCTGGCCTTCCGCTTTCCGCTATGTAAAAGGCCTTCTTAACCGTCTCTGGTATTTCATGTGCAGACCGGGGTTGGAAGGCATATTTTGTACAGGGGTTTGCAACACCGATAATATCTGTCTCTTGGAATGCATCCTTGCCAATCATTGCCAGCGGTACTTGTCCGGTTACAGCTATCATTGGCGAAGAATCAGCATATGCAGTAGCAATACCTGTAATAATATTCGTGGCACCCGGGCCTGAAGTTGCAAAGCATACCCCAGCCTTTCTTTTTATTCTCGCATAGCCATCAGCCATATGGGACGCCGATTGTTCGTGCCTGACAAGAATATGTCTAAGATTGGCATCAACGAGAGCATCGTAAATAGGCAGGTTCGCTCCACCTGGCAGTCCAAACACTATGTCTACACCCTCCTTTTCGAGAGCCTGCATCAGAGCTTTTGCACCGATCATTTCTACCACTTTTATAGTTCACCTATTTCTTTTTCAAACAACGCCCTGCTAAAACAACGTGCAGAGCTAGATCTATAGCAGCATGACAATTGCTACACTTGGAACATTTACTTGAAGTTGTGAAGGATCTACAACATACTCTTCACCATTAGCATAAGGCATTTTCGACAGGATGGTTGCGGCAACACAATTTATAAAGATTGTGTCTGGACCAGAGCGAAAACTTATCATCCTCCCGATGCAGTTTTCCGTTTAATGGCCCTTATACTCGGCTTTCTTTAGAAGTTGGGCATTCCTTTGGAGTTGGTCACCGGCGTCTGGAAGAATAAGAACATAAAAGCTGAATGTCTAAAACATTCTATGCAAATGGATTGATGAAATTGGGTGAGAACAAAGACCCGCAAAAAGTCTAGGCGCTTTACTGCGCGTTCTTGACTACTTGTTGTTCGAGCTCTTTTTCTCTTGTGAAAATATCATTAGCTTCTTTTACGTTTGAATTCTTGTGTATGATTGCCCTGACTGCTTTAATCATGGCCACAGGATAGTCCGATTGCCAAATATTTCTGCCCATATCTACTCCTGCTGCACCGTTGTCTACTGCATCAAACGCTAGCTGTAAGGCGTCGATTTCGTTGGGCAATTTCTTGCCTCCCGCAATTATGACAGGAACTGGGCAGCCCTCGACGATCTTCTGAAAGTTTTCACAGTAGTATGTTTTTATTAAATGCGCTCCCAATTCGGCAGCGATTCTGCATGCAAGTGCCAGATATCTGTGATCTCTTGCCATTTCTTTACCAACAGCAGTAACGGCAAGAATTGGCATTCCAAACCTTTCGCCTTCATCAACAAGTTTTGCCAAATTGGTCAACGTTTGATGTTCATACTTGCTTCCAACAAAGATTGAAAGAGCAACGCAAGAGGCATTAAGTTTCATAGCATCCTCAACCGATGTGGTAATACTTTCCCTAGAAAGATCTTCGCCAATGATACTACTACCTCCCGAAACCCGCAATACAATGGGAATGTCCGTGCTTGGATTTACCGACGTTCGGAGAACGCCTCTTGTGAGCATCAGTGAGTCTGCATATGGTAAAAGTGGCTTTATAGTTCTACTAGGATTCTCTAGTCTTTCTGTAGGTCCCAAGAAGTAACCGTGATCGACTGCAAGCATAACAGCTCGTCCATCTTCCGGACGAATGATTTTGGACATTCTATTTTTCATTCCCCAATCCATATTAGTTATTGCCGCACTCTACTCCCCCATTGTAATTATTTATAGTTTCCATAGTTCTATTTCGCTGTTATTATTACCTTGATAGCATCTTTTGCTCTATGAGCGCACTTTATTCCCTCACTCGCGTTTGTGATGTCAAAACGATGAGTTATCAACGAACCTACCTTGATCCTCTTTGAAGAAATAAGTCGAATTGCTTGGTTTATTTCGATTTCAGATGATGCATAACTTGGAATGATCGATAGCTCATTCGAATATACCCTACTTATATCGCATAAGACCATCGTTCCTTCGGTTGGAACCCCGAAGAGGAGGACGTTACCTCCTTTTCGTGTCAGGCCGAATGATTGGATGATGGCCTTTGAACTTCCCGTGGCCACGATTGTAGTATCGGCACCTCTAAAGTCGGTGGTATCCTGCATTTTTTTAATGATATCCTTTTCCCTAGCAATATTATAGGTGTCAATGTCAAAAAGCTCCTTGGCAAAATCTAATCTGAACTGGTTGATATCGAACACAACAATTTTGCCCGCACCTGTTAATTTTGCAAGAATTACATGCATTAGTCCGGCTGGCCCAGCCCCTAATATTGCAATGTCATCTCCTTTTTGGAGTTTACATTTGGTTAGGCCCCTTATGCAACACGCTAATGGTTCTATGAGGGAGGCTTCATCAAACGTCACATCTTCTGGCAATTTCACAAGTCCACCTCTGATAATGTTTGATTCAGGTACCAAAATTTGTTCCGATAGCCCGCATGGTTCGATATTACTCTTTTGATACATATTACACATGGTGAAATCACCGTGCCAACAGTAATGACATGCATGGCAGCTGACATGATGGTGTACAAAAACGCGGTCTCCTATGCAGTAGCCTTTGACTGATTTTCCCATCTGTATTATGTCCCCCGTAGGTTCATGGCCCAATTTGCTAGACGACATTCCGTAATCACCGTAAACTTTCTCCAAATCAGAGCCGCATAGCCCACAAGCTCTCATTTTTACAAGAACATCCTGATCGCCCATACATGGAACTGAGATATCGTCAACGGCCACCCTATTCTTGCCTTTTACGAAAACAGCTTTCATTAAGTGTCCCCCTTTTACTTATCAGTTATAAAAATGGGGTTGATTTCTAGTTTGTGCTGATTCTGTTAGAATTGGATTATATGCACAGTGCTTGTTCAATTATTTATTTGTCAGACTGGTGAGTGCAAAATGAAGTTTGAGGTGAAGGTCGAAAAGGCACGGTCTTTGAACATATTATTCAAGCATTTTATTTAACTGCATTAGCAAAGCTTCATTTTCAACTGGCTTTCTAATAAAGCATTTGGCATCCTTCACTGAAGGAAAGGCTTTTTAAGCTCCTCATAATTTATTTCGCTGGCCGTTAGAAAACAAATCTTAACCTTATCATCGATCTTTCTTATTTCCCTATACAGCTCAAACCCATTTATGCTCGGCAATTTGATATCAATAAGCAAAATGTCATACAAATGAGGTTTAAAACTTGATAACGCCAAAAGTGGGTCGGTGAATGAGTTAATTACAAACCCATTTTGCTCTAAAATTATTTTCAATGTAAAAATTATATCGGATTCGTCTTCAACTATCAATATTCTTTTCAAGGTTGTTCATTATCCCTCAATTGAGCTCTAACTAGCCTTCCATAACAGGCACTCCACCCTAAGACTTTGGAGGCCCCACCCCAATGTACCCGAACCCTAGTACTCTAGATCCATTACATACAAGGGCAATGCTACTCCATTTGGCCGTAAAGTCGTAAACAACATTTTTGTTATTTCCAATTTCGGAAGCATCATATAATAATGCTGGGGTATCTTTTAAGTCCAGTATCCTCCTCTTGCATTCAATGGCATTATCCATGGAATTCCGATCTTGAATTCCAATCATACCTTAAACATCCCACAAAAAGTAATTCCTTCATTTTTTATGGTCAATTATTTGTTATGGCGAATACAAGGATTCCATTGGTTATAAATTTTTAGAAAAGCCTTACATCTGCCGAAAACGTTCTCGCTACGTTAGGTAGGTTCTGGATTGATCAGACAACAAAACTTTGATTTCGTGGAAAAAGTAGAGGCTAGAAGGAAAGGATCATGCGCCAGTTATTTATAATGCAAGTATAAGAATAAACTAAGCTGGATAGCTCCAAGCCGATAGACATTTTGTAAAAACTCAGTATACACCAGTTTCACTAATAACACTATTGAAAAGAAAACGAATCGAGTCAAGTATATTTGCCCGGCTTTCTAACAAAGATCCTTTTGCAGCCATCAGAGCAGAAATAGTAGTCCTTACCCTGATGTTTATAGGTTGTAGCAAGCTTTTCATCCATTTCTATTCCACAAACTGGATCGATAGGCATCCTGCTAGAGAAGTTTATTAGTGTATTTATTTATTTATTTATTCTTTGGTCTTATGAGTGTTATTTGTCTCTTCAACATATATTGCTTTTGTAGATCCGCTGACGAGAGTTTTTCGTAATTCTTAAGAAGATTTTGTACTATAGACCTAACAATATCAAAGAATTCACTATGGTTATTCTTTAAAAAATTATTATTACTGATTTTGTCAATCCATCTTCACGTAAAATTTGATATTCTTTCGAATCTTGTATATGATATTATTATCATGTCGTACCCATCGATAGAGATTGTTTGTGGAAAATGCGGATCTGTTATCAACAAAATAATAAGTTTAAAATCGATAAAAGATGTTTTGCGACCGACTAATGGTCGATGTAAGATATGTGGTAATGCGCTTAATCCTTCAGAGTTCACAATTGACTTAGAAAAACAATAACAGATGAGTTTGAAACACAAACGCGGGTTTATCGACTTTATGTAGAATACCGATCCGACAGGATTAGGTAAGAAATTATTATCATGTTTGTTAACCCTGTGCTAAACTTTTTGTTCAGGATATTCAGTCGAGAAGTTTTGACATACAGTGATTTAATCTGCTTACGGATCTGTGTAACGTGTTAGCTGGATCTCTTGCTGATATCGTCAGACACGTGCAATTATGGTGGCTTGTCGGTGCATTCTGTGTTCTAGGAGTCGTGATAGTTTGGGGAATAACGAAGAACAGGTGAAGAGATCATCAAAAGCACACGTAGGTTTATTGCAGTGGACTTCAACTTTGCGCAGGAGCTAGATAAACAAACTCACGGCCAAAACTATACCGGTGACTCGAGAGTATGCCACAGTTGCAGCCATAACGGGTACTAATTTGTCAACATCTTGATAAGATTTGCTGAAACGCTTGATTGCACTTACAGCAAATGGCACTGATAGCAGTGATCCTAGAGAATAAATTTTTAGGTAACCAAGAAATACGCCTGCTAGGATTAGAAAATACGTAGAGAGAATTATCCAAGGGAAAATTTTTACTGCTCTCTGCCTTCCCAACATGATGACTAAAGTTCGTCGTCCTCGTGAACGGTCAGCTTGATAGTCGGGAAAGGAATTTACAAACAAGACCGAAGCTGATAAGATGCCCGTTATGATACCAACATAGACCACGCCAGCTCCGATAGATGACGTTTGCACATAGAAAGCTCCGACTACAATAAAAATTCCTTTTACTGCAACAAAAGCCTCTCCTAAGCCGAGGTTCACGATATTTGTAGAATAAAAATATACCGCCAATATAGCGAATCCAAGGATTAAAGCAATTATGATGCCTCTTATAACCACAAAGTACATCCCTACCAGAGTCCCGAGTAGGAGAAGAATAAGGCCTACAGAATATACCTCACTCGGTTTTAAAAGATTTTCCGGTAGTACTCCTGTTCCGCCACTAAACTTTGTCCTCCGCGTGATTGAGTCTATCCCTCGCTTGTAATCCCAATAGTCATTTAACAAATCTATACTTGCGTGAAGGCAGATAACCCCGGCAAATGTTAGAATCGCGTTTGATAAGTCAATCTGTTTATCTTTCCAGAAAGCAAATGCTATACCATTGCTGACTGCGATCACCGATGCTAACAGAAATCTTAATCTTATTGCCCGCAGCCAGGTTCTTATCATTTTGGGTAAGGATCGCAGGCTATTATTTAAGGGCTCAAGATTGATTTTCGGCGTTGACGAGCAATAAATATACTTGAAAGGAGAGTTTCGGATTTTGGGGTCTAAACTATAAATATATTAGAAGTTTAGTAGGGCTGGAGAATGAATTGAATGAGAATTCATGTATATTTTGCGACATAATTACAAAGAAATTGCCCCATGTTGATGTCTACGAAGATGACAATTTTGTGGTGTTGATGGACAAGTATCCAATAAGTAGAGGACACACACTGATTATTCCGAAAACCCACTACGATAATTTGCTCGTAATGCCGCACAACGAAGTCGGAAGGTTATATTCACTCGTGCCCATAATTGCGGGCGCCATTGTAACGGCTGTAAAAGCAGATGGCTTCAATGTTGGTCAAAATAATGGCAAAGCGGCAAATCAAATTGTTCCACATGTCCATGTTCACATTATTCCTAGGTTCAATGATGACAGCCCTAAAGGACGATGGCCAATGAGACGTGTGGCTTCACACGAAGAACTCTTCAAGATTGCTGATGGAATTAAACGATTTCTGAATCACACTTTGGTCAATAAGGAATAAATTTAACCGTTGTTATTTCGCTATTTACTGGCGAAACCTTGTAGGCTTATTTTGATATGCAGGCCTATTTGTGCGCGCCTGTATACGCTTCTTCACAAAAAGTAAAAAAAGTTAGCCTAGATTACTTTTAAGGCTAAAACTGCTTGTAAATTCGATGACTTCGATTCAGTTCGGTAAAAATTCCAAGTACGACTGGACGGAATTAGTTTATTCTATTGTCCGAAACAATAGCGGCAAGGTTACGGGCAAGCAGCTTGAGCGCGAAATCGGAAGTAGATATGAAGTTCGATACGCCATCACACGTCTGACGAAAGAAGGTAGAATTAAAAGAATCAGAGGATTTGGTGTTGACAGGGTCGAATTTTTTTACCAAGTCGTCGCATCCGATACTCACCAGTGATACAGAGCAGTATGAGCTATTTTAATAGAAACCGGTACTGAACTAATATTAATAATAATGTAAATACATTTAATATCTAGATATTTTGGACATGATTACTATGATTATGTAATGGTGAGTCGTCGTTCATGTATTAACTTATCATGTCCTACTCGTTTTCCTGTAAGCATGTACAAATTTTAGGATGAGATCCAACTATGTTTTACTTAGGATCGCTGCTGACATTCTCGGTGAGCCCTGAGTTAGACTGCGTGCGTGGAGAGATACCTTGACTGACGAAATATTTATGAAAATCCGGCTCTGAAGGCTCGACCTGAATAAGGCTTGGATAATTCTAGAATATTTGCATTATTCTCTGTCTATTTGGCTGTCTAACATGTTTCGTAGAAGGAACCAGTAGACAGTAATATAGTCACCATATTCGCGAATACGTCAAAAACACTCGAAGAAGAGAAATAAATCAGGACGTTATGAAGAGGTTAGAATAGATCCGGTTGGCCATGGTGATTACTCAACAACAAAAACACAAAACGCACAACAGATAAACGATGTTTTTCGGTTGCCGTCTAAAGGCGTCCGGAAAGAAGTACCTTCCGTAGACATCCATTTGATGATAACAACAATGAAGAAATAAAGGTTAGAAAATCTCTTCGTCGCTCCTTATCCCTGCAAGCCTGGTTTTGACACCCGATGCACACTCTAAACAGACGCTATTGGAGAAGGGAAAGCTCTTCGTACATTCCTTGCATGTAGGCTTGCCACACGTCGAACAGGGCCTAGTAAGCTTTTCAGTGTTACAAAGGTAACAGAAGTTCGCATACATATTGAAACTATAAGACCTTATGCCGTAAAAGGATATCGCATATTTAAGACGTACTCAATCATGTAAAATCGGCAGGATAATCCATTTTGGTAACAATAGCAGCGCGCATATTCATATTCCACAAAGTAGTGACGAACACTATTCTGAAGCATCAGAGAAGACCTTGAGGTCGATTTGTTGGTGTTTCATCCTTTGCTTATATTCATTAAGGTATTCTAATGCCTCTTTCTTAGAATCGAATCTTGCTTCGCCTCTGAACGAGCCGTTTTGATCAATAAGACTAATAGCATTCCAGACTCCATTCTTGCTTAGCTTCTTTACGATAAACATCTGTAACTACGTATATCATCATAACCGGGATTAAAATTAGATCGGTGTCTGTGTAAAAGGTAGAGAACAATAACACTTAATCACGAATAATAATATCTGCTAGTCGCGCGAGTTTCATAGGTTTTAGCAGAACTTGTATAGTTTTGTCGTCGAAGAATAGGTCCTTTTTCAAATCGTCCTTTACACTATCAAACGCTGTTAGCATCAAGATCCTGCCCGACGGGTATCTCATCAATATTTCTTTTGCAGCCTGTAACCCATTTTTTTTCCTGGAAGTTTATAATCGATTATGAAAGTCAGGCCTATATTTCTCATAATCGTCCATTGCCTCATTGGCCGTTGTGGAGGTCACGATGACAGAAAGCCCTTTGGTCCTAAGAAAATCCTTATAAAGGTGGAGGATATCCTGTTCATCCTCTAATATCATTACCTTCCGAATTTGTCGCTGCTTTCTATCAGTTCCCGCCATATAAAGAGACTGTGTTTACTGGCAAATAAGCTTAAAAATGATATCAAGAGATCCGAGCGATTGTATTAGTACCGCTACTTGGTCTGAAGCGGAGAATAGCTCCTATTCGCCCAAGGCTCGCAATCTGAGCGCCTTCTTCTGATTTTCCAGAGATTATTTCCAGCCGGCTTGCAGTCATAGTCGCTAATTCTTCTAGATAATCCACTATATCCTTTTCGCTGCTTTCATAATCGATAGCGGAGCATGAAGGACATGGTCTTGATAAAAGCTCTTGTTTCGCAGATACTAAGTTACTTCTGTCAATAAATTTCTCTAGTATAGTTTGACATCGTTTGCATTTTACATCCAGCTTTAGAAAAGTAATATCGTCAGTTACAATAACCATATCAACAATTCCGTTCTGGAGCGATTTTATAACATCCAAGATACCATAGATGCCAAGGCCTCTCCCGGAATGAACTTCGCTCATGAATTTCTTGACTAACTTTTTCTCTTCCATCAACCTGTATTCTGTCATAACCCCTTGATCATTAACCTTGTCTATGATTTCACGAATGCCTTCATCACCAGAATAAGAAGTATCCAAAGTTGTGATTACGTTGTTCTGCAATCTATAATCCAGATATTCTTCTTTAAGAAAATTCTCCTTTGTTGGGCCAGGTCCTCCTACTATAAGCCCTCTAACATTAAACTGATCAATGAAAACTTTTTGAGCATGGTCTCCTACTCTGTGGTAGTATTCATTTAGCTCATTATCACGAAGTCTTTCAAATCGTCTTGCTGACTGACCTCCTTGGCGATGTTTGCCAGCTACGCCAGAAGTCATTGTGTCTACTACTACCCATCTATCGCCGGTCAATATACCAAGTCCTGCTTCTTGCGTATCAATAGCAAGAATTCCTATTACCTTGTCATCCTTCATCATATCCTTTAGGTGGTCTATCCAAAAATGATCATCACAGCGATATAGTTGGATCTGAACTGGCTTCGGTGGCATAACGGAATAAAGTTCAATCTTTTCTGTGCCAAAACCCTTCCCGCTCGGAATAGCCCCACAAAATATGACGAGCCCATTCTCCGGGGTCTCCTTGAAAAGTTTCAGGTGCTCTATTGTTCTGCTTAACGCGTCTTGGACGTGGGTTCTCGTCAAATCGGATTTGATGTTTGAAGCAGTACCTGATTCATTACGCAACTGTGCGATGACATCGAATATTGGTCGTCTGGGAGGAATATATACAGTTACAAGCTCTGTTCCATGACCTGATATGCTTTCAAGTTCATTCAACATTTTGGTTAACTTGTATCTCTTTACCGAATCCCACTTGGATTGCGCGCTTCCGCTGCCGCCGGTATTCATCGTTGCTAATACAGACTTCTCAAGTGCACATAATATAAGGATATCAACAACATGGTAAGAAACACAAAAAATAAATGTTGCTGCTTAGTAATCATATTTTCTTTTGGGATCATTTAGATAACATGTTTCCTCGTTCTCCCAAATTGCGCCTAGCTGATGTTAGCTCGCATTCAAGCCAAAGATATTATTAAGCGTGAAGTGTAAGAAAGTAAAAAATAATGGAGATGCTTCCGAGACTTGAATATATTAAACAGGCAAGAGTTAGACTCGGTTTGACTCAGCGTAAGCTGGCTGGGCTAACCGGAATAAGCACATCCATGGTGAACCAGATAGAATCAGGTCGGTGCAAACCGAGCTATGAGACTGCGCGGAAAATCTTCGAACTCCTAACTTCTCTCGAAGGCCAATCTTCACTGAAAGCTGGAGATATTTGCAGCCGTATGCTTATTTTTGTGCAAAAAAATGACACCCTTCGCATAGCCATTGATAGAATGAGAAGTAATTCTATTAGTCAAATTCCAGTGTTCGACGGTTCCCGCGTAGTGGGTATTGTCAGTGAAGACGGCTTGGCAAAAAACATGGTAGAAAAAGCGGAAAAAGAGGGAGGCCGCAATTTGACGATCTCGATGATTATGGAACCACCACCTCCTCTGGTTGATTTCTCGACACCAGCCAAGGCGCTCGTTCCCTTAGTCAGATTTTCAAAGTGTGTTCTCGTTAGTGAAAAGGGCGGAGTAGTAGGAATTATCACGCTCACAGACACCTTGAAGATGGTAGAATGATAATAAATGGATTATTTGTATTCGAAAAACTGGAATAAATTATGTAGTCCTTTTCTTTCGAGAAAAAACATTTCATTTTTTTTCATGTATAAGCTGCTGTAATATCATGAAGAATACTTCCGAGACGCGTGACGGCTCTGCAGTTACTCTCAAGCCACGGCGATTTTCTATATCTTTTTCGGGCGATTTTCTAAGTCTCTCTTATCCTAGAAATTGTTGCTCGCCGTTCCGGCTGCTGCTTTTCGGGGACTCCAAGAACTATCGCAGAGTAATTGCTCAACAAGGGATTGTCTTACACTGTCCAAGCAACTATGTAAAATGCGTAAAATTATTTCGCGCCAAAATATGGCAATAACTGCAGCATTTAGGGGACAAAGTTACGAAATGACAGAGGATCAAATACTACATTCTAATAAGATAGAGACATTAGTCTTCAAACGAACGAATATTATCACAGAAAACGGTCTTCTTTGCAGCTTTATATTGAGTCAAATGATTTCGAGTAGCCTAATTTGGATTTCTTTTCTCTTTTTGTGCTTTATCT
>Ga0207646_10006794_pt1 | contig 11772 bp, 9 predicted proteins | sample KBSK5502metaG_FD_184343 | JGI IMG/M metagenome (GOLD analysis project Ga0207646, IMG submission 184343) | Corn, switchgrass and miscanthus rhizosphere microbial communities from Kellogg Biological Station, Michigan, USA - KBS K5-50-2 metaG... | ecosystem: Host-associated > Plants > Roots >...
GGCCGGGGCGGTTACTGGGAGGACCGCGGCTACGAGTGGTATGCGGGGATTTGAGGGGTTCCGTCCGCCAGCGGGCGCTCGTCTGGATGTAGCACACGCGAGAGGCGCCCGAAGGGAACGCGGGAGGGGGCCTGTAAGGCTCCACACGAAAGGGAGTTGATTCAACAATTATGGGCCGGCGCAGGTGCCATTCTTGTATCTTTGTCTTTCCCATTGCTCACTCTCCTGTGTTGAGTTGGTGGTCCATGCGGTAACGCTGGCGGGTCACGGGCCAGGTTGGAAGCCCACGCGACCTGAAAATCCCGCCGCCGTCACGATGCCGTTGACGATCTCGATAGGCAGCGCGGAGAGTCGTTGGGGGGCCGCGGCGTGAAAAGCCCTCTTGGCCCTCATGTGCTACGGGGGGACTCCGCCGGTCGGAGATTGTCGCGCTCGACGTCGGCGACGTCGCGCCGGGGTTGGGTCTCCGGCGCGTCCAGGGTAAGGGCGGGACTGAAGTCGCGATGCCGCTCCCGGCAGTTGCGCGGAAGATCCTCAGTGACTATATCGCCATGGTCCGGATGAAGGCCGCGGCCACCGAGCCGCTGTTCGTTTCACGCTTCAAGACAACGGGTGGGCGCGTGGTCGAGGGTCGGATGAAGAGTCACCGTGTCTGGAAAGTCACCAAAGCGATCGGCGCACGCGTCGGCGTGCCGGAACTCCATCCGCATGCCTTCCGTCACTCCTGTGGCGTGGAGCTACTCCGCCGCAGCAACGGGAACCTCCGTGCGGTGCACGAGCATCTCCGGCATGCGGACATCCAGACGACGACGGTCTATACGAGACTCACGCAGTCAGACTTGCAGAAGGTGATTAGTGCGTTCGACAACAACAACGGGGCTGAAAACAGGGATTCGCGTCCCGCCCCCCACGGCACCTAAACTCTGGGCCGAAAACTCCCGCATTTCGGAGTGGTGGCCCCAACGGGATTCGCCCGATGAAGCTGAACCCGGCTCCCGGGAGCCCGTGGGTGGTCCCCATGACCACGGAGGTGTGGCTCAAAGCCGCCTAGCTGCCTGACCCCGGCTGCTACCCCCGGGCTCCAGCGCCAGATCACCGGCCTGGAGCCCGGGGTGCGTCTAGACCACCAGCGCCCACCCGCCGCAGTCGTCGCACTTCCGGCCCGTGACCGTGGAGGACCGAATCGGGTAGGCGTGCACGCGGCCGTCCTCCGAGGAGAGCACCTGCTGGATGGCGTCCGCGGGCGCAATCAGCTGCCCGTGCTCGTAGTGGTAGCCCACGTCCCGCCCCGCGCACAGGACGATGTTGAAGCGGTTCCACGTGTCCACGATGACGCTCCCCGCCGCCCGCGTGTCCACCAGGTAGTCCGCGTAGGCCTTCTCCTCGGTGCTCGCGAAGATCCCCTGCACCCCCCACGTGGGATCCACCACCGTGTGCTTCCTGTACTTCCTGAGCTGGTACGTCGTGCCCAGCGGGTCCGCGGGGAGCGGGTACAGGAGCTGGCGCCTGGCGGCGCAGGCGTGACAGTAGGTGGCCTTGGGCGTGGGCATCGTGTGCTCTCTCAGTGTAGCCCCGGCACCGCGTAGAGGCGACTCTCCGTCTCAGCGATTTTTCCCTCCTCCGGGGTGTCCTTACTGAGTCGCGATGACCTCTTCAGGTGCAGATCGCTCGTGCTAGCATTTTTTAGCGGTCCGCACCATCTCATACCGTGTGGGGAGGGCTTCGGGATGACACTCGCAATCGGGTTGGTGAATCCGGAAGGCATTGTCATGGCCGCGGACAGTCGTCAATCCTATCGACACGCGGCGGTGCGCATCGGGTCCGACAGCGCCATCAAAGTGTTTACGCTCACGGACACAGTGGTGGCGGCCACCTCCGGGTATGCCTTCCTGCGGCCGCAGAATGCCGCCTCGGCCCAGAACATCTCGACGCTCGTCGAAGACTTCAAACCGACCCTCCCACCGACCCCCACCGTGCTGCAGGTCGCCACGGCGCTCCACGCCTATTTCAGCAGCATCTACGCGCAACACATCGTGCACGTCCCCGGCGAAGCCGTCCCCGCCGGGACTATCGCGATCCAGTTCATTGTCGCGGGCTACGACCAAGGGTCGCGCGTCGGGGAGCTCTTCGAGTGCAATGTGCCAGGCGCGCCACCCGTGGCTGCCGCCCGAACCAGCAACAACGCCGGGCCGTGGTGGATCGGACAGAATGACGTCGCCGGGCGTGTGTACAACGGCTTCGACGGCAGAATCATCAACCTACCGTTCGTACAGGCCGCTCACCAGGCGGGTCAAGCCCTTCCGCAATTGCACCAGTTGATGTACGTCGTGCGCTGGCACACGATGACGCTTCAAGATGCCATCGACTTCGTCACGGGCATGATCCAGATCACGATCATCATCCAACGCTTTGCTGATGGCATTCAGATGGCGCCCGGGGGAGTACCCGGGGTCGGAGGGCCGATCGACGTGGCCGTGGTTCAGCTGGATGGACCGGTCCGCTGGATCGCTCGGAAGGCGCTGCACCCGTAGGCGGCCGTAGTCCACCGGGCCAGCCGCGCCCCCACGCCCACCCTCGTCGGGTTGGGCCCCGCGAAGTTCACGGTCTGCATTCCAAGCCGGAGCGCCCGGCCTTGAAGGTCACGGCCGGGACACCTCCCAGCAGACGGGCTAATCCCCGAGGGGACTCACCGGTGCGGACCCGATTGCCTCATGAAATCAACCCAGTTACGCAGGCCGGCCCTACTGGCGCCGCGCGGCCGGTAAGGTCGCCCGCGCCCGTTTCTGCCAACCGCAACGAGCACCTAGCTCCCCATGACTAGAACCTGAGACCGCTGCGGCGGTCCCTGGACGACGCTGAACCCTTTCGCCCGGTAGGGCTCACACCCGGGCTGAGCGGTCCTCCACCGGTCCCAGGCGAGTCCTGCCGGGGGGCCGTGCCTCAGCGTACCCCTGCATCTAGGACTGGTAACGGTATTACACCAGCCCCAGCGCCGTCTACTTGACACTCTTAGAACTAGCGCTCGACCTGAGGCACCCGGTAGGCTTCACTGGTATGACGCACCGAGTCGAAGCCCGACGGAAGGCCCAGTGAGCAGGCCCCTGATCCTCAACGGGCAGCGGATGCCTCGACGGTTCCGCAGCCATCTGGGCATCCTCGGCACACGGTTCCGAGAACACTACTTGGCCCTGGAAGAGACCTACGGCCCGTTCGTGACGGCCTTGCAGAAGGAGGCCGCGGCCGACTGCGCCCAAGCGCATTGCCTGAAGCTGGTGGCCACCCGCACCTGGGAAGAGGCGCAGGTGGCACGGGAGAACGGGAAAGGCCGACGCCCGAATGCCCGACTCGTCGTCCAGCTCTCCAAGCGGGTGGCGCTCGACACGGGCAGTTACACCTTGCTCGTCAACCGGCTGCGTGAGCTCTGCCCCCGGGCCGAGGGCCACCGCGATCTCCGTCACTTGCTCACGCCGTCGCGGAGCGCGACCCGCTGATGGCGCGGACTCCCATGCGTTGGCCCGCGGACGCCGGGGACGACATCATCTCCACGCTGCGGGATCCGCAAAGCTTCGGCGGCCTGGCCTGCTTCAAGGACTTGTCCTCGTGGGCCCGGTGGATCGTCTGCTTGAAGGCGATGTATGGCTTGCCGATGACGCGGGAGGAGCTGCCCATCTTCCGCCACCACACGGGACGCACGGCGCCCTTACCCGGCGGATATCCGGTCACCGTGATCATCGTCGGGCGGCAAAGCGGGAAGACCCGCATCGCCGGCACGGTGGCGGCCTACGAAGCGCTCATCGCCCCGCGCGTCCCGGACGGCGAGTCGGAGTTCGCGCTGCTCGTCTCCCAGGATGAACGCGGCGCTTTGCGCACCTTATTCTCGTATGCCAAGGCTCCGTTCACGCGCCCACTGTTGAAGGCCGCTGTCGTGGGCAAGGCGAAGAAAGACTCGTTCCGCTTATCCAACGGCCTGTGGATCGCCTGCTATCCCTGTCGCCCGGAAGCCTTGCGGGGGCCGCGGGCCCGCGTCGCCGTCGTCGACGAGCTGGGTTTCTTCATCACCTCCGACGGGCATCCGACCGATCAAGAAATGCTGCGCGCCGTCCGCTACACCCTGCAGAACACGAAGGGGCGCCTGCTGATCCTCTCCTCGCCGGCCAGTCAATACGGCGCCTTGTGGAAGCTGCACCAGGATTGGTGGGCGAACGAGAAAGCGCAGACCTTGATCTGGAAGGGTACCAGTCCGGAGATGAACCCGACCATCGACCCGGAGGTCCTCGCCCGCCAGCAGCTCGAAGATCCCGACGGCTACCGCTCCGAGGTGCTGGCCGAGTTCCGGTCGGGGTTGAGTGCGCTGCTCGACGGCGACCTCCTCGACCGCGCCGTCCCCGACGGGATCCGGGAGTTCGCCCCGGCGCCCGGCTACACCTACGTCGGGTTCTTTGATCCCAGCGGCGGGCGGGGCGACGCCATGACCTTGGGCATCGCCCACTGGCAAGCGGCCGATCCCCTCCTCTTTCAGCTCGACTGTGTGCGCGGCTGGACGGGCCAGAACCCCTCCGGCATCGCCGCGGAGGCCGCGGACCTGTACCACCGCTATGGGATCGACGTCATCTACGGCGACAGCTACGGGGCCGAATTGATCGCCGAACACTTCCGCACGCACGGCATCACCTACGAGAAGGCGCCGGACAAGACACGGCTCTACCTGGAACTGAACACCCTGGTGAACTCCCGCGTCGTCGGCCTGCTGGATCACCCCACCCTGCTGCGCGAACTCCGCGGGCTGGAACGCAAGCCCGGCACCTCCGGCCGCGACAAAGTGGACCATCGGCGAGGCGCGCATGATGACTACGCCAACGTGGCCGCGGGAGCGCTCGTCATGGCCGCCCTGCTGGCCGCGCAACCGGACGCGCCCCCGAACGTCTGGAGCCACGAGGAGTACAGCTCGGTCCGCCGCGCCTTCCCCGGCCTCGACCTGGTCTCGTGGGCCGAGCAGCAGCAAGATCTCGTGGGCAACATCGTGGTCGATCACGAAGCCGGGTTCGAGCATCCCGATATGCGCTGGCGGCGCTGGGATGGCCGCCGCTGGAACTATCTGTGGTAAATCCACCCCACAAGGAGCAACCCACACCATGATTCTGACCGAACGCGACAAAGACCTGATCGCCCGCGTGGTCCGCTGGGAACAGCAGCATGGCTACGTACCCGCGTCCGAGGCTGAGCGCCGTCGCACCGCGCTGCAGGCTTCGATCCTCGTCGAGGTGGGCGAGGGTGGCGACGACCAACTCGCCAACCTGAAGCTGCCCGATGGGTGGCAAGAGGCCACCGGAGGCGACTACACCCACCCGGCGCACGGAACCGTGCACATCAACGGGGACCGGTGGTTGCACCGCAAGGACAACAAGATCATCAAGAGCGGCGGCGGCCGGACCTCTCTCGTCGAGCACCTCAAGGCGCTCGCGACGGGCGACGTGGGCCCGGCCGGGACCGCGAGCGAGGGCCAACACGAGGTCTTGCGCCGCGCCCTCGTCGGAGGTCCCGCGCCCGTCACGTTGCAGGAAGGTGTGCACGAGCGACTTGCTCGCGCACTTCGAGGTTACTAGCATGGCGCCGCGCACGCCGATCAAGATCTCCGCTGAGGCAGAGCCTGAAGCCGACGCCGGCGTTCCGCCCGAGCCACCAATGTCCTTCGTGCACCGCCCGATACCAGTCAACGCGCTCTTCTTGGGACAGCAGCTCGCGGACGCTCTCCTTGCGGCACGAGCATTGATCAACCGAACGCCCACCGATCTCGCTGTCATGGTCGACGGGCTAAGGCGATGGTATTACGGCCACGATCCCGCACAACGAGATCGGCTCCTATGGCGTCACGTTGAAGAAGCCAAGCAGACCCACGTGCGACTCGAGCACGCGATTCAGCTTGCCCGGGAGGCGCTCGACGTCGAGCGACCGGCCCTTGTCCAGGCCCAAGCGGAACACGAGGCGCTCGCCACTCGCCCTCTCCCTGCGACAATCGAGGAGGAAGCCAGCGGGATTCGCGCTGACGCCGTCCGCCGCTACCAGTCGGTCGGCATCGAGTGCCAGCAGCGAGCAGCCGCCATCGCCGAGCTGGAACGCCTGCTCCCGGCGCCTGATCAGGCCCTCGGCCCGCTGACAGAGGCCGTGACCCGAGTGCTCGAAGCCGTCGAAACCGTCTACCGTGAGGCCGTCGCCCACCGCGTGAGCGAGAGCGGCGAACTGGAACATTTCCGCTCTCGGTTTGAACGGCTCAGGGCGGAGGCTAACGCGCACGCCGCAGAGATCGAGGAGTGGAGCCAGCGGGTTGGCCGCCCGCTCCGCATCCCGCAGATCGCATTCTCCTGGCCTCCGGACCCGGTCTGGCAGGCCTTACTCGACTCGGCCGTGGAAGGCCCCAAACTCATCTGGGATGACGATCCCAACGCGTCCAGCTCGTAGGCAACCGGTCCCATCTCCTGGGGCGGCGAAAGTCGCTCCGCTTGCCATGACTGCGTACCCTCGGGCACGAGCGTGGGCTCTCGGTCCTTGACCCCTGCCGGTCGGCAGACTACCCTCGGGCCACCTGTCCGACCGTTCCCGGCTCCGATCACACTGGGAGGGCGCAGCATGCAGTGTCCCCTGTGCCAGCAGGAGAATCGCGCCAGCCAGAAGTTCTGCGGGGAGTGTGGCACATCCCTCGCGGGCCCTAATCAGAGTGGCCCGCCAGCAGCGTCCTATGCGGACTTGCAGCGGGAAGTCGAGCACCTTACGCGCGCCCTGAGCGAGTCGCTCGAGCAGCAGACCGCGACGAGCGAGATCCTGCGCGTCATCTCGAGCTCGCCCACCGACGTCCAGCCCGTGCTCGAGGCCGTCGCCGAGAGCGCGGCACGTCTCTGCGAGGCGCCGGACGTCTCCATCTTCGTGCAGGAAGCGGACCATCTGCGCGTGGCCGCTCGTCACGGGCCAATCCCCTCCGACACCGCTCTCCCGTTGAGCCGTGAGAGTGGCGTCGGCTGGGCGGTGTTGGCAGGGCGGACGGTCCACGTCCGCGACATGCAGACCGAGCTCGACCGGTTCCCCGTCAGCGTCCAGAACGCGAGGCGCTTGGGGTTCCGCACTGCACTCAACGTCCCCTTGATACGCGAGGGTGTCGCCATCGGCGCGATCAGCCTTCGCCGCGCCGAGGCCCATCTCTTCGCCGAGCGGCAGGTCGCCCTCCTCGAGACCTTCGCCGATCAGGCCGTCATCGCCATAGAGAATGTCCGGCTGTTCACGGAGTTGCAGGCGAAGAACCAGGCGCTCCTGGAGGCCCATGCCCAGGTGACCGAGGCACTCCAGCAGCAGACCGCGACGAGCGAGATCCTGCGGGTCATCAGCCGCTCCCAGACCGACGTGCAGCCGGTCTTCGACACGATCGTACAGAGCGCCGCCCGGCTATGCCACGCGCCCGTTGCGGGCGTCTTTCTGACCGACGGCCAGATGGTGCACCACCCGGCAAACTACGGCAGCCCGCCCGAGACGCTCGCCGCTACCCGTTCGCGGTACCCGCGACCGGTGGCGATGGATTCCACGCCCGGCATGGCGATTCTGACGCGGTCGGTCGTCCACGTGCCAGATATCGAGGAGCCATCAGCGGTCGAGCTCGTGCGGCAGATCGGACGAGCGCTTGGCTTCCGTAGCTCGGTCGCGGTGCCGATGCTGCGCGAGGGTGAGGCCGTCGGGGCCATCATCGTGAACCGCCGGGAGCCCGGCCGCTTCTCGGACAGCGAGGTGGAACTGCTCCAGACCTTCGCCGACCAGGCGGTCATCGCCATCGAGAACGTGCGGCTCTTCCGCGACCTGACCCAGTCGCTGGAGCAGCAGACAGCCACGAGCGAGATCCTCCGGGTGATCAGCACCTCGCCGACCGACGTCCAGCCGGTCTTCGAATCTCTGGTTGTCAGCGCGGCTCGGCTTTGCGGTGCCAACGACCTCCTCCTCCTCATCCGAGAGGCCGATGTGCTTCGCCCTGCCGCTGGGGTCGGTTCGTTCTGGGAGAGCCTAACGGCCGATTTCCGCGTACCGCTCGTACGAGGCACTGTTGCGGCCCGCTCGGCCATCGATGGCGCGACGCTTCACTTTGCCGACTTGGCCACCTTGCCGGAAGCCGAGTTCCCAGTCGGTCGGGATCTGCAGCGCCGTTTCGGTCATCACACGGTGCTGGCCGTCCCATTGATGCGCGACGGAGTTGCGCTGGGAACGATCTTTGCGATGCGGTTCGAGGTTCGGCTGTTTGTTGATCAGCAGATCGCCCTGCTCCAGACCTTCGCCGACCAGGCCGTCATCGCCATCGAAAACGTCCGCCTGTTCAAGGAGCTCGAAGTCCGCAACCGCGACCTTACCGAGGCCCTGGAACAGCAGACGGCGACCGCGGATATTCTCCGGGTGATCAGCGCGTCGCCCACGGAGGTGCAGCCCGTATTCGAGATCATCGCCGAGCGCGCGATGAAGCTGTGCGAAGCAGAGGTCGGCGTTGTCGCAAGGCTCGACGGCGAGCTGATCCAGCTGGCCGCGATCCATGGCTGGACTGCGGAGGACACGGAGGCCGTGCGGCACGCGTACCCAGTGCCGCTCAACGCCGAGATGGTGACCGCCCGAGCCATCCGGAGCTGTGCTGTCGTTCATATCCAGGACGTACTCGCCGACCCGCTGTATGAGCAAAGGGCGCTTGCCCTCAGGGACGCCGCGCTGGCGGCGCGTTACCGCCTCGCCCTGGGAGTGCCCATGGTTCGCGAGGGGCAGGTCATCGGGGCAATCTTCGTCGCGCGAACGCAACCCGGGCGCTTCGGCGACAGGCAGGTCGAGCTGCTCAAGACCTTTGCCGACCAGGCCGTCATCGCCATCGAGAACGTGCGCCTGTTCAAGGAGCTGGAGGCGAAGAACCAGGCGCTGACTCAGGCCCACGCGACGGTGACCGAGGCCCTGGAGCAGCAGACCGCAACGAGCGAGATCCTTCGGGTGATCAGTAGCTCTCCTACAGATGTCCAACCCACCTTCGAGGCAATCGCGGCGAGCTCGCGGCGGTTGTGTGAGGCCGCCCACGGGATGGTATTCCGCTTCGACGGGGATCTCATCCACCTCGCGGCCCACGACAATCTAGGCACGGAACAGCTGGATGCCGTCCGAAGCGTGTTTCCTATCCGCCCAGGTCGCGGCAGCGTGACCGCTCGCGCGATACTGACTCGCTCGCTCGTTCACGTGCGGGATCGACGGGAGGATCCGGAGCTCGAGTACAGCGCGTTGAGCGCAAATTTCCCGAACACCCTGTCCGTCCCGCTGCTGCGTGAAGGTGTCCCGCTCGGAGCGATCACGGTTACGAGAGCAGAGGTCGCCCGATTCTCTGACAGACAGATCGCACTCCTCCAGACCTTCGCCGACCAGGCGGTCATCGCCATCGAGAACGTGCGGCTGTTCACGGAACTGCAGGAGAAGAATCGGGCGTTGACTCAGGCTCATGCGCAGGTGACCGAGACGCTGGAGCAGCAGATGGCGACAAGCGAGATCCTGCGGGTCATCAGCCGCTCGCAGACCGATGTGCAGCCAGTGTTTGACACGATCGTCAGAAGCGCTGTGAGATTGTGCGACGGACTCTTCAGTGGGCTTTATCAGTTCGACGGCGAGCTGCTCCATCATGCGGCCCATCACAACTTCACTCCGGAAGCCCTCGAGGAGGTGCGGCGTGTGTTCCCGGCGCGCCCGACCCGAACGCTTTTCGTAGGCCGGGCGATCGTGGAGCGCGCGGTGGTCCACATACCCGACTTCGATATTGATCCGGAGTACGAGCATCACGCGCTGTCCCGGGCGGTCGGGCAGCGAAGCGGCCTCTGGGTGCCAATGCTGCGGGAGGGCGCTCCCATCGGGGTCATCGGGGTGTCGCGCGCCGAGGCCGGGCCGTTCTCCGACAGCGAGATCGAGCTGCTGAAGACCTTCGCGGACCAGGCCGTCATCGCCGTCGAGAACGCGCGGCTGCTCAGCGAGCTTCAGGAGCGCACGCGGCAGCTGAGCCAATCCGTCAATCAGCTCACCGCGCTCGGCGAAGTGGGCCGCGCAGTCAGCTCCACCCTCGATCTCGAGACGGTGCTGAGTACGATCGTGTCGCGCGCTGTGCAGCTCTCGGGCCTGGACGGCGGCGTGGTGTTCGAGTACGACGAGCGTGCCGAGGAGTTCGTCCAAAGGGCGATGACCGAGACCGGGGAGGCCCTCGCCGAAGCACGGCGCGCCACGCGGATTCGGAAGGGAGAAGGCGTGCTCGGGCACACGGCCTTCACGCTGGAACCCGTCCAAGTGCCCGACATTGCTGTGCCGGGCGCCTACGAGGGCCGGCTCCGGGAGACCCTGATCGAGTCCGGCATCCGGGCCATCTTGGCCGTGCCGATGGTCCGCGAGAGCCGGCTGATCGGGTGTCTCGGCGTGACCCGCAACAGCCCCGGCGAGTTTCCGGCCGAGACGATCGAATTGCTCCGGACCTTCGCCACGCAGTCGGCCCTGGCGATCCAGAATGCCCGGCTCTTCCAGGAGATCGCCGACAAGAGCGGGCAGCTGGAAGCGGCCAGCCGCCACAAGTCCGAGTTCCTCGCCAACATGTCCCACGAGCTGCGCACCCCGTTGAATGCCGTCATCGGCTTCTCCGAGGTACTGATCCAGCGCATGTTCGGCGACCTGACCGAGAAGCAGGACGAGTACCTCAAGGACATCTATGCCTCCGGCCAGCATCTCCTCTCGCTCATCAACGACATCCTGGATCTCTCCAAGATCGAGGCCGGCCGCATGGAGCTGGCCCCCGCCCCCTTCCATCTGCCGACCGCCTTGGAGAATGCCGTCACCTTGGTCAAGGAGCGCGCTGCCCGCCACGGCATCACCCTGCAGCTCGACCTCGACCCGCGGCTGGGCGAGGTCGTGGGGGATGAGCGCAAGGTCAAGCAGGTCCTGCTCAACCTCCTCTCCAACGCCGTCAAGTTCACCCCCGAAGGGGGCCGGATCACCCTGAAGGCCGTTCAGAGGGACGGCGGGGTCGAGATCGCCGTCACCGACACCGGGATCGGCATTGCCCCGGAGGACCAGGCGGCCATCTTCGAGGAGTTCCGCCAGGTGGGGAGCGACGAGAGGAGACGGGAAGGGACGGGCCTCGGGCTGACGCTGGCGAAGAAGTTCGTCGAGCTGCACGGCGGGCGGATCTGGGTCGAGAGCGAGCTGGGCCGTGGGTCGACCTTCACCTTCACGTTGCCCCTACGCTGATGGCGGGCGAGCTGATACTCGTCGTCGAGGACAACGAGCGTAACCGGAAGCTCGTGCGCGACGTCCTCCAATTCAGAGGCTACCAGACGATCGAGGTGGAGACGGGGGAAGACAGTCTTCGCCTCGCCAGGGACCGCCGCCCGGCCCTGATCCTCATGGATATCCGGCTCCCGGGAATCGATGGGATCGAGGCGCTCCGGCGGCTGCGGGCCGATCCCGCTACGCAGCGCATCCCGGTGATGGCCATGACGGCATCGATCATGACCGCCGGGCCCCAGGAGATGCGGGCGGCCGGTTTCGATGGATACCAAAGCAAACCGCTTCAGGTGAAGGAGTTTCTCGCCGCGGTCGACCAGCTGCTCGAGAAACCGACCTGAGCGGCGGGACGCTGGTCTGGCACACGACGTCCGCCGACTCGGGCAGCTACCGGGTCACGTTCGTCGGCGCCAACGCCATGGCCGACACGGTATCCACCTGGCTCCGCATCCGGAACGTCGACCG
>Ga0207646_10006795_pt1 | contig 11772 bp, 7 predicted proteins | sample KBSK5502metaG_FD_184343 | JGI IMG/M metagenome (GOLD analysis project Ga0207646, IMG submission 184343) | Corn, switchgrass and miscanthus rhizosphere microbial communities from Kellogg Biological Station, Michigan, USA - KBS K5-50-2 metaG... | ecosystem: Host-associated > Plants > Roots >...
CATCCTTTTCATCCACATGAAACTTGTGCATGATGCGATGGACTACCGGCGAAAGAATAATTCCCATCAGCGCGATCAGGATCAAGCCGCTGAACAGGGCATAAATTGAAGCGAAGACTTTGGCGGCGTCAGTCGGTAACTGATTCACCGGACCCATGCCACCCAGAATCATCGAAGCCTCAAGCAGCGAATCAATCCAGCCGAAGCCGGCAAGAAAGCGGTAGCCGCATATCCCAATGAACAGAGCGACCATGATCAAACAAAGAGCGACCGCCAGCGACGCGATGATCCGCTTGACGAAAACCGACCGGGGCGCAAGCTCATCGTGTCTTCGCTCGTACCTTAACCAGCCTCGAGCGGATTTTTGACTTCGCTTTGCCAAAGGTTTACTCCTCACGGACACCGCACGCGTAGGGCCAGCGGCATGATCAGAAAGGTCGCGGGTAAGCAACCGACTACTTCGCCATCAAGTTCGACCCGCACTTCTTCATCCTTTTTGACTGATCGCGCGACGACCTGTTTGGCGAGCGCATGGGTTACTTCGTTCATCCGCAGGTGTGCGCCAAAATAGAGTCGCGGCGAGTTGGCGAGAATTCGAAACGCGCTGGCGTCACCAATCGTAATGATATCGAATTGGCCATCGTCGAGTTTCGCGTCGGGCGCGATCTTCATGGCCCCGCCGTAGTAACGCGCGTTGGCCACGCAGAACTCGGCCACGCGCAAACGCCGCTCTGGTAGCTCGTCAAGCTGCACGTGAACTTCCGTGGGCGTAGATGAAAGCGTTGTCTGCACGGTCGCCGCAGCGTAAGAGAGTTTGCTGCTGAGTTTGCGCGGAGCAAAGCCAGGAATCCATTTTTTCGCTTCGCCGCTGGCCGTTTTGTCGAGCACCGCCGTGCTCATGCCGAAACTGGCGACATTGATAAAGAAGCGCGTCTCGCGCTCGCCGTTATCATTCACAAAAGTCACGCGACCGGCGTCGACTGTGCGCGTGCGACCGTTACGTAACGTGCGCGCAGCCGCAGCCGCATTGTTGGGCATGCGCAGAGTACGCCGGAAATCACCCCCCGTGCCGCTCGGCAGAACGCCGAGTTCGGTCTCCTCATTGGATTCGAGGATTCCATTCACAACTTCCGAGATCGTACCGTCACCACCGCAGGCGATGATCAGTTTCGCGCCCTGCTTTGCGGCTGCCGCCGCCAGTTGGCGTCCGTGCCCCGCTGCTTCCGTGAAAGCAACCGAGAATGCGCCAAAATGCGTGCGCAGGTCGCTGGCGATCTTTGGCCAGGCATCGCGCGTAGCGCCATCGGCGGAAGCAGGGTTAACGATGACGAGGGGTAGAGTCATCGGTTGAGTTTGCTCGCGGAGCCAGGGTAAACGCAAAGGACGCAAAGGTATTCGCAAAGGACCGCAAAGGTTTTCCTCTGCGTTCTTTGCGTGATCCTTTGCGTCCCTCTGCGTTTAGGATCTTCCTCCATTCGAATACATTTTGCGATCAGCCTCGCCCAATTCCGCAATCTTGCTCATCACAAAATCAGCGATTTCCTTATAGGTTCTCAGGCGATCTTTTTTTCCCATGAACTCAGACAAATCCAGCTGCGTGCCAAAGTGAATTCGAATCTTTTCGCCGCCGAACCAGTTTCCCAAGACCTGTTTCGCTAACTTATTGCCCAGCCCGGCAATAAATACCGGAACCACCTGCGGGTTCGCGTCCTTGATCAGTTTGCCGACACCCGGTTGCGGACGAAGATAGGAATAGGGATCGGGGCCTTTGTTACGGGTACCCTCGGGATGAAAACCGATCACGTTGCCGGCGCCTTCACGGCAAAGATGGGCCAGACGCCGCATCGAATACTTATCAAAGGGACGTTTGGCCGGCATCGGGTCTTCGCCGGCAATAAAGAACGGCGGATACATCGACCACCAGCCCATCACCAGATTTACGAACATGCCGGCGAGTGATTGATAAAAGAAGCGGCCGCGCACCGGAAAGAAAAGCTGCTTGCGCCAGGGTGTGCGACGAAATAAGACGGTCGAGACCGTGTACATGTCGAAGAACGATCGATGATTCGCGACTAACAGGATCGGACGATCATGATCGGCGGTTTCGACGTTCTCGAGGCCATACACGCGCATCAGGTTGTAAGTCGAAAGCTGAATCCAGCCCGCGCCGAAGAAAGTCTGGCACCAGGTCCAGAACCGTTTCCAACGCCCCAGGTTCATGCGATGCGTGACGCGAAAGGCGAAACGCTCGAAGGGAGAAAGTACGGAGAGCTCTTCCCGTGTAGGTTCGAGAATTGCAAATTGAGAGAGCTGAGTTTGCGACGTTTCCGGCAGGGGCTTCGAAGCGGCTTCGCCGCCTGATGTGCGGAAAGCCTCCGGCTTTCCGGTGGATCGTTGACTTAGATCTTCCAAGAGGCTACGCCTCAGCATGCGAGGCGTAGCCTCGCTGAATTGAGATTAGGTGTTGCCGGAAAGGCATAGCCTTTCCGCACATCGGGGCGGCAAAGCCGCGAACACGTTATAGCCATGGCACCATATCACACTCATTCAATCGAAAAGTACCTTGCTTCCGGATGATGGATCACGATTGCCGAAGTTGACTGTTCCGGCTCAAGCTGAAATTCTTCACTCAACTCAACGTCGATGCGCGACGGATCGAGCAATTCAAAAAGCTTCGCCTGGTCTTCGAGATTCGGACACGCCGGATAGCCAAAACTGAACCGCGAGCCCTGATAGCCCTGGCGAAACAGCTCATGAAGGTTCTGCGAATCAGAATCAGCGATGCCCAATTCCTGACGAATATGTTTGTGCCAGTACTCCGCCAGTGCTTCGGCGCTTTCGACGCTGAGGCCGTGAAAATAGAGATAGTCGGCGTAGTTGTCTCTCTTGAAAAGCTCCTGCGAGTATTCGCTGGCCCGTCGGCCGACCGTCACCAGGTCGAACGCGACGATATCCATGCGGCCTGAATCGACTGACGCGAAGTAATCCGCCAGGCAAAGCCGCTTCCCTGCCGGTTGTCGCGGAAAAGTAAAACGCGCGCGCTCAGTCCTGGCGTCGGGGTCGTAAACGATCAAATCGTTTCCCGCTGATTGGGCCGGAAAGTAACCGTACACTACGCGCGGCACCAGCAGCCCTTCACGCTCAGAGCGTTCCTTCAGTTCTTCATATACCGGCCGCACCTTAGACGCGACCAGGGCCTGGTATTCTTCCGTCGACGTTCTTCCCTGCTTGAACTGCCACTGCCCCTTGAAGAGAGCAGTTTCGTTAATGTAAGCAAAAACATCTTCCAGCGGAATGTCGTGAATCACGCGCGAGCCAGAGAAGGGTGACTGTGGAATTGCCACATCCGTACGCACATCTGAACGTACGGTGTGCGTGGTATCGCCGGAACTTCTTGTCACGCTTCGCGGTCTCGCAGACTTTCGAATGCCGCGCTTTGCTTCTTCACCAATCAGATCGTCGGCTTCCTCCGGGTGATCACCATTTCCGCTCGCCGCCGCGACGGCGGCTTTGGCTTGTTCCTCGTCTGCGTGCCCGTCACCCGACATCAATTTGTCCATGGTGTGCAGTCCGGCGAACGCATCGCGGGCATAAAACAACGTGCCTTTATAGAGGGACTTCAAATCATCTTCCACATAGCGTCGCGTCAACGCTGCTCCGCCCAGAACAACAGGCACCCCCACGCCGCGCTCGTTCATGACTTCCAGATTGTCTTTCATGATCAGCGTGGACTTTACCAGCAAGCCGCTCATGCCGATCGCGTCGGCCTTGTGTTCTTCGTAAGCATTCAAAATCGCGTCGATGGTCTGCTTGATGCCGAGGTTGATCACGCGGTAGCCGTTGTTCGTCAGGATAATATCGACCAGGTTCTTGCCAATGTCGTGAACGTCGCCTTTAACAGTGGCCAGCACCATGGTGCCTTTGGCGGTCGCGCCGCCTTTCTTTTCCATGAACGGCTCGAGGAAACGCACGGCAGCTTTCATCGCTTCGGCGGATTGCAACACAAAAGGAAGCTGCATCTGCCCGCTGCCAAATAGATCGCCGACTACCTTCATGCCTTCGAGCAGGATGTTGTTGATAATGTCGAGCGCGGAATATGTTTCGAGCGCGCTCTTCAACTCATCCTCAAGGCCAATCTTCTCACCGTCGATAATATGGTTCTTAAGACGTTCTTCGACGGTGTCGCCTTTCGAAGCCTTCTTGGCTCTCTTGGTTTTGACGTTCTCAAAAAGCGTGGTGAACTTTGTCAGCGGATCGTAGGTACAGACATCACCGTCGAACTCGCGCCGGTCATAGATTAGATCGCGCGCCACTTTGAGTTCCTGTTCGCCGATGCGATTCAACGGCTCGATCTTGCTAGCGTTCACAATCGCCGCATCCAGACCGGCTTCCACGGCGTCATGCAGAAAGACCGAGTTGAGGACCACGCGAGATGCGGGGTTCAGGCCAAAAGAAATGTTTGACACGCCGAGGATGGTAAAACAGCCCGGCAACTCCGCCTCGATGCGCTTGATGCCCTCGATGGTCTCGAGTGCGTTGCGCCGGTCCTCTTCAATGCCGGTTGAGATCGGCAATGCCAGCGGATCAAAGAAGATGTCAGATGCCGGAAGGCCGAGCTCACCGGTGGCCTGTTCGTAAGCGCGTTTCGCAATCTTGAACTTTCCTTCCGCGGTGCGCGCCATTCCCTCTTCGTCGATGGTGCCAATGACCACACTGGCGCCGTAGCGCCTGGCCAGGTCGATCACCTTCGCAAAACGCGGCTCGCCATCTTCATAGTTAGTCGAATTGAGGATGCTCTTGCCGCCCGCGTGTTGCAGGCCTGCTTCCATTTTCTCCCACTCAGTGGAATCGAACATCAGCGGCAGCTTGATGCTGGTGACCAGGCGCGAAGCTAACTCGTGCATGTCGGCTTCGCCATTACGCCCGACAAAGTCGACGTTCACATCAAGAATGTGCGCGCCTTCGCGTTCCTGCTCTTTGGCCAGCGAGACGAGGCCATCCCAGTCTTCGGCATTAAGCAGGTCGCGCATTTTCTTTGAGCCGCTGGCGTTGACGCGCTCGCCCACGATCAGGAACGATGCGTCTTGCACGTAAGGTTGTTGAAAATAGATAGACGACGCTGCCGGCACGAGTTTGTTGTCGCGCGCCTTCGGCGTGATGGCTTTCATGGCTTCGACTACCAGCTTTAGGTGCGCCGGTGTCGTGCCGCAACAGCCACCCACGATGTTGACGCCAAAGTCGTTGGCGAAGTGAACGATTTGAGCAGCAAACTTTTCCGGCGTCTCGTCATAGTGCATCTTGCCTTCGACGACTGAAGGCAGGCCCGCGTTGGGCAGGACCGAAACCGGCAGAGGCGCGTTCTCGCAAAGATAGCGAATGCTCTCGGTCATGTGGCGCGGTCCGGTGCCGCAGTTCATGCCGATTACGTCAATCGGAAAAGGCGCGAGCGCCGTCAATGCGGCGCCAATCTCTGTGCCGTTGAGCATCGTGCCAAACACTTCGATCGTGACCTGCGCAATCACAGGCACGCGCCGACCATTCTTTTTGAAGTTTTCGAAGATTGCGGACAGCGCCGCTTTTGTCTGCAGAAGGTCCTGGCACGTTTCGACGATCAGGAGATCGGCGCCTCCATCCAGCAGTCCGCGCGCCTGTTCCGCGTAGGCCGCTTTTAGATCAAGAAAGCTGATGTGACCCAGCGTCGGCAGCTTGCGTCCCGGACCCATCGAGCCCGCGACCCAGCGCGGCTTGTCTCTCGTTGAGTAATCAGACGCGATGCGTTTTGCCAAGCTGGCGGCCCTGACGTTCATGTCATAAGCCTGGTCGGCCATGTCGTACTCGGCAAAGTCGACCGGCGTGCCATTGAACGAGTTGGTTTCGATCACATCACAGCCAACGTCGAGAAATGCGGTATGGACGTTCTCTACGGCGTCGGGCCGGGTGATCAGGAGATTTTCGTTGCAACCTTCGAAGCGCAGACCGCCGAAATCATCAAGGGTCAGGTTCTGGACTTGCAAATTGGTCCCCATCGCCCCGTCAAAGACGACGATGCGTTCTTTTAATGTTTCGAGAAAACTGGACATTTCCGATTTCCGATTGCCAACTACCGATTCATATCACCGAGTTACGATTCTAGTTCAATCGGAAATCGGCAATCAAAATCGGCAATGAGAAGGCCCCGCGCTGTAACAACGCGGGGCCTCTCATCAAACCTTTTTCGAGATAGCGGTTGAAAGACTCGCCGAGCTGTTTAGCGGATTGTTTTTCGTGGCCGCAAGTCGCCTTAACTCACCACGTTTTTGCAAAGTCTATTGAAACATTGCCGGCCCAGAGTGTCAACATTACTAATGCCTGGTACTGGCCTAAATTCAGCTTTTTCTCTGCGTACTCTCTGCGACCTCGGCGTCTTCATCGCGGGGGCGCCGAGAACGCAGAGGGGGAGAATTTCAAATTAGGGCACTACTGAATGCCCCGGATGGTGGTACGTTTTGCTAAACTTAGTTAGGGCCAACTGGCTAATTTTTCTACGGTTTCGATAGGCAGAAGCAAACAATGAACTTCTTCTATCTCCTTGAACCTTTCAGTTATGACACCAATTGCCTGTTTGCAGATTCTAATATGGGCCTTTTTCTCTTTCTTAGGATCCTCTGGGCCGACACCAGGAACCAAGAGTTTCTTGTAAGCACCGCAGTCTCGGTGATCGAGTATCATTACTTCCTTCACCCCGTGCTCTTTGATCGCAAAGCCAAGTTGATCCAAAAACGTGGCCTGCCACTCCCGCTTATGGACGATTCCCAAGCTCGCGCCGGCCAGAATCAGTTGATCGTATTTCCCGCGTAACCCTCTGGAGTCCATTGTTTGGATGATCCGATGTGGGTAGCGAGAATCCATGCACGTAAGCATGAGAAGCGGAACGTTGGCAACCTTACTTAGTCTTGGAGCAATCTGTTCAGACACATACGACTCAAAATCTATCTGATCTCGTTCAGACATAGTAACCTCCGTTTAGCACGCAACTCCTCATACGTGCTTTGTCAGTCTGGCTTCCATTGCCGGCGTAACCCGAAGAATCGAGACGGCCTCGAGTCCACGACACACCGGACGTTAACCACGACCCTGATTCAGGCGGCGTGTATTCGGAGCGCGCTTGATCAGCGGCACGGTCTTCGGTCGTCGGCCGCCTATTTGTTCGACGACGTGTTGCGCAGACATCATCGCTCCCTCCTGCCAGCCCGGCAGTTGGGATACCTGATCGCCGACGACGTAGAAGCGTCGATCCGGGGCCAACAGGCGCGAGTAGGCCTTCGCGTCCGCCTCGCTGGTCGGATCCCAGTTGGCCCAGCCGCCACCTTCGTTGGGAATATTTTGCCAGGCGATTGAGATCGCTTTGTCCGAAGGAACCAGTCGCGTGTCCGCAAATTCCGGGTGAAGCTTAACCGCGCCCTGGCGCGCCGTGATGATCCGTTCCTCAAGGCTCATCTTACCGAAGGCTTTGGCATTGTCGTCGTAGTTATAGACGCCGGTCAGCGTTCCGTTCTTGGTGAAGTAGTCATATGACGGATACCACATCTGCGTGATCGGGTCGTTCGTATAACTGATGCCGCCGTAAATCTGGTTCTTGTCCGATTCCCAGAAGCGGCTATTGGCCTGCCAGCCAAGCTTGCAGGTCGGATCATACTTGCACTGGTTTACCGCAGCAGCGAAACCGGGATCGAACTCAATGCCGATTTTCTTGAGCAGCGGCAGCGGAATATTGCTGATGCAGTAGTCCGCTTGAATAGTCCGGCGCGAGCCTTCGTGTTCCACGACCACGGCGACCCCGTCGTTGCTAATCTTTGCGTCCAGCACCTTCGTGTTGTACTGGATGAGCGAGCCGATTTTTCTCACGAATCCATCAACGATCTTATCCATGCCGCCAACAGGCTGGAAAAGTGTCGGCTGCCATTCGTACTCGAAGGACTGGTAGAAGCGGTAGCGCCAGTATTCGGACCGCAGCAACTCACTCAGGTTGAGAGTTGGTCCGGGCTCGCAGGGCTTTTGCACAGTTATCTCGCAACCGTCGCGAGTCGAGCCGGAATAGCGGAAGCACGTGACGCATTGTTTGCTGCAGCTTATGCAAGCGTCACAACTCAAATTGCATTTGTTGCACTTGTTTTCTCCGCACTTGCCGCAGATGTCGTTCTGGCCCAGGTCGCCGAAATTCTTCAGGAGACAAAGAAGGTTATCGCGGTCGGCCGCATTCAGTTCGGCATTCAGGGCGCCCTGATTCACAGCCTTTGCCAACATCTCGGCAATGTAGCCCTGCGTGTCGTTGGCGATGCGCCGTTTGATCTGTGGCTTGCCGCCGAAAGCCTGGTCGCTCTGGAAAACATTGGCCATCGTCTCCATGACATAAACCTCGAGGGATACGCCTAGATCCTGACAGTAGTGCAGCACCCTTCGATGGTGGTAAGGGAGCCGCCCCGGACCCATATTCAGATAGAGGCCCTCGTCGAAGTTGCAGACCTGTTCGGTCTCCGCACCATCCTCATTCACCTCTTTGATCACTGTGCCGCGCCGCGCCGTATGATTCCTGCCTCCGGCCCGGTCGGTCAATTCGATAATCTGGCAGCCGTAGTTTGCGCGTGTCAGTTCATAGGCAGCGGTCAGCCCGCCGATTCCGGCGCCGAGAATCACAACTGATTTGCCCGTTCCTGAGCCCTGCGGAAGTTCAGGTGGGCCGGCCCACGCTTCAGGAAGATTAATTAGTCCGAGCGCGGTCATCGTTTCGTAAAGCGCCGCCGAACCTCCTGCCAAACCGACTTGCTCCAGAAACCGTCTGCGAGTCACGTTTTTCTTTTTGGGCATTGCGATTTCTCCTGTAGTGCGTGTGAGAATGCTGTTTGCCGCCGCGCCGGAGATCAACTACGAAGTTGCCCGGCTGCTCTTTCGGTTCTGCAACCTGAGAAAACCCCTTCTGCTGAAATAGGACACCGCTCGAAAAGAACAACTCGAGAGATGTGCCTTACATACTCCTTTTTATCTTTCTAATCAATAGGGTTTTTTCTGCCTGCAACCGCTCATGCAAACGAGAAGATATGAACGTAAACCGGTACAGAGGAATCCGCTCAGCTGTTCAATGCTCGTAATTCGGTTCCGCCGTCTTTCCTATTTACCATTTACGATTTACCATTTACCATCACAGTTCATGCGCCGCGCCATCTACCCTGGTTCGTTCGACCCGGTCACCAACGGCCATCTGGATATTATCCAGCGAGGCTGCAAACTCTTCGACGAAATTATCGTCGCGGTGCTGGTTAATCCTGGGAAGGAGGCGTTCTTTACCATCGAGGAGCGCTGCGAAATCCTGACTGAGGTGCTGAAGGAGATTGACCGCCGCGATTGCCTCGTGACGGTGGAAAGCTTCGGAGGATTGATGGTGCAGTACGCCGCTGAGCGCAGGGCCAATGCGATCGTGCGGGGCATTCGAGCCATCTCTGATTACGAGTATGAACTACAAATGGCGTTGATGAACCGGCGACTGCGGCCTGAGCTCGAGACCGTATTCATGATGCCGGCAGAAGAATATTCTTACGTCAGTTCGCGTCTGGTAAAGGAAGTTTTTCAACTCGGCGCTCATATTAGTGACCTGGTGCCGCCGCTGGTGGAAGAGCGGATGCGAAGGAAGAGCGGAGCTTAGATCTTACTTAGTGCTTAGAGCTTAGTATAATAATAATTACGGCCTGCTCAAGCCTCGACTAAGCTCTAAGTTCTAAGATCCAAGCTCTCGTTGATTTCAGATTTAACACTAGGGATCTCAAAATGATGACCAAACCAACCGTCGCGCCGTTTCCAATTTCCGACAATGTAGCGCAAATGAAAGCGTCGTCAACGATGGCGGCAATGCAGGCTGCCGAGGCCATGCGCGCCGCCGGCGTTGATGTGGTTGACCTCGGCGCGGGCGAGCCGGATTTCGATACGCCGCAAAATATCAAAGACGCCGCGGCCGAAGCGATGCGCGCCGGAAAAACCAAGTACACGCCCACGGCCGGAACGCGCGAGATCCAGAAAGCAATTATCGCTTTTTATCAGCGCCAGTTCGGCGCCGGGTACAAGCCCAACGAAGTAATGGCCACCGCCGGAGGAAAGCAAGCGGTTTTCAACGCGGTTGTCTCTCTTATTAATCCTGACGACGAAGTACTGCTGCCGAAGCCTTACTGGGTAACTTTTCCGGAGATCGTTGCGTTCGCCCGCGGCCGGTCGGTGTTTATCGAAACCGAAGAAAATGACTTTGTGCTGACGGCTGACATGGTACGCGACGCGATTACGCCGCACACCAAGCTAATTATCCTCAACTCGCCTTCTAATCCCTCGGGGCGCGTGGTCCCGCCAGCCGAATTCGAACGAATCATGGAAATCGTCGCCGAGCGCGATTTATACGCCATCTCGGATGAATGCTATTTGCGCTTTGTGTATCCGCCTGCGGAAGTTTTTAGCGCAGCAGTTTTGCGTCCGGAAGTGCGTCGCCGTCTGTGCATCGCCGGATCGTTTTCGAAAACCTACGCCATGACCGGTTGGCGGGTGGGTTACTCGCTGACCAACGCTGATTGGACCCGCGCTATGTCGAAGGTGCAGGGCCATTCGACCAGCAACGCAACGTCAATCGCCCAGGCTGCAGCCACTGAAGCTTTGAATGGGCCACAGGATTCCGTGGCTACAATGCTCGCGGAATACACGCGCCGGCGCGAATGGCTACTGGCGGCTTTGAACGAGATTCCGGGACTTCGTTGTCCGGTACCGGAGGGAGCCTTCTATGCTTTTCCGGATTTGCGCGGATGTTTGAAAGGAACGGGTCGAACGTCAGGCGATTTCGCGAACCAGCTATTGGAGAAGGAGCAAACCGTGGTAACGGATGGCGCAGGTTTTGGCGCCAAAGGGTTCATTCGCATTTCTTACGCGACGTCGTTGGATCGTTTGGCGGAAGGTGTCAAGAGAATTCGGCGAGTGGCGGAGCGAGTGTAGCGCAAGTTGTTAACTTGCGTCCGTGGTCTTTGCGAGCTTTGCGTCTTTGCTTGAGATAAAATTTCTCGCAAAGACGCCAAGGCTCAGAGTTACAAACTCGCGAGTTATCATCTCACCCCAAAAAAAAGAGGCGGGCCATGGCCCGCCTCTCAACTTTGAATTTAAATTATCCGCTAGTACAGATTGAAGTTGTACTGCAACTCCATCCACATCGAAACTGGATGACCATCCTTAGTCGCCGGCACGAACCTAATCTGCCTGGCTGCCCCTATAGCTCGCTCAGTCAAGCCATCAGGTAAACCTGAGACGGCGTGAATGTTAGTAACGGTGCCACCCGATGAGAACACAGCTCGCAAGACAACTGTTCCGGTAATCTGGTTCTTGCGCGCGGCTTCAGTGTAGGTCGGCTCCGGTTTCTCCAGCACGCGGGCCTTGGAAGTAACGTCCTTGCCACTAAAAATCTTGCTGTAGTCGGTGCCGCCGCCACCGCCGCCGGGGCCGCCGCCGCCTTCGCGTCGCTCGCCGCCACCGGTATTACCTCCATTGCCCGGGCCGTAACCACCGCCCGAACCGGGACCGACGCCGCCGCCGGTGCCGCTGCCAATACCATTACCGGTGCCCGGTCCGGAAGACGGCGTCGTCGACTTCGACTTCGGATCACCATAAGCTAGCTGACGAGTATCCGGCGGGAACAGAACCGGATCAGCATCAAGCGTCGCCGGCATCGGCAGAGATGGATTCTTAATCACGGGCGGATGCGGATCCGGCGCGACA
>Ga0207646_10006797_pt1 | contig 11769 bp, 13 predicted proteins | sample KBSK5502metaG_FD_184343 | JGI IMG/M metagenome (GOLD analysis project Ga0207646, IMG submission 184343) | Corn, switchgrass and miscanthus rhizosphere microbial communities from Kellogg Biological Station, Michigan, USA - KBS K5-50-2 metaG... | ecosystem: Host-associated > Plants > Roots >...
ACGGCGGCATCGTTTCGCTCCTGCTCGACGAGGCGGTGGGTTGGGCTGCATGGCACGCCGGCCACCCAGGCGTGACCGGCCGCCTGCAGGTGAGCTTCAGGCGACCGCTGAAGCTGAGCGAGCGGGTGCGAGTCGTGGGCAAGGTCGAGAACGTGCGGCGGTCGCTGGTCTACACGTCGGCGTATGTAGAAAGCCTCGATGATGGATCGCGGATCGCGGACGCAACCGCAACCCTGATGGAGGTGAAGACGGAGGTCGATGCGGAGCTCGGCGGAGCGCACGGCCCCGCGCGCTGAGGGTTCGCCGGCTGTAGGCGTCTAGAATCACTCTCGCGTCGGGCGCGCAGTTTGGCACGGGTTGAGCCGATCCCGAACCTCATACCCGCATAGAATCACCACGCGTCGGGGGCTGGCGCAGTTTGGCAGCGCGCACGGTTCGGGACCGTGAGGCCCCGGGTTCAAATCCCGGGCCCCCGACCAAGTTCTGAATTCAGAAACGTCTTGTCGGCGGAGGTAACGTGATAACTCCGTTGTATCACAGGACAAATTGTGTACAAATCTGATTCGGAGTCCCTCGACGCCGGCCGTCGATCAGCTCTCCTGTGAAGTCTGGACCGACGCGACGTTGAATCCTGTCGCCGCCTGCCCCGCCGGCCTTGGATGTCCGACTGCCCAACTGTTTGAAGGCGAACGCGAAGGTTCCCACCCATCATCTTCTGCTCAGCGATCAATTCCAAACACGACAATCATCGGGGGAGTTGTAACTGCCGCCGTGGCTGTTGCGGGATAACTTCTGGACCACGAGCTGAATGCTCGTGTCCGTGACTCCTATTCGAAATTGCGCCGCTGCGTTCTCTTGCTTGGGGTCTGCCGTGCGCCGTTGCGGATCAGCTCATCCGGTTGCGCGAAAGCGAGGTTGGCCATGCAGATCTATGGAGAGAATGAAGGTCCGTTCGACGGCACTCACATCGCGGCCAGTGGCGACTAGCGTGAACTGATATTCGCCAGGCCCAAGCGAGATGTCGATTGGTTGCACATGATGTTGAACCGTAACAGGCTCGTCGTTGCCATCAGCCTTCACAGCGATCTCAACGAACTGCGCAGGATGCCGGCTTGGATGAAGAGTTAATGGCTCGGATTGGTTGTGCGCAACCTTGAGCGGGAACGGTACCGTCGCCACGACTGGGGGCTGTAGCCTTGCCAACTCAACGCGGACATCGTCTACTGACTTATGACCGCGGGTTCGAAGGCCGACGCGAAGGAGGCTTGCTCGAACAGCGATCGTCGCGACGGCGATTCCCGACTGGCCGTGGGCGATCCTGTCGCGAAGAATGAACGTCGTCTGGACGTAGCGCGCGTCGCTTGGATCGAAGACGAACTCTAGCTGGGGTATCCACCATCCCAGGCGTGCCACGATCCACTCGAGTGCACGAACGCCGAGCCCAATTTCGGTGCCAGTCATGGATCGGGCGGTCTTGGGGAGGCCGGTGGGTGTCGCTCCTTAAGCAGTCGCAGAGCCTCCTTCACCTCACGCCAGTTAGTCATCTTGTAGTACGCACGCCGACCGCCTCGAGTGGATTCACCGCTCTTCTCAAGGAGCCCATAGCCAACCAGCAGCTTCAGGCCCGGTTTCCACACTGGCTGGCCCCTTTCCTGAGCGACACGTTGGAGCACCCATCTGCCAGCGAAGCGTCCTCCGAAGCGTTCTGACTCCTCAGCTTCGGCGCAAGCTGCCTCTAGGACCGAGATCCAGTCCTCGTGCTCACGAGCAAGCTCAACCACCTTGCTGAAAAGCTCAATGTCAGCCATTATCAGGGCACTCGGATCACTACGATCAATCGCGAAGCTCGTAGGCCAAGTCTAGAGAAAGCGCCCGGGTGCCGTCAAGCCAACGAGCGGCAACGAGCGCTAGCTGCCTGATTCCGTACTCGGCACTTGACAATATGTCTCGGAATCCGGTACAAAGTACCCGAGAATGTCAGGGATTTCTGCGGAGCGGGAGCCTCGAAGCGAGTCACTCTACTTCCGTGCCTCACAAGATCTACGTGAAGACGTCGATACATTCGCGGCAAGGCGCGGCGTCACTCTGAGCTCTGCGGTTGGGAGGCTCGTCGAGCGCGGCCTAGAAGCCATTGCAAATGAGGAATCCGTGAAGCAGATGGAGGATCGTCTCGCCCAGTCAACTCAGGAACTGGCATCGATGAAGGTCCACCTCGCGGCGGCACAGGGCGAGGTTCAGAAATGGCAGGCTGTCATTCGCGGCATCGAAGGTTACCTGCGCAACCTGACCGTCGGTGCATGCCCCCATTGCAAGCGTCAGGTGACCGCTTACGACCACGCGGTTGTTCGTCAGTGTCCGTACAACGACTGTCGACGTCCGCTCGAACAGGTCGAGCGGGCGCAAGAAATCACGCCGGTAGCTGCGGGATTCCTTGGAGCGATCGGTGGCCTCATTGTTGGTTTGGCTGCGGGGCAGCGTCAAGAGGGCTCAGCAGCAGGAAAGTGAATTAAGGTGCCCAAGCACACTTCAAGTGAGAGGTGGTTGTAGATCAGTGGTATGTCCGTTCTGTGTGCAGCTCGGTATGGCGGCAGCCAACTACGAGCTCGGTGCATTGGTCAAACATATTGCCAAGCGACATCCACTTGAAGGATTGGTGATCGCAACCTTCGGGGGTGCGCTGATCGCATGGGGCGGACCCAAAGTCTGGAGAGCCTCGCTTACGCGATGACCATCAATACCTACCGCTTCCACGCAAAGAACCTCTACAACGCCTGGACCTATGTCGGCGGCGTTCAGCCAGCCTTGACGCGCGACGGACTGGCCCAGGCACTCCAAGGTGCTGCAATCCGCGAGTTGACGACATCGCCGAACAGTGGCTGTGACGTGCATATCGAGCTTGCCCGGAATACCCACCACGATGCACTTACCGAAATCGAGACGGCTCTGGCCAACTACGCCTTTTACACGGTGCAGGCGGAAGTGACGGAGTGGGCGACCGCGGTGGCTGAGGGCGCACTCCTCGGTGGAAGCGGTGGAGGCGCGATCGGCGCCTCGACACGAAGCGTTGGCGGATTCATCATCGGGGCCGCCCTTGGAGCCATTGTTGGTGCCATTTTCGGCCAGGCCGCGCAGACCATGACTGCCCGATACCGCGCTGACCGGATAGCACCAGGAATGTGGCAGTTCACCCCCCTTCCGCTTCCTCGGCCCGACTTCGGCACGCAGCAGTGGGGAACACAGCCCTAGCCGGCAGCCAACTTGCGACCGTGACCATGCGCGACGAGATCATCGATTAGCTCGCGCGCTCCGGATGGGTCTCAGTCCCTTGAGGCCGTCTGCCGGTATCGTGCGATATTGCCACAGACATCTCACGGACAAAGTCCGGAGGCGCACTGCCTCTGCGGATGCTATCGATAAGAGGCAACTCTGCCTATCCGGTTAGCTCCGCTTCGATCTCGGTCCACGCGGTGCGATCAATCGCATACCAAACCACGTCGGACTTCCTCCAGGTGAGCTCGCCCTGATAGGTCAGCCTACATTTCTCCATCACTCGCCGCGAGCGAATGTTGTCCGGAACTGTGACGCTGATGATGCGCTCCAGTTTCGCGGCCTCAAATCCGAACCGGAGTCCGGCCTGGCCCCCTTCCGTGGCAAGTCCTCGACCCCAGTACTGCCGATCGAGCAGCCAACCGACCTCCCACTTGTCCTCGAGGGGCCAGTCAAGAAGAAGGTTCAGGCCGATCCGGCCAACCCAGTTCCCGCTGACTTTCTCGATCGCGGCCCACGGTCCAAAGCCGTAGTCCTGCCAGAGTAGGCAGCTCCGGGCGGAGACCTCCATAGACTCGCTGCGGGACAGCGGTCGTCGGAAGGTTGTCTGAACGATCACTTCCGGATCTGCGTAGATTCGGGCCAGCTCCCGGCCGTACTCGTCGGTCCACGGAAGGAGCGAGAGTCGGGATGTCTCAAAGGTCACCGGATGTGTCATGCGTGACTCGCCACGAAGGCAAGGTAGCCTCTCCAAGCACACTGGCGCCCAACTCCGAGTCGTGGGCCCCCTTTCGCCAGAGCGGAGCTAACCGGATAGGCAGAAGAGGCGACTATCGCTCTCGTAGTGCATGAGGTGCAACGCTCAGGATCAGAACAGGCTGTCACAAGGACTTGGAGCGCCCGCAGACATGGCCTGACTCGAGTACATTGTCCAGGTCAAACCGAACTTGGCGAACTGGCACAGACGCATCGGCGCCCACGAATTTCCGGCCACTGCGGTCATGTTCTTCAATGTGTTGGTTTGACGAATCGGATTAGTAATATCGTCGCACACGTCCCAGGCACCTTTTCCTGTGGCCTCGATTACAGTCGTGCTGTCCGAGTTTGGATAGGCAAGAAAGCACGTTTCAGGCGTGGGCAATTTGATCAATCCGGTGTCTGATCCGATGAAGACCAGTCCGCCACCCAGGACCAGGCCCACGAGCGCCCCAAGGGCAAATGGTTTCATCGGAGGAGGAGTATGGACTCAGCCAAACGTCACGTCCGGTCGTCCGCCGCTTCTGCCCGGCCATCGGCGTCCAGTCAGCCGACTCTAGCCGCGGGCGGCGCGCGCTTGTCTCCCACTCGACATAGGGTGACCTAACGGCTGGACTCGAGACTGGCGTGGGCTATCGATAATGGGTGCCTATCGCAATCGAGGGCACCAGGGTGTGGAAAAAGCGAACCAGCGGGGATTTCCGACATACCGCTCGAACGGTAACCTGAAAGGCAATCGGAGAGATTGATATTCTTGCCCGCCACCAAAGTTCCCGCGAGGAGTGGGTGATATGAATGTCGAACTGAATGGGCCATCGCCGAAACGTGTCATAACGTCATTTGGGATCGGTTGGCATAGGGACGCAGTGGAATGGAAGCGCCATCCTGAACTTCTCGGAACACGGGCTTCGCGGGTTGCCGACTTCGGACCTCAAGAGGGCATCTATGTCCTCTACAACTCAGCCGGCTACCTCTACGTTGGAATTAGCCGAGCTGGCATAGGCGGCCGGCTTCAGCAGCACGTGCGAAAGCCGTGGGATCGTTTCACGTGGTTTGGATTCAGGGACATAGATCAAAAGCCCAACCCAAGCGGAATTTGCCAGCTAGGTCAACCCGTGTGGAAGGCTGCAGCCAGGCAGATCCGGCTCAAGGATGTGATTCGCGATTTTGAAGGGATTCTGACCAGGCTGCCAGTCAAGGGCGAAAACCGTGCCAAGTCCACCCTGAAACATGCCGAAGAGTGGAAGCAGCTAAAGCCTCGGAAGACTCGTAGCACTAAGTAGTACGTTGGGCGCAATCAAGGGCCAGCGTGTTCGCCCATCAAATGCCACAGGTACATCGGACGTAAGCCGCTCGGCCACACGCGGCCGCGGAGCCGTCGATAGGCCCTCATTATCGAGAGCACTCCGGGGGACCGACGCAGCTGAAACGGACCTGTTCCTACAGGGCGTGAATCGGCCATCTGAGTACGGCCCCAGGTTTGAGGTGGAGTTCGCTACGGCTTTTGAAATGGCTGTCGGCGGGGATCTTGGAGCTTCAAGTTCCGCCCAATCTCTACGCCGATTTTCGCCGACGGCCCAAGGTGACTGGAGCCACAAGAATGGTGTGTCTAGCTGCGTCGATCTCCGCCTTGAGGTCCGCAGACGTCTTTATAGCGCTTGCAGGGCCCGGTTCAGCCACATTTCTGAACTTTAGTATTGCATTCACCTCGTCGGAGTCGTTGTCTAGGTCGCTGCTCATGCTGTCCAAGAAGGGAAGCAGCTCATTCTTGGTTGCCTTGGACATTGTGATTGGTGCGAGCTTATTAACAAGGCCGAGCGTCAGTAGAAGCATCACAAGATTGAGATCCCGTGCCGGGTCTCTTAAAGGTGACGATTCGAATCCCAAGCCGACCTGCATCTGTTCTTCCCAAGTAAGGTCAGCCAGTTGCGTGTACCACTCATAGGTTCGCTGCTCCCTTACCTCATCATCCGCGCTCCGGCCACGTCTCATGGTGATAAATGCCGTATACAGGTGGTCTAGGCCTTGGAATCGATCCCGGACAGCTGACCACTTCTCGTCCAGCAGGTGCACTGATCCGAGGTCTTCATAGTCGGCAAGTAGATGACGAGCGCACCTAAGCCATAGGTGACCTTCAGTTTTCTTGCCAGGAAGGTCCTCCCATAGTCGCCACAACGAACTATGGCGTGCTGGATCGAAAGCACTGAAAAGCCGAGCCAAAACGCGACGAAGGCCGTATGCCTCTTCATACAGCGCCGGTTTCATAGTGGTCGGTGCGTATGCCCAAGCTGCTCGGAGATCGCTTAGGTAGTAATGCAGTCGTACCGTGATCGTCTCGGAGAGTAAGGAAACCGTCTGCTCATTTGCGCCTTGCTCTTGAATTACCTGTGCCGTGCGCCACCACGGGTACATCATTGCCCAGATGCGCCGCGTTGAGTACTTTCGGCTGTTTTGCAGCAATCGTTGTGGGAAATGAATCCACGCAGCGATGATGTTGGGGGACTGACTTCGGAACACTTCCTCGCCGAGCTCGTGCATCGTGGCGCGGAGGGCGGCACGTGGTGAAATGTTCCTTAGTTCATTCTCATCAACGAAAGCACTGCATTTGTCGACCAACTCGTAGGTATGAATCGCCAGATTGGTCAGCATCTCCAGTTGTAGTTCGAACTCTCCGGTACGGCCTTGGCCGGCACACTCCCAGGCTTTGTCGCGAAGTCCCTTGAGCGCGATCTCAAGCTCCGCATCCGGGCTTTCAGCCTCCAATACCATCGCCGCTTTTAGGCGTTTCGACTGAGCATCCATCCAATCTTGCTTCGAAGCTGTGCCGCGAATCACCGCGACCGCATCGTCGTCTCTGAAACGACGGCCCAAGATAGCCGCGACTGCACCGTCGATAGCGCCCGACTGACGCTGATACTGCGCTAACCAGGCCTTGAAGTCGGAAAGACACATATCGCTCAGATAGCCAGTACGGTCCAGATGAAAAAGATCGTCCCCCTTCGAGAGTTGCGGCCCGTTCTGTGCAGGGGAGTTGCGATCCTGTGCTACGTCGTACTGAATTGAGAGGCCTGGTCCTGCAATCACGCCCGTTATCGATTCCAGTTCCGACCTCGCTAGCCTCGATACCACTGCGGTTCGGAACGCGCGTGACATCTCATCTCTGAGCCACCTGACCTTCCTTTCAGGCGACATGGAAATCAGAAAATGAACGTAGCCCAGAAGGTAACCAACTGCAATTAGTAGGAGAGCCAACAGAACAAGCAACCATTCAGTCGGACGGGTGCTCTGATTGTGCGAGTCAAACGTCATCACAGCAATGATCATCCCGAACCAAAACGTGACGTTGAGCCCGAACAGGCCCACGAAGTCGAAAGCTTTCGTGCGATATCGGCGGATCATGCGCAGCCGATCAAGGGGATCAGTCGAGGTGTTGATTACGAGTGCGGCGATGGCGGTTGTGACGGCGAATACGGTTACGGTAACTGTCCACAAGCCGACAAGCTCTGTGTCAGTTAGGTTTCTATTCGGAATCCAATCCACAGTCCAACCGCGGACAGTGAAAACGAACGCGGCGATTGGAATCAGGAATGCGGCGGCGAGACGCGTCCAATATAGGGAAATCTGCGGTCGCCAATAACGGGCCACCTGAAGCCGCGCCCGCAATCGAAGAGACTCGGGCGCTGTGAGGTACAGCAAGACACGGGCTTGCCACGGGAAGCGGGAGGCCACGTTGGGGCGTGACTAGCACATCCAGGCTGACTTGTCAACCGCTCCGGGCAGCGCGGTTTGTCAGAACCAAATCGCGGCCTTAACGTCGAGCAGTTGGGATTTGGTCGTGTTGCCGATAGTGGCGCCCTATCAGCAACCCAGCCTCGCGCGCGTCCTCTATTTATTTATGTGTGTGGCCCAGCCGGCTAACCGGCTCTTCGATCGATAACCTCTCTGCTATTGCAACCTCGACCGACCCAAAATCGATAGATCGTGTTTGATCACCGGCGATAGATCGAGAATCGGCGACTCGGCCGGTTCCAGCTTCTGCACGGCATCGGCTCACTGCGGACGACGGCGGATCTCGACGGGCTTGCCGTGTTTCCCTACTACGAAAAAACCCCGCTCTCGCAGAGCCCGAGCCAGCGCGGCCTCCGCGCGCTCGGCCGCATCTCGGTTTGCTAGTGGCGGGATCTTTCTATAGAGAGCCGGCAAGAGGCGTTGCCCGTATTTCCTGACGTTCGGATTCGCGAACCAACCTCCAGCCTTGTGTTGTGCGAATCGCTCGGATGGCGTCTTCGCACTCTGCCCGACGTAAACCCACTTCTCTCCCCTGAGTTGACCAGGCATTCCGAGAAGCTCGATTACATAGACTCGATAAGCGGGCACCTTTCAGCGTGAGACTACTCGTCGCTCGCTTTAAGCCGGATTCACTAGATCTGCAGAAGCCGCTATTGATCTCGATAAGACCCTGTTCTCAGCTTCTTGGTGCCGCTGAACGGAGGCTCGCAAAGCCAGACGCTAGGAGCTTCCCGGAGACACCGCCCACACCGAAGAGCATGTCTCGACACTTGTCAAAGTCTGCCCGCTCCATTCGGTCGATGTGCCCCGCTGGGTTGCGATACCGGCGCGTGAGCGCGCGAACGTGGCCCACAAAGCCTCGGCTCGAAACAAGCCAGTCGGAACCATTTCGAGCAGCAAACCCCCTGATCGCTTGCAGGATCACGCTGTCACTTGTGGCCGGGTCTGCTTCGCCGGCCAAGCCGAAAACGAACGCGGTTGTCCCGAGCGGTGGTGGTCTATGAGTGTGACCAGCCGCGTATCGGGCAAGCTCTCGTGTCCGGGGATCATTGATGTCGCGAGACAAGTCGTGCCATTTGAGCTCTTCTCGAAGCGGGTCGAGGAGCTGACGCGCAACTTCAACCTCGAACGCCTTGCAAAGTCCGATGACAGCGACCGACCAATCGAGTTCGGTAGCCGTCCTAAGCATGTTGGCGACTGCATCGGCAGTCGCTAGGAATCGGACCGCTTCAGGGCAAAGGTGAAGCACCAACTCTGGACGAGTAGCCTCCACACCAAATCTCTTAAATGCGTAGTGGCGGACCGTCTCAGCGCGCGGGTACTGTCGAACGCCGACTAGGCTCATCAGCAGCACAGTCCGCTGCAATGGCTTACGGAACTGCTCCGCGAAGGTTTCCATTATCTGATCCAACAAATCGGCTCGGACGTCGTCGGGGTCAGAGCCCGCTTTCACCTGGTAGACGGAAAGGAGGTACGCATAGCAGGCCTTGCACAGCCTTCCGTTTGAATCTCCAAGGTAGATCGCTCGCTGGCGCGCAGCGTGACGCTTTCCGCAGCGAAGGCACTGGAACGCCTCGGCTGCGGGCAGCTTGACATGATGGAATGGGCCGATGCTGGGCAGTTCGGGGCGGACACTCACAGACCTAAATCTAGCCTTTGCGAGTGAATGTGGCCTCGACCGGAACGAAAGATGCCAATAGGGCCGCGTGCCGTTGATACGAGTCGTCATCGTCGGCCGAGGGCAGTAGCCAGTCGGCCGTTCCGTGTAGCAGTTCATGTAGTAGTTCAAACCCTATGGGAGGCTCAAATCTATTGGTAAGCGCTTAGCAAGTTGGTGAAATGAACTCAAAAACCTCGAGAACGCGCTCCGTGGACGAGACCGCCTAGAGTTCGGGACCGTGAGGCCCCGGGTTCAAATCCCGGGCCCCCGACCAGTTTTTGAATACGAATCCCAGAATTCGCGACTCGCACAGGAGTCGCCGGGTCACAGCCGGGTCACAATTTCCCAGATCGCTGGCCGCAACGCGGAATCCGACGAGGTTGAGTGCCGGCGCGGCCGGGGCACAGATTTCTGGGCACTTCCTTGAGCGCGATTAGAGTGACGTCATGCCCCGCAGTAGCCGCAAACCGTCGCCGCCGAGGAAAGGCACCGTCATCAAGCTGTCACGCGAGTGGACGCTGGGCGACCAAATTGGTCAGGGTGGATTCGGCAGAGTCTTCGCGGCATCCAGCGGTGGCACAGAGGCGGTCGTAAAGCTCGTCCCCAAGGATCCGGGAGCCGAGAGGGAACTGCTATTCGTCAATCTCGGCGACGCCCGCAACGTGGTCCGGATCATTGAGAACGGCGAGTACGGCGACTTCTGGGCGCTCGTGATGCCTCGCGCAGAAATGTCGCTCAGGGCGTACATCGACTCGTCGGGCGGTCGGTTGCACCTGATGGAAACAATCGCCGTCCTGAAGGACGTGTGCGATGCCTTGGCCGACCTGGAGGCCAGTGTTGTCCACCGCGATCTCAAACCCCAGAACATCCTTCGACTTGGTGGTCACTGGTGCCTCGCCGACTTCGGCATTGCACGTTATGCAGAGGCGACGACTGCGCCTGACACTCAGAAATTCGCCCTCTCACCTCCGTACGCCGCGCCAGAGCGGTGGAGGATGGAGCATGCCACCTCCGCTGCGGACGTCTACGCGTTTGGCGTGATGGCATACGAGATGGTCGCTGGAATGCTCCCATTTTCTGGGCCTGACTTTCGCCATCAGCACTTGCATGACGATCCACCACGCTTAGCCGACGTACCCCCTGCGTTCGGGTCGTTGGTCGATGAATGTCTCTACAAGGCTCCGCAGGCTCGACCGAGAGCAGCCAACATATGCGCTCGCCTGGACAAGGTTTCCGACACTGCCGGATCACCTGGATTGGCACGGCTGCAAGAGGTCAACCGTGAAGAGGTACGGCGGCGAGGGGAAGGCTCGCGTGAACAATCAGCAGCGCAGTCAGAGGCTGAGCGGCGGGAGGTACTTGCCGCGGCGGCGCAGAAAGCCTTTGATCAGATCTCAGCGGCTCTGCACGAGGCGATCACCGAAGCAGCCCCGGCAGCGGTTGCGTCGGCGGCTAGGGGTGGAGGTTGGACTCTAAAGCTCAATCGGGCAGAGCTGACCCTGTCGGCGATGAAACGTCATGGCGTCGGACAAGTGGCCGAGTTCGACGTCGTCTGCTCTGCGTCGCTCAATCTGACCGTCCCTCAGGACTATTACGGGTACAGCGGTCGAAGCCACTCGTTGTGGTTCGGCGATGTACAGGTGGCTGGTCAATACGGCTGGTATGAAACGGCCTTCATGCACCACCCGCTGAGTGGACACATGTCGACTCAGGCACCGTTCAGCCTTGATCCAGGGGCGGAGGCAGCCAGGGCTGTCGGCTCCGGGATAAACGAGTTCGCGGTTGCGTGGCCGTTTACGCCGCTACTTGTCGGCGACCTCGACGGGTTCATTGATCGCTGGGCTACATGGCTCGCTAATGCCGCGCAAGGTCGCCTCCAGCGCCCTGGGGAAATGCCTGAGCAGCGACCGGAAGGATCATGGAGACGCTAGTGGTAGCGGCTGGAGAACCGAGCGGGCTTTGTGCTGGACACTACGCGCACTCGGAGCGGCCTGCCGAAGTCATCCAGGAAGTCAGAGCGTTCATCTCGGCCGACGCAGCCGTCCTGTCGCAACAGAGCCTCCGCCCGCTTGGAGGTAAAGAGCAGCTGGCGCTCTCTCAGTCTCGAAGGCCTGGCGCCACGGTTAGTTGAGCGCGATGGAGCCCGGCCGAAGCCGGGCTCCGTAGTGTCGGACGGAGGCGGGAAACTCTATCGAGTAGCCGCCACAGGGGCCAGGGAACCGTTGTCCACACCGGCAGTTCGGCTGTAAAGGGCGGTGATGGCAGAGGGCTTGAAGCCTCTGACGACCAGCCAGACG
>Ga0207646_10006798_pt1 | contig 11769 bp, 9 predicted proteins | sample KBSK5502metaG_FD_184343 | JGI IMG/M metagenome (GOLD analysis project Ga0207646, IMG submission 184343) | Corn, switchgrass and miscanthus rhizosphere microbial communities from Kellogg Biological Station, Michigan, USA - KBS K5-50-2 metaG... | ecosystem: Host-associated > Plants > Roots >...
ACCGGCCGGCCGCTGCGGACCTTCCTGACCAAGCGGCACCAGGTCGAGTCCATGCCCGGCGAGCTGGCCGCCGACCCGTCCGGGCGGTACCTCATCGCCGCCAACTTCCCGCTCAAGGACTCGCCTGGGAACAACCCCCTGGTCGGCGTCACGCTCGTCAACGTCGCTTCCGGACGAGCGCACACCATCTACCTGCGGCAGTCGAACGTCCCGCTCGACATCGCCTGGTAGCAAGCAGCCCGTCGGCCGCGCGCCCGAGGCGGACCGGGCTCCCGGTGAGGTATACAGCCACGCAGCAGCAGCCACACCCGAATTCCCGCCCGGAACGGGTGTCACCAGCGAAATCGAGGGCTGAAAGCCCCGCTAGCCGCGTGTAGGAGAATGCCCTGGGCGGCGAGCGTGAGCGCGGCGGCGCCGTTGACGTGCAGCCGACAGCTGACTTGGCTGAGGATGCCGCCGTGGGCGAGGATGCGGGCGGTGCGTCATGCAGCCTGATCGCCTGCGGACCTTCATCGACGACGTGGGCTTCGTGGTCGGCAGCACCGACGACGAGTACGAGATCACGGCGCGGATTCCCGAGCGGCTGTCCGCACTGCTGGCCGTCGGCAACCGGCTTCCGCCGGAGGTCACCCGACCATCGCCCGTGCGTCACGTGACGTACCCGCTCTACATCGCTCCCGACGGCAGCGGGTCGATGGCGTCCGTGGTCTGGGACATGGGTCAGCGAACCCCCGTGCACGGACACGAGACGTGGGGCGTCGTCGGCATCTACTCGGGCGTCGAACACGAGGTCCGGTACGTCAAGCCGGCGGCGTCCGCCGCGAGCGCGCCACTGACGCCGGCCGGTGAGAAAAACGCTGGGAGGCGGGGCAGGTGATGGTCTGCTGCACCACCGACGACGACGTTCATGCCGTCGTAGCCGCAGGCAACGAACTCGAGGACCTCCTCGTTGGTCACCTCTGCCTCTGACCAGCGCCTGACAGCGAAGGCCATGAAATACTCGCACCGCCTGGCCAGGTATACGGTGCACTTCGCGGGCGCCGATCATGTGCGAGATCGTCCGCTCTACGTCCAACTCAAGCGGGCATGCCTGGACTGACCAGGCGCGGCCGGTGACTGGCCGCACCGCGGCCCGGACCACCGAAGCCGCTGTGACCACGTCACCCGGCACCAGTATCTCCGGCACATATCAACGGCAACCACCGCCGTCCATAACGAAGCCGGGCGAGTAACATCCGCCGCGTGGAAGCAACCGTGCCCGTGCCTGACGGTGAGCTGTGGGCTGAAGACTCCGGCGGCGGCGAGACGGCGGTCGTGCTCATCCACGGGGACTGGACCGACGCCGGGATCTGGTCGCCGCTTGTGCCGCTGCTGCGGAACCGTTATCGAGTGATCCGATATGACCTGCGCGGCTTCGGGCGCTCTTCGCGGCCGACGCGGCCGTTCACCAGGCTCGCGGACCTGCGGGCAGTCCTCGATCATTTCAGCATCGAACGGGCGGTCGCCGTCGGTCACAGCGGCGGCGGCGGGACCGCGCTGGGCCTGGCGCTCGGGTGTCCCGAGCGGACGCTGGCGCTCACCCTGATGGCTCCCGGCGTCCACGACTATCCGTGGCCGGCCGAGGACGGATACCTCCGGGAGTGCGCCGCGCTGATTGCCGCGGCCGACCGTGACGGTCTCGTCCGCATCGGCCTGCGGACATGGGCGCCGGCCGGGGCCGATCCCGCCATCGCGGCCATGCTGCGCGGCGCGGTCTCGTCATGGTTCCAGGTCGGGGACCTCGAGCTTCCGGACCCGCCGGCGTTCGGCCTGCTCGACACCGTCCGCGCCCCGGCAGTCATGCTGCTCGGCGGCGAGGAATATCCCATGGTCTCGGACGCCAGCCAGGCCATCGCGGCGGGCCTCAGCAGATGCCAGACGATTCTGGTGCCTCGAGCCGACCACCTGCTGCCGCTGCGCGAGCCGGCAGTCCTCGCGAACGCCATCGTCGAGATCGTCGGCTAGTTCCTTACAATCCGGGCGTGATCTCGGCGAGTTGCGCTGCACGGAGGTGGCGCGGTGAGTGCCGTCCGTATCAGGCAGCTAGGGCATGGGCTGGCGGTCAGCTGGACCGCTCGGTCGGCGGATGTTCGCGCCGATCGCCGCTAGATTCGTGCTCGTGGACACCGAGGGGTGGTTCTGGATCAGGACCGTTGGCGGGCCGCGGGACGGCGACCCTCGTGATGGTGAACTGCACCAGTCGACTCGCGAAGGTGCCACGTTCGCGGCCACTCAGTCGAGACAGAACTCGTTGCCCTCGATGTCCTGCATCACGAGGCACGACTCGTTGTCGCCATCGGCAGGCAGTAGTCGCACCCGTACCGCGCCGAGCGCGACCAGTCGTGCGCATTCGGCCTCAAGCGCGGCCAGGCGCTCTTCACCCACGAGCCCGGTGCCGACCCGCACGTCAAGATGCAGCCGATTCTTGACGACCTTGCCTTCGGGAACGCGCTGGCAGAACAGTCGCGGGCCCACACCCGAGGGATCAATGCATGCGAACGCTGAACCCTGATGCTCAGGCGGCAGCGCGCGATCGAAATCGTCCCAAGTTGCAAACCCCTCCGGTGGCGGCGGTACGACGTACCCCAACACCTCGCACCAGAAACGAGCGACGCGCTCAGGTTCTGCGCAGTCGAAGGTGACTTGGATCTGCTTGACCGACGCCATCGGTCCACCATAGAGGCGGGGTCTTTCGTCGTCTCCGCGGGCCCGCCCCTGGCTAGGTTGTGGCGCATGCGGCCGACTCTTGAAGATGAGTGGGACCTTGAGCCGTGGGATGACGATCCTGACGGTGTCGATGCCACTACGTTCGGGAGTCCAGTGAGCCCGAGATCGACGACGAGGGTCAAGAGATCTGGCTTTACGTATACAGCCCACGCAGTTAGTACGATGACCCGGCGGGTAGTGCCCGGCATGTCATGGCATCCGGATAGTCGCTGAAGCGGCCCTGGCTACGCTGGCTGTATGGATCTCAGGGCCGTGAAGGCGGCCAGCGGGCCCGGGGGCTCGTCGGGTGCGTCGCCGCGGCTGCGGAGAACGCGCAGGGCCTCCTGGGTGGTGCCGGGCTGCTCGCGGGGGCGGCCCGGTGTGCGCGGGCGTACTCGCTGGCCGTCCTGGCGGTCGGGGAGTTCGGTAAGGCCGCCAGCCTGCTGACCCTGGCGGCGATGCCGGAATGCCTGCGGGCGCGGGCGCCGGTCCGGCGGATGCTCGGGTGGCACCAGCTGAAGCAGTCGGAGGCCTGCTGATGGCGGTGGTGCCATTGAGCCTCCCGGGCATCGCGGCCGGGCTGGTGGCATGCCCGGGAGCCACCTGGAGCAGATCCTCGGCACGGCGGATGCGTTCAGGCAAGACGCAGGCCGGCTGAGGCTGCGCGGGCTGTACGTGGACGTGGATCGCCGCCGGCGGATCCGGCGGCCGTCAGAGATCACCGGAGCGGAGATGTCATGCCAGCTCGCCCGGCCACGGCAGGTCGCCTCGCCGGCGGGCCTGCTGCGCGATCCGGGCGTGTGGCCCGCTGATCCGCCGGCGGAGGCAACCGGGTTCTCCCGGGCCCTGGCCCGCGCGTTCGTCGGGGCGGGGGGTGTCCGCAGCCCCGAGGCCGCTGCTGCCGTGGCGCTGAATGCCATCGGGAAGCTTCACCAGCGGACCGCTGCAGCCGGAGCCGGATGAGCTGACCGGGCGCCGGGCCGGCGGCCGGGATCGCCCGGGCAGGAGAGCGGGGCAGCCTGGGCCGGCGCAGCGCGCTGTGCGGGTCAGCCGCGCTGGACGCTGCCGGCCGCCGGGCGGCGGCCCGTCCGGGCCGGCCTGACGCCGTGACCGGCCGTACGACGACCTAGCTGATGCGATGGCCTCCTTCATTTGACTCATTAAAATCTGAGGCCTAGCGTTGGCTGCGTGATTGATGCTGAGCGACTGCCGGAGCGCCTGCGGGGGGCAGGACTCCGGGTCACCGCTGGACGGCTCGCGATTCTCGAGGCGGTGCGCGAGGGGAACCACCGGGGAACTGAGGAGATCGCGCGAATCGCACGGGCACGCGTCGGCCATCTGACCCTGCAGGGGGCCTACGAGGCACTGGGCGTGCTGACAAGCGCCGGACTTGTGCGGCGTATCGAGCCCGCCGGGAGCCCGGCCCGATACGAAGCCAGGATCGCCGACAACCATCACCACATCGTGTGCCGGCGCTGCGGCCTTATCACCGATGTGGACTGCGTCGTCGGGGCGGCGCCATGCCTGGAGCCTGCGATTGCCGCCGGCTATGCCATCGACGAGGCGGAGGTCACGTTCTGGGGGCTGTGCCCGCGGTGCCACGGGGGCGGCACCGCGGGCGCACCCCCGCCAAGCTCAGCAACACACTCAGCCCGCGACTAACCGGATCGAGCACGCGTACCTATGCCTCGATGACGGTTGAGTCAAAAACTGCTGGGAAGTATCCGCACGACCTCGGCGGCGCGTGCTCGCTGCCGTCGCGCTTGCTCGGTGAGCTCGCTGCGGCACCTGCGGAGCCAACTGGGGCGCCCGCGTGACCGGGCTCGCGTCGCTCGCGGTGTACCGCGATTCTTAGAGGGTAGCGAGAGTAGCGATGCCTATGGCCGGAGCACGATATTTCTAACTAGCGGACAAACGAAGATGCGCCCATAGTCCGTTCCGGTTGTTTCAACAAGGTTTCCGAGGCCCTCGAGCCGTTTGATCGCATCATTGGCGGTCTTGTACTGAACATTATGGCGTTTGGCGGCGGCCGACCCGAGCAGGAGCACCAGAGGAGGGCAGGCAGCCGCTCGGTCAGCCGAGGAGCCGACGGATGTCTTCGGCGTCAAGGGCGGTGCTGAACATCTCGCCCTGGTCCATGACGCTGGAGAACAGCTTGGCCTTCCTCGCCTTGAGGGCCATGACCTTGTCCTCGATCGTGTCCCTGGCTACGAGCCGGTAGACCATGACATTGCGGGTCTGCCCGATGCGGTGGATACGATCCACCGCTTGCGCTTCCGTCGCCGGGTTCCACCACGGGTCAAGCAGGAAGCAGTAGTCAGCCTCGGCAAGGTTCAGGCCGAAGCCGCCGGCCTTGAGGCTGATCAGGAATACCGGGGCCGCCCCATCCTTGAAACGCTGAATCACCGCGGGCCGGTTGCCGGTCTTGCCGTCCAGGTAGCAGTACGGCATGCCGTCGGCGTCCAGGTGATCGCGCACCTTGCCGAGGAATCCGGTGAACTGGCTGAAGACGAGCGCGCGGTGGCCACCGCTGATCAGCTCACGGAGCTGGCCGACCAGCGCGTCGATCTTGGCGGACGGCAGGCCGCGGTAGGCATCGTCGACCAGCCCGGCGTGCAGGCTGAGTTGGCGGAGCAGGGTCAGCGAACGGAAGATGGTGAAGCGGTTGGCGTTCATGTCGTGGATCAGGCCCAGAACTTTCTGCCGTTCTCGCTGGAGATGGGTCTCGTAGACCTTGCGGTGCTGCGGGTGCAGGTCGATCTGGAGGACCTGCTCTTGCTTGGCGGGCAGATCGGCGACCACCTGCTCCTTGGTGCGCCGCTTGACCAGTGGCCTGATCCGCCGCTGCAGCTGGGCCAGCAGCTCGGCGTCGCCTCCCTTCTCGATCGGGCGGGCGTAGAAGTCGCTGAAGGTGGCCGGGTTCGGAAACAGCCCTGGGGCCGTGATCGACAGCAGCGACCACAGCTCGATGAGGTTGTTCTCCATCGGCGTGCCGGTGATCGCGATCTTGACCGGCGCTGGCAGCCGCCGCGCGCACTGGTAGACCTTCGACTGGCGGTTCTTCACATTCTGGGCTTCATCCAGGAACAGCCCCGACCAGCGCAGCTCGGCGTAGGCGTCGAAGTCGATCCTCAGCAGCGCGTAGGACGTCACGACGGCGTCGGCTCCGTCTACCAACTCGGTGAGGCTCTGGCCTCGGCGGGCGACGGTATCGCGAACGGGGACAACCTTCAGGCCGGGCGTGAAGTGCGCTGCCTCGGCGGCCCAGTTGGCCACCACGCTCGTAGGCGCGACGATGAGGAACGGCGGCGTCCCCGGAGCTGTTTCCTTCGCGTGGCAGATCAGAGCTAGCGACTGAAGTGTCTTGCCGAGCCCCATGTCGTCGGCCAGGATGCCGCCGAGGCGGTGTTGCCAGAGGAACACCAGCCAGTCGAACCCGTCCCGCTGATAGGGACGAAGCTGGGCCCGCATTCCCGACGGCGGCTCCAGGCTTCCCATGTAGCCGGCCGACAGCAGGCCGCTGACCTGCTCGCGCCACGCGGATGCCTGGTGATCGATAACTCCGAGCCCGGCCAGTTCCTCCCACAATCCGGCCTGATACCGGCTGATCCTGAGCTCGCCCATCGGCGCTTCCTGCAGCGCCCTGGCCTCCTCGATCAGCCTGCGCAGCGTCTGCAACTCGGGCTTGTCCAGGGAGAAGTAGGCGCCGTCGGCCAGCAGCAGGTAGGGCTCGCCGCGGCTGAGCGCGAGGAACACATCGAGGAACGGCACCTGGCGTCCCTCGACGCTGATGGTGACGCCGAGGTCGAACCAATCCAGGTCGCCAGCCACCTCGTCAGTGGCGACGGCGACGCGCAGCGAGTCACCGGTTTCCCGGTAGTCAACAGGCTCTCCGGTGATCTCGGTGCGGAGTCCTGGCTGGTCCGCGAGCAGCGGCAGCAGCTCGGTGGTGAAACGCATGGTGTCGAGGCCGGTAAGCCGCGCTCGCGGCAGGATGGCCGGCTCATCGATCCCGGCGGCCCGCTTGTCCTTCCTGAGCAGCCCGAACCGGTCAAGCGGAAGTTCAAGCCCGGCCAGGAAGGCACGCTCGGCAGCCAGATCCCGGTATCCGTCGTCCAGGACATCTTCATCCAGCGCCGCGCGCAGCGACGTGTCGCCCACCAGGTAGGCCCACTCCCAGCTGATTTCCAGGTCATGGCCAGGGCCGTAGCTCGCGCACAGCACCAGGTCAGGACCCTCGATCATCGGCGGGCTGAATGACCCGTCGGAAGATGTCACCACGGCAGCCCGCCGGAGCCGCGGGTAATAGCTGTCCGTGAAGCGGGGCGCGTCGGCGCCGGGAACTTCCAGTCGCTGCGCGCCCAGCGTCATCGTCTGCAACTGCGGGGAAACCGCAGCTTGCAGCCGCGCCAGCCGGAACCGCCAGCGGCCAGGATCACCGCCCGCCTCCGCGTCGCCCCGATCGAGGTAGACCAGGCCGTTTCCTTCGCTCCCGATGAACGCCACCGTCACGACGCCGCACGGCGGGTCTCCGGCGCAGACCACGGGAGTGACAACAAGCGAACCTGACGGCTCGGGGCGGGTGATGTCCAGGCACAGCTCGGCGGTGCCGTACCTCGGCACCGCGCCGAGCTTGCCAGGGTAGACAAGCCGCAGCCCGACCGACTCGGCCTCATCAAGCAGCGGCCATAGCTGGCGGGAGTCGAACGCTGATACCTCGATCGAGCGCTCATCCCCGTAGGACCCGTAGGAGGAGCCCGAGTACGTGGTGTATCTGCCACCCGACCGGTAGAGAGCCTGCAGTTCGCGAAGCAGCTGAACCTGCTCCTGCGCGTACTCGCCGGAATAGCTCAGGGATTCCAGCTTGCCCCAGCTCAGGCCGCCGTTCACCCAACCGACGTTCTTGCCCGGGCGCACGAGCCGCCCGTAGAGCCTGAGCTGCGGCTGGCTGGCGCCGATGACCGGGCCGTCTGCCCGGCGACCGCGGCCGACCAGCGTCAGCTCGATGGCCAGCGGCGTCTTGCCAGGACGGGCGACCCGAGCACCAGGCGCCGGCCCGAGGAGCGAATCAAGGGACTGGTCCCAGGTAATTGCGTGGCGGCTCTGGGGTGGCGCGGAACGAGGCGTCGCGGTCGGCGCCATCGCCGCCGCGGTCAAGATGAGCGCAACGGCGTGCTTGCAATCGAACTGGACCGGACAGCTGCACTCGGCCAGTTCGAACTCCGGGGGCAGCCCGCTGGTCTGCGAGAAGTATGCGGCAGTGGCGTAGAAATTTCCGCCGTGCCCGCGCACTAGCCCGCGAAGCGCGCCTGCCGACGCGTCCCACTCGGCGTGCACGACGGCCTGCTGCTGCGCGTACTGGAATCCCTTCGCGAAGACGGCGGGCCCGAAGGTCCGGGTCAGGGTCGCTGGATGGAATCCGGACAACGCGGGGTGCTGCATGTGGCGAAGCTATCGACCCCCTCTGACAAAATCAGGCCGACATGCCGCCCGTAACAACTGAGCCGAAAATGGCGCCTGGGACGAGTTGAATGACCACCCGCGTCATGGCAGGTAGATGACGCTGGCACGTACTCGGTATCTCGTTCCATCGGTAAAGCAGGTCACCATTTGGAAGCAGGCTGCGCCCGGTAGCGTGACCGCATGGCGCCGACCAACGCTCCGATGAAACCGCTGCCAGCTTGGCCGGCAAGTGGACATGGCGATGGCGGCCATCTTTGGGCAGGGCTGGCCATAGCAGGGACAGACGTGGGGGCGCACGACCGGCTTGTCGCGGCCACTGCCATCACCGCTGGATGGCGCGTCGGAACAGCCAGCATCCGGCACTTCCATCGCATCCATGGCTTGGACGTTGTGGTCATCAGCATGACGAACTGACGTCCGACGCTGCGCACGACGGATCGTCACCCGCCCGCCTTTGTACACGCTGCGGTTCCTAAGCGCCGGTATATCCGCGATGAGGCGTGGTGATCGGCGCGGCCGTGCCCAACAGCGAACACAGCGGTGCACCTGGCCGGTGACCCCGGCCCGGGCGGCGAAGATCATCACTGACATCGCCCGGCTTGACGAGCCCCCGCTGCGCCTGCTGCTGGGCGCAAGGGGGCGGTTGAATCCACCCGGCAGGCATCGCAGGCACGTGCTGCCGAAGCCGAGAATTGGGCCAACGCCAGCAGGAGCGCCGACTTCCCGCTTGGCCTGTTACCCGGCCAACTGGCTGCGCACACCTCGCGCGGCCGGCGCAGGCGCGATGTTGTCGAACCTGACCGGCAGATGCCGGGGCCCGCGCAGGAGCGGGCTCGGCCGGTATGGCGGTGGATCGGTGACCAGCCGGGGACTCTCCATCCGGCGGGTGAGCTCGGTCAGGGCGATCTGCGCCTCTGGTCGGGCCAGCGGGGCGCCGAAGCAGTAGTGGATACCGCCGCCGAAGCCGAGGTGCTCCAGGTATTCGCGGTCGGGCTCGAATCGGTCGGGGTCTGGTACATGATCAGGGTCGCGGCTGCCGGCGGCGAGGACGAGGATGATGGATGCGCCACCGGGGATGGTAGTGCCAGCGATGTCGATCTGGTCAAGGGCAGTGCGGCTAGAGAGGAAATGTACCGGCGGTTCGTAGCGCAGCAGCTCCTCGACCAAACGGTTGGCCAGATCGGGTTGGCGGCGCAGGCGCTGCCAGACGTCGGGGTGCCGCAGCAGCGTGAGCATGCCGTTGGTGATGAGGTTGACGGTAGTTTCGTGGCCGGCGATCAGCAGCAGCGCGGCATTGGTCATCAATTCGTCGCGGGAGAGCCGGCCCTGAGGCCCGTTGTCGGTGGCCAGTTCGGAGAGCATATCGTCGCCGGGGTGATCACGCCGGGCGTCGGCCAGTTCGCCGAGGTAGCGGCCAAGGTCGGCAAAGGCAAGGTCGCGGCGGCGCTTGCGGGTGGCCACGTCGCCTGTGGTGGGGTCGACGGCTTCGATGACGGCGTCGGCCCACACCCGGAAGCGGGGTTCGTCCTCGCGGGGTACTCCTAGCAGCCGGCAGATCACTGTGACTGGGAAGGGGTAGGCGAAGTCGTCGACCAGGTCGACCTGGTTGCGGCCCGCGAAGTTATCGATCAGGCCGCTGACGATCTCGACCAGATCGGGGAGCATTCCGACGATCCGGCCGGGCTCGTGTGGTGGACCGAAATGTCGGGTCAGCAGTCGCCGTATTCGGTCGTGCTCGGGCGGGTCGAGGGTGATGAAGTTTGGCGGCAGCGCGGGTGCACCCACATCGTCGACGTCAGCCGCGTAGTCGGCGCGGTTGCGTAGATCCGAGCTGACTCGAGGGTCGTGCAGCAGCGCGACGATCTCGGCGTAGGTGCTGACGACGTAGCTGCCGTCGTCGGCACGGCTGACCGGGGTCCGGCGCAGTTCGGCGTACAGCGGATAGGGGTTGGCGCGGTTGGCGTAGTCGAGGATCTGGTCAAAGACACTGGCCGGTGCCATAGCGACCCCTCCCGTGACTTTGCGGACTCGGGACGATGTCAGCGCTCCCGATGGATGAACTGGGCGCGCCGCTCACTCGGGTTGTGGCCGGTTACCACGACCGTGGCCTGCTCGATGAGCGCGGGCTGATCGGGGATTTCCGCCGGAACCGGGCGCCGCCCTTCAGGCTGGTCGACGGTGCGGAAGTCCGGCGGGAACGGCGCCGCCCGCGCGATCAGGCCCTCGTAGAACTCCAGCCACTTCGCCTGGTTGAAAGCGACTGCTGCGGTGATGCGGCCCCGGCGGCCGTACACCGCGATGAACCGGCGGTCCGCGGCGGAGCCCTGCGCGATAACGACCTCGTAGGCGAACGTGGGGACTCCCACGGACTTGATCTCGATGCCGAACTGAGTCGACCAGAACTCGGGTATGGCCAGGTGCGGCCAGCGCCCGGTCTGGGAACTGATCATGTTGTGGGCCGCGATCTCGCCCTGCGCGACCGCATTGCCCCAGTGCTCCAGCGCGAGGAACTGGAAGTCGTAGAGCGGGTGCGGGCAACGCGCCACGTCCCCGGCCACAAAGACGTCGTCGGCGACCATGCCGTCGACGGTGAAGGCCCGCGCGCCCGCGTCGCAGCCGACCCCCCACGGTCCGGCCGCGAGCCCGGAGCCTTGGAGCCATTCCACGTTTCGGACGCTGCCGAGCGCGGCAATGGCCACCTCGACGTCCAGCGCGGTGCCGTCGGACAAGTGAGCGCGGCGCAGCCGACCGCCCCCGTCACCCTCAAGCGCAGTGACCGTGACGCCGCATCTCAGATCGACGCCATTGTCGCGCTGCATGTCCCCGGCGATCGCGCCGACGACCCGACCGAGCGCTCCGACCAGCGGTGCCGGGCCCTGCTCGGCGACGGTTACGGGCAGCCCGAGCCCACGGCAGACGGAGGCGGCTTCGGATCCGATGAACCCGGCGCCGATGATCAGCACGCGGCGGGGCCCGGCGGCCAGCCGTTGCTGCAGTCCGGCGGCGTCGTCGCGGGTAGACAGCACGAACACGCCGTCGAGTGCGGCTTCCGCCGGATCGGGCCAGGGCCGTGCCCGCACGCCGGTGGCTATTAGCAGCCGGTCGTGCCCGACCTCCTCGCCGTCCGCGAGGCGGACCTGCTTGCGGGCCAGGTCCAGCCCGGCCGCTGGTACGCCGAGCCGCCACTGCGCGTCGAGGTCACCGGGCCGGGGCAGGGCGGTGCGCTGCGCCGGCACCCACCCGTCGAGGACCTGCTTGGACAGCGGAGGCCGGTCATAGGGGACATAGGGCTCGTCCCCGATCAGAGTCAGCGAACCGGTGAAGCCCTCCTGGCGCAGCTTCGCTGCCGCCCGCAGGCCCGCGAGCGAGGCGCCGACGATCACGATGCGGCCGGTGCGCCGAAATGCGCCGTCGTCATCGTTGGCCAGCATGGCCGCAGGTGAGGCAGTACGCATGTGGCCCGCTTCGACCCGCAGGGCCTGCACCGGGCAGGCTGCCGCCGCCCGCAGCACCTGCTCGCGCCGCGAGTCATCCGGCTCAGGGTCGTACCACAGCGCTTCG
>Ga0207646_10006801_pt1 | contig 11765 bp, 7 predicted proteins | sample KBSK5502metaG_FD_184343 | JGI IMG/M metagenome (GOLD analysis project Ga0207646, IMG submission 184343) | Corn, switchgrass and miscanthus rhizosphere microbial communities from Kellogg Biological Station, Michigan, USA - KBS K5-50-2 metaG... | ecosystem: Host-associated > Plants > Roots >...
CGACGACCCATGCAAGCCGCGCCCGCGGCACCTTCGCGCCTGCCGCTGCCGCCGCCGCGGGGCTCCCATCGGCGATCCACGTCAGCTCGGTCGCGAGATCGCCCGCGCAGTGCCAACGCTCTTCGGCCGATTTGCGGAGGCACTTCCGGATCAGGCGGTCAAGCGCCGGCGGCGAAACCGGCACGACCTCCGCGAGCGGCGGCGGCTCGGTGGTCATGATCGCGCTGATGATGCTGGCCGTGCTGCTGCCGTCGAACGTTCGCCGGCCCGTCACCATCTCGTAGAGGATGCAGCCGAAGGCGAAGATGTCGGCGCGCGCGTCGGTCGTTTTTCCTTCGAGCTGTTCCGGCGACATGTACTGCAGCGTGCCGAGCATCATCCCTTCGGTGGTGATCGGATTGACCACCGTCGGCGCCTCGTGATTGTGACCCGCCACGGCTTCAAGCCGCGCCAGTCCGAAGTCGAGCAGCTTCAGACCCGACTTTGTGATCATGATGTTGCCCGGCTTCAGGTCGCGGTGGACGATCCCCAACTGATGCGCGCGATCGAGCGCCGTGGCGATGTCGATGGCGTACCGCAGCGCGCGATCGAGCGGCAGCGGCCCGCGCGCGATGACCTCCGCGAGCGTCTCGCCGTCGAGCAGCTCCATGACGAGGTACGCGACCGATCCCTCGCTGCCGACGTCGAAGAGCGTGCAGATGTTCGGATGATTCAGCGCCGAGATTGCCCGCGCCTCACGCTCGAAGCGCTGCCGCACATCGTCGCGCGCGGCGATCTTCTCCGGAAGCACCTTCAGCGCGACGTGCCGGTCGAGCCGCGTGTCGCGCGCCCGGTAGACCTCCCCCATCCCGCCCGCCCCGAGACGAGAGACGACTTCGTACGGGCCGAGTCGCGTACCGGCTTCCATTGAAGATTCGCGCCGATGATAGCGCGCTGGATCGGCAACGAGTGATCGCGCCACTGTCCCATGAACGGTCGTCGGACGAAGACGTCCGACGACTGCGGATCAGGAGATCCGCTCTCCGTCAGACCAGAAACTCGCGGACGGGCGGGGTGATGAGGTTGTAGTCGATGAGGAAGGTGTCGTGGCCGTTCGGCGAGGAGATGCGCTCGTGGCGCACTTCATTTCCTTTCGCTCGCAGCGCCTGCTCGACGCGCTCGACCTCGGCGATCGGAAAGAGCCAGTCGGTGTCGAAGGAGACGAGCAGCGTCCGGCCATGCCACTTGGCGAAGGCAGTGTCGAGCGAGCCGTATTGTTCGGCGAGGTCCATCTCGTCCATCGCCGCCTGCACGCGGATGTACGAGTTCGCGTCGTACTGCGCGGCGAATTTCTTTCCCTGGTATTCGAAGTACGAATCGATCTCGAACTGACGCGTGTGGCCGCGGCGCCGCCGGCCGAACTTCGTCTGCAATGCCTGCTGCGAGAGGTAGGTCATGTGACCGACCATGCGCGCGACCTGCAGCCCCCGCAGCGGCTCGGGGTCGCCGTAATAGTCGCCGCCGTTGAAGCGCGCGTCGCTCTCGATGATCTTCCGTCCGATGATGTGCCAGGCGATTCCCTGCACGGGAACGGCGCTGCCTGTGGCCATGGTGATGATCGAATCCATGAAGTCGGGATAGAGCGCCGCCCACATCAGCACCTGCATCCCGCCGAGGGAACCGCCGGCGATAGAACGAAGGCGCGTGATGCCGAGGTGATCGAGGAGGATCTTCTGCGAGTGCACCATGTCCTCGATCGTTGGCCACGGATATCGCGAGCCGTACGGCACGCCGCTCGACGGATCGGTCGACGCCGGCGCGGTGGTGCCGTACGGCGAGCCGGGGATGTTCGCGCAGACGACGAAGTACTTCTCGAGGTCGATTCCCTTGCCGTAGCCGATCAGCCCATCCCACCACCCCGGCTTTTCGTCGTCGGAGGATGTGTATTTCCCCGCCGCATGCGCGCTCGCCGAAAGCGCGTGGCAGACCAGAATCGCGTTCGACTTGTCGGCGTTCAGCTCGCCGAAGGTCTCGTAGACGATCGTGAACGGCGCGATCGTCTGCCCGTGCAAAAAGCGGAAGCCTTTGTCGAGCACGAGCTGCTGCGGCGGGGCCGCGATGAACGTGTTTTGTACGAGTTGCGCCACGGAACGGCGAAGGATAGCAGGACTTAGCGACGGTACGTTGTCATCCCGAGCGTAGCGAGGGACCTGGGCGGACGGGTGGCACGATCCGGTCGCCACCCACTCCCCCAGGTCCCTCGCTACGCTCGGGATGACACATGTTGAGAGCGCGCTTTTCTGCAGGGAGCTGTCCTAAGTCCTCACTCCTTCCTCCCGCTTCAACTGCCCTTCATAGATCCGCCGTACGTCATCGATCGTCGACACGTCATCCAATCCCTTGTCGTCACGAATGCGCACGATCCGCGGGAAGCGCATCGAGTATCCCGACTTGTGCCGCTTCGATTCCTGGATGCGATCGAAGGCGATCTCCAGGACCAGCGTTGGCTCGAGCTCGAAGACGGGGCCGTGTTGTGCGCGCGCCGTGCGACGAAAGAGCTCCGTCGTTCGCGCGATCTCTTCGTCGGTCAGACCGGAGTAGGCCTTGCCGATGTTCACCAGCTCGCCCTCCCTGCGAACGGCGAAGGTGAGGTCGGAGAGAACGTTACGGCGCTTGCCGTTCCCCCACTGCGCGTAGGTCACGACGCAGTCAAGCGTCGCCAGCGCTTTCTTGTACTTCAGCCACGACTTGCCGCGACGTCCCGGCGTGTAGATCGAGTCAGGCGACTTCACCACGAGCCCTTCATTCGCTCGTCCGCGCGCGGCGTCGAAGGCGGGATCGATCTGCGACGCGTCGGTGATCATGGTGCGGTCGCAGAGGCGGATCGCGCCGCCGCGTACGACGTCGTCGAGACGCGCGATCCGTTCCCGTAGCGGCAGTTCGAAGAGCGCCTGTCCGTCGAGGTAGAGGAGGTCGAATGCGAAGAAGACGACCGGCGCCTCGGCGAGCAGCTTCTCGCTCACTTTGCGCCGCCCGAGGCGCGTCTGGATCACGGCGAACGGGAGGATGCGATCGGAGAAGGCGACGATCTCGCCGTCGAGGATGACGTCGTGTTCGAGGGACCGCGCCGCCGCTTCGACCTCGGGAAAGCGATGCGTGACGTTGTCGAGCGTGCGCGAGTAGATCCGCACCTCGCCGCCGCTGCTGTGGATCTGTGCGCGGATGCCGTCGTACTTGTCGTCGGCGTACGCGCCGTCGCCGAGCTCCGCGAAGATGTCGAGAGGATCCTCCTCGGGCTGCGCGAGCATGAACGCGAACGGGTGGAAGAGCGCCATCTTCGCTGAATCGAGCGCGTCGCTCTTCGCCAGCAGCGCCGCCGCGCCGATGTCGCCGGTGAACATGTTCGCGCGGCGCACGGCATCGAGATTGCGGCCGAATGCTTTGGCGATCGATGACTCGACGAGACCTTCCACGAGCCCGATGCGCAGCTCGCGCGTCAGGATCTTGACGACGTAGCGCGCTCCCTGAGCGTCGACCTTGCGGAAGAGGCTCGCCAGGATCTCTTTCTTCGCGGTGGCGCCGGGCGTCGCGGCGAGGCGATCGAACGTCTCGCCGAGCTCGGAGAGGGTGATGTCGCGCGACGGATCGGAGGGGAACGATTCCGCGATCGTGTCGCCCGCATCGGCGTACTTCGGCCACGGCGCCCAGATCTCGTCGGAGCTCTTACCGGTCGCTTCCGCCGCCGCCTCGCCGATGGTCGCGCCGCCGACGCCGGTCACGCGCTCTTCCCGCCGCGGGAACGGCGAGCCGGAGAAAAAGACCACCGCCCGCTCGAGCGATGCGTCGTCGAGCGCGACGAGGTAGGAAGCCAGAATCCGCTCCTTCTCGCTCTTTTTCGACGTACCGGCGATGGCGTTCGCCGTCACAGTGAAGTCGCTCAACATTGCGGATAGAATCCGGTCCCTAATTTCGCCGCGAGGTGATGCATGAAAACGAAAGTGACAGTGGTCGGCGCCGGCAACGTAGGCGCGACTGTAGCGCAAGGAATCGCTCTCAAGGAGCTTGCCGACGTCGTGCTCGTCGACATCGTCGAAGGGGTGCCGCAGGGGAAATCGCTCGACATGAACGAGACGGCGCCGGTCGAGAAGTACGACGCCTTCCTCACCGGCACAAACACCTACGACGGCACCGCCGACTCCGACATCGTCGTGATCACCGCCGGCCTGCCGCGCAAGCCGGGCATGAGCCGGGACGACCTGCTGTGGAAGAACGAGGAGATCGTCGCCGGCGTGACGCGCGAGGTGGTGAGCCGCTCGCCGAACTGCGTGCTCATCATCGTCTCGAATCCTCTCGATGCGATGTGTGAAGTCGCGCGGCGCGTCTCCGGCTTCCCACGCGAGCGCGTGATCGGCATGGCCGGCGTGCTCGACTCCGCCCGCATGCGCTGCTTCATCGCCATGGAGCTGAAGGTCTCCGTCGAGAACACGCACGCCTTTGTCCTCGGCGGACACGGCGACACGATGGTCCCGCTGCCGCGCTACTCGACCGTGGCCGGAATTCCGATCACCGAGCTGATCTCGAAGGAGCGGATCGATGCGATCGTCGAGCGCACCCGCACCGGCGGCGCCGAGATCGTGAACCTCCTGAAGACCTCCGCCTGGTACGCCCCCGGCGCCTCGACGGTGGAGATGGTCGAAGCGATCCTCAAGGACAAACGGAAGATCCTCCCCTGCGCCGCCTACCTCACGGGCGAGTACGGCATCAAGGACCTTTACGTCGGCGTCCCGGTCAAGCTCGGCCGCAACGGCATCGAGCAAGTGATCGAGATCAAGCTGACGGAGGAAGAGGACGCCGCGCTGAAGAAGAGCGCCGCCGCCGTGCAGGAGCTCTTCGACACCTTGAAGACAGGCGCAGCAGTCACGATTTCATAAGTCGGAGAGCGGATCTCCCGATCCGCGGTCGTCGGACGTCCCCGTCCGACGACTGTTCGCGGCGTGACCACCCTCTACCTCGCACCGGATGTGGTCGCTGCGATCGACTCTTGAGCGCTACAATTTGCGGCATCCCCCCATGAAAAAACTGGTCATCGACATCGAGACTGTCGGCATCCCGTGGGAAGAGCTCGACTCCTACGTTCGCGAGTACCTCATCAAGGGCTTGAGTGACGGCGAGGCGGAAGAAACGCGTCGCGCCGGCGGACTGTCGCCGTTCCGGGGACGGATCGTGGCGATCGGGGTGATCAACATCAGCGATGGGCGGTCGTGCGCGTTGTACGAAGTGCCGGGGCAGGCGGAGATCCGCATCGACAAGAGCGGATCGCGCACGTACATCTCGGGGACGGAGAAGCAGATTCTCGAGAAGTTCTGGACCTTCTTCGACAGCGACTCGCGCTTCATTTCATTCAACGGCCGGCAGTTCGACGGCCCTTTCCTGATGATCCGCTCGGCGATCAACGGCGTCGTGCCGAAGCGCGACCTCGTCGGCTATCGCTACGGCTTCCACCCGAACTGCGATCTGCGCGAGGCGCTGAATTTCTTCGGCACCGTGAACGCGCGCCAGTTCAAGTTCAACCTCGATCTCGCCTGCAAGACGTTCGGCGTTGAGACCTCGAAAGGCGAAGGGATGGACGGGCGGTCGGTCGAGACAAAGTACCGGGCGGGACGCTATCGCGAGATCGCCGACTATTGCCTCGAAGACGTCCGCGCGACGTGGGAGCTGTACGAGAAGCTCGCGCCGACGCTGCTGATGTTCAACAAGGATTTCCGAGACGCCGACGATCGCGACCTGGCGCAGCAGCGCGCCGCGCGCAAGGCCGAAGCGGAGCCGATCATGCCGTCGAGCGAGAGCTCGTTCATCGAAGCGGTGACGCAGACGTCGCTGGCGTTGACCGCGGCACTCGACGCAGCGCCGGAACCAGTGCAGGTGGTGACAGGTACGCATCAGGCCATCGTGCTCGAGAAGCTCGTGCAGCAGCCCGATACCGAGGAAGAGATTCCGAGCGGAGTCTAGGATTTGGAGTGCGGTGGCGGCAGCCACCGCTTTCGCATCACATGCGTGTTCCAAAGCGGCGGCTGGCGCCGCCGCACTCCAAACGCGGCATTTGCTCGCGCGCGACCCATCAGAAGCGGACTCGCCTCGTCATAAACTGAAGCGGTGAAAGTCTTCCGCGGTCGTGTCTTCTCGCCGGTGAGCGATCCGTTCGCCGGCGATCCGCTGAAGTCTTTCGTCTATCACGACGACGGCTTCGTCGCCGTCGAAGGGGCCGAGATCGTCGGCGTCGGGCCGTTTCGCGAGGCACCGCGCGGCAGCTTCGCGCTGACGCAGTTCGGGCCGCACGCGCTCATCGCGCCGGGATTCATCGACACGCATCTGCACGCGCCGCAGCTCGAGATGATCGGCTCGTACGGCGGACACCTGCTCGAATGGCTGAACCGCTACACGTTCCCGACCGAGGCGAAGTTCCGCGACCCGGGCCATGCCGGCATGATCGCTCGCGCGTTCTTCGACGAGCTGCTGCGCAACGGGACGCTCTGCGCGCTGATCTTCTCGACCATCCACGCCGAGGCTACCGACATCTTCTTCGCGGAGGCGGAGCGGCGCGGCTTCCGCGCCATCATCGGGAAGACGATGATGGATCGCAACGCGCCGCCGGAGCTGCTCGAAGATCCGAAGGACTCGTACGAGCAGAGCCGCGCGTTGCTGACGAAGTGGCACAAGCGCGGGCTGCTGCGCTACGCGATCACGCCGCGCTTCGCGCCGACGTCGACGCCGGAGCTGCTCGAAGCGGCGGGGCAGCTGAAGCGGGAGTTCCCCGACGCGTATGTCCACACGCACATCTCCGAGAACAAGAACGAGATCACGTGGGTGCAGCAGCTCTTCGCCGAGGCGGAGTACGCCGATGTCTACGACCGCTACGGCCTGCTCGGCGAACGGAGCGTGCTCGCGCACGGCGTGTGGCTGACAGAAGAGGAGCTCGACCTGCTCGCGCGCCGCGGCGCGCGCATCGCGCACTGCCCGAACTCGAACCTCTTCCTCGGCAGCGGTCTCTTCCCGCTGCATCACGTGCTCGAGGCCGGCGTGATCGTCGGACTCGGGACCGACATCGGCGCCGGCACGACGCCGTCGATGTTCACGACGATGTCGGATGCGTACAAAGTGCAGCAGGTGCAGGGCGTGTCGCTCAGCCCGTTTCACCTCTGGTATTTAGCGACGCTCGGCGGCGCGAAGGCGCTCTCGCTCGACGCGGAGACCGGCAGCCTGCAGCCTGGCAAGTCGGCCGATTTCCTCGTCCTCGACCTGCAGGCCACGCCGCTGATCGCCATGCGCAGCGAGCGGGCGACGTCGGTCGAAGATCTGCTCGCCGGGTTGATTTTCATGGCGGACGACCGCGTGGTGCGCGGGCGTTTCATCGCCGGCCGCGAGGTGTAGTTTGGAGTGCGGTGGCGCCAGGAGGATGTCCCAAAGCTAGTTGAAAGAGGCGGTTCACCTGACCCGATCGTAGGATCGGGTTGGGAAAAGAAAGGAGAACCGCCTCATGAAGGCAAAGTATCACTCGGGACTGCTCTGTTCGAACGAAGTGACGATCCGACTCGACCGGAATGAGCTCGAGCGCATGATCAACGAAGAGTTGCATCGAAGCGCGTTATCGGTCGGAGTGATGGTGATCTCGGAACTCTTCGAATACGAGATTGCTCAGATCTGTGGCGAACGTCGGAAGCGAAGCACAAAACGCGGTGGCTACCGGTACGGGACGCAGAGCGGATACATCGTTCTGGGCGGACAGAAGGTGCGGATCGAGAAGCCGCGCATTCGCACCCTCGATGGTCGACGAGAAGTCCAGCTGGCGCTGTACAACCAGCTCCAGCAAACGAGCGTGATCGACAAGTCGGTGATGCGGCGGCTGGTGCGGGGCGTGTCGTGCCGCAACTATCGAAGCGTGGTCGAGACGATCACGGGTTCGGTTGGTCTGTCGCGTTCGAGCGTGAGTCGTTCGTTCATCCGGGCCACGGAAGCGCGGGTGGCCGAGTTCTACAACCGGCGCTTCACCGGGATGCGGATGGCGGCGATCTTCATCGACGGAGTTCACTTCAAGGGGCAGATGGTGGTGGCGGCAATCGGGGTGACAAGCGAAGGACGCAAGATCGTTCTGTCGGTGCGGCAGGGTGCGACGGAAAACGCACGGGTGTGCATCGATCTGCTCGAAGAGCTCCGCCAGCGAGGACTGTCGACCGAGCAGAACACATTGTTCATCCTCGACGGCTCGAAGGCGTTGCACGCCGCCGTCGAGCAGGTCTGGGGCCGCCATGCGCTCATTCAGCGATGCCAGGTGCACAAGATGCGCAACGTCCGAGCGTACCTCGGTGAAGAACTCTGGAGCGAAGTGCAGTCGCAGATGCGTACGGCCTACGCGGAAAAGGACGCGGCCCGGGCCCGGAAGCGTCTTCTGACGACGGCCAAGTGGCTCGATCGCGTTGCGCCGGCGGCAGCTCGGAGCCTTCGAGAAGGTCTCGACCAGACGCTCACCGTCGCCTCGCTGCGACTCCCGGACACGCTGGTGCGGTCGTTTCTGACGACCAATCCCGTCGAGTCACCCTTCCAGCGCATTCGAAGTCTGACCGGACGGATCACTCGATGGACCGGCGAGATGCGCGTTCGCTGGTGTATCACCGGCCTGATGGAAGCGGAACAACGCTTCAACCGGATCAGCGGTGCCAAGCACATTGATAAGCTCACGATCGCGTTGGATCGGCTCGGCATGGCGTCGAGCCGCGCCTGCGCTTAACCGCCGTCTCTTTCAACTGAGATCGGGACACCCTCGCTGCGGCCACCGCACTCCAAACTAAACCCGGTGGTAGTCGGGGCGCCAGCTCTTTACGCGCTGCTTGATGGCGTCGAGTGTCGGCCCGTCGCCGGCCAGCACGGCGCGGCAGGCGTCGGGCAGCTCGGCATCGGAACAGAAGCGGAGGCCGATGAGCTGCGAAGTGCGGAGGTCGCCGACGCGCGCGCGGAGGTCGTCCGGCAGCAGGCGCTCGAGGCGCAGCCGCTCCTCGAGACGGATGATGCGGTCCTGGTTGCGCAGCCCGTAGTAGCGCGCCAGAAAGACACCGGCCAGCAACGCGAAGGCCACCAGGACCTCCCACACCGCCATCATCGAATAGAAGCGGAAGGCGATCACGATCCGCACGATCAGGTTGATCGCCAGGATCGGGGCGGCCATGAAGTGGAAGAGCGGGTGGAAGCGCTTGTGGTTTGCGTAATTCTGGTCAGGCTGCATGGTTCGTCCTTTCGAACACGTACTGCGCTTTCGCGGCAATGGCGTCGAGCGCCGTCGTCAATTCCGGCCCCGGCTGCACCTTGAAGTGCTGGCTGATCTTCATCCGTACGGCGCCACCGGCCGCGTCGGGAACATCTACGATCGTGATGCTCAACGGGATTTCTCCCTGATGGTCTTCGAGGATCTCGCGCATCCGCTTGATCTTCTCCTCGTTCATGTCGGCGTAGCGCACTTCGAGCGCGATCTCCTTCACCTTCTTGTCGCGGATGCCGTCGAGCGTCACGATCTCCAGCGCGTTGAGCTCCGGCGTGATCGGCGCTTCGTGGAAGCTCGCCGCATGTGAAGCAAACTCACTGTCATCCTGAGCCGCGGAGACGGCGAAGGACCCGTCCGACACAAGCGGTTCCTCGGCCGCGGAGACGGCGAAGGACCCGTCTGCCACAGGCGAAGTGGGTCCTTCCGCTTCGCTTCGCTCCGCGTCAGGATGACTGGGCTTTCCGAACAAATCGAAGTTGCTCTCCCGATCCCCGTACTTCTCCCGCTCCACTTCCTTCGGATCGCGATCGTCCTCGGCATCTTCCTCGCGCAGCTCGTACGCGCTGATCCGCGCCCGGCCGCCCGACTCGGGATGGCCGCCGTACTCGTCGTCGATGTGCTGCGCGTTCTGCTCGGCCGATTGCAGCGACGCGCTCCGGCCCGCCGCCACGCCGCCGGTGTCCTTCACCGACGCCGTGACGAGCACCGGCAGCCCGTTGTCGAGCCACTTCGCGTATTTCGAGAAGAGCTCGGAGAAGACGACGACGTCGACCGATCCGAACTGATCGTCGAGGACGAACTTCGCCATCATCTTCCCTTCGTTCGGCCCCTTCTTGATCTTCGTTTTCTTGAGCTGCGAGATAATCCCGCCGATGTTGACGATCTCGTCGACATGCTTGTGCAGCGTCTCGGTGGTGGTGTTGGCGAAGAGGCGCAGCTCGTCGGTGTATTTGTTGAGCGGGTGGCCGGTGATGTAGAAGCCGAGGGTCTCTTTCTCGTAGCGGAGCTTCTCTTCCTCCGGCCACTCGGCGCCCTTCACGCGCCCTTCGGCCCTCTCCACGCGCGGCGAGGAAAGCGGCAACGAGCCCCCGAACAAGCTGCTCTGCCCGCGCTCTTTCTCGTCTTTGGACCGCTGCGCCGAGTCGGCGGTGTTCTCCACCGAGTCGAAGAGCGTCTTTCGCGTGAGGCCGAACGAATCGAATGAGCCCGACTTGATCAGCGCCTCGATCACCTTCTTGTTGCAGGCGCGAAGATCGACGTGCTCGCAGAACTGGTGGAGCGTGGTGAACTTGCCGATGGTGCGGCGGGCGATGAGGATCGACTCGATGGCGCTCGCGCCGACCCCTTTCACCGCGCCGAGGCCGAAGCGGATGTTCGGACCGACGACGGTGAAGGCGTAGTTCGACTCGTTGATGTCGGGCGGCAGGATGCGGATCCCCATCTGCGCCGTTTCGTTGATGAACTTCACCACGGCGTCGGTGCGGTCCATCTCCGACGTCATCAGCGCGGCCATGAAGTGCCGCGGGTGATGCACCTTCAGCCACGCCGTCTGGTAGGCGACGAGCGCGTAGGCGACGGAGTGCGATTTGTTGAAGCCGTAGCGCGCGAACGGCTCGATGTAGTCGAAGATCTCGTTCGCTTTCTTCTTGTCCAAACCCTGCGACAGAGCGCCGGCCACGAACTTGTCGCGCTCCGCGGCCATGATGGCGGCGTCCTTTTTCCCCATCGCTTTGCGCAGCAGGTCCGCCTGGCCGAGGGAGTAGCCGGCCACGCGCTGCGCGATCTGCATCACCTGCTCCTGGTAGACGATGACGCCGTACGTCTCTTCGAGGAGCTCCTTCATCGCCGGCACGAGGTAGCGCGCCTTCGACGTGCCGTTCTTGCGCCGTACGTATTCGTCGACCATGCCGGCATCGAGCGCGCCGGGGCGGTAGAGCGCGTTGAGCGCGGCGAGGTCTTCGAACTTCGTCGGCTTCGATTTGCGCAGGAGGTCGACCATGCCGCCCGACTCGAACTGGAACACGCCCTTCGCCCGCCCTTCCTGGAAGAGCCGGAAGACCTCGGGGTCATCGAGGGGGATGCTGTCGATGTCGACTTTCTTCCCTGTCTCCGCTTCGATCGACTTGATGGCGTCGTCGATCACCGTCAGGGTGCGCAGGCCGAGGAAGTCCATCTTGAGAAGACCCATCTTCTCGACCACGCGCATGTCGTACTGCGTCACGATCTCATCGCGGTTCGTCCGGAAGAGCGGGACGTACGTCGTCACCGGCTCGGGGGTGATCACCACTCCCGCCGCGTGCATGCCGGCGTGGCGCGACAGCCCTTCGAGCTTCGAGCCGATCTCGATGATGCGCGCCACTTCGCTGTCGTTCTTGATGGCGTCGGCGAGCGCGGGCGAGTCCTGCGCCGCCGTCGGCAGGGTGACTTCGGGGCCGGCCGGGATGGTCTTCGCCACTTTGTCGACCAGACCGTACGG
>Ga0207646_10006805_pt1 | contig 11760 bp, 10 predicted proteins | sample KBSK5502metaG_FD_184343 | JGI IMG/M metagenome (GOLD analysis project Ga0207646, IMG submission 184343) | Corn, switchgrass and miscanthus rhizosphere microbial communities from Kellogg Biological Station, Michigan, USA - KBS K5-50-2 metaG... | ecosystem: Host-associated > Plants > Roots >...
AGGTTCACGGGTCCGCCCCGACCCACCCTTCGCGCACGGCGAGCAGGGCGAGCTCCGTCCGGCTCAGGACCCCGTACCGGCCGAACAGCCGCCGGAGATGGCTCTCGACCGTCTTGACGCTGATCCCCAGGCCCATCGCGATCTCGTCGTTGGTGGAGCCGCGGGCGAGCAGGACGAGCGCCTGGACCTCGCGCTCGCTCGGACGGCGTGGGGCGTCGCGGAGGGCGCGCAGCGTCACGTCGGGGAAGCGCGTATCGCCTGCGGCAACGGCAAGCACCGCATCAAGGATCTCGTCGAGGTCCACGGCCTTCGACAGGTAGCCGGCCGCTCCACCCTCGAAGGCGGCTCGCAGGAAGCTCGCCTGCTCGAAGCCGCTGAGCATCACGACCCGCGTCGCGGGTCGTGATGCGAGCTGCCGGAGGAGGTCGAGCCCGGCCGGCTCGCCACCCAGCCAGATGTCGCACAGGACCACGTCGGGTCGGACCCGATCGACAAGTGCGAGGGCCGAGTCCCTGGTCGCCGCCCGGCCGACGAGCTCGACGTCCTGTCGGCCGGCCGTTGCGGCCGCGATCGCGGCGGCGATGGCCGGATGATCGTCGACGACGACGAGGCGGATCACGCCGGCAGCGTAGCGGGCAACCATCCGCGGGCCAAGCCGATGGAAACCCCCAACGGGGGCGCTAGACCTCGCGGATCCGGCGGAGGAAGTCCTCGTCCAGCTCGAGCTCCGGCTCCGGCTCCACCGGTTCCGGCTCGGGTGCGACCCGGCCCATCGCCGCCGTCCCGTTCCCGGAATCCAGCTCCGGGACCTCGGTCATCGACCCGGGGACCATCTCGATGAACCGGAGGTTCAGGTACGGGAAGACGAAGACCGACGTGCTGTGGTCGACGAAGATCGGCTTCTTCCCGTCCAGCATCCGGACGTTCGTGCAGACCAGGCTGACGTCGAGAGCGGTCGGCTTCTCGTACAGGTCGACGAGCAGCGGCTGCTCATTGGTGATGTGGAGGACGACATTGCGGATCACGCCCGCATCGTCGTTGCCAGGACGCGCCACGTCACTCGCCCGATGGTCCCGGTCGCGACTGGACCGGGGACGGTCAGAGCGGGTGGTAGAAGTCGATGACGAGACGGACTCGCCCGCCGGACACCCAGACCCCGATGCCGCAGCGGTCGTACATCGAGTTCATCAGGTTCACGTAATGCCCGCCGTTGTACGACTTCTCGCTCTGGAAGTAGAGGTGCGAGCCGAGGACGGCGCTGTACGGGTTGCCCGACCGGCAGCCGAGGTTCTCCGCCCACTTGTAGCTCGTGTAGCCCGCGGCCCGGAGGCGATCCCCGGGGGTGCCGCCGCTGAAGTGCGTGCAGAGGTTGTTGACGGCGAGCTTCTTCGCGTACGGCCGCGAGACGCGCGAGGAGATCCCGCTGTCGAGCCGCAGTGGCGCGACGTTGCGGCCTCCGGGGCTGCTGCAGGAGCCGGTCGAGGTGACCCAGCCGCCGGTCCGGGTGCAGTTCATCAGCCGCAGGTAGTAGACCTCGACCGCGCCCCAGCTGCCGCCGCCGACGGCGGTCCCGCCGCTCGTCGCGTGGACCACAGGAGTGCTGGGCCTGGCGGCCGCCGGCTTGGCCACGATCCGGATCGACGCCTGCGCGGCCGCGGCCAGGGGGTTGCCCGTCAGCGCCGTCGCGGTCGGCCCGACCTTCATCACGACGAGCGCCCCATACGGCAGTGGCGCGCTCGGCTTGAAGACGACGACCGTGCTGCCCTCCGCGAAGGTGACCGTGCCCGTCACCGGCTTGCCGTTCGCGGTGACGCCGATCGCGGCTCGCGTCGAGGCGTGCTTCATCGCCTCGCTGAACCGGACCGACAGGACGACGACGCGGCCGACCTTCTGGGTCCCGTCGACGGGCCGGAAGCGGACGACCCGTGGCGCATCGGTCGTGGCGATCGTCAGGCTCGGGGCAGTGGCCACGGGCGCGCCGTCGGCGTCCTCGAGGCCCGGCAGGGAGATCCGGTAGGTGGTCCCGGCGACGAGCGGTGCCGACGGACGGAACAGGAAGGCCATCGCGGTCGCGGTTGGGGCGTCGGGCGTGTCGCGGACGGCCTCGACCGTGCCCGCGATCACCGGCTCGGTCCGGAGGGCGGCGATCACGCTGCTCGTCGCGACAGGGTGATCGAACGAGAGCCGGAACGTCGCCCCGAGCATCGCCGCATCGCCGGCGACCTGATCCGCGGCGATCGTGCCACTGGTCGCGGCCCGCGTGACGAACGCGGCGCGCACGCTCGACGACATCGGCCGACCCGACGAGGCGAGGGCACCCGGATCGAGGCTGATCGTGTGATACGTGCCGGCCAGCCAGTGCGTCTGGGGAGTGATCGTGACCGTCGTCCCGGCGGCGTCCCAGGCCAGATCGACCTTCGTCGCCGGGTTCACGATCAGGCTGGCCGCGACGCTCCTCGGGTCCATCCGCTGGCTGAACGTGATCCGGATCGGCGCCCGCAGGTCGGTCGACGTGGCGATCGAGCGGAACGCGTCATCCGCGAGCGCCGTGATCGGGGCGGACGGCGCTGTCGCGGTCGTCGGGGCGGGGCGGGACAGGCCCAGGGCACCGAGAGCGACGAGGAGACCGATCCCGACGAAGAGCGACAGCCGGACCGCGACCGACCGACGCGCAATGACCGGCAGATACAGGACCGCGAGGACGGGGACGGCCAGCACTGCGGCCGCGGCTTTTCGCAATCGACAGGCTCCTGCTCGGTTCGCTGGGGGACGAGACACCGTCTCGGGGCTGTCGGCCGCATTCGATCCCTGTGCGGCCGGCGCCACCCTAGCACGGGCTGTCTCGATGGGGCAAACGGGGTACGGGAGCGGAGGCGAGCCGGCCGGCCGCCCGATATCGGCCGTAGGTCGTCGTGACGAGCCCGCGCAGCTCGAGCAACGTGATCGCGCTGAGGACGGTGGCCGGCTCGTGGCTGGTCGCTGCGACGAGCTCATCGAGGCTCCCCGACCCCGCGACGAGGGCCCGGCCGACCGACTCGGCTGTCGGCCCGAGCTCGAGCAGCTCTGCATCGACGCTCGGCCGCTGCCGCTTGTCCTTCGCATGTCCTGGATCGGCGGCGAGGTCGTCCTCCACGTCGAGCAGCCCGAGGTCGGCGATCAGCTCCGCAACGGTGGCCACGATCCGCGCCTCGCCGGGATAGGCCCGGAGCCAGGCGAGGCAGCCGGCCGAGCGCGGCTCGGTGATCGGACCGGGAACCATGAACAGCCCGCGACCTTGTTCGAGGGCCCAATGGGCGGTGATCAGTGCGCCGCTGCGCAGGCCGGCCTCCACGACGACCGTGGCATCGGCCAGGCCGCTGATGACGCGGTTCCGCTGCGGGAAGGTGTTGACCGACGGGCGCTGGTCGGGCCACAGCTCGGAGATCACCGCGCCACCCGCGGCCACGATCTCACCTGCGAGCCGCACGTGTGCCCGCGGGAACAGCCGGTCGTGCCCGGAGCCCAGCACCGCCACGGTTCGGGCCGCCTCGGCAACGACGGCGGCGTGGGCCGCCCCGTCGATCCCGATGGCGAGCCCGGAGACGACCAACCCTCCGGCTCTCGCGATCAGGCCGCCGATCCGGGCCGCCACCAAGCGACCCTGCTCGGTCGGCCGGCGGGTACCCACGATCGAGACGACGCGGCGGGCCTCGAGCGATTCGATCGCGCCACGGACGAGGATCACGGGCGGGGGCAGCTCGATGGCTCGGAGCCGCCCCGGGTAGGCGTCGTCGTCGAGGGTCAGGATCCGCAGCCCGGACGACCGAAGCCGCGCCAGCCGATCCGGAATCTCGGCTGCGAGCTCCGCGACCCCGTCCCCGACCTTCGTGCCGAACGGCGCCCGGCCCTCCGCGTCGGCTGCGATCCGGGTGAAACGGGCGGCCGCGCCGCGTCGGCCGGCGGCCTCGAGCACCGTACGACCCGTGCCGTAGGCGGCGAGCAAGGCAGCAAAGCCCTTCGGGCCCAGCCCATGGACGGACATCAGCAGCGCCCAGGCTTCGCGCTCCGACGCGGCGTCGAGCTCGGACGGCGTGTCGCCCGCGGCCACGCCGGACTCCCCTCCCGCAGGGCGAACGTCCGCCTCCGATGCGGCGGGGGCTTCGGCGGACCCGCGGGGACGCAACGCGGCCGCCATCAGCTCGCTTCGCGGGTGTCCAGCCGGGCCGCGGGCGAGCGGAACCGCGCCGCTTCGTCGAGATGCTCCGGCTCGACGCGTGGCGACCCGCCGAGATCGGCGATCGTCCGCGCGACGCGCAGGAGCCGCTCCGTTCCCCGGCCGGTGAGGGCCTCGAGATCGGCGAGCGCAACCGCCCGAGCGATGCCGGCCGGCGTGAGCCCGCAGGTCGCCCGCAACCGACGCCCCGCGAGGCGGCCATTCAGCGCACCGCTTCGCCGGACCTGGACGCGGCGAGCCGCGTTGATGCGCTGCGCGACGATCGCCGACGATTCCGGCTCGCGACCCGCGATCAACGCCGCCGGCGGGACCCGAGCCATCGTGACCCAGAGGTCGATCCGGTCGCGGAGCGGGCCCGAGACTCGACCCGCGTATCGCTCCGGGACGCCAATCGGACACCGGCACCGGCCCGACGGATCGCCGGCGAAGCCGCACGGGCAAGGGTTCATGGCCGCGACGAGCTGGAACCGGGCCGGGAACCGCATGGTCCGCCCGACCCGGGCGATGGACACATGCCCGTCCTCCAGCGGCTGGCGGAGCGCTTCGAGCACGTCGCGCCCGAACTCCGGCAGCTCGTCGAGAAACAGCACGCCGTGATCCGCCCTGGTGACTTCACCGGGAGACATCCGGGGACCGCCGCCAACCATCGCCGCGTAGGACAGCGTGTGATGCGGCATCCGGACCGGGGCCGCTCGGCGGAGGGCCCAGATCGGCCCGTCGCCGGCCACCGACGCGATGACCGTCGCCGCCAGCGCCCGCTCATCATCGAGCGGCGGGAGGAGCCCCGGGATCGTCCGGGCGATCAGCGTTTTGCCCGATCCGGGCGGCCCGACGAGAAGCAGCCCGTGCCCGCCGGCGAGGGCGATCTCCAGCGCCCGACGGGCCTCCAGCTGGCCGCGGACCTCGGCGAGATCGGGTGGGGCATCGGGCGCCCCGTCGGAGGGCGACCGGCCTTCGGGGCCGACGATCGGCGGCGCGCCGCCCTCGCCCTGCCCGGCCAGCTCGACCCTCGGCGGCATCGGCCGGATCGAGCGGCGGGGGCGTCGCCTGACCGCGTCGGCCGCCGCTCGCAGCGTGCCGACGCCTACCACCTCGATCCCGGCGACGAGTGAGGCCTCCGCGATCGCGTCCGCGGGGACGATCACGCGGGTGATCCCGCGTCGCGCCAGGGCCGCGGTCATCGGCAGGATGCCAGCGACGCCGGCGACCTCGCCCCCGAGCGACAGCTCGCCGATCAGCGCGATCCGCCCCGGTCCGGCCGTGACTTGCTCGGACCCCAGCAGGATCCCGATCGCGATCGCGAGATCCAGCGACGCTCCGGCCTTCCGCAGATCGGCCGGAGCGAGATTGACGGTGATCCGCCGCGGAGGGTGACTGAACCCGGCGTTCCGGATCGCGCCCCGGACCCGCTCACGGGCTTCCTGGAGCGCGGCATCCGCGAGACCGACGATCGTGAACCCGGGCAGGCCCGGCGCGACATCGACCTCGACCCGGATGATCCGGCCGTCGAGGCCGACGATCGTGGACGAGAGGAGCGTGGCCAGCACGGTCCGACCCTACCGGTCGCGACTCACCGCGCCCTTATCGACGACTGGCCGCGGTCTTCTCCGGCGGTCGTTGACCCGCCCGGCGGCCGATGGTCGCTAGCGAGCGAGCACGCTCTGGGCGGCGGCGATCGGGGCCTTGTCGACGACCCGGGCGAAGTCGAGGAGCGACCGGCCGAGGAGCGAGTCGGCTTTCGTGAACATGAATGGCGCGCCCGAGTTGAGGGCGCTGATCGCACCCCTGTACTCGTTGACGACCTGGTGGTCGATCGTGCGCTTCAGGGCGCCCTCGGCGTTCTTGACGTTGATGCCGGTGAAGGCGTTCGAGCGGTTCAGGACCAGCTGGACCTTGCTCGACTCGTAGCCGAGGTGACCGATCGTCTCGAGGACGAGGCGAACGTTCTTCAGGCACGAGAGGTCGGCGGTCATGACGACGAACATCGTGTCGGCCGCCTCGAGGACCCCGAGGTTGATGTCGTCGAGGCGCTTGTCGATGTCGACGAGGATGTAGTCGTAGAGCCCGCGGAGCTGGTCGAGGATCAGCGGCATGTGCTCCGGGGTGACGAGCTCGGCGGTCTCCGGCGACGGGGGCGCGAGCAGCAGGTCGATCCCCGAATCGTGCTTGACGAGGACCTGGCGGATCAGGTCCTGGTCCATCGTCGGGGCGCTGACGATGTCGACGATGCTCTTCTTGTCGAGCCCGAGGTCGAGGAAGACGCGGTGGTCGCCGAACTGGAGATTGCCGTCGACCAGGCAGACCTTGCGACCGAGCTCGCGGTGGAGGGCGATCGCCGCGTTGATCGCGATCGTCGTCGTGCCCACGCCGCCCTTTGCGCCGTACAGGGCGAGCACCCGCCCGAGCGGCGGCCGGCCGACGAGCGTCTCGTGCGGCGCGAACCGGGCGAGCAGGCTCTTGATCCGGGCCATGAGCTCGGCCGGGTGGAACGGCTTGACGAGGTAGTCGTCGGCGCCCGCCCGGAGGCCGCGGACCTTCTGCTCGACCTCCCGTTCGGCCGTGAGCATGATGATCGGGACGTGGCCGGTGGTCCCCTCCTCCGTCCGGATCTTCGTCGCCACCTGGTACCCGTCGAGCTTCGGCAGCATGACGTCGAGCAGGATCAGGTCCGGCGCTTCCGATCCCCACAGCCGGAACCCCTCCGCACCGTCGGCAGCGACGACGACCTCGTAGCCCTCCTGCTTGAGGGTGTACTGCAGGAGGCGCTGGACGTTGGGGTCGTCGTCGACGACGAGGATCTTGGCCGCCATCAATCTCCTTCCTGGCCCCCGGTCGTGGAGGCGACCGCCGGCTCGACCGGCCGGCCGATTATAGGCACGGGCTCCCGGGCGGCGGCGAACGCACGCCGGAGGAACGACGATACGCGCGCGTCCCAGCCGGCCGCATCCGCGGCGCGGCTCGCACCGTGCGTCCCGCCGGGGACCTCCCAGAGCTCCGCGGACGGGCCGGCCGCTGCGGCGAGGCGCCGCCCGTCGGACGGGCGGACCGTTCGATCGGCGAGGCCCTGGACCAGCAGCAACGGGACCGGCTCGACCAGGCCGATGACCCGGATCGGCTCGGTCGCCCGGATGTCGCCGCCGACCCGCCGGCTCGCCTCGGCGAACAGCCGAGCGGCGATCGCCCGCCGGATCCAGCCGCCCAGCGGCGCGGAGATCCGGTTCGCGATCGGGATCCGGAGGTCGGGTGCGACGGACTCGACGACGGCCCCGACAATCCGCGGCCGGGGCGCGTCGATCGTGGCCGCGGGCGCGTCGGGATCGAGATCGGCCGCCGCGAGCGAGCCGTCGCCGAGCACGACGATCGAGGCGATCGCGACGACGCCGCCCATCGACGAGCCGACGAAGGCGACCCGCCGGATTCCCCGCTCCCCGAGCCAGGCCAGCGCCCCGGCGACGTCCTCGATCTCGTGGAGGCCAAAGGTCGTCGGCCCGTCCTCCGACCCGCCGTGACCCCGGAAGTCGAGCCCGAGCACGCCGGCGGTCCGGCGGAGCGTCGGTCCGAGGGCCACGAGATCGGGCGTGACCGACCCCGTCCAGCCGTGGAGCAGGAGGATCGCCTCGTACGGATCGGGCGCCCACGACGGGCCTTCCGCGCCGTCGTCGCCGGCGACCGGGCCGGTCTCCGACGGCAGCCAGCGACCGGTGAGCTTCAGGCCGTCGCGCGACCGGAGCCGGATGACCTCGCCGCCGAGCGCGTCGAGGTCGGCCTTGAGCGCCACCTCGTCGGGCCCGACGCGGGGCGCGGCGAGCAACCGCGTCGCGCCACGCCCGAACACGCGACCGCGAGCCGCCCTAGCTCTTCGAGCCGGCGGACCCGTCGGCCGGGCCCATGCCTCGCTCGACGAACCCCTGGATCGGCTCGAGCAGGCGGGTGAACTCGGTCGGGATGACGAACTTCGTCGAGGGGCTGGCACCGAGGGCCTTGAGCGCCTCGAGGTACTGGAGGGCCATCGTCTTGGCGTCGATCCCGGACGCGGCGCCGTAGATCCGCGTCAGGGCCTCGCTGAAGCCCTCGGCCCGGAGGATCGCCGCCTGGCGGTCGCCCTCGGCCTTGAGGATCTCGGCCTGCTTCTGGCCCTCGGCGACGTTGATCGCCGCCTGCCGGGACCCTTCGGACTCCGTGATGACCGCGCGCCGTGTCCGCTCGGCGGACAGCTGTCGGTTCATCGCCTCCTGGACGTCGCGTGGCGGGGTGATCTCCCGGATCTCGACGGTCGTGACCTTGCCGCCCCAGCGCTCGGTGACCTCGTCGAGCTTGACCCGGAGGACCTCGTTGATCTGCTCCCGCTTCGAGAGCACCTCGTCGAGGAGGATGTCGCCGATGACCGCCCGGAGGGTCGTCGTCGCGACGCCCTGGAGCGCGCCCGAGAAATTCGTGACGTTGACCACGCTCTTCAGCGGGTCGCTGATCCGCCAATAGATCAGGAAGTCGACGTTGATCGGGGCGTTGTCCTTCGTGATCGTCGTCTGGCTCGGAACCTCGATGAACTGTTCGCGGACGTCGACGATCTTCGCGGTCCAGATGAACGGGACCAGGAAGTTCAGACCGGGTCCGCGGATCCACTCGGCTCGAGCCTGACCCAGCCGGTAGACCACCATCATGTAGCCCTGGCGTACCACCCGGATCGACAGATACACGACGATGAGGATGACGACGACGATGAAGGCGGCCGTCGCCGCAACGATCGCGATATCCACCGAGACCTCCGTTCGATCAGGATGCGGCTGACGATGATGCGGCGGGTTCGACGATCGCGACCAGGCCGTCCATTCGGACCACCGTGACGGCGACTCCCCGTTGGAGCGGGCGCCCGTCGGTCGATCGCGCCGACCATTCCTCGCCCGCCGCGTAGATCGAGCCGAGCGGCTCGATCGGCCGACGGACGACCGCCGTGCCGCCTTGGACCAGGGCGGGTCCGACGGTACCACTCGACGGCTTCCCCCGACTCTGCAGCGCAGCCCAGACGACGAGGACCAGGAAGATCGTCGCGGTCACCGTCGAGGTGATGATCACGGGCGCGGCGACCCGAACCAGCGGAGCGAACGGGTCGACGGGCGCGGTGAAGAGCAGCGAGGCGCCCAGCGCGAAGCAGACGATGCCGCCGAAGCCGAGCAGGCCGTGGCTGGTCACGGTCAGCTCCAGCCCGAACAGGACCATCGCGAGCACGATCAAGAGTGCGCCGCCCACGTTCAGCGGCAGCGCCCCGAGGCCGATGAAGGCGAGGATGATCAGGAGGGCGCCGAGGATCCCGGTCACGAAGTTCGGGCTCCACAGCTCGGCGAGGAGACCCGCCGAGCCGGCGCTGAAGAGCAGGAACGCGATCGTCGGGTCCGACAGCAGGCGGACGAAGGCCAGGAACGGACTCATGTCGATCTCGGTCGTCGTGGCGCCGGTCAGGTCGAGCGTCACCTGGGCTCCGGCCACCTTGACCTGCTTGCCGTTCGCGAACGCGAGGACGTCGTCGATCGTCGCCGCCATGCCGTCGACCACGCCGAGCCCGACGGCTTCGGTGGCCGACGAGGAGCGCGCGGCCGAGACCGCCTGAACGGCCCAGTTGATGTTCCGATTGCGCTCCGTGGCGATCGCGGTGATCTTCGCGATCGCGTCGTTGCGGACCTTGTCGCCCTCGGTCCCGGTGATGTCGCCGCCCTCGCCGGTCACCGGCGACGCCGCGCCGATGCTCGTCCCCGGCGCCATCAGGGCGATGTTCGCCGACAGCGTGATGAACGTGCCCGCGCTGGCCGCGAAGCCGCCGGCCGGGGCGACCCAGACGATGACCGGCACCTTCGCCTCGAGGATCGTGCCGACGATGTCGTTCGTCGCGAACAGGGATCCGCCCGGCGTGTTGAGCTTGATCACGACCGCCGCGGCGCCGTCCTGCTCGGCGCGGGCGATCCCGTCCGCGAGATAGTGGTCCATGCCCTCGTCGACGATTCCGGTCGTGGGCAGGACGTAGACGGTCTTGCCCGCCGCCCAGGACGTCCCCGCGAGCGCGCTCAGCCCGAGCAGAAGCAGCACCCCCGCCAGCAGGCGGATCGGCCGGACCTGGCGCGATCGGTGTCTCACGATGCCTTCCGCGCTCATCGTAGCGCGGCGCGCATCTCGATGAACTCGAAGGCAAGGCGGCTCCAGGTCTCGAGGAGGTCGGTGACCGCCGCGACGTCCCGCGTCTCGGCGAACCCTCCGCTCAGCTTCTCCGTCTCCCGGATCGCGACCGGCCGGCCGGCCGCGTCACCCTCGAAGACGAGACCGAGGTGGACCTCCCCAACGGGGGTCGTGTCGTCGTTGAGCAGGCCGATGAACCGGAACGGAGGGACGAAGTCGACGTCGAGCTCCTCGGTCCACTCGCGACGGAGCGCCGCGGTGAGATCGCCGTCGAGCCCGCCGTCGCCGGGGTTCACGTGGCCGCCCACACCGATCGAGTAGCGATCATGGAGACGGGCGTCGCCACCGGCCCGGGTCCGCCGCATCAGGAACCAGAGCGGGCCGTCCCGGAGGATCGGGTACGGGATCACCTGCTTCCAGCTCGGGTCGAGCTCCATGGCCGATCGAGACCGGAAGGCGCCGTGGCGCCGGATGACGTCAGCCAGGTCTGCCTCGCCGGCCTGCCGGATGCCGTGCCAGCCCGTCCCTCCGCCGAGCTCGTCGCGAACGATCGCAGTCGGCACGACGAGGACCTCCTCGTCGGTCATCGGCCAGGGCCCGGATCGTCGTCCTCGAGGCGCCGCTTCGCCGCAGCAAACCGCTCGCGCAGCCGGTCTGGGTCGGGTGTCTCGGTGTCCAGGTCCGCGAGCCACCGGTCGAGGACGTCGCGCAGGTCCCGTAGCCGGCCCGCGACCAGCGGCCCGTTCGTGGCCAGGATCCCCGCGCCCATCTCGACGTCGCCGCGGGCGAGACGGGTCATGCTCGCCCAGCCGGTCGACGCCAGGTCGCGCGCATCGGGCCAGCCCGGCCCCGAAGCGACCGCCTCGACCAGGGCCGCGGCGACGACGAGCGGCAGGTGGCTGATCGCCCCGACCGCGGCGTCATGCTCGACGGCGCCGAGGCGGACGATCCGGGCTCCGCAGGTCGCGGCGATGTTGGCGACCCGATCCTCCGCGGCGATGTCCGGCGGGTCCGACGGCACGATGACCCAGGGTCGCCCGGCAAAGAGCGCGGCATCGGCCGCCGCGTAGCCGCTCGCCTCCCGGCCCGCCATCGGATGGCCCCCGACGAAGCGCAGGCCGTGCCCGGCGGCTCGCGCGCAGATCGCCGCCTTCGTGCTCGCGACATCGGTGATGACGGCATCCCGGTCGGTGGCCGAGCGGAGCCCGCCGGCGAGCTCGTCGAGCAGCTCGAGACAGGCCAGCGGCGGCACCGCGAGCACGATCGCATCGGCTCCAGTGCACGCCTCGCCGATCGACCCGGCGACGTCGATGCCTTCGGCCGCCGCGGCATGTCGGGCATCTGCCGATCGGGTCCAGCCGGCGACGCGCCAGGGATCGCCC
>Ga0207646_10006806_pt1 | contig 11760 bp, 9 predicted proteins | sample KBSK5502metaG_FD_184343 | JGI IMG/M metagenome (GOLD analysis project Ga0207646, IMG submission 184343) | Corn, switchgrass and miscanthus rhizosphere microbial communities from Kellogg Biological Station, Michigan, USA - KBS K5-50-2 metaG... | ecosystem: Host-associated > Plants > Roots >...
GTGAACGAAGCAGGCTTGCTCGGTCGCGATCGCCGCGACATCCGCGATCGCGGCCGTCGCCGCGCGGCTGTGCTCAAAGACCACGTCGCCGGAGCTGCCGCTGATCCAGACCCAGATGTCGTGCTGGGTCGCCGGCGCGCGGTGCCCGTCCAACCCGATGACCTCGCGAAATGGGCGGAGGCCAGCTGGAACGTCGTCCGGCGCGAGGCGCTTCCAAAGCTCGGGGCCGTATGCGACCACCAGGTTCACTCCACCCGCGGAGACCGCCGGTTGCTCGAGCTGGCCGAGGGATTGGCTCGCCTGGGCCGTGTCCACGCCGGGGCGGAGGTCAAACTCAATGAACTCGTGGGCACCCATGCCCTGCGCGAAAATCGCGAACTGCGGTAGGCGCATCCCCGGTCCTCCTCGCTGCCGGAGAATACTCCCGGTCGGTCTGTTTGGCAAGCTGTCACATTCCCTCATCGAAAATCGCACCCAAAGCCCCAGGTCCTTCACCCTGATCGGCGGGAGCACCTTGCCCTGGCTTCGCTTGAGGGCGAGGGTGTCGCTGACCCCTTGGGCCTACTGCTGCTGGCTTTGCCAGGCACGACTCACACGGGAGTCCGATACCTCGAGAAAGCGATATTCGTGCGGAGGTAGGGACGATAAAGAGCTCTAAGCGAAAGGGACGATCTCCATCGCGATCCTGACGCGGTTGGTTGTGACAACGAAATCGATGCTGCGGAAGATCAGCCTCCCGACCGTCATACGGCGCTAGTGCAATAATCCGGGTCCATTTGGGCGACGATCCGCTTGGAGTTCCAGTAAGTCAGCACGCGGATAGTGATGATGACTCTTCCGCAATACGGGCCATTAGCGTACTCCGGCTGGGAACACACGTGTCCGCCGTTACATTCGTATGTTGGGCCGCGAGCACGCCCTGGCGGCGGTCGGACTGCTCGCCTTGGCCTGCGTGCTGGCGACTCCCGCGCAGGCCGCGCGGCCCTCGCCGACGGCCACGGCTTCGCCAACGGCCACCGCTTCGCCAACTGCCACCGTAAAGCCGAAACCAAGCACGACCGCGAAGTCGTCGCCCAAAGCGTCGCCCAGCTCGACAGCGCTCCCGCCGGCAGGCACGCTGCCCGCAGGTAGCACGCGCACCAACCCGCTGCCGTCGTCGCCAACGGCGCCGGCGCTGATCACGGTGGCCCCGTCCACGATCGATCCGGGGCAGGAGAATACCCTCGCCATCCTCGGCCGCAACCTGTCGCGGGACACCATCGTGCAGATCGGGACCGTCGGGCTTCGAATTGCCGATGCGCCGGATGCCTCACACTTGATCGTTGTCTTGCGGGCCCAGGCGCTGACGGATGGGACGTACACTATTGGGCTGACCAATCCGGATGGACAGTTTGACGACGCCATCGGAGCGCTGACAGCGGCACACCGCTCAGGCATTCCGGTGTCCCTCTACTGGATTGGGGGCGCCCTGGTCGCCGGCTTTGTGCTCCTCCGCGTGCTCCGTTGGCTTGTCACCCCTTCCGCCTCCTGACCCGTAACGTTCGGTGCAGACAAGATGCCCGGAGTCGTCGTGGATTTTAGGATGAGAGAGTTCAAGCAAGGCGAGGCTGGACTCTACTTCTTAGGCCCTGAGCACTGGCGCCGACCTTCTGATGCGTTTGGCTCTCACAACGGCACATGGGCGGATCGTCCGCACGATTCGCTCGCCCACGGCGTTGGCATTTGGCGCCTAGGACGACCGAGCCGAGTTCGTGACCTCCAGGTCCAATACACTTGCTCACCAGCATCAGGGGCCGCCAAAGGCCGGATAGAACGTTTCGTTGACGACCTGCGTCGCGTGTCCGTCGGCTGCGACCAGCCAGAGCTGGTCGAAGTAGGCAGCATTGCCGACGGCAATCGCCATCCCCGTCCCGTTTGGTTCCCCCATTGCCCTTACCGGACCATCGACGCGCCAGCCTGCAAAACGCTTCTAGCAGGATGAGTTCAGCCGAGGCGGGGTCGGACGCAAGGGCAAGTGCCAGGCGATAGGCGTCGGGCTCGAGCTCCCGGACGGCAAGATTGATTCGATTCCGGTCCAGGGTTTTGATGGGGTCCCCGCTGAGAGTATGTGCCTCCCGGAAACATCACGCCACAGGCAGGGCAACAGCGTTCAGCGGGAAGCCCTCGAGCCCGACCCTCCTGGATTCGTTCAGCGCCCTGACTAGGTCCGGTGATGGCGGGCCCCGGCCGGCATCCCCTGCGTCGGCAGGGACCCAAAACTAATCAGCTGGGGCGGTGGGACCGTAATCTGGAGCCTGGCCGGCCAGGGTTGACCGCAGCTCCCAGGAGGCACCGGCGAGACGGAGCCCGCCTTCCGGATCATTCTCCGCGGCATACTGTAGCGCCCCTCTGATGTTGTCCAGTTCCACCCTCAAGTTCGTCATGACTCCTTCAGCGCCTGACGACATCCGCGCCTCGTCGTCGTGACGGCGTTGACGAGGGCGGTCTCTCCGGAGCCGAGCGAGCCGGCGCCGAAGTCAGAGCCAACGACCCGCCACGGCGGCGTAAACCCATGGGCAGCCTGAAGCAGCCCGGGCATAGTTGGTCCCATCATGCAACCTGGACAGAGACCCACGCAGTCTAGGGGGGGCGGGCTGCTGTTACCCACTCAATTTGGCAAGGAGCCAACCAGTGCCCGAGAGGACGGCCGCAACCTTCACGCCGTCGACGGTTAGCGGCCGCCCTGCAGAGGCGGGTCAGACCTTTGTTGGCTGCTTGATCTCGGCGAACGCCGTCTCGAAGATCTCGACCTTGACGTCGGCTGCGCCGGCCGCGGCCGCGGCGTCGCGGCGCAGGCCGCTGACCTTAGCCTCGCTCGCCTCGAGGTCGGCCCGCGTGTCCCAGACGGTGGCTACGGTACTCCGGCCCGTCATCCGATCGACGTTCATGAGCAAGGCGCGGTAGCCGTTCAGCGTCCTGAGCACCGGCACTACCTGCTTCTCGATGAACTTGATCGCGTTGTCGATCCTCTCCGGACTTCCCGCCACGATGTTTTGTCTGACGAAGGCGCCCGCCTTGGGCGGCTGCACCCGGTCCTGGATCACCTGCTCGAATCGCTCGACGTTTACGATCGACCCACCCATCGCCGCCGCCGACTGGGTGCGACTGGTTGTGCCCAGCTGCTCGCTGGCGCTCAGCGCCTGAGCCGTTTCCCACATGGTGACGCCCACAGCGGAGCCGGTCTTGCGGTCCACCAGCAGCACCGCGCCGGCGTTACCGGGTGCCGCCTTGACCGCGGGCACGACCGTGTCCTTGAAGTAGGCGATGCCCTTCTCGATCGCGTCGGGCGGACTCTGGACTCGTGTTGCGCGTACATACATCGGCGCCACCTCCTCTGGTTTCGAGGAACAGACGACCTGGTCACCCAGGTCAGGACGGGGACAGTCTACTCGGATAAGCCTATCGAGGTCGTAGTCGACAAGATGATCCTCGGCTGCACTCAACCGCCTGCGATTCGGCGTAGGCCAGCCCGCGGTGGAGCTCCTTCGGCTCGCTGTCAACGCAAGCGGGACCACACCTTGGGAATGCCAGGTCCCCTGGTGGTCAACCCCCGGGCATCGAGTCGTACCTGCCGGCCAAAGTCCTCCGGATCTCTTCGCTTGACCGGCCAGCGGCGAGTCCTTCCCCTAGCTCTTCGAAGAAACCTTCCAATCCGGCGGGAACGGTTATGAGAAGTGCTCTTGCGTCAAGGCCTGTTGTGAAGCCGTGGCGTGTTCCCCTTGGGACCAAGATGGTTGCGCCTTCATCGGCGGTGAAGACCTCATAGCCGAGCGTGAACGTGAATCTTCCTCGAAGGACGTAGAACGCTTCATCGTGCTCGCGGTGAATGTGGGGCGGTGGCGTCGCCGGGCCCGTGTAGTCGATGATCTCGAGCGAGCCGCCGGTGTGAGCCGCACCGGCCTTGAGCACGCCGATGAATGGGACGACTTTGCCTTCGGCGCTGCCGACGATGCGGGCAGACTTCTGGGAATCCTGTGTCATCAAATGAATTTCCTCCAACTCCGTTTATCCACTCTGCCAAACCCTTTCATGATGCGCTCATCGCGGGCAGGGTCCGACGGCGACGAACATGGGCCTCCGACGGACCATCTTCCTCACCTCGTAGGTGTATGCGAGTCGTCGAGCACGGAACGGGACCTAGAAAGGCGCGCCACGAGCCCACCGCGACCGGCTTCGGCGTCGTCCACAACCGCCTGGCGTTTACCTACCCACTCGGGAAGGCCCGGCAGGCTTGGCCGCGGTCGCCAAGCGAAATCATCCTGGCGAAGCATCCCTGCGTGAATGAATCCCCGATCCGACTTCGCTTCGCCTAGTCTCCCCATCATCCAGATTAAGGTCGCGGTCAAATATGGGCAGCCCGACTATCGGTTGGCGTCAGAGACGAGATAGCCGACCCGCGAAGTGTGCGAGGGGGATATTTTTCCCGCTGCCAGCACTCAAGCGGTCGCACCCAGCCGGTAGGTTATCTGAATACGTTTCGCGGGCGTGGTACTGGCGCGGGAGAGCCCCGTCTCCCGCTCTCTGGGCACCCTGTTCAGAAGCGGGCGGGCGGCGAAGGTGACCGAGATATAGCTCACCTTTAGCGGGCCGTGACTCGTTGAAGGCGCTGGCTGCTTCCCACTGCCGAATCGGGAAGCCGACGGGAACCCTTACGGATATCGTTTGCCCCTCATGGGCGGAACCGGGTTGCGGCTCCTGCTCGCCGGTCTGCTCGCCGTTGCGGCCGTCAGTCTGCCGGCCATGCCGGTGGCGGCCGACGGCGCCGTCAATGACAATGGGTTCCTCCTCCGCGCGTCTCTCGGATACAACAACGTGGCCCGCGCCGGCCAGTGGGCGCCCCTCACCGTCGACGTGACCAGCCTGGGCCCCGCGTTCGACGGCACCATCATGGTGCTGGCCCAGCAGAACTCACAGTACCGCTACGGAGCCTCCGGATCCTCCGGATTGAGTGGCCCAACGTATGACTTTCACCTGAGTCTGGCCGCCAATGAACGCAAGCGGATATCAGCCGCTGTGCCGGTTCCCGGAGCGGGCAGCTTCGTGGTGGAGCTCGTCCAGGATGGGAAAACCCTCGTCGCGGTGCCCGTGACGAGCCAGCCGGCCCAGTCGCTAGTCGCGGTGCTGTCTGACGAGCCCGACTCGGTCGTCGGTGCTCTTCGCTCCCTGAACCTCGGAGTGCGTCCCGCGCCGTCTGTGGTCACCCTGTCGAATGCGGATCTCCCGGACGCCGAGCCGCTCATGCGGGGCTTCGACCTGATCGTGATCGACGATTGGTCGACCGACCTCCTCACCGCCAGCCAGCGCCGCGCACTGGTCGACTACGTGGCCATGGGCGGGAATCTCCTGCTGGGCAGCGGCGTGGCCTGGCACCGCACGCTGAGCGGCATCGATGCGAGCCTTCTGCCCATGCAGCCGACCGGCACGCAGATCGTGGACATGGATACGACGATTCCAGGCGACGGGTCGCCGCCGGCCACCATCGCGCCGGGCGGCAATGCCTTACTCAGTCCTTCGCCATCGGCCAACCCGCTGGCGACACCGCGGCCGTCGCCAACTGCGACGCCGTCTCCCGCGCCCAGCCCGACGCCCGCACCCCCGATGCAGGTCGAGATCGTGACCGCGAAGTCCGTGAGCGGCAGCGTGTGGCTCTCCGAACACGGCAATCCGCTCCTGCTCGAGAAATCGGTCGGCGCCGGAGGCGTGGGCATGAGCACCTTCGATTGGGCAGCCGCACCGATCGCCGGCTGGCCGAATGCTGTTCCTCTGATGCGCCTGGCAGCCGGCCGTCTCCTGCTCGGGCAACCGCAGACCCAGCACTCGGTGGGCGGGCAAACCACCTGGCTGTTTGGTGCCCCGGCGCAATTGCCCAACCGGACCCAGGGTGACCCGATCGCCGCCGCCGTCATCACGCTCCCCCAGCGGGACTTGCCCTCTTTCCCGCTGACCGCGCTGTTCGTCCTTATTTATGCGGTGTTGATCTTTCCAGGGAACTTCTTCCTGCTGCGCGCCATCGGCCGCCTCGATCTTGCATGGATCACCCTCCCGGTGATGGCGCTGGTTTTCATCAGCGGCGTCTACGTCACCGGGCTGAACAGCAAGGCCAGGTTGATTCAGCGAAACGAGATCACCGTCGTCTACACGCAACCCGACTGGACGCGCTCCCTCCATATCACCTATGGGGCGGTGTTCGCACCGAGCCAGGGCGATTACCATGCGCAGGTCGCGACCGATGGGCTGACGGCGCCCCTGGACCAGGGAATCGGCAACGGAGATGTCCACGTGCGGCCTGGGGATGGGGTCGTCGACACGGTCAACGCCGGCGCGTTCAGCATGCACGGATTCTTCAGCGAGTCGATCCAGGCAGGCCCGGGCATCACCGCCGTCGCGAGTTCCGCCGCGACGGCGCTCGGTTCCGGCGCGAGCCCCCTGTCGGTACGGATCCACAACGACTCCAGCGTGAGCCTGTCAGGAGGCTATGTGGTCGCCGGTCTGTCAGCCCTGCCGGTCCCGGACCTGGCGCCGGGTTCGAGCGCCGATGTCCTGATTCCGGCGCCGCAATTCCTGGGGCAGGTCTCCGCTCAGCTGTATCCGGGAAGTTCTCTTTACGGCACCACACCCCCAACGTCCGAACAGCTCGAGGGCAACGAACGGAACACCGTGCTCAGCATGTTGCTGACGACCAACGGGAGCCTCAACCCGTCTGGCGCCGGCACCAGGCCGTTCGGCCCGGTGTTCATCGCCTGGTCCACCGACCCGCAGGGGCCGCAGGCTGTCAACAGGACCACGCCCATCAACCGCAATGAGACGGCTTACGTCATCCCGGTCCAGCTGAGCCCGCTGCCTCTGGGACCGCTCCCCTCCGGGCTCATCACGGCGCGGATGGTCGAGTCGAACGGGAATGCCAGCTTCGGGGTCTTCGAGCTTGCGGTCCCCACCCAGGGAGAGTCCCTGACGACCATCAGCATCCATTACGCCTATCCCGGCAATTCCTATCCGCCCAGCACCAGCCTTCCGATCCAGTACTGGGACTGGACGGCTAGCAGCTGGAAAGTTGGCGTGGTCCTGAACAGCCCGGCACAGCTGGGCTCGCTGTTGCTGCCCGCCACCGCCATCGAGCCGACGTCCCGGTTGGTGCGCCTGCGGATGCCGAGCGTGTCGCGGCTGGGGGCGAGCCAGATCTACCTGCGAGGCGCATCTTGATTGCGGTGACCGGTCTGACCAAGCGTTTCGGGGCGAGGCATGCGGTCGATGGCGTCACATTCGAGATTCCCGCCGGCGAGATCTTCGGGTTCGTGGGCCCGAATGGGGCGGGGAAGACGACTACCATCCGCATGCTGGCCACGCTTCTACGCCCGACCAGCGGAACCGCGGTCATCGATGGAATCGACGTGGTGCGCCAGCCCGAGCGGGCACGGCGGCGGCTGGGGTTCATGCCCGACTTTTTCGGCGTCTATGACCGGCTGACGGCCTTCGAGTACCTATCGTTCTACGCGGCCTGCTACGACGTTCCGCGGCACCGCCGGGCGAAGATCATCCTGGACCTGCTGGAACTCGTGGACCTGGCCGATCGCCGGGAAAGCCTCGTTGACACGCTTTCGCGCGGAATGAAGCAGCGCCTGTGCCTGGCGCGGGCCCTGGTCCACGACCCGGCGGTGCTGCTGCTCGACGAACCGGCCAGCGGCCTGGATCCGCGCGCACGTGTGGAGATGCGGGAGCTGCTGCAGGAGTTGCGCAGCATGGGCAAGACGATCCTCATCTCCAGCCACATCCTGCCCGAGCTCACCGAGCTCTGCGGCATGATCGGGATTATCGATGAGGGGCAGATGCAGGCCACGGGACCCGTGCGCGACGTGGTGCACGGGCTGACACCCGGCCGGCGTCTCCTGATCGAGGTGCTTGACCGTCAGGACGATGCGGTGACGCTGTGCCAGCGTTTCCCATCCGTGCAGACCGCCGTGCTGACCTCCGGTGGGATCGAGGTGGCCTTCACCGGCGATGAGCGGGGGATGGCGTCGCTCCTCCGTTCGATGGTGTCGGCCGACATCCCAGTGGTCGCCTTCACCCGCCTCGAAGCGGGGCTGGAAGATGCGTACCTCAAGCTGACCAGCGGGGGAGAGGACGCGGCATGATCGCCCGGGACTTGACGCGCAATCCGATCGTGGAGAAGGAATACCGGACGCGGATGCGCACCTGGCGATCTTCCTGCGCGCTGATGGCCTGCGTCCTGATCGTGGGCGGGATTGGCTGGTTGATCTTTGCCCTGATCAGCGGAATCGCGGCCCGCTACACCCAGAGCAACGCGGTCAACTACGGACTCGTGCTTTTTATTGTTCTGCTGTTCTTCCAGGAGGCGGTCCTTACCTTCATCACGCCGGCCCTGACCGCCGGAGCGATCACCGGCGAGCGGGAGCGGCAGACACTCGACCTCCTCCTCTGTGCGCCCATCTCTGCGGTCGGGCTGCTGTGGGGGAAGCTGGTAGGCTCGATGGCCTACGTCGTGCTGGTGCTCCTGGTCCTGGCGCCGGTATTCAGCCTGACTCTGCTCTTCGGCGGCGTGGCGCTGCACCAGATCGTCATCGGGCTGGGGCTCACTTTCGCGTCGGCGCTGACCATCGCCAGCGTTGGGCTATTCTTCAGCACCGTGTTCCGGCGCACCATCCCTGCGATGGTGGTGGCCTACATCGCGACCTTTGTGCTGGTCGTCGGGGTCCTGATCGGTGGCTGGGTTTACCAGTGGGCGCGCACGGTGGCGGCTTCCGGCTCCAGCGCCAGCAATTCATACACCAGCGCGATTCTGATCGCCGACGTCAGCCCTGCGGTAGCCTTCATTGCCCTTAGCACGGAAGATTCCGGGAGCAGCAGCTTCCAGTTCCAGATTGTGCCCGACGGACCATTCAAGGGATGGACCTACTGGGAATTCAACCTGGCGGTCAACGGACTCCTGTGCCTGTGTGCCTTTGGGGGGAGCACCCTGCTGCTGGCGCCCGGCCGGGGCGCACCCTGGCGCAGCTAAGCCCAAACGGAGCGATGCCCCCACATCGGGGTGATTCGATTCCTGCCCTCTTGGCCACGATCATGTCGCCCCACTCTGGCGCGTCGCTATGCTAATGGCTGCCGAAGAGGGCGCAATCCGGTTGCACGGATGATAGCGCCAGGCGACCGCAGGCAGCGTCCGGAGATTGTGAAGGGCGAGCGGCAGGGAATGAATTGCCAGGCGCGGTACTGCTTCGAGATGGGATCACGTCACGAGCGGCAGGAGCACTCGACCTCGTCGCAGAGCGTTCGATTTCTGCCGTCGTCACAGCGGGCGCGGAAGCTATTCCTCCATTGCCCACCGTCAAGACTTGCGCCCAGGGTTCCGCCGTCGAAGCCCGCGGGGCCCTCGTGGCCGACTGGGAGGCTGATCCAACGGACATCAGGAGCGCGATTCCCACGGCAGCCGCCGCCAGCTTGGTCATCCCACCCTTTACTAACGGTTGGCGCACTCATTACTGACGTTGTAACGCGATCCCGAATTCATGCAAAAGGTGGGGTCGGAGGGATCGAAAGGGAAGGAATTCCCGCAGATGAATCGCTAAATGAAATTGAAGCGTTTGACAAAGGGAACGCCGACCGCGCATTGTTTCTGGTTAGGGTCAACTCACGCTCAACGGGAGGAAGGGAGTGAACAGACGGACCTGGCTTGCGATTATCGGCTCGCTTACGTTTCTGCTCGGCACCGCTGCGGTCGCTGGCGGGGGCACAAGTCAGCAGGCGACTGGTTCGGGCGGTGAACTGCCATCGCTGTCGGCTCACCTCGACCAGCTGGCCCAGGCGATTCCGGGCAATGGAGGAGAGTCTAATCGTGGACCCGGAGGCGCTGACGCGGCCTTCCTTCAGGCGCTGGCCTTTCCGGGGACCGACATTCCACTGGCTCAGCTGACCACGGCCCGCTCGGCGGCGTCCATTGCCAAGGGCCGGCTGCCGAAGCATGGCTCGAGTGGCTGGATGTCGATCGGACCGAGCACGGCGCTATATCCCGCCTCGCCGCTGCGGACGCTTTCGCTCTACGTCCCGAACGCGTATCCCGCGGCGGGCCGCGTCACGGCGCTTGCGCTGGCCCCGACCTGTAAGCCTGGCAACTGCCGGCTGTGGGTTGGTCAAGCAACCAGTGGTATTTGGCGTACCGACGACGCCCTCGCCAATCACCCGCAGTGGCGGTATCTCAGCGGCTCCTTCGACATCAACTCGGTTGGCGCGATCACCTTTGATCCTGCCGACCCAACCGGAAACACGCTCTGGGTTGGCACCGGTGAGGCCAACGCCTGTCGTAGCGGATGCGTCCATGGTGTCGGTCTCTACAAGACGACCGACGGCGGCAGCACGTGGAGCGGGCCCATCGCTGGGTCCGTGCTCAACGGCCGCGGCACCGGATCGCTCGCGATCGACCCGCGAAATTCCAACGTCATGTACCTGTCGACGGTACGCGCGATCAGCGGGATGACCTCGGTCTGCTGTTCAGGCGTCGAGCGCATCGTCATCCCGGGCGCTGCGCCGTGGGGCGTCTACAAGTCAACCGACGGCGGGCAAACCTGGACCTACATCCACGCGGGCGCGGCGACTCTTGTCGGATGCGGGAACGTCGCCACGATGTCGACGAACGCGACCCCTTGCACGCCGGTGGGCACGCGGCAGGTCGTGCTCGATCCAACCAATCCCGACATTCTTTACGCCTCGTCGTATGCGCGAGGTGTCTGGCGCTCGAGCGACGGCGGCGCGACCTGGACGCAGATCAAGACTTCCCTCGACGCCACGGTGACGACGACTCTGCCATGGATGGCCGTCACGACCCTGGCCAACGGGGACACGCGCATGTACGTCAGTGAAGGTAATATCGGCGTCGAGTACAGCCGCGTCTTTCGCAGCGACATGGTCGAGTCCGGTTCGCCGGTGTGGAGCGACCTGACATCGGCGAACAAAGCCGATTCGCGCTGGGGCACTTTCAACTTCTGCCGCGGCCAGTGCTGGTACGACAACTACGTCTACACCCCCAAGGGTTTCCCGGACATCGTCTACGTCGGCGGATCGTACGCCTACGGGGAAAATATTGCGAACCATCGCGCGGTCGTGCTCTCGACGGATGCCGGCCAATCCTGGACCGACATGACAGCCGATGGCACCGACCCCGTGCATCCGAACGCGTTGCATCCTGATCAGCACGTGATCGTCACCAACCCCAACAACCCGTTCCAGTTCTGGGAAGGAAACGACGGCGGAACCATGCGCTCCACCGGCAGCTTCACCGACGTCTCGAACTCGTGCGCGAACCGGGGACTGGATCCTGTATCGCTCGCCCGTTGCCAGCAGTTGCTCTCTCGAGTTCCGACAGGCCTGGCGAGCATTAACGAGGGCATCACCAGCTTGCAGTTCCAGAGCCTCTCGGTCAGCCCATTCGACAGCAACGAGCTGCAGGGCGGCACGCAGGACAACGGCACCTGGGAGAACTACGGCAAGACGGTGACCTGGCTCAATACGATGGTTGGCGACGGTGGCCAGTCCAGCTTCGACATTGGTAATCCGCACTTCCGGTCTCACACGTTCGCCGGTCAAGGGGGCGACGTCAACTTCTCGGATGGCGCGCTGGCCGACTGGATCTGGATCGGTGACCCGCTCTTTGCTGAACCGTCGGAGTTCTACGTTCCGTGGATTTCCGACCCGACCGTCAGCAAGACGCTGTTTACC
>Ga0207646_10006807_pt1 | contig 11759 bp, 13 predicted proteins | sample KBSK5502metaG_FD_184343 | JGI IMG/M metagenome (GOLD analysis project Ga0207646, IMG submission 184343) | Corn, switchgrass and miscanthus rhizosphere microbial communities from Kellogg Biological Station, Michigan, USA - KBS K5-50-2 metaG... | ecosystem: Host-associated > Plants > Roots >...
CGTGCTGGACGTCAAGTTCGGCCGCGGCGCCTTCATGCCCGACCTCGCCTCGGCCGAAGAGCTCGCGGCCGAGATGGTGCAGCTCGGCGAGGGCGCGGGCCGGCGGACCGTGGCTTTGGTCACAGCGATGGACAACCCGCTGGGCCGCACGGTCGGCAACGCGCTCGAAGTGCGGGAGGCGCTGGATGCGCTGTCCGGTCAGGGCGACGAGGAGCTCCTCGAGGTGTGCTTGAGGGTCACGCGCGAGATGTGCTCGGTGGCGGATGTTGCGGCGGACGTGGAGAAGGTGCTGCGGTCGGGCGCGGGCCGCGAGAAGTTCGAGGCGATGCTTGCGGCCCAGGGCGGCCATCTCGAGCTCGGGCTGCCCACCGCGCCGGTGCAGGCGGCGGTGAAGGCCGAACATGACGGGCACGTGGAGGCGATCGACGCGCTGGAAATCGGGCTGTCAGGCGCAGACATCGGCGTGGGGCGCATGAGGAAAGAAGACAAGGTCGATCCGGCGGCCGGCTTTGCGATCGAGGCGCAGGTGGGCGCGCGGGTTCGCAAAGGCGAGCCGCTGGTCATCGTGCACGCGCGTTCGCAGGAGCTCGTCGATCGCGTCGCCGCTCGCGTTCGGGCTGCATGGCGAATCGTCGATTACGAAGTGCGACGGCCGCCGCACGTGCTCGCCCGGGTCGACAAAAACGGAGTTACAAAGGGCGATTAGTATTCGGCTCAGATGGCCGTAACCGAGAAGAAGTACCACATCGGTCTCGGACCCGGCGACGTCGGCGGGTATGTGCTCGTGCCGGGCGATCCGTTCCGGACGCCGATGGTCGCCCAATACCTGGACGGTGCGCGCGAGGTTGCGTTCAGCCGCGAGTATCGGACCTTCACGGGCACGGTCGACGGCGTGCCGGTGTCCACGATGTCGACGGGCATGGGCGGGCCGTCGGTGGCGATCGGGGTCGAGGAGCTGAACGAGCTTGGCGTGCACACGTTCATCCGCGTCGGCACCTGCGGCGCAGCCCAGCCAGAGATCAAGATGGGCGACCTTGTGATCGCACTCGGTTCGGTCCGGAGCGAGGGCACCCCCGACGGGTATGTGCCCAAGGAATACCCCGCGGTGGCGTCGCTTGACGTCGTCAACGCGCTGATCGAGGCGGCGCAGGCATCAGGCGCCCGATACCACGTCGGACTCATCCGATCCGTGGACGCGCTGTACTCCGACCTCCTTCCGGACCAGATGCCGCGTCCTCATCTCCGCGACGAGCTCGAGATGTGGTCGAAGGCCGGCATCCTCAGCAACGATATGGAGACGTCGACCCTCTTCATCGTCGCCCGGCTGCGAAAGCTGCGGGCCGGAACCATCAACCTGTGCGTCGACGAGCTCGGTGCGGGTGAGATCCATCACCTCGATCCTTCGTACATGGACCGGATGCTGAAGGTGGCCGTCGACGCGGTTCGGCGGCTTATCGCACGCGACGCACGTGCCACTCAGCGTCAGTAAGCACCCGCTCGTTGCGGACAGCCTTCGGGGCTTGCGCGACAGCACCACGGCTCCCGAGGAATTTCGAGTCCTGGCACGCAAGGTGATCACGTATCTCCTTTACGAGGCTACCGTGGACCTTCCGGTACGTCGCGGCACGGTGCGCACACCCCTGGCCGAGGCAGATGCGATCGCCGTCGAGACCGAGGTCGTCGCCATCCCGGTGCTCCGTGCGGGTCTCGGCTTGCTTGCCCCGGTGCTCGAGCTCCTACCTCGTGTCAGCGTCGGCTACATCGGCCTCGAGCGCGACGAGGAGACGGCTGTCGCGCGTATCTATTACAACAAGCTGCCGCGCCTGCAGGGCAAGATCCCGCTGCTGCTCGACCCGATGCTGGCCACAGGCGGTTCGGCGGCGCAGGCGTTGGACCTGATCAAGGAAGCGGGCGGGCGGGACACTCGGATGGTGTGCATAGTGGCGGCGCCGGAAGGTGTGAAGGTGCTAGAGGAGCGCCACCCCGAAGTCGACGTCTACACGGCCGCACTCGATGAACGCCTCAATGACAAGGCTTATATCGTGCCGGGCCTGGGCGACTTCGGCGACCGCCTGTTTGGAACTGGGGCTTAAGGCGCGGTGCCGTGATGTTGGAAGAGCGGATCAAACATGCGGTCATTGGGTACGCCGATTGAAGAGTGGTTTTGCACAGTTCGCCATTGGCCCACCTCTCGCAAGAAGACACTTGTACTGCGGATAGCTACCGACTTTCCGTTGGCCTCGAGGTATCCGGTGCCGTCCGCCCAGCCTACGTCGCCATGTTCGTAGGCGTGAATCTCGCCAGTTCGCAGCCGAATTTGCATTGAACCGCCGACCTCTTCCCGTAACGTGCTGACGATCGCTTCGTAGTCGCGGGCATACTCGTCGGGAGCGGTTCCGATGCCGACGACCCCGGGTTGCTTCGATGTCGTCCGCTCAAAGAAAGCGAGATCGCCTCGTTCGTACGCGGCCAGTGTGTCACGAATCAATTTCTCGATCTCCGTGGAGCGCTCCATTGGGACCTCCTGTCAGAGAGGCGGACAGCGACAGCGCAACGATAGTCGCGCCGGCTCTCTGTGTTCAGGCCCTGCCGAACGTGGCGACATAGGCGGTCTGGTTGCAGAGATGCAGCTCGTCGTCGGTCATGCCGGCGGCCGACATCAGCTCGAACTCACGACTCAACGTCGTGTCCGCGACGGTTCGCGAGTCGGTGCTGATCGTGCAGCGCACGCCGGCGCGAACGAGTCGGGGCAGCGGGTGATCGGCGAGCGTAGGGATCGCCTTGGTCTTCCAGTTCGCGGTGGGGCACATGTCGAGCACGATGCCCTCGGTCTGAATCCGTTTCACGATTCGCGGATCGCGGGCGCCGGTCACGCCGTGCGCGATGCGTTCCGCGCCGAGGTCGAGCGCCTCCTCGACGTGGGATGGATCGCCCGCCTCACCGGCGTGGCACGTGAGATGAAGCCCGGCCGCGCGCGCGGCCGCGAAGGCAGGGCGCTGCGGGGCGGCCGGAAAACGCACCTCGTCGCCGGCCAGGTCGAATCCGACCACCCCGCGGCCGGCGAACTTTCCAGCGACGCGCGCCAGCTCCACGTTCTCGTCGGGGGTGTGCTGGCGCATCGCGGAGACGATCGCGACCGCCTTGATCGGGCCCGAGTGAAGACCGGATAGAACCGCGCGGATCACTTGCTCCACGGTCAGGCCCTGCCGAAGGTGCAATCGCGGCGCCCATCGCACCTCGAGGTAGTCGATGTTCTCGGCCGCCGAATCGACGCAGAGCTCGAGCGCGATACGCTCGAGCGCATCCTCCGTCTGCATCACGGAGATGGCGTCGTCGAAGTACTTGATGTATTCGGCCTGGCTGGGGCAGTCGTCGGGCGCGACCATGCGAAGCCCTTGCCTGCCCGACAGCTGCTCTGCGGTCGCGATGCGCACCGCGCCGTCGAGGTGCGAGTGAAGCTCGGCCTTCTTCCAGCCGAGGTACGGCGAGTCGGAGCCTATGTCCGAGTCGGAGCCTATGTCAGCGAATAGATGTGGGGCAGCTCGCGATACAGCCCGGCGTAGTCGAGGCCGTAGCCGATGACGAACCGGTCGGGGATGACGAACCCGGTGAAGTCGATCTTCACCTCGATCACACGACGCGCCGGACGATCGAGCAGCGCGGCGAGCCGCACCGACGCCGCGCCGAGCTTGCGGATCCGCTTCGCCACCGCGTTCACGGTGACGCCTGAGTCGATGATGTCCTCCACCAGCAGCACGTGCCTCCCGACCAGCGGACCCTCGACCATGTGCGCGAGCTTGAGCCTGCCGTGGCTCGACGTTCCGCTCGGGTAGCTCGACGCGCGCACGAACTCGAGCTCGGCCGGGATGCTGAGGCTGCGCAGCAGGTCGGCAGCGAAGACGGTCGCGCCCTTGAGGATCACGACCATCACCAGCGGCGTGTCGATGTCGGCGTAGACCTCGGAGATCTGGCGACCGAGCCGGTGGACGCGGCGCGCGATCTGGTCGGAGGAGATCATCGGCTTGCTGGGCCTGTCCAGTCCAAGTCCCGATGTCTCGCTCGGGGCCGGCCGGATCAGGACCTCAGTCATGCAAGAGCAATTCTAGGATGCGTCAAACACCGATTGGGTGCCAGACGGTTTTCATTTCCATAAAAGCAGCGATGAGATAAGGACTCTTTTCGGCCGACGTGACTTTGATCACGCGTTTCACGTTGATCGCAGCGGACTCCTCGATCGCCTTGATTTCCTCGGGCGTGCAGCCCGCGGCGTCGATGGCATTGACGTCCATGTGAGAAGAGAGCCAGGGCAGGAGCTCTTTCCGCTGCCCGCTGATTATGTTGACCACGCCGGCGGGCACGTCGCTGGTCGCCAGGACCTCGGCGAGCGTGAGCGCTGCGAGCGGGCTGGACTCCGGTGCCAGCGCAACCACGACGTTGCCCCCGCAGAGCGCGGGTGCCAGGCGCCGGACGAGGCCGCTGAGCGGAGATTCCTCAGGCGCGATGATCGCGACCACGCCGGTCGGCTCGGGGATCGTGAAGTTGAAGTAGGGTCCGGCGACCGGGTTCACCGTGCCGGTGACCTGGGACAGCTTGTCGGTCCAGCCTGCATACCAGACCAGCGTTTCCACGGCCTGGTCGAGCTCGTGGCGTGCTTTTGGGCCGCCCCCCAGCAGCTCGATGAACTGGGCGGCGCGGCCGTCCAGCATCTCGGCGGCGCGGTAGAGGATCTGGCCGCGGTTCATCGCCGTACGACCCGCCCATCCAGGGAAGGCCGCGCGCGCGGCGCGCACCGCATCGCGCAGGTCCTTGCGCGAGCCGCGCGGCACGTTGACCTTGCCGTCGGGTCTGTAGGCGCGACCGGATTCGGAGCGCACGAACTCGCCGTTCACGAAGAGCTTGTACGTCTTTCGCACATCCATCTAGTTCAGCTCCACATAAGGAAGGAGGCCGTGCACGCCGCCCTCGCGGCCGAAGCCGGATTCCTTGTAGCCGCCGAAAGGCGACGTCGGGTCGAAGCGGTTGAACGTGTTGGCCCAAACCACGCCGGCCCGCATGCGCTCCGCCATCCACAGGATCCGCGAGCCCTTGTCGGTCCACACGCCGGCCGAAAGTCCATACGGGGTGTTGTTCGCCTTCTCGACCGCCTCGTTCGGCGTGCGGAAGGTGAGAACAGAAAGCACCGGGCCGAAGATCTCCTCGCGCGCGATGCGGTACGACTGCGAAACGTTGGTGAAGAGCGTCGGCGGAAACCAGAATCCGCGCTCCGGCAGCACGCATTCGGGCTGGTAGAGCTCGGCGCCCTCCTCGATCCCCGACTCGACGAGGCCCTGGATCTTCTCGAGCTGAGCGCGCGAGTTGATGGCGCCGATGTCCGTGTTCTTGTCCAGCGGATCGCCCAGGCGCAGCGTTCCCAGGCGTCGCTTCAGCTTCTCGAGCAGAGGCTCGGCGATGGACTCCTGCACGAGCAATCGGCTGCCCGCGCAGCAGACGTGGCCCTGGTTGAAGTAGATGCCGTTGACGATTCCCTCGACCGCCTGGTCGAGCGGCGCATCATCGAAGACGATGTTGGCGGCCTTGCCGCCAAGCTCCAGCGTGAGGCGCTTGCCGCTGCCCGCGATCGCCCGTTGGATCGCCTTCCCGACCTCGGTGGAGCCGGTGAACGCAACCTTCTTGACGTCAGGGTGTGAGACGAGCAGCGAGCCCGTCTTGCCCGCGCCCGTGATGATGTTGACCACGCCCGGCGGAAGCTCCGCCTGCATGCAGATCTCGGCGAACAGCAGCGCCGACAGGGGCGTCGTCTCCGCGGGCTTGAGCACTACGGTGTTGCCGGCTGCCAGCGCGGGCGCGATCTTCCACGCAAGCATCAGCAGCGGGAAGTTCCACGGAATCACCTGTCCCGCGACACCAAGCGGCCGCGCCTTTCGGTTGGGGAACGCCCACTCGAGCTTGTCCGCCCAGCCCGCGTAGTAAAAGAAGTGCGCCGCGCTCAGAGGGATGTCGACGTCGCGCGATTCCTTGATCGGTTTGCCGCCGTCCATCGTCTCGACGACAGCGAGCTCGCGCGAACGCTCCTGGAGCAGGCGCGAGATCCGAAACAGGTAGCGCGCTCGCCGCGATGGTGAGAGGCGTGCCCAGGAGTCGAACGCCTTGCCGGCCGCCTTGACCGCGCGGTCGACATCGACGTCGTCGGCCTCGGCCACCTCGGCGAGCTTTTGCTCGGTGGCCGGGTTGATGGTCGGAAATCGTTTCTTGGAGTGGGGCACGACCATCCGGCCGCCGATGAACAGGCCGTAGCGGGGCTGGATCTTGACGTGGTCGATCGACTCCGGGGCCGGCGCGTACTCGAAGACCGGCTTGGCCAGCGCTTCGCTCTGCTTCTTGGTCAGGGCCATCAGTCGACCGTGAAGTAATCCGGCGATTGATACGCGCCGGTCCGCTCCTTGTCGATCTGCATCAGCACATCGTTGAGAAGTGTCGACGCGCCGAGGCGCAAGAGGTTTGGAGTCATCCAGTCGGGTCCCAGCGTCTCGTAAGTCAGCACGAGATATGCAATCGCCTGCTTCGCGGTGCGAATTCCGCCGGCGGCCTTGAATCCGACGGGCCGCCCAGTCTCGCGGACGAAGTCCCTGATGGATTCCATCATCACCAGCGCGACGGGCAGCGTTGCCGCGGGCTGCACCTTTCCGGTCGACGTCTTGATGAAGTCCGCGCCGGCCGCCATCGCCAGGATGCTTGCCCGCCGCACCGCGTCGTACGTCCCCAGCTCGCCTGTCTCGAGTATGACCTTGAGGTGAGCCGGGCCGCACGCCTCCTTGACCGCCACGATCTCGTCGTACACGCGCTGGTAGTCACCCGAGAGGAACGCGCCGCGGTCGATCACCATGTCGATCTCGTGCGCCCCTGCGCGCACCGCCTGCTCGGTCTCGGCCACCTTGATGGGCGTGAAGCTCTGGCCCGACGGAAACGCAGTGGCGACCGAGGAGATCCGCACGCTGCTGCCGCGAAGATGCTCGACGCAGTCGGCGACCCGCAGGGGGTAGACGCACACCGCGCCGACCGACGGGATCGTGGCGTCGCCTGCCTTCGGCCGGATCGCCTTGGCGCAGAGGGCCGCGATCTTGCCGGGGGTGTCGGCGCCCTCGAGCGTGGTGAGGTCCATGCAGCGGATGGTGAGGTCGAGCGCCCACAGCTTGGACGACTTCTTGATCGAGCGCTTGGCGAGCGCCGCCGCCCGCTCGTCCGCGCCCACCTCGTCGACGCTGCGGACCCCGCGCATCAGGGAGCCGAGGTGGGTGAGCGAGAGGGCGGTGGCCATGCTGGGATTATGCGACGAGATGAAACGGACCAGCCTGTTGACCGGCCTGGCGTACGTGATGGCTGCGGTCGCATGCGGGTCGAACCAGGCCGCCGCGCCTAGGGCGACTCCGAGCCCGTCGCAGGTAGCATCGCCCAGCACGTCACCATCGCCTTCGCCCCAGCCGCTGCAGAGGCAGGAGGCTCCGCTGCCCGCCCCGGTTGAAGAGACGGCCGCGGCCGTCGCGAGTGGAACCCTTTATGTGATTGGCGGCTTCAACGCCGCTGGTGCGAGCCTCGACTCGGTCTACATGTTCGACGGCGGCGTCTGGTCAACGGGCCCGCGCTTGCCGCTCGCGGTCGACCACCCGTCGGCGGCGACCCTCGATGACCACGTGTACCTGGCGGGGGGCCATAGTTTCGGCGGCGACAGCGCGCGTCTCTTCAGACTCGACTCCGACCGTTGGAGCGAGCTTGCCTCCATGCATTACGCGCGCGGCGGCCACGCCCTGGTCGCCGCCCAGGGCAGGCTCTACGCGATCGGGGGCAACAGCAGTCGGGGCAACGTCGGGCCGATCGAGGCCTACGACCCGACCTCCAATGCGTGGGCCGTGCTTCCCGCCCTCCCGGTGGCCCGCAACCACGTGTCGGGGTTCGCCGCCGGTGGAGCGGCCTGCGTTGCGGGAGGTCGCTCCCCGACGACCGCGCGCGTCGACTGCTTCGACCCTGCCTCGGGCGCCTGGTCGCGCCTCCCCGACCTCCCGCAGCCGGCGAGCGGCGGCGGAGCGGTCTCTTTCGTCAGCGGCGACGTTGTGATGGCCGGCGGCGAGGACGCGACCGAGACAAGGATCGTCGACCAGCTCGTCTTCTACTCGCAGGGCGGTGCGTGGACAGGCGGCGAGGCGATGATGTCGCCGCGGCACGGCTTCCAGCTGGCCGTGTTCGCAGAACGAGCATGGGCCTGCGGCGGGGGCAGCGCGCCCGGGCTCCATCCGATCGCGACGTGCACGTCACTCGGGGATGGGCCTGCCGCGCCGAATGGCTGACAGGATCGCCACAGTGAGCGTCGTGATCAGGATGACCAGGGCGGGGACGCCGTAATTGAACTCGGGCGTGGTCAAAAGTGGAACGTCGATGTTCGACACCGCTTCGAGGAGCAGGTCGCCGAGCTCGAGGACGGCGTAGAAGACCAGGATCACGACATTGGCGGCCAGCGCGGCGAACGGGATCGGCTCGCGAACGTAAAGCAACAGGCCGGCGAGCGGAACTGCCGCCAGGAACGGACCGAAGAAGTTCACTATCGACTGGCGTACGACGTCGAGCGGATGCGCCGGCTGCGCGTGGAGCCCGTAGATCGTGAAGTCCACGTAGCCCATGCGCCAGGGGCGCGCGATGATCGAGCCATCCGCGCCGACCGCGTAGATCAGGAGCAGGTGCATCACCTCATGGGCGCCGAAGGCGACCATGAAGAGCAGCAGCGACAGGACGAGAACGCGGACCGTCAAATTCCTGCAGAACGTATTACATCGCAAGGTCCCAGCGGTAGATACCCCGAGGGGGTATAGAATCGCGAGCTATGCCAGGCTACACGACCCACAAACGAGCGGTTCAGGGAAGGCTTCGACGTGTCGAGGGACAGGTCAGGGGCATCCAGAAGATGGTCGAGGACGATCGCTACTGCATCGACGTCCTGACCCAGGTGAGCGCTGCGAAAGCAGCCCTGGACGGCATAGCGCTGCTCCTGCTCGCCGACCACACCGAGCACTGCGTCGCGGAGGCGATCCGCGCCGGCAAGGGCGGCGCCAAGGTCAAGGAGCTGAACGGGGCGGTGGAGAGGCTGGTGAGGGCCTAGCGTGTTCGTGCTTTCGGCGATCTGGGAAGCGCTGCAGATGGGTTTCTTCATGTTCTGGGAGGTCCTCTGGCCCCTCGTCCTGGGCTTCTTGATCTCCGCGATCGTCCAGTCGCTCGTCCCGCGAGAGGCTGTCGTCAGGGTGCTCGGCCGGGACGACCTCCGTGGGGCGACGTTCGCCACGCTGCTCGGCGCGGCGAGCTCGAGCTGCTCTTACGCCGCCGTCGCGATCGCGAGAAGCCTCTTTCGCAAGGGCGCCACCTTCGCGAACGCGATCCTGTTCGAGTTCGCCAGCACCAACCTCGTCTTCGAGCTCGGCCTCGTCCTTCTTATCTTGCTCGGCTGGCAGTTCCTGGCCGCGGAGTTCGCAGGGGGGCTGCTGATGATCGCGATCCTGGCCGTGATCTTCAAGTACACGCTGCGCGCTCGCCTGGTCGACGGCGCGCGGGCCCAGGCGGAGAAGGGCCTGCGGGGACGGATGGAGGGCCACGGCGAGATGGACATGTCGATCAAGGAAGGGCCTTTTGTAACCCGGCTCTTTTCAGAGCGCGGCATCACCGCCGTCAGCCACAACTTCTATGCAGATGTCACCAGCGTGGCCCAAGACGTGCTGCTCGGTTTCCTCATCGCCGGCGCGCTGGCCGCCTGGGTGCCCAACAGCTTCTGGCAGACGCTCTTCATCTCGCGCGACCCGACTGTCGCTGCGATCTGGGGCCCGATCATCGGCCCCGTCATCGCGCTGCTGAGCTTCGTGTGCTCGGTGGGCAACGTTCCACTTGCAGCCGTCCTGTGGAGCGGCGGCATCAGCTTCGGCGGGGTGATCAGCTTCATCTTCGCCGACCTGCTCATCCTTCCCATCCTGAACATCTATCGCAAGTACTACGGCGGCCGGATGAGCCTGTACGTGCTCGCCACCTCGTACGTCGCGATGGTGGTGGCGGGATTGGCCATTGGTGGCCTCTTTCAGCTGTTCGGCCTTGTCCCCGCCCACCAGCACATCGAGGCGTTTCAGGCCCGGCCGTCGTGGAACTACACGACCTATCTCGACCTCGCCGCCCTCGCAGTGACGGGGGTGTTGGGATGGCGGTTCTTGCGCACCGGTGGCCCTGAGATGCTGCGGATGATGGGCAAAGCGCCCACGCCAGCAACGGCGATGGCTCACCATGACCACCATGAGCATCACCATCACTGAGGTGCAGCGCGACTACATCAAGGAATACAGCCACGCTCTGGGCCGCGACATGGAGCTGCTCCATTTCGGACACGCCGGCAGGCCGCTGCTTGTCTTCCCAACATCGATGGGCCGGTTCTACCAGTGGGAGGACTTCGGGCTCGTCGGCACGCTGAGCGACTTCATCGACTCCGGCAGATACCAGCTCATCTGCGTCGACAGCGTCGACGGCGAGTCGTGGTACGCGAGAGACCGCCCGCCGGCGGACAGGGTCCGGCGCCACCTCCAGTACGAGGCCTACGTCGTGGACGAGATCCTGCCGCGTGTCCCGGAGCGCCCGATCGCGTGCGGCACCTCCTTCGGGGCGCTGCACGCGCTTCTTCTGGCGGCTCGGCATCCGAGCCGGATCGGCGGGTTCATCGGCCTGAGCGGCGCCTACGACTCCTCGAAGTGGCTCGACGGCTACCACGACGACAGCACCTACTTCACCAACCTGATGGCCTTCCTCCCAGGCCTGAGCGACGAGTCGTACCTGGGTCCGCTGCGCGCGATGCATCCCAAGGTCATCGCCACCGGCGAGCACGATCCGAACGTGGGCGAATCCGTCAAGGTCGCCGGGCTGCTCCACGACAAAGGCGTGGAGGTCGGACTCGATATCTGGCCCGGATGGGCGCACGATTGGCCGTACTGGAAGGACATGATGCGCAGGTATCTCGCCTAAAAGCCCAAAAGGGGAAGGGGACATGGCTCAGAGAAAGATCGTCGGGCTCCTGGTCGGACGCGAGAACACGTTTCCGGGTCCGTTCATCGAGACGGTCAACCAGAAAGGCAAGGCGGACGGGATCACCGCCGAGCTGGCCGTCCTGGGTGGGACGTCGGAGCTGGCGGACCCGTACCACCCCGTGCTGGTGGACCGGATCTCGCACGAGGTGCCCTACTACCGCGCCCACCTCAAGAGCGCAGTGCTGATGGGCGCGATCGTGATCAACGATCCGTTCTGGTGGCAGGCGGACGAGAAGTTCTTCGAGTGCACGCTGGCGCGCAAGCTCGGGGTGGCCGTGCCCAAGACTGTCGTCCTGCCCAACAAGCAGTACATCCCCGACATCGACCACGTCCGTTCGCTGCGCAACCTGCAGTTTCCCCTCGACTGGGAGGCGATCGTTGCGTACACCGGCTTTCCGGCGGTCCTGAAACCGAACACGGGCGGGGGTTGGAAGGACGTCTTCATCGTGCGCACGATGGAGGAGCTGATCACCGCGTACGACCAGACCGGCCTCAAGACCATGATCCTGCAGGAGTTCATCGACTGGGACGACTACGTCCGGTGCATCTGCATCGGGCGCGACAACGTTCTCCCAATCCGCTACAACCCCAAGGCACCGTTCGAGGAGCGCTACCAGGTGTCGAACCCGGTCGAGGGCAGGCTCCGCGATCAAGCAATAAAGG
>Ga0207646_10006811_pt1 | contig 11752 bp, 14 predicted proteins | sample KBSK5502metaG_FD_184343 | JGI IMG/M metagenome (GOLD analysis project Ga0207646, IMG submission 184343) | Corn, switchgrass and miscanthus rhizosphere microbial communities from Kellogg Biological Station, Michigan, USA - KBS K5-50-2 metaG... | ecosystem: Host-associated > Plants > Roots >...
TCTTCTGGAATAAAAACTATTCCTTGTCGGTCGCCTTTGTCTCCGTGGTTACGCCTTGCGGCGAAATCGGTTAAAACCTGGCGGCCATCTCTCGAAACCGGGAATAAATTCGTCATGCTCGCGATCTAAGAAGCAGATGTCGTGGCTTTGGCGATCGTCCAAAACTTGCAAAGAAACCAAGGGCTTTCTCAACGGATATGTGGATGGCGAACTCGATTCCGCAGGTAGCCTGGCCGTTGAAACTCATATCCGAGCATGCCCATCCTGTTTAAGTGACGTCGAGAGCCTTCACGCTTTGGCCTCGGCCATCGAAAATGGATCATTGCGCTTCAAAGCTCCTGCACACCTGAAGAGAAATGTGCAAAGAGCAATTCGTGCCGCGAATCCTGAGGCCAGGATTTCAGCTTTCTCTTGGCGTTGGGCAAGCGTTCTGGCATCGGCCGTTTTGATCATCGCTCTCACATTGGCAGTAACTACGCGTTGGACCAGATCTTCAGAGGAAACGCTGTTGGTCAGTGATATGGTTTCCAGTCACGTACGTTCGATGATGGCAAACCACATTACCGACGTTTCTTCTTCCGATTCTCATACCGTGAAACCGTGGTTTAGCGGCAGACTCGATTATTCACCGCCGACGAAAGATCTCACCGAGCAAGGGTTTCGATTAATTGGCGGCCGTCTGGACTACCTCGACAACCGGCCAGTCTCGGCATTGGTTTATCAGCGCAGCCAGCACCTCATTAATTTGTTTGTCTGGCCATCGAACGGCCCGGCCACCCGTGAACAAGAGCAACTGTCGCGTCAGGGATACAACTTGATCCACTGGACCAGACCCGGCATGACGTATTGGCTGATATCCGAGTTGAATCCGACAGAATTGAACGAATGCGCGCGGCTGTTGAAGGAATAGTCTTCAACCGGCTGAGTCCTCCTTCCCGCAACAGGCAACACCGCAACGCGAATAATGACCCTGCACCGAAATCGAGAACGCTGGGCGACAATGCAGGAGTAATCCCGCTGATGCCCGCATGCGGACGTCGCGATTGAAGAACCAAGACGATTATCGGTTGGCGCTCCTCAAAAGTTCACTGAGGGCGTGAACGTCCGAGGGGCTTGCGTCGCCGAGGACAAAGTACCAGATGCCTCCGTCCGCCCACGTCTCGGTATTGAAGGCCAGCTTCCTACTGAGCGAGGATCCCGAATTCAACCTGCTTAACTCGGCGCGGTTTTGGAATATGAACACCGAAATCTGATGTTTTCCCATCTCAAAGAGCAGTTGTGCCCCGGGACTCTGCTGGAAGTAGGTGAGGCGTCCGCCGACAAGCTTGAATGGAGATGTTTGCACCTCCGGCAGGTTGAAAGTGAACGGGAGTTTACCTTGAAACCAGGGTTTAACTGTATGCTGGTCGGACGACACCACGTCAACCGGATTAGCGCTGGCGAGGGTGGAAACATGAAGGTCTGCGAGTTCACCCAGGGCTTGCTCACTACGAAAGTGTTGCAGCCAAACGGCAGCGGGAACCAGCAGCAACACGAGCGCGGCAACAGCGGCCAAGGCTGGTGCCCATCTCCACGCCCACCGTGGACCCTTCGCCGCATCGATGCTTTGTGCGATTTTCAGGCGAAACTCTCGCCTCGGAGAGAACCGCCGCCCGGCAGCCTGAGTCATTCGCTTCAATTGCAGACGGTTGAGCGCGTCTGCGGCGCAGGCGGGACACGCCCGAAGGTGCGCCTCCACTTCCGTCAACTCGGAGCCAAAAAGCTCGCCATCCACGTACAGGTCGAGTTTCGGAACCCAGTCGCAAGTCATTTGGAAGCTCATCGCAATTTCTCCGCAAGCAGTTCGCGCATCGATGTTCTCGCCCGCGAGAGCCGGGACATTACCGTACCAATCGGAATTCCGACGATTTCAGCTATCTCCTGGTAGCTCATCTCCTCATCATCTTCACCCTCAACCCGCTGCGCGATGTCAGGAACGTATTCCGCAAAATCCGGTACATCCAGGCTCGAGAGTTCGTCCCCTGCTGGAATGACTCGAAGCCCTTGAGTGCCTTGAGGTACGTCTCCTGCACGAGGTCTTCGGCCTCTTCCCGGTTGTGCGTGAGCCAATGTGGAAGTTGTACAACGAGGCGAACATCGGCATCGCCAGCGTCTCGAAGGACTCGGTGTCGGTGCGTCGGTCTGTCACGGCTCAATATGGTAACTCCGCTCATTATTGGGCGGTGCGTCAGAGGTCCAGGTAACAGGAGCTCACCTGGACCTGCAGAATCGGACAGTCCCGGCTTCAACGTCAGGCCGTCATGTGGTCCAAGAATACCGCACAGGACAAACTCGGATCACTAGGCGGCAACTGTCCGCATCTTCGATGGAACCTGCCTAGCGCTTCTCTTCCTTTGCAGGAGCGCATCCAAGGACCATTTTCCAGGGCCGTTGACCAACAGGAAGGCCGTCGTCAACAGCTGAGCATACTCGGATCGAACCTCATGCAAAACGGCCCACATTCCAATCTGCGGCGGCACCGGCGGCAAAGGCAATGGTGATGTCCCGAGATACAACGAGATTTTCGTCGAGAGTATGGCCACGATCATCTCTATGATGAACGGAATCGCAATCAGCCGCGTCATGAGGCCTGCAAGCAACAACAATCCCCCAACGATCTCAAGGCAGCCAACAAAGTCGGCGGTGAAATGGGGAAACGGCATGCCCAATTTCGTGAAGCGACCGATTCCCTGATTTACATATACAAATTTCAAAATCCCTTCCCACAAGAACACTCCCCCCGCCATCAGTCTTAGAAGCAGCGTGGAGGCCGGACCGTCCGGGGGCGGATTCACAAGCCAAGTCAATACATTCTTCATATGATTCTTCCTTTCATTTCAATCACAGAATTCGTCGAGCTGTCTTTCGGCCCGCTCAATGTTGATAACTTGGAAGGGAAGCTTTTATTCCCGGAATTGATCAGATTCTGTCCATACTGAAGACGTCATCACCAATATCTGGTGGTGACGCGAGCGTGAGCCCGTTTCGCTTCGATCCCTCCGGATCTCCATCGAATCTGGTCATGGCGAAGGTGCGAAGGTGGTGACGTATGTTGCGCGTGGAGGTGAAAAATCGGCTCGGGCCGTTGCTGCCTCGGGGAAGTCAACGAAGCCACCAAACAAATTCTAGAACTGGGTATGTAGTCGCGGGCTGAAGCCCGCGACTACAAATTGACGACGATCTTCATCGAAGGCGACATCGCTTGTTTGCAGAATGTGAGTTTCTGCTGTGAACGATCTAATCCAATATTCAACGTACCTGCAGAACCCATCTGTTGAGTCTCAATAAGGGATGAGAAGGGAAAGACCAGATATTTTTCCAAGGCTCGCTTCAGATGCCGCGCGCCATAACGGCCGTCGGTTCCTCGCTCGAGCAGGAAGTCCACCGCCTGGTCCGACAGGCGCAGATTGATCTCGCTGCCGGTTGCCCGCTTCAACCGCGATTCGAGCCTCTCGATCTCCACGGCGACCACCTGGCGCAATTGAGATGCCTGGAGCGGATGAAACACGAGGATTTCATCGAGCCGGTTGATAAATTCCGGCGAAAACCGCCTTCGCGCCGCATTCATGGCGATCGTGGTCAGGTTTTCCTGGTTGTTGCCGATATTGTTCACAAAACCAATGGATCCCTCAGCCGCATGTTGCATTTCGGACGCGCCCAGATTGCTGGTCATGAAAACAATGGTTTTAGAAAAGTCGACCTGTTGATTGTCGCCCAGCGTCAGGATGCCTTTATCCAAAATGCCCAGAAGCAGTTGCCATAGCGCTTCATTGGCTTTCTCAATTTCGTCAAACAAGACCAGCGTGAGCTTCAATTCGGCGGTATGACATTCGTCGAGGCGAGCCTGGCTGAGCATCGCTGGCGTCTCGCGGTGTCCGATGTAGCCGGGCGGAGAGCCGATCAGCTTCGAGATCTCGTGACTGTGTTGAAACTCGCCGCAATCGATTTTGATGATGGCCTCGGGTCTTCCGAACAATATCTCGGCAAGCGCCTCGACGGATCGGGTCTTGCCGGAACCCGTAGGTCCCAGGAACAGGAAGTTTCGAATCGGACGCCGCTCGGGAACCAAACCCGCGCGTACGCCCTGGAATGCAGACACAAGGCTGTCGATGGCGTGGTCCTGTCCGACAATTCTCCGTCGCAGTTCCGACTCAAATGATTGAATGTCGGCTGAACGGCGGTCCGGCTCAAGGGCGATGCATGGTGCTGCGGCTACGCTCCTCATAACTACCTCCAACCGTTGAAATACGGTTCTTTCTTTCATTTCGATCACAGAATTTGTCGAGCTGTCTTTCTGCTCGCTCAATGTTGATAACTTGGAAGTGAAGCTTTTATTCCCGGAATTGATCCACTCTGTCCATACTGAAAATGTCATCACACAACTATCTGGTGGTGATGCGTGCCTGAACCCGTTTCGCTTCGATCCCTGTGTCGCCAGCCGGCTGCGCAATGCCGTTGCTGACGCTTTGCGACCCAGGATTTTGGGCCAGCGTGGGAGCGTCAAAACCAGTGGGCGCTTCGGTTGGAGATTGCTGCGCGACACCGACCGGACCGATGGCCACCATCCCTGACACCAACAGCAGACGGGCGTTCGTATGCCTCAAAGTTCGTACAGAAATGTTTTCTTCAACGCAGGCATCTAACCATCGAGGCGGAAGGTGCATCAGCGAATTGCCTTGTTCAGAACTAAACGTGGTTCGGCGCGGGACAGGTCCTAGCCCAGTATGATCGGCAGCAATACCCCCAAACCCAGGGTGAATAACCACAATGCAGGAGCAGGTGTGCCGGTCGGGCGAGTGCGCCGGGCTTCCCTTGCCGCGATTCGCGGATCGAGCATGAGCCAAGCCGCGTGGCGGCGTTCCAGCGCTAGAAAGGTGACGGCCGTCCCGGCCCCGTAAATCAGGTGACCTATGAGAGATGGAAGAAGCGACGCGGCGGTTCCGGTGGTCCAGCTAAGGCTTCCACCAAGCCATATCGGCAGCAAGGTCATTGGGCCGATAAACCACCAGAGCAAGCCGTAGACGAGCCCCCATGCGACAGCGGATCCGGCATCGGGTGCTTCGTGACGAAATAGCAGACCATAGCCCATACCTGAAAAGATGCTGACACTCATGATGATGACGACACCCGAGACGAGCGAAGAACCGCCAAAGATGGTCCCAATTCCCTGAAGTGAGCCGGTTAACAGCAGGATGACTGTACAAAGCGAGCCACCCAGGGCACCCGCTGCTACCCCGTAACCCACCGAGTGTAGTACAAACGAACCCGGCCCTTCCGGTTCCCGATTGATAGGGTCCGAGTTTGCTGTGAATCTTACCCACAGTCGGTCGAGCGCACTATAGATGAGGCCCACAATTAAACCATAAATGATGTGGCCAACCAGGGGTCCGAACAGTGCCCCGCCTCGCTCGCAGGACCAATCCAGCTTATTTCCCTGCCACTTGGGCAAGATCGTCAACGGTCCGATAAACCACCAGAGCAAGCCGTAGGCCGCTCCCCAACTCATACTCGATCCGTAGCCCCGCACGTCAGCTTGAAACAAAACGCCGAAAGTGGCGCCGATGATTACCGCAAAGAGCAAATGGAGCGTGACGCCCAACACCATCGATTCCGAGTGAACCAGTCCCGCGATCAGCAGGAAGAAATTGACCTGGGCCAACGCCCAGCTGCCGATGATCCCTGCAAAACCGCCGAACACGATGGCACGAGAAAAACTGAAACCGGCCACCTGCGTCTCTGCCTCGGGCCGAGGTTGCAGGGTACCCGACGCCCCAATGGTCAACCCCAGTGGCACCCCAAAGCAGAGAATGTAGGCGACAAGTTCCGGAAAATGAGCCCGCGCGGCATCCGGCATTCCCAGCGCTGCGGCTTGTCCCGTCACGAACGGAATGATGCCTGCCGGAAACATGATCCAGAGCAGAAATGAGTAACCTAATCCCCAGAGCAAGCCTGAACCCAGGGTGACTGCCCGACGCGCCGCCAGCAGCGCAAACAGCAATCCGAAGAGTGCCCCCGCCAGCGTACCTACAGCCGTTGTTCCCTCGACTAAAGCAGCCGATGCTGCACCGCCCAAACCGCCGACTATCAGGCCAATCAAGCTCGTCACGATCAGCATGGAACTCACTTACACCTCCAATTGGCGCTAACCTAACTTCCGCGAACTGGCTTCAAGCAGAACGGGCGGAGTCTCGAGACCCCTCAGCGCGGCTATATCGATCGTCTGCACGATGTCGCGAGGAAAAAACAGTTCCATCGTCCAGTCCACGAGAACACGCGCCTTTCGTTCCAGGCCGGGCAACTTGGCCAGATAAAAGGCTCGCCACATAATCCATGCGATCAAGCCCGAAAATGTCACCGACTTCTTTCTTGCGAACCGTACAGTTAACTCCGCGCAAGCCGTCTGATGCCCAACGACGCAGAGCGCTCCTAACGAGTCAAAATGAAAGGGCGTTAAGGGTTTGTCATGAACACTCGCGTGAATGTTTTTTGCAAGAGTTCGAGCTGCGCGCAACGCGAATTGCGCTGTTGGCGGACACGGTTTTGCGGTCTTAGCGTCGGTGACTGCCGCGCAGTCACCAAGGGCCCAGACGCCCGGGAAATTCCGAACCGCCAGCGTGGAATCGACGATGACGGCGCCGCGTTTGTCACGCTCTACCGGAAGTCTTTTGAGTAGCGGGTTCGGGGTTGTACCCGCTGTCCACACGAGTGTCTGCGCGGGAATCTCTTCATCGGGTTTCAAGATCACCGTACCGGGCGCGGCATCAGTCAGGCGCGAATTGAGCTTGAAGACAACACCTCGCTCCCTCATACGCTCCAGTGCGTAAGCCGCCAGCTTCTCACTCAATTCCGGAAGAATCCGCTCGCGTGGGTGGACAAGAATGACCCGTAAATCCTCAGGACGCAGGCTGGGGTAGTCCGCCAGCATACCCCTGCCGAAATCATTTAATGCCCCCGCTAGCTCGACGCCCGCAAAGCCACCCCCCGCCACCACAAATGTTAGGATCTCCTGTCGGGTTGTTTTATCCAGTTCGCGATCCGCACGCTCGAACATGTCAATGACATGATTTCGAATGCGAATCGCGTCGATCAACGACTTGAAATCGAACGCGCGGCGTTGCACATTCTCAAGACCTAAATAGTTGGAAACAGATCCCAACGCCAAAACGAGATGATCGTAGGTCAGCGTCTCGGTGGCTGAGTCATCGCCACAGAGGACCGTCACCCGGCGCCCCTCCAGATCGATCTGAGACGCTTTTCCACGAATCACGCGTGTGCGGCGCAAAGAAGTGCGTAACGGGGTACTGATGTGCGTGGGCTCAAGACTGCTGCCCGCCACTTCGGCCAACATCGGTGTAAAGAGCAGAGCATTGGTCTCGCTGACCAAAGTAAATTCGACCGACTGGTCTGCTCCGAAGAGATGCTCCAAACTTTTGGCCGTGCTCACTCCTCCGAAGCCACCCCCCAGAATAACAACGTGCTTGTTCGGCAGAATGCGTGTCGGTACTACACTTCGGCGCCGGTCCCCCGGACCCATCAAATCGCGCAGCGCCTGGAGTACGAGGCCGACGCTCGCTCCATAAAGCACCCAACCCGTCAATTCAGGGGAAAGCGCGCGCATGCCCTCCGCGGTCCACTGCGGCATCTGTCCACGGATAACCGGCAAGAGGATGAGGCTGATTGAAGCCCAGAACGAAACGCCAAACGTAGCGCCCGTCATCAAGCTGTCCAGATAGGCATACCGCGTGTAGCGGAACAACAACTCGAAGCCCTTGCCGATTATCGCTGCCAGAGCAATTGCCATGACGGCGCTGTCCTGCGTGGCGATCAGCGCAGGACTGCTAGCCAGCCCTGCGGCGAGTCCGATCCAACCTTGTCGAGAATATCGATTCATCGGAGTCTCCGCTGTGAAGTGTTCGTCGGGATAACGACATGAATCCCTCGTTTCTGGTTTTCCTTTTGCGTCGCATCCACATCAACATCGGGTAGTGAGATTTTTGTAGCGTCCTGCGCATTGAGGATCCAGAACGTCGATCCAACAAGCGCATAACCTGCAGCTTCGATGCGGCGTCCGTCTTTCAGAATCAGGGTGACCGCCGGCGCATTCTGTGCGCCAGCAGACGTCGGAGTCGACTGCCCCCTGGCAGCCGCAAGTTCAGCCTGTAGTTGTACCTCACTCGTGAGCTGGCCTACCTGCGACCGAGTGTCGGCTGAACGGCGGTCCGGCTCAAGGGCGATACATGGTGCTGCGGCTACGTTCCTCATAAATACCTCCAGCCGTTGAAATACGGTTCTTCCTTTCATTTCGATCACAGAATTCGTCGAGCTGTCTTTCGGCCCGCTCAATGTTGATAACTTGGAAGTGAAGCTTTTATTCCAGGAATTGATCAATTCTTTCCATACCGAAAACGTCATCACACGCAAATATCTGCTGGTGATGCGAGCGTGAGCCCCCTCCGATCCGTCCAGATCTCCCTCGAATCTGGTCCTAGCGAAGGTTGTTGCGCGATATACAACAAAATTCCACCCAAGAATTAGTTAGTCGAGAGCGAATGAAAGAGCGAAGGCCGCCAGCAAGAAAGATTGATGCCAGCAAATCTAATAGTCGGTGCTTCAGTGATAATTCAAGCGCGAGTTCCAGTTCTCGCGAGAAGAAATGATTACATTCATCACAGACAGAATCGACTGTCCTGGTAGGGTCGAGCGCTGGCGCGACAAGATTTATCTGTTATTTCCTTCAAGTCCTCCCGGTGAATGGCATCCTGCCATCCCCAGCCGCGAAGCTTGTCGGACAATGACGCGACCCGTGCGGATGTCGCCGTTATCTGTCGTGATCCTGGTTTTCCTGATGGCCGGTCCTTAGAAAGTTGTCGACGACAAAATCGGCGACGTCACGACCCAGTCGGTGACCGCTGGTTTCGTCAAAACGGAAATGTTGTCCGGCAAAGACACGGCTGTCCGTCGCTTCTTCAGCGGCCGCCGAAAAGCTCGTGAACGAGCGTTCTACACCGGGGAGAACCTCGGATGTAATGCTCAACTCGAAATGATCTCTTTCGAAAAAGGAAATGAGTACCTCTGCCGCTGCAGCACTGCTGACAGCATGAGCACCTGGGTAGGATGGGTCGGGACCTGTCCTGCCGACCTCCGGAAGCCAATTCGGATCAGCCACTGTTTCGGGGTTACCGTCGGTATCGGCAGCCCGAATGGCGGTTACTGGCCGCCAGAGATTATATTGATACTTGGCATCGTAGAAGGCGATCACCCCATCCGCGAGACTCAAGTTCAGCAGAGCGAACAGGCGGGCGTTCTTCGCCGTCGTCAAGTTTTGGGCTACCGACGCCGTCTGTGAGATCTCGTTCCAGTAGTTCTGAATGGCCCCATTCCAGAATTGTCCAATCATTGCCTGGTCGGCCGTGGCGATCGTGCTGTTGGCGATTCCCAGGGATTTGATTTCGTTGAAATCGACGCTGTAACGATCGCTCGTCAGCATAGGCGGCGGGCCAGGGCGAAACTGGTTTGCTCGTTGCAGTGCAAAAGGAGTGACTCTAGACCAATGCGTAAACTGCGGTTGCGGGGGAAAATTCGGCGGTGTCGATTGGTAATCTCCGGGAGCATTTCCAAAAACATAGGGAATCGGCTGCGCGTTCGAGCCGTCATTGCTCCGCAGAGCCAGGATCTGGTCCGCAACAGTCTGGCCCACACGGATACCCTGGACCTTGTGCTCTCCGTCTCGAATTTGTGCCAGCGACTGCTGCAGGTCGGCATCGAGTGTGCTCTTGAAGGTCGGATACAGCCCAACAAGGACGTCGTGCGCCGCTGAAGCGGCGGCTGCCTCCTGCGACGCGCTTCGCGGCGTGCCGTGGAGTCGAACCAGGTATGGTGTGTGGGTCCCGTCAATGGCATTGACGGCGTCGTAGATTGCGGCGTGCATAAGAGCGAAGCTGCGCGTTGGGTGAATGGTTGTTGGCTGCGCGCCCGGGGTGCGGACTATGACTAAGAGATTTTTGTTCCATTGAACTACCGGGTTGACAGATTGATCGGACGATGCAGTTGCCTGTGGTGTAGCCACCTGTGCAGAAAGGCTCGCGCAAAGTGCAAACATGATCAAGAATCTTGTCATTTAACAATACCTCCGTTTTTTTCAGGGTCGAAAGTGTGCGCACAGTGGCGAAACCGCCGGCAAAATCGCAGCAGTTCAGACACTCTGCCTACTGTATGACTCGATACGGAGATGAAATATTCCCGAGTGGCTATGCTGAAGTCGATTTAGCCGTTACGAGCATCGCAGCGTGCTGCTGACCTACGGGTTGCAGCCCGACAAAATACGGGTCGACCTTGTGGCTGTACGGAAAAAGGACAGAGCGTCGGTTGTCCTCCGCGGCTTTCTGGATCTGCTCAATACAAATGCGTCCCGGATCCGGAAAAAGGCGAGCGTTTCCTGGGTTTAGGTCACACAGACATCCAGGACTCTTATTTCCGCACACCTTTTCCTGTACAAAGATTTAGGCAAGTTCTTCAGTATGGAATCCCTTAATGCGATAACGGTTTTTCTTCGCAAATGAGCCCTTCGACTGACCAGGCTGATCTCACGAGCAGGGAAGGGCCTCTGAAATTCTCTGACGTGAGACTTGATTTCGGCGGTCGGCATTTGATCGATCATAAATGCGGGCAGGAGTGTATAACCTGTCCCGTGCCTGACGAGCCGGAGAAGAGTATCCAGATTTCCGCCCTGAAATTGAACTCTCGGTAAGGATTTTGCGGGTTTGGACTGAAGCGAGGTAAGTTGCATTACCTGATCTTTAAAACAATGCCCATCCTGCAAAAGCCACATATCCGATGCATCCAAATCATCAATTCGGCACGTTTTTCCCTCCAACAATCGATGACCAGGGGATGCATAGACATTAAACGTTTCATAGTAAAGCGGCTCTTCTACCAGACCAGGAACGAAAAGAGGCGTTGCCATCAAACCGGCATCGAGCCGGTCTTCGTTTAGTTCCTGCAAGATCGAACTGGTTTTCAACTCATCAATCAGCAACGTGACTTTGGGGTATTGTTCGGCGAAACGCTCCACAAAGTGCGGCACGAGAGTATTGGCAACCGTCGGAATAACACCGAGGCGAAACTCGCCGGCGATTTCATCCGACTTCTGCCGCGCCAGTTCCTTCAAACGCCTGTGTTCTCTCAGAATCAGACGTGCCTGATGCAGAATGGCTTCGCCCTCTTCCGTAAGCACGATTGGTTTTTTAACTCGATCAAAAATGACGATGTCCAGATCGCCTTCAACTTTTCGAATCTGCTGACTTAACGTCGGCTGAGAAATATGACACGCCTCGGCTGCCTTACCGAAGTGTTTGAGATCCGCAACCGCAACGATGTATTCCAACTGAACCAGACTTGGCACCATGCCTCCCCCGCTTCCGATAGTTTAAATCAATTATTGATTGAAACTATCGATTGTACTTTTCCATTTGTTTCACCAAAACTCAACAAGGAACAGTGAATGGGTTGACCAAACAAAGAAAGGAGCGATCGTGTTAAGAACAAAACTACAATGCGCCGCGCTGGCGGCGTCAATGGTATTTGCGCAGTTAGGCTACTCCGCAGAGCCTCAGGCAGCCGAGAAGGATTCAGCGAACAGAGAAACCGTCTCGAACCAATTCTGGTGGCCGGAAAGACTGGATCTGTCTCCCCTCCGGCAGCGTGCCAGTGAATC
>Ga0207646_10006812_pt1 | contig 11751 bp, 7 predicted proteins | sample KBSK5502metaG_FD_184343 | JGI IMG/M metagenome (GOLD analysis project Ga0207646, IMG submission 184343) | Corn, switchgrass and miscanthus rhizosphere microbial communities from Kellogg Biological Station, Michigan, USA - KBS K5-50-2 metaG... | ecosystem: Host-associated > Plants > Roots >...
CCGTGCCCAGGCAGCGCATCGCCTCGTGCAGCACGACGCTGCCGGCGCCGAGGAGCGGCGCGCGCGCGGGATCAACCGCAAAGCGCACGCTGATCTCCTGCGCGGGCACGGCCTGGGCGAGTTTCATCAGCTGCTCCAGCTCGTCCGCGGAGAGCGTCGCGCGCAGGGCCATGCGCGTGGCCGCCATGCGCGCACGCGGGTGCGTCCGGCGGAGCTGCCCCTCGAGCAGCGCCAGCGTCGTCGCGGTGCCGCCGCAGGCGACGGCGTGCTCGTCAGTTTGCAGTGGGTCGAGCGGTACGAGCAGTGCATCCACCGCCGCCCGGGCGGCATCAAGCTCCTGCGCGCTCGGTGGGTCGGAGGGCGCGTACCGGTCGTGGATCGTGCCAGAGCCAAGTGGCAGCGAGGTGCGCCAGAGGATGCGCGTGCCCTGTCCGACAACAATCTCGAGGCTGCCGCCGCCGAGATCCAGCACGCCGCGGCGGCCGCCGCTATGGCGCAGGCCGCTGGTGGCGCCCCAATAGGTGAGCGCCGCCTCCTGTGCGCCCGTCACCAGGTGGAGCGTCACACCCGTCTCCGCCCGCACCCGCTCGATCAGTGCGGCGCCGTTGGCCACCGCGCGCACGCCCTCTGTCGCGATGCCGAGCACAGCGCTGACTCCTAGCTCCCACGCGCGCTCGGCCTGCGCACGCACCGCAAGGACGCAGCGGGCCATGCGCTCCTCGCCGATGTACCCCAGTGCCGCGATGTCCGCCCCCAACCGCACCATTTCTTGCCGGTCGTCCAGTACTTTTAGCGATCCCCTGGTCCCCACGTGCGCGACGACCAGGTGAACGGTGTTGCTGCCGACATCTATCGCGGCTAGTGGAGCGGGGTGATTCACAGATATCTCACTTTCCAGGGACCGTGCAGTTCCTATGAGTATAGCCGGCAGCATGACAAAACTGTAAGACTCCGGTACGTGGAACCGGGAAAATCGCCCGTTTCATGACAGGATCGTCATCAAATGAGTGGGGACGTTCATACTGAATCCAGTCGAGCATGTTAGACTAAGTGCGGCGCTGAACGTGGGATGTGGTGCAGGTTGTGTGCGGGTGGCGCCGACGGATAAGTGACCGGGCGGTGTCGGGGTGTGCGCACGCTACCAACGGCGGTGGCATTGTGCGGTGGAGGAATGGTGGCCTGGCAGCGCGGACCCGTGGCGCGGTGAGCGGTGACGAAGTGGTGAGGTGGGACAGCGAGACGCCGCGCGCAATCTGTCTGGTGGGGGTGGAAAGGGGCTCGGTCGCTATGGCCGGGCCCTTTGTGGTGTCGCAATACGCGCGCCGCGGGCTTGACGCCGTGAACGCGACCGAGATACCCTGCAGTGAGTAGCGCGACACCGCAGGCCTACGCTGTCGCGCACGCGGTGGCAGGTGCCGCCGCGCCGACCAGAGACAGTGGGAGCGTGCATGACGATTGAAGCGGACGCGGATGCCGAGGTGACTTCAGTGCGTGAAGACCTGGACGGGATGCCAAGCCTCGACCACGAGGGGTCTTCAGCCGCAAGCAGCGCCGAAGGCATGGTGAGCGCCATTGCCCACGGCTTCTTCGAAGTCACCACGCCCGCCGGCACGTTTCTCTGTACGCTGCGCGGCCGGCTCCGCAAGACGCGCCCCGTCCCTCCCCCTGCACTCGCGCGCCGCCCCCAAACCGCACGCTCCAGTGCGCGGCCGCGGCCCGAGCGCACCGATCGCGCGCTGGCGCCCGTCGCCAGCGCGCGTGCGGAGGCGCCCATCATCGTCGCGCCGGGCGACCGCGTGCGCTTTTCCGTGCTCGGCGCGGGGCAAGGTGTCATCGAGGAGGTGTTGCCACGGCGCACCGCGCTGACGCGCGCGCGCAGCGAAACCGGGGCGGAGCATGTGATGCTGGCGAACCTGGATCAGGCTGTGCTTGTGTTCTCGGTGCGCGAGCCAGCACCTCACTTTGGCATGCTCGACCGCTACCTTGCCCTCTGCGAGCATGCCGGTATCGCAGTGGCCATTTGCCTCAACAAGGTTGATCTCGGTGTGCCGACGGCGGTCATGGAGTCTGCCGTGCTGTATGCCAGCCTGGGCTACGAGGTGCTCTTCACCAGCGCCGCCACCGGCCAGGGGGTAGACCGGCTACGCGAGCGGCTCGCCGGGCGCACCTCACTCCTCACCGGCCCGTCTGGCGTTGGCAAATCCTCGCTAATGAACGATCTCTTGCCGGATGCCAGCCAGCGCATCCGCGAGATCAGCGAGGCCACCGGTAAGGGCCGGCACACGACGACCGGCGTGCGGCTGTTACCCCTGCCCGAGGGTGGCTGGCTGGCCGATTCCGCCGGCATTCGCGAGCTAGCACTGTGGAACGTGCCGGCGGAAGCGCTGGCGCGCGCTTTCGTGGAGCTGCGCCCGCTGGCCGAGGGATGCGCATACGACGACTGCGAGCATGCGCCAGAAGACGCAGGCTGCGCACTGCGAGAGGCGCTGACCCACGGACGGATTACGCCGGAGCGGTGGGCCAGCTTCGAGCGCCTGCTGGATGAGGCGCGCGTGGCGGAGGCGGTGGCGCGCTAGGCTAGCCGCCGCTTGAGCCCGCCTTCCCCGTGTCGCCGCGCGCCTGGTTCACGGCGGCAATGAACGCGAAGTCCTCCGGCGTGGGCGCATCGGGTATGCTCGCATACGCGCCCTGGTCGTAGTTGCGGCCGATCGTCGCCATGAGCGTCGGATCACCCTTAAAGCTCTGGTACAACGCGGCGGTCAGCGCGTTCCAGCGGTCGGCCAGCGCCTGCGCCCGCGGATCGGACGGATCGAGCTGACGGCTGGCGCGCACGTCGTGCACGAGCGCCGTCCACTCCTCTTCGGCCTGTTGCACCTCGGCGGGCGACACCTGTTGGCCCACCTTCTCGAGTGCCTGCTTCATCTGTTCTTCAGAGTAGTACTCGCTCACGTTGTCCCCCTTCTGTTGCAAGCTGGCCTGCACGTCTGCCGACGCCTGGGCAACCAGCTCCCATTCCCATTGTCCGCTTGCCAACCGGCGTCGCATGAGTTCGCGCAGCACGCCTTCGATGTGCTGGAGCTCGCCGATGCGCTGGCGTAGCGCCACTTGCTGCACGCACAGAGACGCGACCAGATCGAAGTTTGGCCGGTCCAGCAGTGGGCCGATCTGTTTGAGCGCGAACCCCAGATAACGCAGCGTCAGGATCTGCTGAAGTCGCAACAGGTCGCGTTCCGAGTAGAGCCGGTAGCCCGCCTCTGAGTGCTCCGCGGGGCGCAGCAGGCCGAGCTGGTCGTAGTGATGCAGCGTGCGGATCGAGACGCCCGTGAGCGTCGCGAACTCGCCAACGCGATACCGTCGCTCGTCCATCTGGCGGCTGCCCTCCCCACGCGCACAGTGTAAAGCCTCACGTTACGTCAGGGTCAAGGGGGACAGCACGAGCAGCGCGGTACCGTTGTCCAGGCGAGGGCTACGGACTCTCATCACATCAAGGCACGCCGGCAGCATGCAGCAGCGGGCTTGCGCCCGGCTGCTATCATGGCACCAGAACGAGTGGTCGTTGTCCGACCGCGGGAAGGAGGGCCTGCGTGCAAGTGCAACACACAATCTCAGTGGCGAGTTTGGTGTTAGCGGTGCTCGGCTCGCTGTACCTCTCCTACGACTTGATGGGGAAACCCGGCGGAGTGCTGCGTGCATTCGTGATTGGTCTGACGCTGGCGATACTGAGCGCTGTCTGCGTCGGGCTGCCGACCCTGGTTGTGGCCCAAGAATTCCCTCTCCCCACACCCTCGACCATCGACACGTTCCTCATGTCCCGGAGCCTGCCGGCCGTCTACTTCAGCATGGGCTTCTTCGCCGGTGTGGTCCTCTATATATCGCCATACGCGCCAGGCCCGGCGTCCCCTAGTTCGGCACGCCGACGCGAGGCCCGGGGCACATTGTTCATCTTCGGCGGACTGCTGTTTCTCCTCCTCCTGGGTGGGTTCGTCGCTGACGGGTACACGCGGACGCACAGTTTCAATTACGTCGTAGACTACGGCGCCTTCCTGCTGGGATTTCTGGTATTGATCCCCATCAGCGCGCGTGTTCTCCTCCGCCTCCTCAAGTGGGTGGACAATCTGCCGGATAAGCGACTGGGAGCCTTCGGCGCCATGCTCACCTTGGTGGCGTTTGCCATCCAATTGCTCCTCGCCCTGTGATGAGGTAGAGAACCACCGCTACGATTTCCTCATGAGCATGTGCCAGAATGGCCTCCCTGCTGTGGAGCGGCTCCTAGACTGCTCTACTCCACAGTGGGAGGCCTTGACCCAACCACGACACGAGGTCGTGTCGGCGCACTGGTTCGACCAGCCTGCCTGGACGTCACCGCTCGTTGTTGAAGTAGTGACCTTGTTCGAGGTCCGCGATCAGTCCGGGCCCTTCTGGCCGCCATCCGAGGCTCTGCTGGGTCAGTGCGCTCGACGTCGGGTTGTCGGCCGACGCGAAGGCGGAAAGAAAGCCAAAGTGGGCGCCGGCGTCCTCGGCGGCGATGCTGACGGTCGGCAGGTTCAGGTGGCGGCCGATGACCTCAGCGATGGCCTTGAATGGCACACCCTCTTCAGCGGCTCCGTGTAGCCGTGAGCCCGCTGGGGCGGCCTCCACCGCCAGGCGGTACAGGCGCGCCGCGTCAAGCCGGTGCACGGCGGGCCAGCGGTTCGCTCCGTCGCCGACGACGGCTGACACGCCCTTTGCGCGAGCAATGCCAATGAGGCTTGAGACGAAGCCGCGCGTGTCGCCCTCGCCGTGTACGGACAGTGCATTACGGACCACCGACGATCGCACACCGCGCTCAGCCAGCGCGATGGCAGCGTTCTCCGCCGCGGCCCGGGGCACTGCGGTGTCAGACACGTCCTCTTCCGTCCCGAGGCGTCCCAGCCTCGCGAGCAAGAACGTCACCGAGGTGACCACGAATGGCTTGGCGGAGCCTTTGAGCGCTGTCCCGATCGTCTCGACGGCACGCAGGTCGGCCTGAACCGAGGCCGCCATGTCCGTGGTCTCGGAGAAGTTGTTGAAAGCCGTGTGGATAACGCCGTCCGCTGCGGCGGCACCGTCACGTAGACTGTCGAGGTCGCTGAGGTCGCCGCGATGTACGGCGGCACCGGCGGCTATCAATGCCGCCGCTGCGGCATCTGAGCGGGCGAGGCCGACGACCTGATGTCCTGTTCCGAGGAGCTCGCGGACAACCGCGGATCCGATGTAGCCGGTCGCGCCGGTGACAAACACTCTCATGGGAATTTCCTCCAGTAGAGGTTGGGTAACGAGAGGTAGGGGTGTGATTTTGGTCGTGCAGCCACACCATGCGTGCGCCAGTCCGGAAAGTCGCGCGCTCGTCGGCGACGAGCGCGCGAGCGCGATCTGTGTTTCCCTTGGGCTCGGCCCGGGCTACCGGTTCCGGAGACACAGCTGTGATGCGTCCGCCCACCACATCCGTCACTACTGTATACTGAGGGACAGGCTGTAACGAGAGAAGCGTTTATCCTGGAACTAGCACTTCTTGTTTCCGGCCACATCACGAAGCGGAGCAGGTCGCGTGCCCTTAAGTCAATTGGAGTTGGATCGTCATCACGAACTAGCAGCGTTCTTGCGAAGCCGCCGCGCCCGCGTAGCGCCAGAACAGGTGGGATTCCTGAGAGGGGCGCGAAGGCGTACACCGGGCCTCCGGCGGGCCGAAGTGGCGCTGCTCGCCGGCGTCAGCCCCGAGTGGTATACCTGGCTCGAGCAAGGACGGGATATTCACGTCTCCGTGCAAGTGCTGGAACGTCTGGCGAGCGCCTTGCAGTTGGACGCGGACGAACGCGCACACTTATTTTTGCTCGCGCTCAGGCAGCCGCCTCCAGGAGAGACGTTTTCGCCACCGACGATCAGCCCAGCCTTGCAACAGCTTCTCACTCAACTTGGCACGATCGCAGCGTGCGTCGTTGATCCTCGTCTGAATGTCGTTGCGTGGAATGCCGCCTATCGCGTCGTCTTTGGCGACTATGCCACGCTGCCTGAGCGAGAGCGAAACTTGATCAGGCGCCTATTCACTTCCCCTTTGCTGCAAATAGGAAGCGAGGAATGGGAAGAAATCGCACAAGTGTATCTGGCGCAATTTCGCGCCGAATATGGTCGTTTCATCAATGATCCCTGGTGGGCCGAACAGATCGCTGAGCTCTCCCGGCTCAGTCCGGAGTTTCGGGAATTATGGGCCCGTCATGATGTGCTCAACGTGTCGGAAGGCCGGAAAACGATGCATCATCCGCTCGTAGGAGAACTGGCCTTTGATTTTCTCTGGTTCCAGACGGTCGATTCCCGCGATCTGCGACTGCTGATTCACACGCCACGGAGCAACTCTGGGACCGCCGAAAAAATCGAGCGACTGCTGGCCTGTGAGTCTGAATCGAACGCGCACAACACCCGCAGGGATTCGGTCTCATGATCCGCATGCCGGGCCGGGAGTTGTACCCTCTTGCAAGTTTCACGTCTAGGGTGGTATGCCGACAGCGAGGTGCTGTCGGCCTGGATTCGCGCACATTGCAGGGCACGCGCTATCAGCGGGACGGCCGGCCGACCCTGTCCTGCCCGATCTTCTTGCGCTCGACGCGCTCGACGCTGGGCACCTGCTGCAGCTCTCTGATGACCGCGACGAGCTGCTCGGGCCGCTGAATCTCCAGCGTCGCCGTGATGACGGCCCGGTGCTGGTTGCGCCGCGTGACGGTGCTGACGCTCAGCATGTTGATCTTCATGGCCGTAATGACGCCGGTGACGTCTGCCAGCAGTCCGGTGCGGTCGCCCGCCTCGATCACGATCGGCGCCCTGAACGTCGTTTGCCCCTCGAGCTTCGGCATGTCCACGGCCACCCCGCGCTCCGGCTCACGCGCCAGCAGATGCGCCAGGGTTGGGCAGTCCGCGCGGTGAATCACCACGCCGCGCCCGCGGCTAATGAAGCCCATCAGAGCATCACCCGGCAGTGGATCGCAGCAGTTGGCAAGCTGCGTCAGCATGCCGGCCACCCCGGCGACGCTGGCGGTGGCATTCGCCTCACGCGCGGGCGGGGCCACCGTCGGCAGCTCCAGCGCGTCCGCGTCGCTGGCGGGCACGGCAGGACGCAGCCGCTCGCGCATCTTCGCTATCACCGCCGAGACGCGCAGCTTGTCGCTCCCAATAGCGACGAAGAGCGACTCTTCGTCGGGCTGCTCCAGCGTCTCGACCAGCCACTCCAGATCCTCCTCGGAGAGATCGTCGAGGCCCTTGCGCAGACCGATGGACTTCAGCTCACGGTCCAGCCGGTCATGGCCGATCTGCCGGTCGATGTCGCGCTCGTGCGCCTCCAGATACTTGCGGATGCGATCGCGCGCGGTCTTGGTGCGCGCCACATGGAGCCAGTCACGCGTGGGGTGCGCGTCTTTGCGCTTGATGATCTCGACCACGTCCCCACTCTTGAGCTCGTAATCCAACGGCACCAGTTTCTTGACCAGGCGGCCGCTCGCATCCCCAGAGGTGACGCGGACGCCGGCCACATGGTTGCCCACGTCGGTATGGACGCGGTACGCGAAATCCAGTGGCGTCGAGCCGGCGGGCAGCTCGCGTACGTCACCGGCGGGCGTGAAGACGAAGATCTGCTCTTTGAGCACATCGCCCCGGACACCCTCCATCGCGCGCTCCGCGCCTGCCGCACCGGGCGCCTGGAACTCCTGCTGCCACTCCTTCACCTGCTGCACCCAGCTTTGCACGGCTTGCGCCTGCGCCTGCGCGTTGTCACCCACGTCCTTGTAATACCAGTGCATGGCGACGCCATACTCGGCCGTCTCGTGCATCGCATGCGTGCGAATTTGGATCTCGGCGAGGCGGTCGTCCAGGCAGAAGACGGTGGTATGCAGCGACTGATAGCCGTTCGGCTTGGGATTGGCGATGAAGTCCTTGATCCGCCCGTCTTTCGGGCGCCACAGGCCGTGTACGTGGCCCAGCGCGAGATAGCACTGCTCGACCGTGTCGACAATGATGCGAAACGCCAGGATGTCGTAGAGCTGCGAAATGTCACGGCCACCGGTGCGCTGCACCTTTCGGTAGATGCTGTACAGATGCTTGGCGCGGCCGGTCACGTCGGCATTCAGGCCAATCGATTGCATCTCCTCGCGCAGGATCTTACACACGCGCTCGACATAGGAGCCGCGTTCCTCGATATACTCCTGCACGGCCTCGGACAGCCAGCGGCAGTCCTCCGGCTCGAGCACCGCGAAGGCCAGATCCTCCAGCTCGCCCTCAACCCGCCCCATGCCAAGCCGGCCGGCGAGCGGCGCGTAAATCTCGCGTGTCTCTTCGGCCTGCGCGCGGCACTCCTCCTCGCTCCACGCGGGGAGCGGCAGGTCGGCGGAGTCGCCGGACGCCTCGCCGGTGAGCAGCTGCAAGTAGGCCTCGCTGCCTGGCTCAGATGTCGGCTTGCCCGCGCGGCGCAGCCACATATCGGACGCCTGGCGCACGGCGCGCATCAGGCGCAGCTGGTCGGCGATCTTGAAGACGGCGACGCGCGGATCCTCGGACATCCCCACGAACATCTTGCGGATGCTCTCGCTGTCCTGCTTGCGCTGTCGCTCGCGGCTGCGGCGCCGCTCACGGGCGTCGTCGGCGTCTGACAGCGTCGCCTGGGCGTTGCGCCGCAGGTCGGCGCCGGGGCGCTGGAGCGTGTCGAAGCGCTCGATGTTCTGGATCGTCTGCGCGACATCCGCGCCGAACGCGCCGCCTAGGCGCGCGCGGATGTCGTCAAGCGTCGCCAGCCTCCCCTCCACCGCCTGAAAGAGCAGCACAGCGGCCAGGCTGATGGCGTCGATGTGGATGGCGTCCGCCAGGGTCTGCGCCACCGACGCTCCATAGGCAAAGTCCCACCGGGCCGTGGGGCGCTGCTCGTGGTCCTCCATGCTCGCCTTGTGCTTGCGGGCGGGTTGCGCGCTGTAGAGCTCGTGGGCATATTCGAGCACGCGCAGCACGTGCTCCACGTCCTCGGGAGGCAGATATTCTGTGATGGCGTTCTGGAGGCGGCCCTCGTCTACAAAGGTCTCTCCCGTGCCATCGGGTCTGGCGGCTGAGCCGAGAGATACCGGTGGTGTCATGGCTGATCTGATGTCTTTTCACAGCCGGGCGACGTGTCGCGTGTCACACTCACGATGCCCGGCACCGTCTGGAAGCGGCGCATCACGCCGTCTAGCCGTACGTCTGCCGGCAGGTCCAGGGTCAGGCTAACGGCCGCCTTGTAGCGCGCCTGATTGGCGTCCGCGCGGCTGGCCGAAACGTTCAACCCCTGGCGCGCGGCACAGACCGAGAGCTCATGCATCAGGCCCTCGTGGTCCTGCCCCACGAAGAGCAGCCGCGCGCGATACATCGCCGGGTGGATCTCGGGCCACGAGACGTGCAGCGGCTGGCTAAAGGGTCGTCCGCGCGCCCGGCGACGCGCCAGCGTCCGTTTGAGCGCCCTGCAGCACATGCGATGAATCGTCACGGCTCTGCGCAGGCGCACGACGCCGACAATCGTGTCGCCGGGGCACGGGTCGCAGCATCGCCCCAGCTCGATCACCGCCGGCGCGCCGCTCGGATGCATCAGCGGTGGCGGTGCGACTGTATCGGGCTCGACCGGCGCCTCGCTGAAACGCCGGTCGGAGCCTGCCTCGGCCTCCGCACGCCGCAGAACGCGGAGCGACCGCGCGATCTTCTCGCGCGCGTAGCGGGTCCGCACGCTCTGGAGCCACTCCGGCGCCGGCTGCGCGTCGGCATCCGTGACCACGCGCACGACGTCGCCGGTGTGCAGCACGTGCTCGATGGGCACTTCGCGCGCGACGAGCACGCCTTGCGACGTGTTGGTCTGCACCCATGCCGCCGCCGCATGATCACCAACCTTGGTGTGGATGGCGTAGGCGAGGTCCAGCACCGTCGAGCCGGCCGGCAGCTCGCGGATATCCCCTTTCGGGGTGAATACGAAGATCTGCTCTTCCAGCAGATCGCCGCGCAGCGTCGCCACGAAATCCGCCGCCGAAAGCCCCAACTCATTATGCCACGTCGCGAGCTGTGTTACCCAGGTCGGCACGTCCTCGGCCTTGAGCGGCGTCTGCGGGTCCACCGTCGCGCCGAGTGCCGCGCGCTCGAGCCAGATCGCCGCGACTCCGTGCTGCGCGCTGCGGTGCATCGCGTGGGTGCGAATGTGGATCTGCGCCAACCGGCCATCCAAGGCAAAGACGGCGGTATGCAGCGACCGATAGCCGTTGACCTTGGGGGTCGCGATGTAGTCGCGGATGCGGTCGTCGTGCGGATGCCAGAGATGATGGATGACGCCGAGCGCCTGATAACACATCTCGACCGACAGCGTGAGCACGCGGAAGGCGAAGAGGTCGTGAAGCAGACTGACATCCATGCCGCTGTCTTGTGACTCCACCCAAGCGCGATACGGGCGCTTCACGCGGGCGATGACGACGGCGTTTATGCCACGCTCCGCCAGCTCGTGCTCCATGCGCTCGCACATACGCCGCGACCACTCCGCGTGGCGGGCGGTCTCCTCGCGCAGGCGCCGCTGTGTGTGCGCGAACTCGTCCGGGTGCAGGTACGAGAACGCGAGATCCTCCAGCTCCGTCTTGATGTTATACAGGCCGACGCGGCCGGCCAGCGGCGCGAAGATTTCCAGCGTCTCGCGCGACTTCGCCTCGCGCTGCGCGCGCGACATCACCTCGAGCGTGCGCAGGTTGTGCAGGCGATCCGCCAGCTTGAGCAACACGACGCGCGGCTCCTGGCCCATCGCCAGGAAGAGCTTGCGAACCGTCTCGACCTGCTCGCGCGCTTTGCGGTCGCGCTGGGCGCGGTCGTCCGGCGGCACGGCCGGCGGCGGGATAGCTTCATCCAGCTCATGGCGGGCATCGGTCAGCTCGACGGCGCTGAACTTTGTCACACCGTCCACGATGTTGGCAATGACGTCGCCAAACTGTTCGCGCACGTCCTCGAGCGTGAGGCTGGTATCCTCCACCGTGTCGTGCAGGAGCGCGGCAGCGATGCCCTGAGCATCTATGGCAAACTCGGCGAGCACGCGGGCGACCGCCAGTGGGTGCTCGATGAAGGCCTCACCCGACCGGCGGCGGACACCGGAATGGGCGGCATTCGCCACTTTGTAGGCGGAGCGCACGAGCTTGAGGTCGGCGGGGCGCATGTAGTGGCTACACAGGGCTAGGAGCGCGCGCAGCGAGGCCCGGTGGGCAGCCTCCACCAGTGGAACCGGGTCTCGCCCCGACCCATTGGGAAGGGAAGTCCTCGACTTGCCCTGATTGAGCGCAGTCGCTCGCATGACGCTCCTCCAACGAACGCCCTCCAGATCTGCCTCATCGAGGGCAGAGGGAGTTGAAGGTGAGCCGCGGCACCTACGCCTGGACAGTAGCGCATTCTGGAGTGGACGCTCCCGGCGCCCGTCTGCCGGGGGAACGGCGTGCATCTGCGGGTATTCCCGCAGGCGCCCGTGGTGTGCCACTACACGGAACAACCTACTCGAATGGCGTAGAGAAAACACGAGCGCGCGGGGGCGACCGGTGCCACCCGCGCGCTCACCTGTCGGCATTGACTTCGCGCGTTCACCTCATTATCGGTCGCTGAGGCCCCAACGTCAAGCGAAATCTTTGATGAAAGTGAGCAGGGGGTCATGTTTGCCGGGGAGCCAGGGAAGCGAGCGCCACACACGGATCAGGTGATGCGACGCTCGCCCAGTGCTCG
>Ga0207646_10006814_pt1 | contig 11750 bp, 19 predicted proteins | sample KBSK5502metaG_FD_184343 | JGI IMG/M metagenome (GOLD analysis project Ga0207646, IMG submission 184343) | Corn, switchgrass and miscanthus rhizosphere microbial communities from Kellogg Biological Station, Michigan, USA - KBS K5-50-2 metaG... | ecosystem: Host-associated > Plants > Roots >...
CGCGGACGTCGAGACCGCCAAGCAGACGCAGTTCTTCTCGATGCTCGGCACGCGGGCGATCTGGCACAAGGGCTGGAAGGCCACGGCCGTCACGCCGGCGGTGCCGGCTAGCTGGCCGGACTTCAAGGCACAGCGCTGGGAGCTCTATGACACCGAGAACGACCCGAGCGAGTGCCACGACCTCGCGGCCGAGCAGCCGGACAAGCTGCAGGAGCTGATCTCACTCTGGTGGGCCGAGGCGGGGAGCTACGGCGCGTTTCCGCTCGAGACCCGCAATGCCGTAGAAATCCTCACCACCGAGCGGCCGCAGCTGGCCAAGCCGCGCAACCGCTACATCTACTACCCGGGCGGAGCCGAGATCCGCGAGTCGGTGGCCGCGAACATCCGGAACCGCTCGTACACCCTCGCCGTCGAGGTCACGATCGACACGGAGGAAGCCGGCGGCGTGCTCTTCTCCCAGGGCTCGCGTTTCGGGGGGCACGCGCTCTACATCAAGGACGGAACGCTCAAGTACGTCTACAACTTCGTGGGGCTCGAGGAGCAGATGATCGAGTCGACCGAACCCGTTCCGCTCGGGCACGTCGTCCTCTCCGCGTCGTTCGAGAAGGAAGGCGACGGGATGCCGACCGAGGGCACGCTGACGCTCCACATGCGCGACCAGGCAGTCGGCGAGGGCCGGATCAAGACCCAGCCCTCCTTCTTCTCCCTCGCGGGCGAGGGGCTCAACGTCGGCAAGGACGGCGGTGAGGCGGTGACCGACGACTACCCGGGCGATTCGCCGTGGGAGTTCGTCGGCGGGACGATCCACAAGGCGGTGATCGACGTCAGCGGCGACCCGTTCGTCGACCTGGCCAAAGAGGCGCGCATGGCGTTCTCCCGCGACTGACGCCGACCAGAGATGGCTGGCTAGGGTCCTGGCGTGAAGAACATGGTGGAGCTGCCGGGCGGAACGTTCCGGATGGGCTGCGACCGGTTCTATCCCGAGGAGCGGCCGGTCCGCGAGGTGACGGTCGATGGCTTCGCAATCGATCGCCATCCGGTCACGGTGGCCGAGTTCCGGCGCTTCGTGAAGGACACGGGCCACGTCTCCTGGGCCGAGCACGCGCCGGTCGCCGAGGACTATCCGGGAGCGGATCCCGCACTGCTCGTGCCGGGCTCGCTCCTCTTCCACAAGACGGCCGCGCCGGTCGACCTGCGGAACTACCAGAACTGGTGGGGCTGGATGCCAGGCGCCGACTGGCGCCACCCCGAAGGCCCTCGCAGCAACGTCGGCGGCCGCGAGCAGCACCCCGTGACGCACGTCGCCTATTCCGACGCCGCCGCGTACGCCGACTGGGCAGGCAAGTCGCTACCGACCGAGGTGGAGTGGGAGTACGCCGCCCGCGGAGGCCTCGACGGAGCGACGTACACCTGGGGCGAGGAGTTCGCGCCGAAGGGCCGGATGATGGCGAACACCTGGCAAGGCGAGTTCCCCTGGCAGAACCTGCTCACCGACGGCTACGAAGGCACCTCGCCGGTCGAACGCTTCCCGTCGAACGGCTACGGCCTGTTCGACATGGCCGGCAACGTCTGGGAATGGACGACCGACGACTGGGTTCAGCCGCGCGCGAGCGGCCGACCGTGCTGTGCACCGCAGATGCCGCTGGCCGGCGAGGGCGAGAAGTACCCGCGCAAGGTGATCAAGGGCGGGTCGCACCTCTGCGCACCGAACTACTGCCTGCGCTACCGCCCGGCCGCCAGACAAAGCGAGACCCTCGACACCTCGACCTCCCACATCGGCTTCCGGTGCGTGATCCGGTAGGCGGCGTCAGCTCGACTCGACGAGGATGACGAGGATCGTCCCGAGGCCGAGCAGCATGCCAACGGCCGCGAAGGCGAAGCCTGCCCGCGCGTCGAACGGCGCGTAACCGCCGCGCGCAACCGCCTCCTCGACCCGCCTCTGCCGCATGTAGGCATACGCCATGAGTGCGATCCCGGTCACGCCGAACGCCGTCCCGAGCGCCTCGTACGGCCACACTGCCCCGCTGGACAGCACCGGGATCAGCTTTCCGGCGCCGAGACTGACGGCGAAGGCCGTCATGGCCGTCCGCCACCACGCGAGATAGGTCCGCTCGTTTGCGAGACGCGTCCGCCGGATGGCGTCCCCGGCCTCTTGCTGTTCCGCTTCGGGCACAGCGGCGGGTTCGGCACGCCGCGCTCCTTCCCTCCCCCGCGCTCACGCCTCCGTAGGCGCCGGCGCACCGCCCATGCCGGTTCTCGGCTGTTGCCGCGCGAGGAGGACCGCGCCCGTGACCACGGCGACGAAGGAGACCAGGCGGATGGCCCCGAGCACGCCGCCCGGAAGCGGCTCGTCGAGAACAACGGTGCCGGCGGCGATCGGCAGAGCGTTGGTCGTGAGTGTGGCCAGGCCGGCGACGGTGAGCGCGGCACCGGCCTGGTAACCGATCTGGAGCAGCGCCGTTCCCGCGAAATACCCGATCAGAAGGAGCACGACAAAACCCGCGCGTGCACCACCCTGCGTCGCCACTTTGGTCGAGATGTCGCCGATCGAGAAGAAGAGACCGCCGGCAAGACCATTCGCGACAGCGGCTCCCCAGTGCCGACGGCCGACGATCACGAGCACGACTGCGATGGCGGCCGTCACGCCGAGCCAGAGCAGGATCGGCCCGAGGTCACCGCCTCCCTCCTTCGCCTGCGCGCCTACAAGCGAGACGGCCAAGGCGGCGAGGCCGAGCACCGAGAGCAGTACGCCACCGAGCTCCACGCGGCTGAGCGGCCGCTTCGCCATGCGGGCCGACGCGAACGCGAGGACGCCGATCCCGCCGGCGGCGATGCTCTGCACAAGCGAGAGCGGCGCGAGCGCCAGCGCGGCCACGTAGAGGAGGAATCCACCCGACTCCATCCCGAACCCCAGCAGCCAGGCATGGTCACCGAGCAGCAGCCCGACCGAGTGGACGGGATGGCGCATGGAGAGGGCCGGCAGATCGGCGGCTGCGTCGTGCTGGCGTAGGTACGCGAGGTTGATGACCACGGCCGACGCGAACGCCAGCACGAGCCCGGCTAGGGTCCCGCCACTCACGACGAGACTCTACGAGGCGCGCCTCCGCCCGATGTACTCACCCGTGTATCGCGCGATTTCACCCACTCCGGGCGATACGACGAGACGGATTTCACTCAAATCGGGTAGACGACGCGTGTCAGGATTCGGGCATGGGTCGCGTCGTGTGGAGCGTGAGGACAGGCCGGATCGGCGAGTTCGACGCGCCGGAGATCCTCGGCGGGTACCGGTCGGCGAATCCCGTACACGAACCGAAGCTCGGCGAAGTCCTCCACCTGCCCGACGGCTTGGGCCAGTGGCGCGTCATCGACTGGTCGCTGGCCGACCGGATCGACGCAGCCGGGAACGTGCTGGTCGTCGAGTCAGCCGCCGCCGCCAACCAGGCAGCGTAGGTCCCTCAGCGTCCTCAGGACGCTGCGAAGTCGACCTCCTGCGCCTCGACCGTGCCGGCCGTCCTGCCCGGAGCCTCATGGTTGCCCCAGTAGAGATTCGTGTGTGCGATGACGAGCTCGGGCGGTGGCGCACCCCAGGGCGAGAGATCCTCGGTCGTGTGCGCATCGCTGACGAGCGTCGCGTCGTAGCCGCGAACCAATGCGCCGTGCAGCGTCGAGCGCACGCACTCGTCCGTCTGGGCACCCACGACGACGAGATGTCCCACCGCGAGGTCTGTGAGGACGGACTCGAGCGTCGTCTCCTCGAAGGAGTCCGGATACCGCTTCGGAACGAGCGGCTCGCTCTCGTCCGGGCTCAACTCCGGAACGATCTCCCATTGCTCGCTTCCCTGGGCCAGGTTGTCGCTCGAGTGCTGCACCCAGACCACGGGAACCTCGGCCGCACGAGCTTTCTCGACCACGGTGCCGACATTCGCGACAACCGCGTCTCGCTCGTGGGCGCCACCCACAACGCCGTTCTGCACGTCGATCACGAGCAGCGCAGTGTTCGGTCTGTTCTCGAGTGTCGTCATAGCCTCCCCTTAGTCGCACGCATCGGACAGCGTGACGCTAGCGAAACTCGGTTGCCGGCGGCCACGACGCGGGAGAGGGGCCGCTCATGAACGTGTTCGTGGTCCGGCGAGCATCGAGGGACGCCACGCGATATGGCCCGCTTGCCGGTGCTTGACGTTCGGAGTGCCTTCAGGTGAGAGGACGCTGGCCCAGGCGAGTGGCCTGTCCTCAGAACGTGATGACGGTTCCGACGGCTGGTTGCACGAAGGCGTCGGGGAGTGCACGTGCGAGTTGGTGAACGGCTTTCCAGCCGGTGCAGTGTGCTGGTAGGAGGCGCCGTATACCGGCGGCCGCGAATGCGTTAACTGTGGGTTCGATGATCGGTTCGAAGATCCCGCCGGTGAGGTGAAGGCCACCGATGAAACCGGCGATGCGCTGCTCGCCGGTAAGCCGCTGCGCGTTGTGCAGGACGTTGACGGCTCCTGCGTGCGAACAGCCGGAGACGATGACGAGTCCCTTGCCCTGTACGTTGACGATCAGGTTCTGGTCGTCCCAGATCATCGGGTCCGGCTCCCAGCCTCCGTTCGACCGCGCGTGATGGATCGGGAAGCCCTGCTCGAAAGCGGTGAGGCGCTGCACCTGGCCGGAGACGAGCGCGGTCGAGTCGAGTAGTAGCGTCTGCCCAGGCTCCTCGATGACCTCGCAGCCCTCGGCCTCAAGGTCACGCTTATTCGGCGGGGGAAGTCGCAGCTCGTGTCCGGTCGGGAACACGATCTTGCGTTCCTTCCAGGCTTCGGGGTGGATAACAAGGGGGAGCCGCTGCCGACCGTGACGCTGGAAAAGCGCTTCGAGCCCGCCGTGATGGTCTGCATGTCCGTGCGAGACGACGAGCGCGCGCAGGTCTCGGACCGGCACCTGCAGGACATCCAGATTGCGGGCGAGAGTGGCCGGTGTCAGGCCCCCGTCGTACAGAAGTGAACTCCGGCGGCCGCTCGACTCGATCGTGATCAGCGCAGAAAAGCCGTGTTCTGCAATCAACTGATCGCGATCGTCGAAGCCGGCAGCGAGATACCTGCGGACCCCCTCAGCGCCGGCCATCAATAGATCGACGAAGTTGTCGACCACGATCGTGACCTCAGCACGATCGACCGGCTCAAGCCTGATCGACGGGCCGCCATCCATGGCCCGACCAGCCTACAAGGCGCCCACGCCGCCGCTCGCTCAGGGGTCATTCTTGAACGCTGACCCATGCGAGCGTCAAGACCCGCGGTTGCCTAACCCCTAAGAGAAACGCGTCTGAAGCCGTGGCCGGGGTGGAACGAGCGGCAAAACGCGCGTCCCGTTCCCGTATGAGGGGACGCGAACACGCCGAGCTCGATCCTGTACGACGACCCGATCTTGTTGAAATCGCAGTGCGGGCGACCCGTCCCGGCCGGCAGGCTCGGCGCACTTCCGCCGAAGCTCCGGCCACGGAAGCTGCGGTTGAAGGCACTGCATGCCGTCGGCTTCAAAGACACCGGACTGACGGCAATCTCCACGTAAACGCGACCCCTGCCGAAGCGCTTCGTGTACTGACACACGGACGTGTTATTGCTGCCGCCGAGGACCTTCGCGCCGCCTTTGCCGCCGCCCCCGCACCCGGCGACGAGCAGAACAGCAACGCAGGCAGCCAGCGCGGGAGCAGCCCGTAAAGAGGAGTCACGCACGGGCATCTCAGGCACAACCGTACGCTCGGCCAGCGACGAGGGCGATTGCGTTCCCTGCGAAGCACCGAGAGCAGGGCCTCGGACGTGCATTGGCTAGCCTCTTATGCGGTGAACCGAGAGCAAATCGTGTCCGCTCCCACCTTCCAATTACTCGCGTGGATAGCGGAGCACTCGCCGAGTTATACGGAGACGATGGATGCGTGGAAGACGTCGTGCCCGCGCCTCGCGGTGTGGGAAGACGCGCTGGACGACGACTTGGTCTACGTCGACCGTCGAAGCGTGTTGCTGACGCCAAAGGGCAACGCGCTCCTGGCGACCGCCCGAAACTGACACTCGGGCAATTCCGAGCACTGCCCCCGGCGCCCCGTTTCAGCGCGAGATTTCGAGCGCGAGGGCGAGCGTGCAGCCGGTCTTCAGGAGCGTTTCGACGGCGTGCCAGTCGACCGCGTCTTCGACCGCCCTGATCGCTTGGTAGCGCCCCAGGCCCAGTCCCATGAACCGCTCGATCTTGAATTGTTCGACTCTCAGGATCTCGTCGCTGCTCATCATGTTCCTCCGTGGATACAGATCTGGACGGCGGCGAACGCCAGCGGTTAGGCCTCCACACAGAACCCGTACAAGCCCTCAGAGAGCATTTAGCCTCTCCCGAACTCCCTGAGTCTGGGGCTCAGCCCGCTGGGATCGCGATGTTCTTGGGAAGATCTAGCCCGCCCGCCGATAGCGGATGTGCGTGGCCAGCGGCGAATGCAGCACCTCGACCGGCTCCATGCCCAGGGACTCGACGCCGTCGAAGATCCGCTCGCCGGAACCGAGCAGGACCGGGGCGATGTCGAGCGTGAGCTCGTCGACGACCCCCGCGACGAGCGCCTGCCGCGCGGTCGAGGCTCCTCCGGCGATGTCCACGCCGTCATCACCGGCTGTTTCGCGGGCCTGCGCATAGGCGGCGTCGAACCCGTGCGTGACGAAATAGAAGGTCGTCCCGCCCTCCATCTCGATCGGCTCATGAGCGTGATGAGTGAGCACGAACACCGGGGCGTGGTACGGCGGCTCGGGCCCCCACCACCCGCGCCAATCCTCGTCCCACTCCCCGCGGATCGGCCCGAACATGTTGCGGCCCATCACGTAGGCGCCACGCGGACGCATGAGCCAGCCGGCTGCCGTCTGGTCAGCTTGGGTGGCGCGCGCGTTGTCGAGGTGCCAGAGATGGAGATCCATCCCGCGCTTGCCCAGCGGGTCCTCGCGGCTCTGGTCCGGCCCGGCGACGAAGCCGTCGAGCGAAATCGACATATGACACGTGGTGTCCTGCACCAACACCTCCCTGGTTGCGACTGACCTCTCGAACCCTAGGCTCAGGGATCATTCCGAAACAGCGGCCGGCGGTCGGGGAACACTCACCCCGAATTCGATGGAAGGAGTCGGGGGTCTCGTCCGTCATGTGAGCGATGAACGTTTTCGACGACGAACAGGTCGGCCGCTTGCTACGCCTTCTGCCGCCTGCACCCGAGGGCTGGGTGCGCGCGGCGCAGGAGCTGCCGGCTGCGCGGGCGATGCTCGACGAGCTCGTCGCACGGGCCGAGCAGGACGCCGCCTTCCGGCTCCAGCTCATGGCTGACCTCGAGCGGGCGGTTGCGGCCGCCGGTTACGAGCCGTCCCCGTTCATCGTCTCCCGGCTGCGCCGGCACCTCGAGACGGTCTAGGACACACTCGCTACTCGAGGAGCTCGCGGCGTATCGCGAGCTCGTGGCGGGGGCAGCCTCGTCTTTGCTGATCCAGCGGAGAAGGCCGGCCCTCGAGCCGGGCCTTCTCGCGTGATGGGTCTCAACTTGGTGTGCTCGTCGTCTCGCCCCGCCTGGCGCCTGGGTCAAGCACTCATCGTCTAGACGCGCCCGGCAGCCCGATACCTTCGGTTCTTTGCCGAGCGCAGACAGACGAAAGGCCCGGCGAGCCGGGCCTTTCAAAGAGTCGTGCCGCCTCTCTCAGCCGAACCGTGCGTGGCCTTCGACCTCGTCGTCCTCGTCGTTCGCGCCGAAGTGGCCGCGCTGCTCGTCATTGGCGCCGAAGTGGCCGCGCTGCTCGTCGTTCGCTCCGTAATGACCGTGACCCTCGACCTCGTCGCCCTCGTCGTTCGCGCCGAAGTGGCCGCGCTGCTCGTCATTGGCGCCGAAGTGGCCGCGCTGCTCGTCATTCGCACCGAAATGACCGTGACCCTCGACCTCGTCACTCTCATCGTTCGCGCCGTAGTGGCCGCGCTGCTCGTCGTTCGCGCCGTAATGGCCGCGCTGCTCGTCGTTGGCACCGAAATGGCCATGACCCTCGACGTCGTCGTGCTCGTCGTTCGCACCGTAGTGACCGCGAAGCTCGTCCGACATGGCTCCTCCTTCTGAAGTCTTTGCGCCCGTCTTGGCGCTGTTAACCCCCTAGACGCGCCCAGGACGAAAAATCTTCCCACGGATATGACCGATGACTTTGCACCCGTAACGGGGATCGGCACCACTTAACGCAGATGAGTCTGGCGGCGGGCAGAACACCGTCGGCACTGTGGTTGGTGGCTGCGCCGGGCGGCGCAGGGGGCTCCTCAACGGAGGGTAGAGGTCGCCGCCCGCGCGCCGGCTTCGAGAACCGAAGAACCAACCCGGGAGGCAAGGATGACCGCGATATCGAACGTCATAGATCTCGCCGCAGCACGCGAGCGACGCGCAGCAGAGCGGGACGCCGCGGTCGCCGTCGTCACGCAGCTACCCGCTGACGTCGCCATGCAGCTCCTCAGCGAGAGCGGTTGGCGCGTCAGCGACGGCCCGTTGGGCGGAGCCTGGACGGCGCCGGACGGAGACGTGATCTACGGGATCGACGAGGCCCTCGAGGTCGCGCTCGTGGGGAGTAACCGCGCCTGAACTACGGCTTGCAGGTGGCCGTGATCGACCCGTTCGGAAGGCGCATTATCGAAATCTCTGTGGGCGACGGTGCAGGGAGATGACCCACGCGCAGGCGACGGCGAGCGTCGGCCGGAGCGAATCAAGTGAGCTTGCTGCCCCCGCTCGGCGTGACCAGAACTTCCCGTCAAGGCTCAGGGGCGCATTCGCGAACACTGGTCCAAGCGAGAGCTTGACGCTCTCGGCCGTGAGCACGGATCATCTAGGCGTTGTTCTTCAGGCTCAACAGCTGGGAACTCGCGCTCATTCTCTTTGCCGTGGTGGTCGGCGGAACGGCCCTGGGGGTGGGGATCGGCCGCTACCTGCGGAAACACTCCGAGGTTCTGCGCGAGCCGTTCGGCGTGCTACAGGCGGCGCTGCTCGGGATTGTGGGTCTCATCCTCGCCTTCGGGCTGAGTCTCGCCGTCGGTCGCTATGAAGACAGGCGGGCTGCCATCGTCGATGAGGCGAACGCCATCGGAACGACCTACCTGCGCGCCGAGACGCTGGCCGAACCCATGCGGAGCCGTTCTCTCGAGTTGCTGAAGCAGTACACGGACACGAGCATCAGCCTGTCGAAGGAAATCCCGGGCAGCGCGAAGGCACACGTCACCCTCGCCGCGAGCAGCGCGCTGCAGCGGCGGTTATGGCGGCTCGCCGGCCAGTCCCTCACCCGAGCCCCCGTTGCGAGCGCACCTCGCCTGTACGTGGACAGCCTGAACGAGATGTTCGATGCGCAGACCGTGCGCGTCGCCGGCCTCGCCAACCGAGTGCCGAATGCCGTGCTCGCGCTCGAGGTGGCAGCCGCCACCGTTGCGTTAGGGCTGCTCGCCGTTTACCTGTCGATGCTCGGCCGCGGCGTGATCACGGTCCTCCTGGCGTCCGTCCTCGTAACGTCACTTCTTCTTGTCACCTTCGACCTCGACCGCCCCACGCGCGGACTCATCACCGTTCCCGACACAGCCCTGACAAACGTGCGCCAAATGATGGTGCCAGCACCTGCAGCCACAGGGCCATCCTCGCCGTAGACACAACGTCGCAGAAGACGGCGAGGAGGATCGGGCTTTCCTAGAGAGCGGATGATGGGACTCGAACCCACGACCTTCTGCATGGCAAGCGCGTCGGGGTTCGGGTCCCTCCCACTCTCTAGCCCGCACGGTTGAGCCAAGAGCGCGGCCTCGGACGCGCCGTCTCGGGCCGCTGAGATACCCGGCTTTTCCGGGCGATTCAGGGCTTACCGGGTACACCGTTCCCGATAAGCGGTTGCCGCCAGGCCTCGTCGTAGCTTCCGGCTGATGGCTGTCGATGTCGCGCTTAGGCCGCTGCTGACCAAGCTGGAGGTTGCGCGCCTGCTCAGGTGCAGCCTGCGCACGGTTGACCGGCTTCGCAGTCGCGGCCTCCTCGCTGCGGTCCAGTTCACGCCTGGTGGTCGCGTCGCCTTCAGACGTGAGGATGTGGAAGCGCTGCTGGAGTCGGAGGCTCGCGAGCCGCATCCGGCACGAGCCGACGAGTTGGTCTGGCGGTGAGCGGAGACATCGACCGGAACGGCGCACGCCCGGCGCGGGGCTACACCTGGCCGCCGTTCGAGAACGGGAACCAGGTCGCACGCAAGCACGGCGGCTACAGCCTGCTCGGCATGGGCGACCGGGCCACCGAGATCGCGGACGACATCCGGCCGACCCTGCCCGCGTACGCGGCCGCCGACGAGCCCGTCCTCCTGCTCCTAGCGACGACGCTCGCCAGGATTGAGCGGGCGAACGAGGCCATCGAGATCGTGGACGCGAACTCGACCTCCGCGCTCTCTGAGTACCTGGCAGGGGACGAAAAGACACTCGCTCCGAACCTCGCGGCGCTCCGCAGCGACCTGCGCGGTTGGATCAACACTGCGCGGCGGCTCGCGAACGACCTCGGGTTGACGCCGACGAGCCGGGCGAAGCTCGGTCTCGACATCGTCGCGGCGCAGCGGATCGGCAGCGGACTCGTCGAGCGGTACGGAGGCCGCGCGACGTGATCGATGCGCTCGCCTTCGTGGAGAAGGAGATTGTTCTCGCGGACGGCCGGACGGCTGGTGATGGTCTGGCCGCTGACCCGTGGATCGGGGAGCGGCTGCTCGCGCCGATCCTGGCCGTCGATGAGAGAGGGCTGCCTCGTTATCGGCTTGCGTATGTCGAGTTGCCGAGGGGGCATTGGAAGTCGGGCGGGATCGCGGCTATCGCGACCGCCGAGGCTGCGCTGTATCCGGATACGGACGTGGTCGTGGGCGCGGCGGATACCGACCAGGCCCGGATCATCTTGGAGAACGTCGGCGGCTACCTGCACCGCAACCCGGAGCTTGGCGCGCTGTTCACGGTGCGGCGTGACGAGTTCCAGACGACGGGCGGGTCAAGGATCCGGGTCATCAGCAGTGACGCGCCGAGCGCCTACGGCTTGGGCGGCACGCATCGCCGGTTCCGGGTCATCTGCGACGAGTTGACCGCCTGGCGCAGCGACGACCTCTGGGTCGCCCTGGCGAGCGCGAGCGGCAAGGTCGAAAACGCGCAGGTGGTCGTCCTCTCCAACGCCGGGTTCGACGCGGAGCGGTCGTGGCAGTGGGCGGTGCGGCGCACCGCCGAGGTTGCGGTCCGAATGAGGACGTGAGCCTGCCGACGCCCGACCTTCAGCCGATGATTGAGCTCAACCAGTCGGTGTTCTCGGGGCAGAGCGTGGGAGGGAACATCTGTGTGCAGGTCGCGTCGAACGATGCCTCGACGCTCCTCTTCAACACGGGCTATCCCAACAACATCTGGTTCGCGCTCCGCTGATACGTTCGTCACGCCGTCCGGCCCCGGATCGGAGGAGAGATGTTCAGGTACAGGCTCCACTCGCCGGACGGGGACGACCTCGGTGAGGCGGCGGCCTACGCGGTGATGATCAAGCCGGACGAGGAGATCCACCGCAACGGCGGACAACGGCTGCGGGTCGTCGCGGTCGTGTCGCTCGATGAGGAGGACGAGTCGCCGTTCGTCGGGATGCTGCCGGTCGAGGCGGCGTAGAGCGAGGCCGTAGCGGCGAGCCGAACGTCCGCGCACTTGCCCTTGGCGGGGACGCCGTCGGGTTCATCTCGATGAGGGGGTCGCAGATCGCTGGAGAGACG
>Ga0207646_10006815_pt1 | contig 11750 bp, 7 predicted proteins | sample KBSK5502metaG_FD_184343 | JGI IMG/M metagenome (GOLD analysis project Ga0207646, IMG submission 184343) | Corn, switchgrass and miscanthus rhizosphere microbial communities from Kellogg Biological Station, Michigan, USA - KBS K5-50-2 metaG... | ecosystem: Host-associated > Plants > Roots >...
GCACTCGATCCTGAAGAACCGGCCGCTGACCATCTACGGCGACGGGTCGCAGGTTCGCGACCTGCTCGACGCGCGTGACCTCAGCGCCTTCTACGCGCTTGCCATCGACAAGATCGGAATCGCGCGCGGCGAGATCTACAACGTGGGTGGCGGGCCGGCGAACCAACGCAACCTGCTCGAGGTCATCGGTCAGATCGGCGAGCTCACGGGCAGGAAGCCTCATCTCAGCCACGCCGAGGGGCGCGAAGGCGACCAGGAGTTCTACGTGAGCGACATCGGGAAGGCCAGGACCGACCTCGGCTGGGAGCCCAAAATCACATTCGACCGCGGTTTGCGCGAGCTGATCGCCTGGGCCGAGTCCGTCAACTGACGCGCCCGCACGTGAAGTGACCGCAGCCCCCGGGCAGCGCCCTTAGCAATCGGGCCTCTTCCCATGCGGTCGTCGCCACGGCCCTGCTGACGCCCCGCATCACGCCGCCTAGAAGTCCCGGGCGTTCGGCCGCCAGGTCCTCGACCGAGCCGCTCACCGGTCCGCGCCAATCGAGCCACGAGAAGTAGAGGAGGTCGAGGACCTGCAGGGCGAAGTGATAGCTCCACCGCGTGCGCCGGACGGGGAGACCACAGGCGCCGGCCATGGCGCGGAACCGCTCGGCCGAGAAGATCTGGATGTGGCCCCCATGCCGCACCTTGGCGGTCCACCGCGTGCCGCATCCGACCAGCCGGTACAGGGTGCGCGGCTGGCCCTCGAGGGGCAGCACGATGTGAAACCCGCCGCCAGGTTTCAAGACTCGGGCCACCTCGTGCAGGACCTGCTCGGGATCCTCGACGTGCTCGAGGACGTCGAAGATCCAGACGAAATCGAGCTCGCCATCCGCAAACGGAAGGCGCTCCGCGGCCGCGAGCTGGAAATCGACGCCGGCGGGCGATGCACCTGCCGCGGCGATCGCCGAGCGACTTGCGTCGCAACCGAACACCTCGAGGTCGGGGCGTTCGCGCTTGACCGCCTTGGCAACGGAGCCTGCGCCGCATCCGACATCGAGCACACGACCTCGCACCTGCGCGAGATCCTCGAGCAGGTAGCGAAGCTTGAGCCCGTTCATGAACCACGGCTTGGGGCGCAGCGGAGCCGCGCCCCAGCGCTTGGCCTCGTAGTCGAACGTGCCGCTCACAGTCATCGAATCCGCCTCCGCGGGCGCACCCGACCCGAGACTAGCCAGCCGATCAAGGCGATCAATGCGATGAGCGAAACCGCGTCGCTGATGACCTCGAGCGCCGTGTGAGTGAAGTCCATTTCGACAGTGGCGGGGTACGTGGTGCCCGGCGGGATGGGCACGTACATGAAGTCGGGCCCGGCCCGGTAGATGCCGATCTCCCTGCCGTTGATGAGCGCCCGCCAGTTGGGCACCGAGCTCTCTTTGAGAAGGACACCCGAGGCTGGGCCCGCGACCACCACGCGGCGCCGCTGCGGGTTGACGAAAGTTGCGGTGTAGGCGGGGCCGGTCGACTGTGTCGGCGCACTCCACGAGACGGCCTGTGTGAGCAGGCGCGACTCCTCGACGTTGCGGGTGCTTGCGATGTGATACGGCAGGTTCATCCCGCTCCAGACCACGCGTCCCTTGCCCAGCGTTCCGGCGACCATCACCGGATCGCCTTCGCTTGTCAGAACGGGCGCGGCCCATGACGGCATCGACGCCGAAGGAATGTAGCTGACCCCCCATGGTCCGCCGTTGTAGGTCGCGGGAGCAAACCCGTTCAGGTCCAGGCCCACCGCGATCGATCCCTCGGCGCGCTGCAGCTTCCAGTCGGGTCCGATCCCCTTCCTTTTGATCTGAGCGCCGGGTACCGGTGCTGGTGCAGCCTGCGTTTGCTCGAGCGAGGGGTTGCCGCCTTCGATGATCAGGCCACCGCCCCGATTCACAAAGTCCGTGAGAAGGCCGAATGCCCTGGACAGGTCGTGGAACCTGTAGCCGTACAGGATGACCATGTCGAACTTCGCCAGCTCGGCGCCGGCATGGTCGTCCACATATTCGCCCCCGCGGAGCGGGATCAATGACCTGCTGTCGAAACCGGACAGCGCGATCGAGCGCAGGACCAGGGCGTACGACGCGTCGTCACCGATCACGAGCGCGGTTCGCGTGGACCGTGCGGCGAGGATCGGGTCCGGACTCACGAACTCGAATGTCTGGTCGCCGGCCGGAGTGTACAGATCGGGCCTCGCCGCGAAACGGCGGACCACGGCGGGGTCGGGACCGCCGTAGAACTGCCTGACGCCGTACCAGTCGAGGAGGAAGTTCGTTTCGTCGTAGTTGTCACCGGTGCTCCACACGCGCTGCTCGAGCCAGTACTGCCATGCCGGGTAAATGACTCCTTGCTGCTGGTAGCCACGGGTTTGGGGCACGCCCGAACGGCTGTTGATCCAGTCCGAGGCGCCGTCCCAGCTCACCCCGACGCGATAGTTCCTCTGCGCCGGGTCGACGACGAGCGCTGCCTGAAGCTGGCGCTTGAGCGGGTTGTCTCCGCTGACCACGCCTTGCACCATGCCGGGAGCGCCGAGGACGACGGAACTGAGCACGGCCGCCGCGACGGCGGCGGCAAGCTTGGGACGAAACGACAGGCGGCTCAGCGATAGCCCGACCAGAGCTGCGAGAAACCACGCGGCAAAGAACAGCCCCTGTCCTGGCTGGAAGTTGTAGATGAACACGTGCGGCGAAGGAAGCCCGACCAGCGCGTAGGCGAGCGACGCCGCGCCCGCGAGGGCGACCACGACCATGGTCCGCACTCCCAGCATCGACACTGGTAGCCACCGGAATCGGTACGCGACGGCCGGCGCCAGCACCGCAACCGGCAGCAGAAAGAGCGGCAGCGATTCGGTGCCGGTCAGCAGCGATTTCAGCGCCACTGGCGAGTAATCGTGCGTGAACGTCGGGACAGGCGCGGGCGCGGACAGCGCGGCCGCATACGGCACGTAGAAGTAGGCGGCGATCAAACCGGTCGGCACGAAGAGGCGAACCGTTTCCACGGCCTTTCGCCTCGCACCGAAAGGCGTCATCGCGGTGAAGAGGATCGCGAAGGCGGCACCGATTGCGCCCAGCAGGAGGTGTGTGCTCAACGTCGCTGCAAGCGACAGCACCATCCCCGCAAATATCGGCCGCGACGGTCGTGTGTAGTAGACCACGGCGAAGAAGGCATAGAGGCCCAGGAAGGCCATGGCGAGGATGCGCGGGTACAGCCCGGCTTTGATCACGTACGACCAGTACGCGTTCGCGGCGATCAAAGTCATCGCCGCGATCAATCCCGCGACGCGGCTGCCCCCCGCGACGCGAACCACGCCGTACAGCGCGCAGCCGAGGACGATGAAGCTCACCGCCGCAATGCCGATCAACGCGTTGCCAGGCGAGAGGCCAAACCATCCCACCAGAGCACCGGCGACGTAGTGAAAGAGGGGCGGAAACGAGCCTTCGGAGAAAAACTGGCCCGAGTACCACTCGTAGTTCCAATCGACATTCGGAAAGTTGTCGACCAGGAACTTGACCTTGGACATGTGACCGTAGGCGTCGTAGCCCTTCGGAAAACCGACAAAGGCCTGATTGACGCTGCCGACAGCGATGGTCAAAGACGAGACGGCTGCCAAGCAAGCGACGTCGCCAAGCCAGGCTGGGCGGCGCTGCTTCAGGCGGTTGCGGCCTCGGCGGAGAGCTGCTCGTGGGCGCGCGCTACGTCGAGCACCGTACGCTCGAGGATGTCGATGTGCCGCTCCCAGTCGAACCGCCGCGCCCACTCGAACGCCCGCCCACCTGTCGCTTGGTTCTCCTTCCGATCATCGAGCAACGCTGTGATCCCCGCCGCATAGTCGTCCACGTCGAGCGGCTCGGCGAGGTGTCCGGTGCCCGGCCCGACGGTGACCGTCGGCCCCGCCTGGTTCCACGCCACGACCGGGATTCCTTTGGACATCGCCTCGATGACGCCCATCCCGAAATCCTCCTCCGGCGCCGGGTACACGTAGACGGCCGCGCCCTCGTACAGCGTCTGCAGGTCTTCTTCGCTGATCGCGCCCAGGAACAGCACCGCATCTTCGAGCCCCACCTCGGTGACCACCGCCTTGAGCGAGGCGGTGTGCGAGGTGGTCGATCCGGGGATCAGGAGCTGCACTCGCGGGTGGCGCTTGCGGACCTCGAGCATGGCGCGAATCGCCAGGTCGAACCGCTTTTGGGGATAGTGACGGTTCGTCAGCAGGACGTAAGGCCTTCGGATCGGGTAGCCATTGATGGTCAGGCCGCCGGCGAACCTCGATTCGACCGGCAGCGGAAATCCTCTCGGAGCGACGTGACAGCCCGCGGGGCAATCGATCGCGTCGCGCCGGTATGTCTTGCGAATGATGTCGCCGATGTAGTTGCCGTTGACCATCAGCTGGTCCGCCTCCTGGACCGAGCGGCGGTCCGCCCACGCGACAAAGCGCGTCGCGCGCAGGACGATCGCCGCGAGGAGGCGATAGTCGGCGTTGGAGACCCACCCCGTCTGGCGATCGATGCTGCGCGGGTAGACGAGACGGTTGGGTTGGTTGAGGTAGACGACGTAAGGCACGTCCATGAGCCGGGCCGCCCACCACGCGATCCACGCGCTCGGCTGGTTGCAGCCGACGATCGCGTCGACGCCACGGAACCGCCACGCATACAGGGGCATGAGGAGAGCCGTCGCCGCCATCTGCGCCGCCTCGCGGACCGGAAACCAGCGTGGCAGCTGAGGCAGAAACGTTTTCACCCCGACCTCGCCGATCAAGTCGGGATAGCACCGCGATGCGTCGACCGTCGGCGCGTAGCACTCGACGTCGTAGCCGCGCCTGCGGAGGCCGAGCACCTCTTCGATCACCAATCGTTCGCCGCCACCGGTGTAAGTGAACCCGCAGTGGAAGACCGCGATGCGCCTCGGCCCACCTGCACGGGCGCGGCGCCGGCCGCCGACGAGAAAGAAGGAGAGAAGGCCGAGCGTCAGCGCGTTCGCCGCAGTGATCGCGTGATAGAGGACGATGGCGCCGGCAGCAACGCTCGAGGCGAGGCCAAGTCCCCCGCCGAGGACGAGCGAGCCGGCGACCTCGAGGTTGCCGAGGTAGCCAGGGCCCGCCGGCACCGCGAAGCTGAGGAGGATTGCGGGGTACGCGGCCATGGCCTTCACCAGCGGGACCGAGACGCCGACCGCGGTGAAGAGGAGTGTGAAGTTGAAGGCGTCGATCAACAGGGCGAGGGCGGTGAGCGCGGCGAGACGGATCGTCAGGTCCGGCGTCCACAAACCCCGCGCGCCGGCGCGGAAGGCAAAGGCCTGGCCCGCGAGCCCTGACGCAAACCTGGCCGGCAGCGCCCGGCGGGCAAGCCGCGAGCGGGCGAGGCGCGGCCCGAGGAGAGCCGTCCCCGACACCGCACCGAGCAGGCCGATCGCCAACGCGACCGCGCCCAACAGGCCACGAGGTGCGTGCACGGCACCCGTCAGTGCGACGACCTCGAGCGCGACGAGCACGGCCGCCACCGCGGCGAGGTCACACGTCTTGTCGATCACGATCGTGGCGAGCGCGGAGCCGGCAGGAATGCGATGCCGGCGCCACAACCACCACGCGCGAGCCGCGTCGCCCGAGCGTATCGGAAGGACGTAGTTGAGGAGGCCGCCCGCCGCATTCATCGCGAAAGCCCGCACCATGCCGACCGGAGCGAGCGGGCGCAGCAGCAGCAACCACCGGCGAGCGCGGATCGCGCTGGTGAGGAGGAATAGGACGAGCATCAGAGCGACCGCCCACCAGCTCTGCACCCGCGCGTGGGCCAGGACCTCCGGCAGCGATACAGTGCGCAGCCACAGCCACAACAGTGCGAGGCCGAATGCGGTTTGCAGGCCGAGGCGAAGCCACCGGTTCATGCGGGCTGCGACGGATGCGACGGAAGAATCCAGCGCTGGGCAAACGCCCAGAAGGCGAACAGGAAGCCCACGAACAGGATCGTGCCGCCGTAATCGTGAAAGAGAATGGCCGGGCCGACGCCGATGATCGCCGCGATGACCGCCACGGCGGCGACGCGCAGGAGGTTCAGGAGCATCGTGCCGGCGAGGCCGATGCACAGGATCTGAGCGCGGCTCTCGAATGTATGACCGCCGCGAAGACCCGAGATGAGGCTGACGCCGAAGAGGATCAGGCTCTGCCAGCCAATGCAGTTCCACGAGATGAAGAGCGTGTGCATCGACCCGGCGGTGTCCCACACGACGATGTGGCTGCCGGAGGCGGCGGCGTGGATGCCGGCGAGGCCAAGCAGGCTGACGACCATGCGGGCCTCGACCGGAACGATCGCCTGCAGCGGGTTGTTCGCGCCCAGCCTCAACGCCCACGTGGTGAGGAGCTCGTCGAATGTCGTCACGAGGGGCAGGACCATCAACAGCGCGCACGCCAGTGCGATGACCGTGAGGTTGACGTCGTCTCTCGGCCGCGCTTTCATCGCCTTCTCCGCACCAGGCGCGTCGCAAGAATCGGAACGACCAGGGCGAGACCGGCGAGACCGAGGAGCGACTCGGGGACGACGATGCTGGGCGGCACGACTCTCGTGTCGGCGACACCTGCGGTGCCGTCGTAGACCATCGAAGGTTTGCCGCCAGTGCCATGTGTCAGCGTCACCTGGATGCAAAGCGAGCCGCCCTGCACGATGACCACGGGCAGCTGGCTTGCACTGGTGCTCACCGTGAACGGGCTAGTGGTGTTGGCTCCGCTCGATCCATAGGTCGCGGTCCAGGTCGAGCCGACGGCAGGCACGGTCGCCACGAAGCCTGTGCAGCTCGACGTCGCTGACACGCCGGCAGCGATGGTAATCGTGTCGTTGGTGGAGCCTGTGCCACCGGTCCAGTACATGGTGAATGTCCAGACCCCGGCGGCAACCGTCTGGGCGGGAAGGTTGCTGAAGGACCAGGTGCTGACCACGCCTCCCGAGCTTGACTGGATCGCGCACGCGGTGGTGCGTGCGCCGATAGCCTGGTCGACCGTGCTTGGGGCGCAGCCGGGGGCGGTCCCGTTGCCGTGGAGATACAGCGGGTTGCCGGCGGCGCTCACGACCGGCGCCCGCATCGACGCGAACGCCAACGAGCCGAACATAAGCACCAGCATCCCGACGACAACCCACCCCAGCCAGCGTCTGCGCTGAGTTGCGCTGTGCTGCGTTGCGCTGTGATGTGGCGGGGTGACGAGCGGCGAGGTGGGTGGCGCCCACCGGAGCCCGGACGGACGACGTCCCTTCAGCCAGCGCCGCAGCATGTGCAGCCGGCGCAGGTGCTTGACCTCATCGGTCACGCGCCCCGTCTTGGGCGTCCGGAACCACGGCCCCTCGTCCTTGCTGATCAGCCCCTTGAGTGCGGCCCAGCCCTGGAAGGGAACGAGAGCAAAGGACAGCACAAGGGCGCCGAAGACGCCCTGCACGTCGCGCGCCGGCGCCTCTTCGAGGATGAGACCTCCGAGGTTCATCAGCGGCAAGGCAAAGATGTTGGAGAAGAGGAGCGACCACCCCAGGAGTGCGGTCCACCCCGGCACGTGCGTGTCGAAGACGACCTCTGAGATGAGCCACGCGATCGAGCCGACGACGAACAGCCCCGCCTGCAGGTAGTAGCTCGCGTCGTACAGAAACTCGAGCTTTTCGATTGGCGTGACGAAACGCGACCCCATGATCGGCAGGAACCATTTGCGCACGTTGTGGGTGTGGCCTTCGGCCCATCGCATGCGCTGCCGGGCCAATCGCCCGAAGGTGCTCACGCATTCTGCGGGGGTCTCGGCCCATGGCGTGTAGACGACCTTGTATCCGCGCGTGTACAGCTTGAGGGTCAGCTCCCAGTCCTCCGTGATGCTCGTCCCCCAACCGACCTCGCGCAGGACGTCGGCGCGGATCATGTACGCCGTGCCGGCGATCATCTTGAGGGCGCCGATCGCGTCCTGAAATGGACGCTCGATCATGTAGCTGCCCGCATACTCGGCGCGCACGGCCTCGGTCAGCCAGCTCTCCGACTTGTTCAGGACGTGCCACTGGTAGCTCTGCACGGCCGCGACCTCGACGCGTCGCTTGATCTGCCCGGGCTCGGATGGCGGCTCGATGCGGCCGAACGCCGCCTCGAAGCGCCGGCTTGCGGTGCCGTCGCTCACGCGATAGAAGAGGGGCAGCAACCGCTCGATCGAGTCGGGAAACGGCACGGAGTCGGCGTCGAAGACGACAACGTATTCAGTGCGCGGGTCCATGACCTTCAGCGCTTCGCGTAGCGCTCCACCCTTGTAGCCCGCCCGGCTCGCGCGGTGGAGGATCTTGAAACGGGGCCGGTTCACCCAGCGCTGCAAGATCTGCACCGATTCGTCGGTCGAGTCGTCGACGAGCACGACCTCGTACTCGGGGTATTCGAGCTGCGAGAGCGCGGTCAGCAGTCGCTCGATGACGCGCTGTTCGTTGTAGGCGGCGACATGGATCGATACGAACGGGTGATACCCGAGGTCGATGTGGTAGCCGTTGCCATTGCCGTTGATCCGGTTCAGCCCGTTGCCATTGGCTTTGGCGGCGCCGTTGCCGCCCCGTGGAGCGGCGCCGACGAGCGTCGTGAGAAGCACCATGGCGGTGCTCAGGTAGTACTTGATCGCGTAGGCGAAGAAGATTCCGCCCAGGAACAGGCCCGTGAACGCCAGGCCGTAGGCGACCCAATCGGCACCGCTGCGGATCTTCGACTGCTGGACGAGGTCAAGGAACCCGTGAGCGATCGCCACGATCGGGATTGCACCCACGACGAAGGCGGCGACCAGGACGCCGTTGAGGAGGATGCTCCAGGCGAGGTCGCCACGATCTACGCGGTCGGGCCGCGGCCAGAAATGGGCGGGATCATCACCTCGTCGCGTCACGGGGTGTCCTCGAAGTAGAGCGCTGCGCTCAGTTCGGCGCTGTCGAAACGGCGATGCCCGCCCGGGGTCGTGAGCGTGGCGTGAAGCCGGCCGCTGCGGACGGCCCGGTTGAGGGTCGGCTGGCTGACTCCCAGGAGGCGGGCGGCTTCTCCGGTGCTCAGGAGGCGTGCGCCTTCAGGGTCGTCCTGCAGCCCGTCGGCGAACGTCTCGACGTCCTGGACGTTGAACCGCCGGTGTCCGCCCGGCGTGATCAGCGCGGGCCGCAGGAGGCCTCGCGCGACGGCGCGCAAAACCGTTGCCTGGCTGACGCCCAGGCGGGTTGCTACATCCTTCGAACTGATCAATCTGTGCAAGACGTTTGCTGGGACTAACGAATCCATATCAGAAAGCAGTCGCGATTCCGCGACTTAGTGAGGCGGAGGCTTGGGATTCCAAGAGTGGCGCAGGCATTTCGTCGTTGAAAATGTGCAAAGATCGACACTCTCGCTCTTGGATTTCGTGCCAAACTTTTCAGTGCGCAGCTGTGCGCGAGGGCCTTTAGAAAGGAGACCGGGTACTCATCTTCATTTAGAACCTCACCCCCCGCAGCCAAGCTCGGAGCCGGTGTCGAGAAATCGCCCGGCCCGAGCCTTTTTTATGCGTTCAGGGCTTGGTGCAGCGCCTCCCGCCAGGGTCGCAGACGCGCGATCCGCGTAGACGCCAGGCACCCGTTTCGCGGCCGGCGAGCAGCCGCCGGGTAGGCGCCGCTCGGGATGGACTCGACGTCCACCTCGACACCTCGCTCTCCCAGGGCCGCTCGGGCGAAGTCGTCCCAGCCCGTGCATCCCTCGGCGACGGCATGCACGATGCCGGTCAATCCCTCCTCGATCAGCTCGACCGCAGCCAGGGCCAGGTCGGCTGCGAAGGTCGGGTTCACGCGTTGGTCCGAAACGACGCGCAGCCTCTCCCCTGAGCGCGCCCGGTCGAGGATTCTTTGCGGGAAGCTGTGGGGGCCGCCGAACACGGCCGCCGTCCTCACGATCAGCAGGTGCGGGCCCGCCTCGAGCACCCGCCGCTCTCCCTCGAGCTTGGACTGCCCATACACGGAGAGCGGTGAAGGCTCGTCCGCCTCGACGTACGGCTGATCCTGAGTCCCGTCGAAGACGAAGTTGGTCGAGAAGTGCACCATCGTCGCGCCGTGACGCCGGCACGCTGCCGCAACGCGATACGGGCCCTCGGCGTTGACCTCAAACGCCAGGTCGCGCTGTGATTCGGCGCGGTCGACGGCGTTGTAGGCAGCGCAGTTGAAGACGACGTCAGGCTTGTGGGACGCGATGAGGGCGTCGACCGCATAGGCGTCCGTGATCGAGAGCTGCTTGTGCGGCACGGCGGCGTCGGCTCCGAGCCGGCGGACGAGCTCGGACCCTAGCTGGCCCTCAGCCCCCAGGACGAGGGCTTTCAACCCGACTCGGTCAGTCTTTCTTTGGTCAGGCCCGCTTGACGCATCAGCAGAGCGGTGATCTCGGCCTCCTCGGCCGGCCGTCCGACCAGGAACCCCTGGGCCGCGTCACACCCGGCCTCCACCAGGATGGACTCCGCCATCCGGTCCTGCAGGCCCTCGGCCACGACGCGCAGGCCGAGGTTGTGCCCCAGACCCACCGCAGAGCGGACGATCGCGCCCGAGTCCGGGTCGGACGCGAGCGCCGCGATGAACGACCGGTCGATCTTGATCTCGTTGACCGGCAGCCGCATCAGGTAGAGCAGCGACGAGTAGCCTGTGCCGAAATCGTCCAGGGCCAGCCTCACGCCGATCTCATGCAGTCGATGCAGCGCCTTCGCCGCGGCCGCCGCCATCGCGACACCTTCTGTGATCTCGAGGGTCAGGCGGCTCGGCTCGACTTTGAAGTTGCCCAACGCGCGGGCGACCATCTCCTCCAGCGAGTGGTCCTCGATGTTGCGCGGCGACACGTTCAGCGAGACGGAGACGTCGAGGCCGTCGGCAATCCATTTGCACAGCTGCGTAAGCGCCGCGTCGATGACCCACGCGGTGAGCGGATGGATGATGCCCGTCTCTTCGGCCATCGGGATGAAGCGGTCGGGCGGCATCAGGCCCTCCCGCGGGTGGTTCCAGCGCACCAGCGCTTCGACCGTGTGGACCGTGCCGGTGGCCAGGGTGATTTGCGGCTGGTAGTGAAGGACGAGCTCGCCCTGCGGAATCGAACGCCGCAATTCCCCCGCCAGGCCGGACCGCCGCAGCGTCTGCGCCTCCTGCTCCGGCTGGTAGACGGCGTAGCCGCCGCCCGAGCGCTTCGCGACGTACATCGCCACGTCCGCGCGGCGCAGCAGCGTGCTTGGGTCGTCGCCGTGAACGGGATACATGGCGATCCCGATCGACGCACCAGTCTCGACCATCTGATCGCCGATCGCGAAGGGGCCCTCGAGCGAAGCCAGGATCTTGCGCGCGGTGGACACGACGTCCTCCGGATGCTTGGCGTCGGGGGTCAGCACCGCGAACTCGTCGCCACCAAGTCGGGCGACGGTGTCCGTCGCGCGCAGTACTCCACGCAGCCGCGCCGTCACCTCCTGCAGGAGGCTGTCTCCGCGGTCGTGGCCGAGCGCGTCGTTGATGTCCTTGAACCGGTCGAGATCGAGCAGGAGGACGCCGAACATCTTCTGGTTGCGCCGGGCCGCCAGCAACGCCTGGCGCAAGCGATCCCCGAACAGGCTGCGGTTGGGCAGACCTGTCAGCGCATCGTGCAGCGCCTGGTATTCGAGCGCGTCGGTGTGCGCCTTGCGCTCGGAGATGTCGCGAAGGGTGGCGATGAAGAGATGACGGGCGCCGACCTGCATCGAGCTGACCACGAACTCGAGCGGAAAGAGGCTG
>Ga0207646_10006816_pt1 | contig 11749 bp, 12 predicted proteins | sample KBSK5502metaG_FD_184343 | JGI IMG/M metagenome (GOLD analysis project Ga0207646, IMG submission 184343) | Corn, switchgrass and miscanthus rhizosphere microbial communities from Kellogg Biological Station, Michigan, USA - KBS K5-50-2 metaG... | ecosystem: Host-associated > Plants > Roots >...
CGTCGAGACAACGACCAAAGAGCTCCCAGACCTCGTGCTGATGGACATCCAGCTGCCCGGTATCGACGGGATCGAGGCGTTGCGACAGATCCGCGCCACTGGTACGGCCGCACGAATTCCGGTTGTCGCGTTGACTGCGTCGGTGATGGCGAACGATCGCGAGCGCTTCGACAAGGCCGGATTCGACGGATTCATCGCGAAGCCCATCGACATCAAGTCGTTCCCCAACGACGTTGCGGCATTCATCGCAAAGGGCCACGCGTGACCGAGGGGCGCGCCCGCGTACTCGCGGTCGACGACAAACCGGAGAACGTCCGCCTGCTCGAGGCGATCCTTGTCCCGGCGGGTTACGAGGTCGTGGGCGCCGCGTCGGCAGAGGAAGCACTCGGCAAGGCGCGCACGGAGAAATTCGACATGGTCCTCACCGACATCGTGATGCCGGGTATGAGCGGGTACGAGCTTTGCCGCATCCTGCGAAAAGATCCGGCCACCGCGTTCCTGCCCATCGTGACGATCACCGCAAGCGGGGGCACAGAGAAGAAGGAGGCGCTCGACGCCGGGGCGGACGACTTCGTGGCGAAGCCACTCGACAAAACGGAGCTCCTCGCGCGGGTGCGATCGCTCCTCCGCGTGAAGCGGTATCACGACGACCTCGCGAGCGCGCTCGAGCGACAGACCGCGATCGGTGACGTGCTCCGAACGATCGGTTCGTCGGCGTTCCACTTGGAGCCTGTCCTCGAGGCAGTCGCGAAGCATGCCGCGCGCCTGTGCGACGCGCGCGATGTCCTGATATGGCGGACGGTCGGCGATTCGTACGTGCTCGCCGTCTCGCCGAAATCGAACGCCGATCCCCTCGCACAGATCATCGACGACCGCCCGATGCCTATCGGACCGGACACCATCGTCGGCCGAGCGCATCTCGAGCGGCGGCCGATACAGGTCGCCGATATCGAGGAGTACTACCGCGGTGCGACCGGCCGCGCGGCGGACCTTGCGAAGGTTGGTGACGTCAAGACACTGCTGGCGGTGCCTTTGATCCGCGACGACAAAGTCCTCGGGGTGATCTCGCTGGTCCGTACGGAGATCCGTCCATTCAGCGACGACGAGATCGACCTCGTACGTACTTTCGCCGACCAGGCCGCGATCGCGATCGCGAACGTGGAGCTCTTCAAGACGGTCGAACGGCAGCGCGCGGAGCTCTCGCGCTTCCTCTCGCCGCAGATCGGGCAGCTGATCACGAGCGAGGAAGGCGCGAAGCTCCTGGAAGGCCACCGGCGCTCGATCACCGTCAGCTTCTGTGATCTGCGCGGGTTCACCGCCTTCTCTGACATGGCCGAACCCGAAGAGGTCCTCGGTGTCTTGCGCGAGTACCACCGCGCCATGGGAGAGCTCATCGTCGCTCACCGCGGTGTTCTCGAGCATTTCGCCGGCGATGGCTTCATGGTTTTCTTCAACGACCCTGTGCCGACGGAACATCACGAGCTGCAAGCGGTCCGCATGGCGGTGGCGATGCGCGATCGGTTCAATGCACTCGCTGTCGGTTGGCGGAAACGCGGATACGAGCTGAACTTCGGTGTCGGGATCGCCGTCGGGTATGCCACACTCGGTCGTATCGGATTCGAGGGTCGCTACGACTATGGCGCGGTGGGAAACGTCGTCATCCTCGCGTCGCGGCTGGCTTCCGAAGCGAAAGGCGGCCAGATCCTTCTCAGCCAGCGAATGCACGCGGCGGTCGAAGGCGAGGTCGAGGTCGAGTCAGTTGGCGAGCTCAGCCTCAAAGGGATTTCGCGGCCGGTGCCCGCAGTGAACGTCACGGCCTTGAGAGCGGTTCCCGCTTGAAGGCCGTCTCCTTCAGCACGATCGCGCAGCCGAACCCCCGCGGTGTCCTGCTGATCGAAATTCCCGAAGTGGTCGTGAAGAAGCTCGGTGCTGGGAAACGCGTGCCCGTCCGCGTAACACTGAACGGTGCGAAGTACCGCTCGACGATCGCCGTCTACGGCGACCGTTACTACCTCCCGGCCCGCAGGGAAGTCCGCGACGCCGCAAGACTCGTCGTCGGTGGGGTGGCCAGAGTCTCGTTGGAAGTCGACACCACTCCGCGGACCGTCGATGTTCCCGCCGATCTCGCCCGGGCGCTTTCGGCGGCGAAGGTGCGCGCTGATTTCGATGCGTTTTCCTTCTCACATCGCAAGGAATTCGTCGGATGGATCACCTCCGCGAAGCGCTCGGAGACGCGCTCGGCACGCATTCCGAAGGTCGTCGCGCAGGTTCGCGCGAAGGCGGGACCCGGCACGACCAAATAGCGTCGACCCGGAGCCACATCCCATGAGATCTCGGGCATCGTGTGGCAATGTTGGTGAGCCCGCAACGGGCGCCCGACTGCCTTAGGCGAGCCCCGCGCGCTTCATAAGCGGTCCGAGCTGCTCGGCGGCCTTGGCGCGTACTTCGTTCGCGTCCATCTTCGTAGGCACTCCATCGCGAACGAGGAATTCGCCGTCCACCAAGACGTGACGCACCGCGCGCGATCCGCCGCCAAATAAGACTCGCGCGACCGGATCGCCGCCGGGCCCGTCGAGCTTCTCGAGGTCGAGCACGACGACGTCCGCGCGTTTCCCCTGCTCCAGCGTGCCGACCTCCGAGTCGATCTTGAGCATCTTCGCGCCCTCGCGCGTGGCGAGCCCCATCGCGTCGTAGCCGTTCAGCGTTCCCATGCCGCTCAGCACGCGCGCGAGAAGCGTCGCCAGTCGGATCTCCTCGAACCCGTCGAGCCGGTTGTTGCAGGCAGCGCCGTCGGCGCCGATGCCAACCGTGATGCGTGCGCTCCGCAACCGCGCGACCTGGGCGATTCCGGATCCGAGCTTCAGGTTCGAGGAGGGGCAATGCGCGACGGACGTCTTCGTCGTCTTCAGGATCTCGATCTCCGAATCGTCGAGGTGGACACCGTGCGCGATGATCGCGCGGTCACAGGCGATGCCGGTGTCGAGCAGGTACTGCATCGGAGAGCGCCCGGTCGCCATCGTCACCGCGTTCCGTTCGTCGACGCTCTCGTTGGAGTGCGTGTGCACGAGTAGATCGCTCAGCTTGGCCAGCTGCGTCACCGCCTCGAGGAGCTCGCGGGTGCACGAGAGCGCGAAGCGCGGCATGTAGACGTATCCGATCCGACCACTCGAGGCTTTGTGCCACCGCTTCACGAGGGCCCCGCCTGCATCGAGCGAAGCGCGCGTGGTCTCCACGAGACTTGGGGGCACGCCTTCGCCGGAATCCATCATCGCTTGACCGAAGCGCGCGCGGATGCCGCTCCGCACGAGCTCCTCGGCCACGATGTCGCCGAAGTGCGTCGTCCCCATATCCAGGATCGTCGTCGTCCCCGTGGTGAGGAGGTCGAGAAGACCGAGGCGCACGCTCGCACGGACTGAGGCTTCGTCGTGCGCCGCCTCGAGCGGCCACACCCGTGTGCGCAGCCAGGGGAGGAGCAGCATGTCCTCGGCGAGGCCGCGGAAGAGCGTTTGCACCAGATGAACGTGCGTCTGCACGAGACCCGGAATCACGACGCACCCCGAGATGTCGACGACCTCGGTGTCCGGCGACGGCGTGACCTGCCCGACGCCGAGGATGCGCGTTCCGCTTACCAGGAGCTCGCCGGTGAACGGCCGAGCCGAATCTCGCATCGGCAGGAGCGTGCCCCCGCGAAGCAGAACGCTCACGGTTGGTACGCCAGCTCGCGAAGAGCGGTCGCGAGCACTCTTGTGCCAAGCACCACATCCTCCGCCGCCGTGGCCTCTTCCGGACAGTGCGAGCGACCGCCGATGCTCGGGACGAACAGCATCCCGGCGTTCGCGGCGACCGTCAGCACTTGCGCGTCGTGGCCTGCGCCGCTCGTCATCTCGCGCGGCTCGACGCCGGCGGCGACGGACGCGCGCCGTAGGACCTCGGTGACTCGCGGGGACAGCGTCACCGGCGCCCGATCGCGCAGCGTCTTGATCTCGACACCGAGATGACGTTCGCTCGCGAGCTTTTTGCACGCATCGCCGATCTGGGTGAAAAGCTCGCTCCGCCGCGCGGGGTCGGGATGTCGGGTGTCGACGGTGAACCGCGCAAGACCCGGTACGACGTTCACCTGCGACGGTTCGATCGCGATCGTGCCGACGGTCGCGACCGCGGGATGGCCCATCCGCACGGCGGCATCGGCGATCGCGAGCGCCATCGCGGACGCGCCGAGAAAAGCGTCCCGGCGGCGGTCCATGGCCATCGCGCCGGCATGATCGGGCTGGCCGCGTACCGTGATCTCGAGGTGTGCGGTCCCGGCGATCGTCGTGACGACGCCGAGTCGGGGCCCGTGATCCTCGAGGATCGGCCCCTGCTCGATGTGCAGCTCTACGAAAACGTCGAGGTCGCGCCGAACGGCGGTCGCGGCGATCGCGGGATCAAGGCCGACCGACCGCATCGCGTTGCCCAGCGTCACGCCGTCGGAGTCGCGCACGCGATCGGCCTCACCGGGTTCGAGCCGATCGGCGATCGCTCGCGCGCCCCAGAAGTTCGTATCAAACCTGCTCCCTTCCTCCTCGCATATCGCGACACATTCCAAGATTCGGGTAGATCGGCCGAACCGCTGCCAGAGGCTGCTCACCGCCTCGATGCCTGCGACGACGCCGAGCGCGCCGTCGAGCGCGCCTCCGCCGCGTACCGTGTCGATGTGCGAGCCCGTCGCGATGACTCGTCCACCGCGCGACCCCTCGATCCGACCCCAGACGTTCCCGACCGGGTCGCGCTTCACGAGAAGGCCGGCCTCCTTCATCCACGTGCTGGCAAGGTCCGTCGCGGAGCTCCACGCCGGCGAATACAACGGCCGGTAGATGCCGCCGGTGGGAAGTGCGCCGCGCTGAGCGAGATCGTCGAGCCGGCGCAGGAGCCTGCGCTCATCGATCTCGACGAGGTCGCGCGTCGTGATCGCGCTCATGCTTCGGCCACTTCCCCTCGCGGGATGAATCGCCCGCGCGCGGGATTGGTTACGGTCTCGCGCTCGTTATAGACCGTGCGACCGGCGACGAGCGTGCGGACCACCTTCCCCCGGAACGATCGACCGACGTAGGGGTCGACCCCGCGGGTGCGCGAGCCCTCTTCAGCAAGGGTCCATGCACGGTCCGGATCGAACAGCACGATGTCGGCATCCGAGCCCGGCGCGATCGTTCCCTTCCGCGGCCAGAGGCCAAAGCGCTTCGCGGGCCTCGCCGAAACTCGCCAGACGACGAACCCCGCCACCTTGCGAACGTCAAGCGATTCACCGGCACGCGCCAGCGCGCCCGAGAACACAGCCGGGAGGAGCGACTGGGCCCCGGCGACGCCACCCCATGTAGCGAACATGTCGGCCGGCGCTTTGAGCTCGGGCGGGCAGGGCGAGTGATCCGAGGCGACGAAGTCGATTTTCCCATCCAGGACCGCCCGCCACAGTCCGTCGCGATTTCGAGCGTCGCGGATCGGAGGCGCGCACTTGAGCGGCGCGCCCTGTCGCGTGAGATCGGCCTCGTCGAACGTGAGGTAATGGGGACACGTCTCTACGGAAACGTCGGTGCCCATGTCGCGGGCCGCGCCGACCGCCCCGAGCGCCTCCACCGCCGAGAGGTGCACCACATGGATGCGCGCGCCCGCCTCGCGCGCGGCCGCGCAGGCGCCAGCCACCGCTCGAATCTCAACAAGCGGGGGACGCGAGAGAGTCCAGGCCGCCGCGTCGTGCCCGCCGTCGCCGCGGACGCGCGCTGTCGCCTCACGGACGAGGGCGTCGTCCTCACAGTGCAGTGCGACGACGAGGCCCGCGTCCGCTGCCGCTCGGAGGGCCGGCACGAGGTCTTCCGGATGCAGGGCCGGAAACTCGGGGACCCCGCTGTCGCACAGGAAGGCCTTCACGCCAACGGCGCCGCGCTCGCTCAGCTCGCGCAAGCTCGCTGGATCGGCATCGACGAGACCTCCCCAGAGTCCGAAGTCCACGATCGATGCGGTCCCCGCAGCGGCCTTCTTCTGGTCGAACGACGCGCCGTCAAGCACAGGGGGAACGGAGTTGAGCGGCATGTCGAGAACGGTCGTCGTCCCGCCGGCCGCGGCCGCGCGGCTTCCGCTCGCCCAACCTTCCCAGTCGGTCCGGCCCGGCTCGTTGAAGTGAACGTGCGCGTCGACCATCCCCGGCAGCGCGAGAAGGCCTCGCGCGTCAATCTCGCGCTGCGCCTCGGAGGCGCCGGGCTCGACGAGCGCGCTGATCCGCCCGGCGCGGATCAGGATGTCTCGGGAGTAGGCGCCGTCAGAGATGACCACCGCGCCGCGGATCGCGAGATCGGCTTTCGGGCTCACTCTTCGATGATGCTGAAGTCCTGCGCGCCTTCCCAGAGAGCGAGCCGACCGATCTCGGCCAGATGATCGTTGCCTTCGATCACCGTCGCGAAGTGATTCCCGGCGAGTTGCCCCACCTTGCTCGAGAACATCGTCGCTCCATAGGGAAACAGGATCTCCATTTCAGAGAAGCCCCCGGGATAAACCAGCATCTGGCCAGGCGCCGGATGGCTGGTGTGGTTCTCGAACTCCACCTCGAGCCTCCGCGAGCCCATCGGCACCCACGTCGATTCGCCGCTCCAGCGGCAGTGGACGAGCTTGCTTCGGAAGGGGAGGAGCTTTCGGATCGCGACGCACGTCTTGGGCGCGTCCCGCTCCTCGAGACGTGCCTTGAAGGTGAAAGGTCCGGCCGTGATGCGGAGCATCGTCATCGCGGGCGTACGATACCGGCCGCTCATGGCGACCCTCTCAACTCACGTGCTCGATACAGCCAGCGGCCGCCCCGCGCCCGGCGTCGCGGTCACGCTGGAGAAGGATGGCGCGGTGATCGCTCGAGGCGTCACCGATGGCGACGGGCGGATCGCACAGCTTGCCGGGTCGCTCGATCCCGGGCGCTACCGGCTCGTCTTCGAGCTCGAAGGTCGCTTCTTCCGGCGGGCGGCGCTCGATGTCGAGATCGGCTCCGACTCCAAATACCACGTCCCCCTCCTCGTCCAACCCTTCGGGTTGACGAGCTACCGCGGGTCGTGATGACGATCGCGCGTGAAGAGCTCGCGGCGATATTCGAGCGCGCCCCTTCGCTGGCCGGGCGCGTGCGTGGGAGCGACCCTGCGTCGATCGTGGCGTCGGCTCGCTCCGCGATCGCACGGATGTCCGAACCAGAACGCGTCGCGGTGCTCAACGCTCACCCTCGGATCGGGGCCGACCCCACATCGCTCTCGGCGCTCTCGCGCCGCGAGCAGAGTGGCGACGCCGACATCTCCACCTTGCGGGAGCTCGCGGCGATGAACGACGCGTACGAGCGCCGCTTCGGGTTCCGCTTCGTCGTGTTCGTCGCCGGCCGCTCGAAGGCCGAGATCCTACCCGTGATGCGTGACCGCCTCCGGCGCTCGAGAGGAGCTGAGCTCGCCACCGGCATCGAGGAGTTCCTCGCGATCGCGCGCGATCGATTGGAGCGCATCACTTCGTGACATCGACCGAGATCAGCTACGGCAAGGCCCGCGTCGTTTTTTACCGGCTCGGAGGCCGCGACATCGCGCCGCTCGCCGCGTCGGTCGACATCGACGTTTTCGGAAAGCGTTTCGTCGCCGCCTACACCGAGGGCGACAATCGTGAAGTCGTCGCGACGGACACGATGAAGAATTTCGTCTACGCGATGGCGGCCGAGTACACCGGCAGCACGCTTCTCGGCCTCTGCGCCTTCCTCGGCCGCCGCTTCATCGAGACCTACCCGGCGATGGAGGCGCTCCGCGTGACAGCGCATGAGGTGCCGCTGGACGCGGCCGCGGGCGAACGCGGCCCGAGCGACGTCCTCTTTCGCTCGACCCGAGGCGATCGCGCCGTCGCGCAGGTCGCGGTCGACGGAGTCGGCGGAAAGCCCGAGATCACAGCCGCGCGAAGCGGTTGGGAAGGCATGGTCCTCGTCAAGACGACCGGCAGCTCGTTTGCGACGTTCGCGCGGGACGACTACACGACACTCCCCGAGCTCAGCGATCGCCCGCTCACGATCCGAATGGACGTGTTCTGGCGCTACGGCGATCTGAAGGACGGCGTGGCCGAAGCCACCGGCTTTCTCGGACCCCGGGCCGTCCGCGACGAGATCGAGCGCACCTTCCACGAGTTCAACAGCCGCTCGATCCAGCATCTGGTCCACGAGATCGGCACGCGCCTGTTCGCGGCGCATCCCCAGCTGGCGGAGATCGAGTTCGTCGCGGAGAACCACACGCCTGACCACGTGCGGGACGGAGCCGGCGGTGTGCGGGTCTTCGCGGAGCCGCGGGCGACATTCGGAAAGATCGGTCTCGTGCTCAAGCGCTGAGACGATTACGGGCCTTCATCGCCTGAGTAGACTCGCAAAGTGAAGAAGAACCAGCTCCTGGGGCCTGCGCGGGTGCTGATCGTGATCGATCAACCGCTCGCGAACCTCGTCGCTCTTACGCTCAATCACGGCAAATACATCTCGCACGTCGCTCACGACGTGACGAGCGCGAAAGCCGAGCTCGAGAGCTGGCGGCCGCACCTGCTCCTCGTGGATCTCGACGCCGACGACGCCGATAGCCTCAGCCTCATCGGCGAGCGGGTGGCGAGCAAGCGCGTTCCGACCATGGTGTTCACCGTGCGCGGGGATCTCAAGACAAAGCTCGCCGCGTTTGATCGCGGTGCGGACGACATCATCACGGTGCCCTTCGTACCCGAGGAGCTCGTCGCCCGCACGCTCGCGCTGATGCGGCGGAGCTACGGGGACGCTGTTGCGTTCATCCCGGTCATCAGCGTCGCCGGTCTGGAGGTCGACCTTCTCAACCAGCAGGTGCGGGTCGGGAAGCTTCGGCCGGAACTGACCGCCATGGAGCAGGCACTCCTCTACCTGCTCGCGTCGAATCCCGGCCAAACGCTCGGCCGCGAGGAGATCCTCGACGCGCTGTGGGGCGCCGACTACGTGGCGGGGAGCAACGTCGTCGATCGCCACGTCCGCAACTTGCGTTTGAAGCTGAAGGACGATTGGCGAAATCCTCGATTCATCGGCACCGTGGCAGGCAAGGGGTACCGTTTTCTCGCGACCCCGTGAGTTCACGTAATGACGGGGCGTTATCTGCCGCGTAGACATGACCCGTGGCAGCCCTCAGCGGGCGCACCCGCGAGGGCGCCGAACCCGCTCAAACCGAATCTCCCCGAGCGTTGATCGTGATGAACGAGACGCTTGGCAACCTCGTGGTGCTGACCCTTCAGCACGGTAGCTACGACACAAAACGCACGACCGATCCCGATGAGTGTCGTAACTTGGTCACCGATTGGGCGCCGCACATCTCGTTCGTCGACCTCGACCTTTTTGAGCGGTTCATCGACCTCGTCGGCGCGGGTCTCACACACGGCCATACGCCGATCGTCGCATTCACCCGCCGGCGCGACACCGCCCTAAAGCTGAGCGCGTACGAGCGTGGTGCCGACGACATCATCGAGGTGCCGTTCACGCTGGATGAGATCGTGGCCCGCCCGTTCGCTCTCATGCGAAGAGCCCACGGCATCTCAGTCGCGATCGTGCCGACGATCAGGCTCGACGGCCTCGAAGTGGACCTGATCGGGCAGCGCGTGAGCGTGGGCGGTCGCGACCTTCATCTCACGCCGATTCAGCAAACGCTGCTCTATCTCCTGGCAGCGAACGCCGGAAAGGCGCTGAGTCGCGAGGACCTGCTCGCAACGATCTGGGGCGGCGAGTTCGAGATCGAGAGCAACGTCGTCGACCGTCACATCCGCGAGCTGCGCGTGAAGCTCAACGACGAATGGCGCGCGCCTCGGTACATCGAGACCGTGCCTGGTGCGGGTTATCGATTCAAGTCACAGGCGAGCATTGCCAGCGCCGCGGAATAAAGCCTCGGCGCAATCAGCGATTCCATGAAGTGCCGTAATGACGATGCGTTTTCGGAGTGATGCAGTAGTCGGCGACACGGACAAATCGCCTTCGGCGAGGCGCGTTGGGGGAGGGTGAGTTGTCTACACGAGACATCGTCCACTGGGAGTGCCGTTCGTCCGCGCACCGCGCCCTCCACTCGCGCCATGGCAACGGTGGCCTCACGATCCACGAGGCAGCGTGGGCGTACTGCGATGGAGCGGGCGCCGACGACGGGCATGAATGGTCACCCACCGGTGGAGTCGCATTGGCATCACTCGTCCGCTGGACCGCGCGGAACGGCGTCGGCGCTGACGGTGCGCTCGCAGGTGGTGTGACAAACGGCGCTCCGAACGGACCCCGGAAGACGTCCCAAGTTCGCCGGACCTAACTCACCGAGCTGCGGCTAGTCCTCCCGAACGGGGAGCGCCGCGCCGATCACCTGGCGGATCGAGACGAGGCCCTGCTCTCTGACGTACGCCGCGAGCCCCTCGATGACCTTGAGCGGCGCGAGAGGGTCGGCGAAGGTGGCCGTGCCGACCTGCACCGACGACGCGCCTGCCATCAGGAACTCGAGCGCGTCCTGCGCACTCGTGACGCCGCCCGCGCCGATGATCGGAATGGTCACCGCCTGCGCGACCTGATAGGTGACGTGCACGGCTATTGGTCGGATCGCCGGACCCGACAGGCCGCCGCTCCCGGTCCCGAGGATTGGACGGCGCCGGCGCGTGTCGATGCGCATACCGAGCACGGTGTTGATCGCGGTGAGCGCGTCGGCGCCCGCCTCCTCGCACGCGCGCGCCACGGCGACGACGTCGGGCGCGTTCGGGGTGAGCTTCACGATGACAGGCAGGTCGGTTTCCGCCTTGACCGCGCGCGTGACCTCCGCGGCAAGGTCGGGATCGCAGCCGAATAGCATGCCGCCTTTGACGTTCGGGCACGATACGTTGAGCTCGTACGCGACAACCCCCGGCGTGCCGGTCATCTCGTGCACCACGTAGACGTAGTCGTCGACGCTGTATCCGGCGACGTTCACGATGACCGCGACGCCAAGCTCAGCCCACGCCTTCCCATATTTGCGCGCAACCTCGGCCGCGCCGGGATTTTCGAGACCGATTGAATTCAGGATGCCCGACGGCGTTTCGGCAATGCGATATTGCGGATTGCCAGGTCGAGCGGCCGGAGTAGTCCCCTTATTGACGATCGCACCGAGCCGCGAGACATCGATGAGCTCGGCGTACTCGACGCCCTGCCCGAATGTGCCTGAGGCTGTCATCACGGGATTCTTCAGACGAAGACCGCGCGCCGCCTCCACTGAAAGGTCCACGGACGCCTCCGGATAAGACGCAGCGTGGGGGCCTTCCGAGCGAGCGGCCCCTGGACGGCGGTCCATCGCGATCCCACGAGGGGCCGAGTGAGGAAGGCCCCCGCGCTGCGGCTCTTCCTCGAGTGCGTCCCGGAGCTTCGTTCCGAGCTCGCTAGGCGTGCGGTCATCGTCTGGTTCCCCGGTGGCGGCTTCGGCAATTGAGGCGTCGTCGAGTTCGGCGAGCTCGTCGAGATCTTCGTCGGCTTCACCATCGGCGGCGTCCTCAAGCGACTCTTCTATGGATTTGCTCACGTCGATCGGCCTCTCGACCCTTTTCCGCAATCTGCGCCAGGGCATCAGCCGATCACCCCGACAGTCGCGGGCTCGCCCGCTTCGAACGCGACATCGCCCAGTCCGAAGACAGGACCTTCACGGCAGACACGTGCGTTCCCCTCCGTCGTCACGATCACGCACGCGCGGCAAACGCCCATGGCGCACCCCATGTGCTGCTCGACCGCGAT
>Ga0207646_10006817_pt1 | contig 11746 bp, 7 predicted proteins | sample KBSK5502metaG_FD_184343 | JGI IMG/M metagenome (GOLD analysis project Ga0207646, IMG submission 184343) | Corn, switchgrass and miscanthus rhizosphere microbial communities from Kellogg Biological Station, Michigan, USA - KBS K5-50-2 metaG... | ecosystem: Host-associated > Plants > Roots >...
AACGAAAAGATATGCGTCTGGAAATGACCTGTTTCCTTTTCCGTCTTCTGTCTTGTGACCAAGAAAACGGGCAATACAAGCGCGGAAAATTTATACGGCAGAGCCGATTTCCCTCTCTCATCCTTTCCCTGGCTTCTCTGGCTCCTTCACGACAATTTGACGAAAAGATATGCGGAAGAAAAACCAAAAAGATTTAAGTCAAACAATAAAAATCCCCGGTGGTTTTGACGTGGGAAGAGTCCATCTCCATGTTCTTTCCTCCATTTTCCATTTGAACAAGAGATTACCTAGAACGAGAGTGCTTGTCAATAGTGGTTTGAGAGCGCTGACACATGTTTATTCCTCCTCAAACCCGTACCCTTCAAACCGCAGCGTCCGGCAATTCTCCTCTACCGTCCTGCGTGTCGATTCTGGTGTGCCACCCGGCAGCGTCGCCTGGATCTCCAGCGTCACCTGCACGTTTGCGCCGTAGAGCGTTGTCAGGTGCTTGACCACCTCTTCCATGATCTTTCCGGCATCGAGCGCCATCATGCGCGGGTTGATCTTGACCGAGCCGTAGAAGCGGTGATACTGTGGCTCACCTGCCGTCGTGGGCGCGACTTGCCCCGGCGCATCCGAGGGAGACGACGCAACCGGTATGGGAGTGGTACTCGCTGGCTCCAGGATCGCTGCTCCTCCGCGCTCGCTTACTGCTTGATTGGGTTTGGCCGGGGCATCGGCATAGGTCATGGTTGTCATCGCCTGGACGGGTGCCGGAGTTGGTGATACTGCCGCCGCATCTGCCGCGAATTGCGCCGCCGCGACCTCCGGCTTGACCAGCACGCTGGAGGCGTTGAGCATTGCCTGCACCTGCTGGCCTGCCGCGAGGCCGAGGTAGCGCTGGCGGGCTTCATCCCAGCTATCGGCGTAGGCGAAGGTGTCTTGCTGCCAGTGCATATCTGCTACACCGCTGCGTATGGCGTCGAGCAGCACATCGGTGTTTTTTAAGCGCGGCAGGTAGACGTAGCGTGCGAAATAGTCGGCCAGGTCTTTGACGCTGACGTGGTTGCCGCGCCAGAGGGGAATGCGGTCCATCTCGCCGCGCAGGAGCGTTCCGGCGTACTGCGTAATCAGCATATCTTCGCTTCTCAGCCGCCGGCCGGCGTTGGCGGTGAGCGTACTCTGTGGCTGCGGCTGCAGCTTGAGTTCCTGCAATTCGTCGGGCTGTTTGGGATTGGGTTGCTCAGGCGCGAGCAGCCAGACATAGGTTTCGGGAATGCGCGCCTCGACGGTCTTGTTGGCCTCATCAAGCTTGGTGCGCGCCTGGTTGCGTTGAAACTCGTCCAGGTTTAACTGGCCTTTCTCCTCGTCAATCGATTTCCAGGCCAGGTACTGGCGCATCCCCTGCTTGAGGTCTTCCAGGCGATGGCGGTCCGCGGCGAGGAAGACGAGGGTGTTGCGATAGCTGCGGGGAGCGTTGCCGCGCTGGTTCAGGATATCGGTGGCGGCTTGCCTGGCCTTGCTCTGTGCGTCATGCAGGGCGTGGATAGACTGCGGCTTGAGGATGACCAGGCGCGCCGAGAGGTCGTCGTCGGCGATATCTGCGCTCGATGCCGGGCAGACATGCACCCTGGCGAAGTCGCCGCGATTGCTCTGCTCGACTTTGAGTCGCTTCTCGATCTCTTCCAGCACGGTGTCTTCGTCCAGCTGCGCGGCTCGATCTTGTGCCAGGCGCGTCACGGTTGGCTGGGTGGCATACCAGTAGCGTTGTCCATCCAGGTAGAGATGCGTGGATTGATCCGACAGGCGGCGCAGGGCATCGCCAAAGATGGCGATGTTTTCTCCGGGTTGTAGGCATCCCAGTTTGACCTGGCTCTCAGGTAAGCCCCGGTTCGGGCTGCCTGGATGAGGAGCCGAACCCAGGTAAATCGTGCGGGCCACGCGCCGGCAGGCCGAGAAGCGGCCCAGGTTAGCGTTCTCGCTGTCGATACGCAGCGGCAGCGAACGCGGGCCATCGACATCCTGTTCAATCACGGGCCGCCAGTTATCTTCCAAGTAGTGCATCAGTTCGTCCTGCACGCCTGGCGCGTGCATTGGTACATTGGCGGGCAGGATCAGCAGGCTGTTATCCTGGCCTTCCCACAGGGCATGGACAACGGCGGCCATCAGGCGCAGGACGCCGCGCGTGCGCTGGAACTTTTCGATGCTGGACCAGTCGGTGTAGAGCCGGTCAAAGAGTTCGGGGTGAATGGGATAGGCACTGCGCATGCGCCGCTCATAGTCGGCTTCGCGGCATGCTGAGGGAAACTCCTGGGGCTGGCCGCGGTACATCTCCACAAAGGCGCGGGCCACGGCATCCCGCGCGACAAAGAGGGCAGGATCGGTGATGTGCTGGAAGAGTCGCCGCCGCACAATCTCAAAGCCCTCTTCGGTATCGGCAGGTCGCCAGGGGGATTCTACGCGACCAAAGATGTTTTTGAGTCGCACAGCTGCTTCGCGCCCGCCTTCGCCGCCCGTCTCGGTATCGGAGGCGGGAATGGTGGCAACCACCTGCGTCTGGGGCGCTGCTTTGGCCGCCTCGGTCAGCGCCTGGGCAAAGCTCAGGTTGGCATCAAACGAGCCGCCGGGCAGGCCGGAGACATTGTAGAGCTGGCGCGCGTAGACCACCCACTCGTCGATGAGGATGAGGCAGGGAGCCGCCGCCGTGAAGAGTTCGCGCAGGATTTCGGAGCCGGGGCTGACGCCCTGCCTGTCTGCCTCGGCTACCATCGCGAAGCCGTCTGTGCCTAAGAGTTGCCAGGCCAGTTCGCCCCACAGCGTGTTGATGACGCAACCATCGGGCTTGACACGCGGCTGTCCCGGAGAGAGCTCATAGCCGACCAGCACGGCGCGCTGGGCCTGTGGAGGGCGCGCGACCCCGGAGGCCTGCAAGACCGGCTCGATCCCTACAAGGTCAGAAATGGGGGCGCCGGAGAAGAGGTGATAGAGGGCCAGCAGCGAGTGCGTTTTGCCGCCGCCAAAGTTGGTTTGCAGATCAACGATGGGATCGCCGCCGGTGCCGCTCAGGCGCTGCAGGGCGCCGGCTAGCAGCCTGCGCAGCCCATGTGTGAGGAAGGTGCGCTGGAAGAAGTCGCGCGGGACGCGGTACTCATCGGAGCCAGCGCCGCGATGCACCTGGCCCAGGTCGGCGGCGAATTCGGCGAGGAGGTAGCGGCCAGAAGTGACATCGGGCTGGGGCGTCATGACTTCGCGCCAGGGACGCAGGCCCATGCTTGGTTTGCCTTCGATGGGGGCAACAGCGACCTTGCGCGTCTCATTGCGCACCTGTTCCTCGAAGCGCAGGCGCAGCAGTTCGTGCTTCTGCCGCTCCACTTCAGCGGCAGGCTCGGCTGCTGAAACCGCTGTGAGCAGGCGCTGGATGCTGTCCAGGGCGCGGTAGGCGTCATCGGTGCTGAATGCTTGCTGGTGCGCCCACTTATTGCGCGTCTCGCGCAATTCGCTCACGAATGAGCGCTCGGCATGCCCCAGCGCGTTCTTAAAGACCAGGTTCCACTGATCCCACATGACCATGAGGAGTACCTGCGTATCCCCTGATAACTCACCGTCGCGTGCTGATGATAGGTGATACTCGCGTAGGTTTGCAGCCGCTTCCTGAAGCCAACGGGTTCCGTAGACGGCTTGCATCTCGCGCTCGACGAAAGGTTGCAATCCCTTATTCAAGAGTTCTAGCGCCTTGCCGACGCGCTCGTGGTTGCTCTGTGCCATGATATTGCCCCCCTTATTCTAACTCTCTGTATACGGCTTTCATTGACTTTTGCCGGAGAACATAGCCCGTGCGTACTCTCTGCTCGGAACTTTACCTAACCTGACAAGGCGAGCCTCAATTGCTCCGACCGTGCGTTGATGCCTGTTAGCTAATTCCTTGATTGACATCCCTTGATCGAATGCTTCTTTCAATTGCTCATCCTCAGCCTGTTCCCATGATTTCCCTGCATTTGCAGGATCGGGAGCTGCTTTCTGAGTAGTCTCCTTCATTCCTTCCAATGCTATGATTGCCTGAAACAATGCCCGAACAGTTTGTGGCTGCTGATATGGACTACGATCTGGCAATATCTCTCCGGTGTATGGGTCCATTCCATCAGCCAATTGTTTAAGGATTTTAAGGCTTTCCGACTTGTCCATGAGTTCCCCCTTGAAGATTTTTTATTCCAGCGCCTATCGACGCGCTCGTGGTTGCTCTGTGCCATGATATAACCTCATCCTTTTTGTGAAGGACTGCCATTCTATTTTCATTGTGAGTTAGCAATGTCGTCGGAAGATGTTTTACGTGGAATGAGCCTTCCTGTATTCTTATCAATTATCAAACGTTTTCGTGTTCCCTGATAACTTTCTAATGAGACTGTTCTAGCCAAAAATAGAGCATATTCTATGGCTTCTACGATCTGGCGCTTCTTCCCATATCCTCGCTTAAAACGATGCTGCATTGCATAGTTGATTAAACGTACTCCCCAATTCGGATCTTTTTTGAGATGAGTAAGCTGGGGAAAAGCTCCTTTGGCTCTGTTTATCAGGTCTGTACTGTTTTTTGCCTTTTCAATAGAGGAATGAAGTCTCCGACGGTCTTCTTCATCGCCATGATTTTCTACATTTTCTGTTGCTATATCCCAAAGTACCTCTTCAAGTTCGGACAGGTCAAAGTTTTCAAATTCGAAGTCTTTATCCTTTTCAGTTATGAAAAAAGCACCGCATATTTCATCGTCTTCAGCCGCTTTTCTAACTGCGGAGGCAAAATCTGACCTATCGCCATCGATTGAGACAAAGCTGAAGATATGCATGGACATATCTGAGCGTAAGCTGTCTCGAAAGCTCAGGCCTCTTCCAGCTTTTTGCGCAACATGAGCGCGTAAATTGATAATCTCAATATCGGTAACTTCGAGTTCCTTGAAATAGGCATCTAATGCGCCCCATTCCGTATCACCCTCAACATACCAGCGAAGGCGCAGGCTGTACACCAACCCTTGTTGTCTTAAAAACTCTTGTGCAATCAGGCGATTCCCATCGAGCAATCGATTTGATCCGTACAGGTTCCTTTTGATTTCCTTTGGAAATTCTCCGATACCGCGCTCATCTTCTTCTGGTAGGGTGGTCTCAAAGGCTTCTTCAGTTGCCCACCGAATAACTTCGGCTAGACAACGTAGATGCATAGCCCCTCCAAGTCTCCCCTCCAGCTTCAGACGCACATCTGCGCTCCCTAGCCGCAAAATGGTATGTACAACTGAATTAGGATCGAGTCTGCGTACTGTGCTACAGACTTCACGATGAGTTTCCTTGAGTTGCTCGATAGCAATGTTCTTATAACATTCCTCCACATCTTGCCGATGGCTATTGATGTGTTCTCGTAGTGTCTCGAAGTTCATAGGGGGCCTTGTTGACCAATAATGAAAAATACTGCTGTAGAAACAAGGCTCTGCCAGGATTGCTAAAGCGGCAACATCATTCCACTTTTGGAGTTCTTCCTTAAAGCTGTCGGAGTTAGCCCAGGATTGAAAGGATGAGATATCCGGTACAGTATAAGACAGGAGAGGAAATCGTACCCTTTGGACAAGGCGGAATCTTGCAAGCTCCTCTTCAAGATGCGCAAGCACGTAAAATCGAAATGGGTGAAAAAAGAGGTAGATGTCTGGCGGGAATGGTTCCAATTTCGCTATTGCATCTTCCCAGGTACCGGTATAGGAAGGGATTTGACGATTGTCCGAGTAAACAAACTCCTCATTTTCATCTATACCCTGCTCGATCAAACCCGGATATTGGATTTTTCGAGAGCATACAACCATGTCGGCCTGCAAAAATCCTAATTGCCATAGGTGAGGAATGTCTTTTTTCTCAAAGAACAACAAGCCATGCTTCTGGCTAAATTCGGCTAATTTATCGACACTCAGAAAATGCATCTGCCATATGTGATGCCTCTGGGTTACCAATGGTCCAAACAACGTATTATTTAATAATCGTGAAGAAGATGAAGAAGCCTCTGGACTGTACAATTTGTTAGCTCCCTGTGTATTCGCGCTAATGCGTAATAAATAATCTCCTACTTATCCCTCCAATGTAAGAGGCTCATACTGCACTATCCTAAAACGTCGCTCCCCACAGACTCCCATCAGCCGCCTCCCTATGCGCCAACCGGCTGATCTCCGACCACGAAGTCACCAGGCTATTGTATGCAAGGGCTTCCTGCGCCCAGCCTTTGCGTTCGCAGACCGTGTACAACCTGTATGCCAGGTCTCTTGCAACTTCGGCCTGGGCGCTTGCCTTGCGCAAAATATCACCCGCGCCGCTATCGCCTTTTCCATCGAGCAGTTCATGGATCATGCGCTGCATCACCTCCCAGACCGTCAGGCGACTGGCTTTGGGGTCCCACTTCGTTGCCAGTTCCTCACGTTTGAGCAGGCGCACCTTGCCTGCCCTGGCCTCCAGCAGCCCGGCATCAACCAGGGTCTGCACGGAGGTATTCTTGGCCTTCGAGAGCGTCTCCGCGATGCCGTATTCCGCCGCATTCATGGCGTACTGCTCGAACCAGGCGACGGCCCAGCGCGCCTCCGCGTCGTACTCGCCCTCCTGCTCTGCCAGCGCTTCGTCGAGCGCGCGATTAATCAATTGCAGGGCAGTACGCACCCGCAATGGTGTCCCATCCGACTCGACGACCTTGCTGTAGCGCGAATAGATCGCCATGCCCGGGCCGATGCTGGCCTGGGCCAGATCCACCGGCGCAATGCTGCCACGTTGCAAATTCTTGAGTGCTGCCGGCAATTCTGCACGCAGCGCGTTCAGGAACTGGCGGCGCGAGGCTATCGGCGCATCCACCGGGCGCGGGCGGCAGACGATTACTATGGAAGAAGCTAGAGCCGCTATATATTTTTTCAAGTTACCTATGAGTTCCGTTCGAATTGGCCATGTACCTGTAATGGTATAGCCAGCTTTAATAAGGCCTTCGAGCATTGTTTCCCATCCAGTTGAGGAGATAAAATCTTTGTCATCGTTTTCATTATCATCTGCAGGCTCCGTCTCTGCTTGTTTAAATGCGTAGTATACCGTCAAAGGATATTCAGGATTTTGGATTTCACGTATTCGAGTGAAAGCCTGATTTAGCCCATCTTCAAAAAAATGCTGGGCCTTATTTTTATCACCATCAAATCGATAAGGCGTTGCAACCAATTCTTGAGCCTTAGGAACTAACATGGTACCAAAAAGCTCGGAGTAGACGTTACTAAGAGAACGACGTAGCCAGATGTAGAAGTAATCTGACAGGTCAGCGTAGCCGATATTATCATAGTAAGGCGGGTCGGTAGATACTAATAGTCGCTTTATACCATTAACAAAAGTTGTAGCATCGCGTTGTATAGCTTCGCCGGTTATACTGCTAAGATTTGTTTCGATAACATGAGTAGTATGCAGATAGTAGAACTGCGATTTGCAAGCTTACTCACATTCATGCCTAGATATATTGCCACCGCGTCGGCATAGGCATTTGCCTGTACACCACCATCTTCAAGTGATACCTCATCTAAAAGTAAGCCAGCCTCGTGCGCATCAGTCAATACCTTCTCTCTTGCTTCCTGCACAAGATCACTGAAAGTGGTCAGAGCTAAGAGTTGCCTAGATGTGAAAAGATCCCCAAAGGTACGCATACCGTAGTTTGGAGTCTTAAAATCGCGTGGATTGTTTGGAAGAGTGGCTTCAGGTTTCCATATGGGTTTTGCTTGCGTAGCAGCAATTATATGCTCTTCATTTGGAGGAATATATACACGCCCACCTTGACCCTCAGCTACGATTGCCATAAGTTGTGCATCCATTCGCCCGGCCTTGCCCTCATTGCGAATGTAATCGAATGGTACAGGCATGCCACAGACGATACATTTTGCTCCCTGTCGATTCACCGTACCATCCTGCGCCTTATCCTTACCCGTTTCGACAGTAAAATGAATGGATGGTGTTGTAGAGGAATGGTCTACCTGTGGCTCAATCCATGCTTCTTTACCTTTTTTCTTAGAGAGATAAAAGGAGCGAACCAGAGGCATCTTTGCTTCGCAGGCCGGATTGGGACACGTCACCGTTCTTGCCCAGAGCCATGCAATCACCGTCGCCTCACTCTCGCCATATTCTTTCGGCAATGTCACTTTGGGATAGAGATGTCCAATACGTTTTTCGGCCTCGTCGCGCATCCACCTTCCGTAGTAGCGGATATCGTCAGCGAGGCCACGTACGCCCCTCCAATCGGTGCCCAAGAGCGATTGACGTGCCTCCGGATTGACGGGTGGTCGCCCCGCAAACTTCGGCGGGATTTCAATCAGGGCTTTGTTAATCAGAACAGCCACCGGGTTCAAGTCGCTGGCATGTGCTTCTAAGCCGAGGCGCTGCGCTTCAAGCGGAATCGAGCCGCCGCCAGCAAAGGGGTCAAACATTTTTTCTAACGTTCCAAGTTTTACTTGACCCCGTTTCCCCTTTTCAACACAGAAACGTACGATATGATCCATCTCGTGGCGCTGAAAGTGGATGGAATCGACGGCGAGCCTGCGCCATTTGGGCTCATTGTCACCGGAGATGCTGCCTCCCGTGCGGCTCTGCAAGTATGCCACACCTGTCAAGGCCAAGACGAGCGCGCCCCTACCACTCCCCGGCACCACCTGCGCGGCCTTGACATGGCGTGGCCTTGGGAAGTCAACCCGCACCGGGAGTCGGGGACGCGGTTCGGGCTGCGGCAGACGTTGGAGAGGCGAGAGGGGCGACTCGCGTTCGGCAGAAAGGTTGCGCGGGGACCGCTTGGGCGACTCCGTTGGGGAGGGTTCCCCCACCTCCCAGCCTCGTGTCGTTCTTACGTGGGAGATGATCCGCTCACGGTGCCGATAATTGCGGCGCCTTCACGAAGTGGTCGGGGAGGATTAGTGGCTCGCGCAGGCCATTCGGGTACTCGTAGGTCAGGCTCTGGCGGTCGAAGCGGGCGTCCGTCGCGTGAATGATGCGGTGGTGGTTCGGGCAGATCACCACGATGTTCCCGCTGATATCCGGACCGCCCCGCGCCAGGTACTGCACGTGGTGGGTCTCGGAGTAGGCGACGCCGTACTCGGGGTAAAAGTCCTTGCCGCAGATCTGGCAGCGGTTCTCATAGTACGACTTGAGACTGTCCGCGAGGTACTGGTTGCGCACGAACTCCTCGACGCTGACCATCCTCCTGGGGACCGCGTGCAGGACCGCGATGCGGTCGTGGTTGTAGATCGCTGAAAGCGTGAGCTCCTGGCCGAACCTTTGCGCGACCTGGGAGGCGGGAACGTACTGCAGCGTCGGTTTCGGCACTTCGGCGAGGGACCACTGGATGTAGGGCAGGATGAGCCGCTCGTCGCGTGGCTCGATGTAGCGTGGGTTGGTCTGTCCGTCGTAATCCATCGAGAGGTCGAGCGCCTCCAGGCTGAACGGGATGGTCGGGACCGTCGCCGAACCGTAGACGATCCAGGGCCAGGTGCGGTTTTCCCTCGGCCAGTGCAGGCGGCTGATCGTCCCATCATAGTCAGGCTCGATGTGATCGAAGACCAGCGCGAAATCGATGCGGCTGCGCAGTTTTCCCAGCCGGGCCGCCTCCGTCTTAACGAGCTGGAGCAGGAGGAGCTCGCTCGGCTGCAGTTCCGGATTCTGCGGTTTGAAGCTCAAGGCAAACATAGACTTCTGGATGCACTCGTCAATCTGTGCTGGTCGCACGTTTAGTCGTCGCATTACGTGAACTCTCCTTCGGTGATGGAAATATGACGGGTTCCGGGCTGAGCGGCGGATTTGTCCCCTCGGAGCTGTCTTGCGGGCGTGGTTGCACCACCTCGCGCGGTGCCCAGGTGTACGCAAATGCCTGCTGGTCGTCCCAGCCCATCCAGTGCAGAACGCCGGCACCAACGCGGTCGGCGAACATCACTCCGGCTGTTTTCCGCAGCGCGTTGGGATTGCAGGCCGCACCCAGAACGCGCAGCGAAGCCTGCTGGACCACTTTCCAGATGAAGGTATGGCTGACAACGGTATTGTGGCGAACCGCGCCCGGGGTGACAAATAGATACCGGTTTTTCGAGTTTCCAACCATTTGCTGGCGCTGGCGTTCAAAGCGCGTGAGGAGGGGCTTCAGCCAGGGAGCGGCTGTGGCGGGAAAGTCCAGGCGCACGTCGGGGCGCCCGGGCGAGCGATCGCCGCGCGTGGGCGCAGGCTTTGGTACAATAACATAATAGGCCTCGGCCAACGTTGGCGCTGCGAGGTCTGGACGCAGCGCGAGAACAGTCGGAAGCGCTGCATGCCGCAGCTCCCAGACGGAGAGCGCGTGGAAGATGATGAGATAGAGTGCAACTGCCCCGACAGGGTCTGCGTCGGGGGAAGCGATGTAGGCGATGAGTTGCTTGATCACTTCGGGCGGGTAGTGCCGAATGGTCGGCTCGGGGGCGGATGTCTTGCGCTGTACGGGGTTGACGATCACCATCCGATTGATCTTGAGCCAGTCAAAAAAGACAAGCAGCTTTCCCCGGTGAATGCGTACCGTGTTCTGCGAGTAGCGCTTCTGCTTCGCCAACGAGCCGATAGCTCCGCAATGATCGCACAGCCGGGGGGCCTTGCGGGAGTGAGGGTCGAAGGCCATCGCTTCATGGCACACCGAGCACTGCCACTGCCAGTACAACGCCAGCAGGTAATCGCTCAGCAGCGACGCTTGCACTTCCTCTGGTGCATGTATGCCGCGCTGTTCGCACCACTGCCAGAAAACCGCAAGAGATTCCAGGTGATCGCGTATATTGCTGGGAGCCGTTTGTCGCTCCTCCAGCCAGTTGGCATAGCGCTGCAAGAGCGTTTGCATTCGCACCGGAGCCTTGTTGATCGGCAAGAGCGCATTGCGCCTGGCAATGTAGGTTTCCCAGCTCTCCAGTTCCCCCCTGGCTACCAGCAGATGCGCCACCTCGAGGAGGCAGGCCCGTACGTGCTTCGGGTTGGTGCGATTTGTTGGGCCGAGTGGGGGGAGCAATCGCTCGAGCGCATCCCAGGTGAGGGGTTCAGGGATCTGCTGCCCCTGTAAGAAACGCCCAAATGCGCGGAACTTCAGGTTCGTTTTCCGGGTCACCGCTTCCCAATCGATGGTCGTGGTGAGCAGGTCAAACAACGCTTTGCTGTACGGGTAAGGTGTCGTGAAGCCACCTACGTAGCTTCGCAGGGCTTTGGGCGCGAGGCCCTCCTTGTAGCACTGCTTGCAGAGGCGCTCAGCCTTCACCTGATACACCTTGAGCCGGTTGCATCTCGAGCAGATCCCTCGTCCGTTGTGCTCCTCTCTCCAGCAGGCCGGGCAAATCGCACGACCGAACAGTACTGAAGAGCGCATCTCACCGCAGACACAGCACGTGACCTTGACCTGCCTGTCCTTGCTGCGCGCATGCTGGCGTGCATATGTGGTGCATTCCTTGCACAACTGCTGCTCCTGGTTGTAGATCGCCCCGGTGCGTGAACAGCGCGTGCATGCCGCCACCGGGCGAGCCATCACGGGGGTGCAGCGCGGGCACAAGCCGCTCTGCTCATCGACGTAGTGTTTCACGTGACCACAGCGAACACAGCGAGCGCTCGGCGCCTTTCGAAGGCAGGTCCGGCAAATGTCACGACCTCTCAGCTCGGCCCGGCGCTGGCGACCACAGACCTCGCACATGACCTGGCGGGACTGATATGCTCGAGGACTCAAGAGCCTTCTCCTTCAAGAGCTCTCACCTGC
>Ga0207646_10006818_pt1 | contig 11746 bp, 7 predicted proteins | sample KBSK5502metaG_FD_184343 | JGI IMG/M metagenome (GOLD analysis project Ga0207646, IMG submission 184343) | Corn, switchgrass and miscanthus rhizosphere microbial communities from Kellogg Biological Station, Michigan, USA - KBS K5-50-2 metaG... | ecosystem: Host-associated > Plants > Roots >...
GTCATTCCGAACCGTGCGGCTTTTCCCGTTAGCGCTGGGTCTAGTCGTCTGCGGTATTGAGGATTCTGCTGTATTCAGCCCCACTATCAGTTGCGCGATCCTCGTGCAAGGCGCGCGCTTGAGTGGATCGCGAAGACTCCTGAAGAATCCTGACAGTCCTCGGCTTGCGCAATAACACTCAAGAGAGAAGGACAGAAATGAAAACGAACTCACATAAAACGACTAAAAGGATTTGGTTAAGCGCGGCGATCGGCTGTGCAATGCTGCTCATGACCGGCGGCTCACAGAGTGCTAACGCGCAAACGAATACTTTTCCTCCCAGCGGCAACGCCGGTATAGGTACGATGAGCCCAACCCAAGCTTTAGATGTGAACGGTCAAGTGGTGACTACCGGCAGTCAAACTTTGACGGTAGCCAATAAGGGTGTAATTGAAGTTACGAATACCATCACGAACAACGCGAGTGCGGTTGCTGCCTATCGAGCGCGCAACATCTTCAATGGCAGTGGCAATATCCCCGAAGGCCTCGATGTGGTGCCAACTTTTGCCCCCAGCGCCAACATTTCTTTGACCTACGCAGGTCTCATCGGAGGCTGGTTCGCGCCCCCTTCAGGCGTCACGATTACGGATGCCTTGAGTGGCAATTTCGTCAATGTGTACAGCAACGTATTTGGGGCTGTTACCAACGGCACGACTCTTCAGGTGGACTCTCCCATAATATTTGGCAGTCTTAAACCGACCACCCAGTATGGCCTTCGTATCAAAAACCAGGGGGCAAGCAGCATCACCACAAATTATGGCTTATATGTGGACAGCCAGTCCGGAGCGACCAACAATTACGCGGCCATCTTTGCCGGCGGCAACGTCGGTATTGGCACGACGGGTCCGGGGAATCTCCTGCATATCAACAATACCAGCAGTGTGGTTGCGGGCTTAAGAGTGGATGCGGTTACGGCTACTGTAGGGAATGGTGGGGCTTTAGTTCTTAATACGCCGAGCGGTTCTAATCATATCATGTTTGAAGCAAATGGAATACAGAAGTGGGTCCAGTACCTCAACGGGAGTGACTTTAGGTTTTATCAATCCGGCAGCGGAGACAAGGTAACGCTTCAGGCGGGCGGAAATGTCGGTATCGGCACCAACACTCCGGGATCCAAGCTCGATGTGGCCGGCCAGATTCGCTCAAGCACCGGCGGATTTATGTTTCCTGACGGCACACTGCAAGTAACGGCGTCTCCCGGCGGAACGATCACCGGCGTGACCGCGGGCGCCGGCTTGACCGGTGGCGGCGCCAGCGGGACTGCGAACTTGGATATAGGCCAAGGTACGGGTGTTACCGTGGCCGCCGACAGTATTTCCGTGAACTATGGATCGACGCCGGGCACTGCCGTCCAAGGCAACACGTCCATCGGTGTTACTGCCGGCGATGGTATGTCTGGCGGGGGGCCGCTCACGCTTGGGTCGGGTGGCACGTTGACTCTCACTAATGCCGACAAAGGATCGTCACAGAATATTTTTAAGAATGTCGCCAACAGTACCGGTACTACCCAGTTCTCAGCCGGATCAAATAATGACTCGGTTCGGTTCTCGGGTAGCGGCGGCACCAGCGTTACTTTCGATGCGGCCACCAAGAAGGTCATCATTGACGGTTCCACTTCGACTCCTTCAGCGGCAAATATTTCTGCAGGACAATTCGGACAGAACACCGGCGGTGGCAATTACACTTTCCCAGGGAATGTGACAGTTAACGGCAACATCGCCGCCAAATATCAGGACATGGCCGAATGGGTGCCCTCTTCTGAACGGCTTCTCACCGGCACTGTGGTCGTTCTCGATTCCAACAAATCCAATCAAGTGATCGCGTCGACGCAAGCTTACGACACGCGCGTTGCCGGGGTGGTTTCGGAACAGCCGGGCATCGCTCTGGGAGAAAGCGGCGCCGGTAAAGTCCTGGTGGCTACTACCGGAAGAGTTCTGGTTCAGATTGATGCAAGCAAGGGCCCGATTCAGATCGGCGATCTGCTGGTCACCAGCGACGTGCCCGGAGTCGCAATGAAATCTGAGCCGGTGAATATCGGCGGCGTCCAGCTCCATCGTCCCGGCACCTTAATCGGCAAAGCACTCGAACCACTCGAAAAAGGCTCAGGCAAGATTCTGGTGCTGCTTAGTTTGCAGTGAAGGTTCAGCAATTAAGGGAGTTGTCATGTTAAGGAAACAAAAGGCCGTGTTTTGGCTGGTCATATTAGGTACAACCTTAGCTTGTACCGTTCTCGTGTTAGCTGTCGGTCGCACAAAAAAGCCCAAGGCTGCTAGCGTGGATGAAAGAGCATCTGCTCAACTAAATCTTGTACGTGGCCCAATGCAAAACATCCGCTTCACGCTCGATAGCTCTGGTATCTATCCTCAGAAGCTTCACGCTAAGCCGGGGAACGTGGTTATTGCGGTCGAGGATCGGACAGGTAACAGCCTTGGTCTTGTCGTCCAGTGCCAGACTGACAGCCTAATTGTTGCTGTTGGGCAAGTCACTGTTCTGGATCGTTTTCGAGGTCGTGCGCAATTTAGCTTGGTGGCTGGGCGTTATGTCATATCCGATGCCAGTCGCCCAAGTAATCGTGCCGAACTTCTTGTTGAACCTTGAAGGCAAGCTTTCTAAATAACCATCAATGTAAATTCCAACCGGATTGACCGCCATGACTTCAAATAGAACCCCTCAGATTCGCGTTATTCAACTGATAGTCTGGGTATTGGGTTTCATTGTTTGCTCGTTCTCCGTGCTCGGTCAGCAAACTCAGTACGACAGGGGCACTCCGCCTCAGCATGCCGCAGGCGTTTCGCCGCTCGGCAGTTACACTTCCGCAGATGTTGGTACTGTGAACCTGAGTAACGGCGCTCTTAACCTAAAGTTTCCTATGGGTAGCGTTGGCGGACGGGGCTTTTGGCTGCCATTGACGCTCAACTATAGCAGCAAGATTTGGTCTGGCAGTCAGGATACTGAAACGGATCGTGATGGTACGACGAAAACTGTGGCGTATGCAGACTTTGGAAAACTTGATGACTATGCTGGATTCTACGAACGGCTTCGTCCCGGCTGGACTGTTGGAATTGCGCCGACACTATTTAACCGCATCGTTCGTATTAACTACACCAACATCAACCCACAAGGTCCCTGCTATCACTACACGCTCCCGAAGCTCACGATGATGATGCCAGATAAAGGCGAGATCGAATTTCGCGACGACGCCTATGATGGTGCGCCATTGCCCAGCGATTCCTGTTCAGGTTATGTGTCTGCAAGCAGCCGCGGTCGCCGCTGGCACGCAACGGATGGCTCCGGAACGATCTATATCTCTGATATTGATAACGCCGCCGCGCAACGTTATGGAAATTTGAGCGGCGTCGTAATCACCTCAGAAGGAATGCGTTATCACTTCAACGGCGAGCTTTGCGATTCAATCACGGATCGCAATGGAAATAAGATCACGTTTCAGTCCACAAGCGGGATTACGATCACAGACCAGCTCGGAAGGACAACCACGATTCAACAAAATGTTGCCGACCCTCAGAACCCGTCGGTGACTCTAGCTCTGCTAGTTACTCTGCCCGGTTATAACGGACAGCGTTATTACAAAGTTAAGACCGGCACAATGAACCAGCACTACCGCAGCGATATTAACCCGACCTTGCCGGTAATCACGGGAGACTATGATCCATTAAGCTACAATTATGGATGGGGAACGGCCACCAGGCTATTCAATCACTCATACGGACTGTACGCGCAGGAAATTGATAATTGGGAAGTGCCCACGGAACTGATACTCCCGGACGGCCGATCGATTCATTTTAATTACAATCAATATGGCGAGGTGGCTGAGATTCAGATGCCAACCGGTGGAAAAGTCTGGTATGACTACGATGGATTTGTCACACTCCCCGCCGGCAACTCGCCCGTCTGGGAAACGACGGGAGATCTCCATACCCAGGTCTTCATAGACCGAGCACTTCGCAAACGGAGAAATTTTCCCGATGGCAGTACGCTGGACTGCACATGGGATTATTTTTATCAGGGAACCTCAACCCAAGTTACGGCCACGTCTGCCAGCGGTTCGTTGATGGTCGATCAGCGCCACTACTTCCTTCCGGCGGATCGATATTATTTTCCGCCGGGCGGTTCTGGCACACCCGACGGCACCCAAAATACACTCTGGTCAACCGGCATTGAGTATCGCACAGAGACTCGTGATGCCGCTGGGGCGATCATTGCCGCTTCCGAACAGGACTGGACTCAACGCGCTCCGCTCGCTTGGTCAGGATACCCTCAGGAGCAGCTTGCAAATGATAATCGCGTCACTGAAGAACGAAAGATTCTCGACGACGGCAGCACATCGAAGGTCGATACGTTCTATCAGGCGAACGTCAAATATAACAACCCCACGGAAGTAAAAGAGTTTGATTTTGACCAATCACTGAAACGCCGCACGACCACCACCTACGCCGACAGCACCAATCTTATCAATGGACTTGACTATACCTCCGACTCTCTTCATCTATTGTCGTTGCCTCTCGTTCAAACGGTCTATGACGGCAGCAACAATCAAATGGCGCAAAATGTTTACGAGTATGACATTTACTCCAATGACAACAATCACGCTTCTTTGCAGGATTATGCCTCTGTTACACAGCACGATACGGCCTATGGCTCTTCGTACCTTACCAGAGGCAACTTGACGCGCCTGGATCATTGGCTGAATACCACAAATAGTTTTCTCTATAGCTATCCGCGCTATGACGACCTCGGGAACGTCGTCGCCGCCAAGGACGCCAAGGGCAACGTCAGCACGATTAGCTTCACCGATGATTTCGGCGATGGCAGCAATCCAGGTGGTGGGGGAACAGGAACATACGGAGCGACCTATGCTTTGCCGACGCTAATCACGAGCCCGCCACCGCAAGCCGGACAACCCCAACAAACTGCGCGCAGCCAGTACGACTTTTCCACAGATTTATTGACAGGTTTTAAGGATCGTAACGGCATTATTACGCAAACAATCTACGACGATCTTTTTGACCGTCCAACTCAAATCAAGTCAGCCATCAACACCACGGCAGAAACACACGCGCGCATCTACTACGCGCCTTCGACGACTGAGTTTGGCATTACCCTTAGCAACAACGACGTTCTGACCGCCAAAGACCAAAACAATCTCGATGACAAGACACTACGGTCCTGGACACGCACCGATGGCTTTGGCCGCACCGTCGAAGTTTGGTCGAGGGATCCGCAGGGCGATGTGAAAATGAGCAGTGTCTTCGATTCAGTGGGTAGAACCAAGCAGATCAGTAATCCTTATCGTCCGTCGCTTGGCGAGACGCCCATCTACACAACGACTACTTATGATCTGGCAGGTAGGATTACCTCAGTCACGACACCGGACAGCGCCGTGACGACGACTCTGTACGGCGGCAACACGGAAACGGTCACCGATCAGGCGGGCAAGCAGCGCAAGAGCGTCACGGATTCCCTGGGCCGGTTGATCACGGTTTACGAAGACCCGAGCGGCTTGAACTATTCGACCAACTACAGCTATGACACACTCGACAATCTGACGACGGTCGCGCAGGGCGGCCAGACGCGCAGCTTTGTTTATGATTCGTTGAAGCGTCTGACCTCGGCCGCGAATCCTGAGAGCAGCACTATTTGTTATGGCACTGTTGTAAGTGGGCAGTGCCAAGCTAACGGCTACGATGCGAACGGCAATCTGGTTTACAAAACGGACGCGCGCGGCATCCTCACGACTTACGGATACGATGCTCTGAATCGAGTTATTTCACGCGGCTATCAAAACGATCCAAACAACACGCCCACGGTCAGCTATAATTACGATCCTAATATCGCCAACGGCAAAGGTCGTCTGAATTCAGTAAGCTCCAGCATCTCGACTTACACCTATAACAGTTACGACGCGATGGGAAGGGTTCTCGGCGGCAGCCAGACGATCAACGGTCAAAGCGGCAGTCAGACCTATTTGATCGGCTACAGCTATGACATTGCGGGCCACGTGACTTCGGTGACTTATCCATCAAACCATTCGGTGAATTACAACTATGACAACGCCGGCAGGCTGGCGGACAAAGACGCAACGCATCTGGCCTTCACCGGCAATTTCGTCGACGGCATGCAGCAGCGCAATTACTCGACGGGAATCTTGTACGACGCTGCCAGCCGCATGACGCAGGAACAGTTTGGTACAACAACAGCCATCTACAACAAGCTTGCTTACAACTCGCGCGGACAGTTGGTAGAGCTGCGGGCCAGTACCGCCGGCGGCGATACGAGTTGGGATCGCGGAAAGATCGTCAACGACTACAGCGGCACGGACAACAATGGGAATCTGAGAAAACAGACGACATCCATTCCGAGTAGCGATACTTTCGCGCAGTCGTATGCCTATGACTCGTTGAACCGCCTGCAATCAGTGAACGAGACCAGGAACGGCGGCCCGGTCAACTGGCAACAGCAATACATCTACGATCGCTATGGTAATCGCACGATTGCTCAGGGTACTACGGAGACTTACGGCACGGGCATTCCCAAACCCAACTTCACGGTCAGCACTTCGACCAACCGGCTCGGCGTGCCGAGTGGACAGACTGGAACGATGACCTATGACAGTGCCGGCAATCTGACGACCGATACCTATAGTGCGGCAGCCGTGACGAGAGTGTATGACGCCGAGAATCGAATGACCTCTGAGACTCAGGCGAGCAGTTACGCGGCTGGCACCTACAGCTATGACGGCGATGGGCGAAGAGTGAAGCGTGTTGTTGGTGGTATCGAGACCTGGCAGGTTTATGGGTTGGGCGGCGAGTTGCTGGCGGAGTATCCGCTGAACGGGCCGGCTGCGACTCCACAAAAAGAATACGGCTATCGCAACGGACAGCCGCTGGTTACGGCGACGGTTACATCTGGATGGGGAGCAGCGCCCACGTTGCATGACAATCCGCTGGTAGTGAATGAAAGCACGGTCCAGGCCCGTCACATCACTGAGCTGCGCGACGCTATTAATGCGCTGCGAAGCCATCTCAACATGGCGCCGTATTCATGGCAGTATTCAGTAACTACCAATGACTGGATTACAGCGAATCCGATACTTGAAATGCGGACAGCGCTGGATCAGGCGCTCGGTGCGCCGTCAGGTGGTTACTCCCCAGGTTTAGCTCAAGGGTTTCCAATCAAGGCAATTCATATCCAGGAGCTGCGCGATCGGGTATTGGCCGCGTGGACCACTGGTTCGTCCACTCAGATCAGTTGGCTGGTGACAGATCAACTCGGCACGCCGCGGATGATCTTCGACCAGACCGGCTCGCTGACTAACGTGAGTCGTCATGATTATCTGCCGTTCGGTGAGGAACTCGGCGCCGGCACCGGTGGCAGAACCACGGCGCAGGGGTACAGCGCCAGCGATGGAGTAAGACAGCACTTTACTCAAAAAGAACGGGACAACGAAACCGGACTCGATTACTTTGGCGAAAGATACTATGCGAGCACCCAGGGACGCTTCACGACGGTCGATCCTCTTGGTGCAAGCGCGAGAGTATCGAACCCGCAGAGCTTCAATCGTTATACATTCGTTCTTAACAACCCGCTTCGTTATGTAGATCCCGATGGGCTCAAGGAAAAAAATCCTTGGGACCAACTCACTGATGAGGAGAGAAAGGCGCTGGCGGCAAAGCTCACCACGGTTAAGGACGCGAACAAGATTACAAAGAAGGAACTCAAAGCCGCCGGGCAAAAGTTCAATGATCTTGTAACGGTAAAGGGTAACGCCCAAGCCACCGCTGACAATATTGCTACCGCCCAGAATTTCGTGCAGAACTTCAGTCAGGGCGGACCGGCCAGCCAGAATGCGGTCTATCAGCAGATCGATCAAATCAAAAGAATTGAGAGAAGCGCTATCGAAGTCACTGTGAGGGACAAGGATCAGTTTCTGGCAGCGCTGTCTAATGCGGGCTATGCGGTCAACTCGGCCGATGAGTATGTTGCGAACGCATGGGCGCGAATAACGAAGGGTTCGGTTGATCATCCGTTTGACAGTGCGCGGGCTCCGACGATCTACTACTCAGATCCAGAACTTCACTTCGCGAATGATCGAGCCGACGATTCGAAGTTCGGTCCCAACTATTTCTTTGCTCATTGGGACCGCGCATCGGTGAACTGTGACTTCGGGTGTGGGCCGATCGGGAGAGCGACGTCAGGCATGGAGCACTCAAACGGCCACGCCTCGCCGGGTCAGGTTCGGGATTATTTGAAGAGGATCGGCAACGCCCCGATCCGAGAATAGGTTGTGGGAGGGACAACGCATATGTTTGGTTTGACTCTCTTAGCCGTCGCGTTTGTGTACGCTGGCTGTTGCTCACCGCAAGAACGGGCGCAGCCAGCACGACCCGAAAAAGTCGACGGATGGAAAGATAGTTATTTCAGCGGAGTGCACTCCGTCGGAGAGTTTGTCTTAAGTAAAGGCGAATCGATTGAAAAAGGGCAACTTGGCATCAAGGTGATCGACATCATTCCGCCTAAACCTTGTTCGGAAGGTTATGCTGCAGAGCCCAAAGTTGTGTTGACATTTTACAGACCATCTGACGGAAAGGTTGTCTGCGAGGCAACGTTCGCCCCGGGTGGCACTGTGCTTGGTGAAGGGCCACCCTATCCATATTGCACGTCGGAAATTGGCTTGAGTGCTATATACGTGAATGCCATCAATACGAAGGACAACTGGGCGTGGTTTGACTTAAGAAAGAAAGCCTCTCCTTAGACTCGAATCTCACCTTGGTGAACTGCGACTTCGGTTGTGGTCCGATAGGAAGAGCGTCATCAGGAATGGAGCATTCAAAGGGTCCTGCTTCACCGGCTCAGGTCAGAGAGTATTTGAAAAGGGTCGGCAACGCTCCGGTCCGAGAGTAACTATGGAAGGAAATGCGCAGATGGTTGGTTTGTGTCTGTTAGTTATTGCTTCTCTGTACGCTGGCTGCTGCTCGCCTCAAGAGCGGGTGCAGCCAGCACGACCCGAAAAAGTCGCGGGATGGAAAGTTATTCACGACGGCACGGTTGTTATTATCGGAACTCTTGTAATGAACAAAGGTGAATCGACCGACAATGGAGAGCTCGGCGTTAAGGTAGTTGACATCATTCCGCCCAAGCCTTGTTCGGAGGGTTATGCGGCAATGCCGAAAGTGGTGTTGAGCTTTTATAGGCCCTCAGACGGAAAGGTGCTATGCGATGAAGCAATCTTCACTGAAGGTGGAACGTCAATGGGAACCGGGCCACCTTATCCACATTGTAAGCCGGACGTTGGGTTAACTGCGATCTCGGTTAACGCGATCAATACCAAAGACAATTGGGTATGGTTCGATTTGAGAAAATGAAATGTCACGTCAACCGCGTGGCGTGCTGGGCGTGTCGCGCGCTTCACTTCGCGTTGATGCTGATGCAGCAACGCAATCGAGTTGACGGGCGATAAGGCTCAAGACTTCGTTGATTATCTCGAAAAGAAGTCGGGTCTTAAGTTGAAATACAAAACGAAGAACGGTGTCACGACGATAACAGGGTCCGAGAAAAATAAAGATTTTAAGGGGGAAGTGAACAAAGAATTTGCAAAGACTGTCAAAGACGTTGCTGGAGCCGACGGAACCGCCAAGTTCAACGTTTCCGCTGGTCAGACTAATGAAAAGGGTGAACTTGTATTTTTTGATGACAACGAAGCAGCTTTCAGCAGCTCAAGTCCGTTCGACAGCAAGAGCATGCGAGCCGGAAATGTGAATATGACAAGCATTCAATCCGTGGACTCTCAGGACTCAGGTTTGGCCATGGCACTGGTGGGGCATTTTGTTGTCGAGGGACTAGAGATGAGAGCGCCAGGTGCCAACTTCGACTTGGGAGCTTCAGGCGCTCATCAGACCGGTTTGGAGGTGGAAAGGAAGATACTGTCGGAGGCGTTAGGAACTAAACAAGACAAACGCTTTTCGCCAGCTTACTCTGCAACGACCGGTGTTCCGATCTCGTTCGTCTACACTACCCTTCAGTATGACATCACGATCAAGAGCGATGGTGGTGCAGCCGTTAATAGAATATCCCCGCCGACAATTGCGCGACCGAAGAAATAGAGTCATGATTAATGAAACTGCGCTTGTGACGATATTGCTGTTTGGTATTACCTTGTCTTCAAACTCGATTGTTATCTCGCAGCCGCAAAAAAGTGAAGGAGCCTCTGCGAAGCTCAAGACTTTTCTTGAGACTAGCGAAGAGTTGCGAAATTACGCAAGAAACGGGTATACAAGCAATTTCACCGGGGACTTCCGACCAATACCTATAAATCTCCAAGGAGCATTGAGTGAAGATCTTCCAGAATTCAAGTTCCATGTCGCGAAGATGTCGGTGCTGATTGACCCGCCGCAGAAAACATATGACCTGATTCTGATTACCAGCGCCAATACAGGAGAGGTGCGGGCCTTCGTTTGGGGGAACTTCTGGATGATGCCTCCCTCCGGGTCGTTCGGTCTGTTGTTGAAGGGCTATCAAGCTAAGTCAAAAGATTTCGCGCTTGATAAAGTCAAGTCTCTGGCAAAGCTAATCGCTTATGCGGCTAATGTCGAAGTGGGTAACGCGAAAGCGGGGCACGGAAAACTCAAGGTTGAACTATTGAGGGGTGAAGGAGTCTTTGGGTTTCTAGAACTCAAGATCGATAGGCACTTTCGACTTGGACGTTTGTCTATTACGGCGCCAAATGGAAAAACACCGCGGTATTTTGTGTCACATCACTAGCCTTTGGGAGCTGAGTCGCCCATGTTGTGAGCTCAGCAAGCCGTCGATCTTCACCGTCCGGCGTGATGAGCAATGAAGGGTTCGAGCAAGGCGGTAATCTTCTCTTGTTGGCTCCGGGGAAGCTGAGAAGCGGCCTCGAAAAGTCGACGCATCTTGCCGGTGGGACCGGTTCCTCGTCTCTTTCTGCCGTTGTTGTTATCCTCACTGCCGAGTAGATCAATCATCGGAACTCGAACTGAGGCCTGCCGGGGGTGTTGGGTACTTGACGGCAATGATCGAGGGTTGGGCGGGAAATCTTAGAGATAAAGTGAAAGTAGATGAAAAGACCGGGGTGGTGACGTTTGATGTGACTGCCAAGGATGTCGCAGGAAATGCCAATGCCCAACTGCTCTACGATCTGGTAAACAATAAGAAAGTTTTTGAGTTCTTTGCAGGTGTAGGTGGCGATGGAAAGGAAGCTGCATCGCTATTTGTCGATGGCACCGGCAATTTTTCCAGGAAGAGTGATTCAAAGCAATTTGAGGAACGGGGAAGCCTAATTGGTACAAAGGGACGAGAGGGCCAAGCTCAGCCCGCTGGAGATGTCTTTGCCCTCATCGCATGGAACCTAAGCTTTCTGAAAACTAAAACTGGGGTCAGGCCTGCGATCTTTGCGATTCCTTATGGCGGGGCTGGAACGGTAAGAAACGATGGAAATGAAAACCCAACTGGAAGCCAGCAAGACGTTAAAGGTCAATCAAGATTCGTAAGTGATAATCCTGGTACCACGATGAGTCCGGGGGACCCCAAGGCAAAACTGAATGGAAGCGGTTATGGGGCGGTGTTTGTCGCCGGCGAATATAACAAAAAGACCGGTCAGCTTTCACAGAAGGTGGCTTACTACGGAGTACAGCTGGTTTATGGAAAGGACGGAAAGATTGATCCTTCGAAA
>Ga0207646_10006819_pt1 | contig 11745 bp, 12 predicted proteins | sample KBSK5502metaG_FD_184343 | JGI IMG/M metagenome (GOLD analysis project Ga0207646, IMG submission 184343) | Corn, switchgrass and miscanthus rhizosphere microbial communities from Kellogg Biological Station, Michigan, USA - KBS K5-50-2 metaG... | ecosystem: Host-associated > Plants > Roots >...
GTCGACGCGGCTCATCTGGCCCGCGCCGATGCCGATCGTCGCGAGCCCCCTCGCGAGCACGATCGCGTTCGAGGAGACGTGCTTGCAGACGCGCCACGCGAAGACGAGGTCGCCCCACATCCGTTCGTCCGGCTCGCCGCAGGCGGCTCGCATCACCTCGCGGTCGTCGACGTCCGCGTCGCGGTCCTGCACGAGCAGTCCGCCGAGAACGCGTTTGTAGTCTCGCTCGGTCCGGGGGAGCCCGCGCCGCTCGCGGTCGCGCATGATGCGCGTCCCTTCCTTCCGGCGCAGCGCAGCGAGAGCGGCGTCGTCGTAGTCCGGGGCGAACAGGACGTCCACGAACCGCTCGGCGAGCGCCTCGCCTAGCGGCGCGGAGACGGGACGGTTGAACGCACACACCATGCCGAACGCGGACAGGGGATCTGAGGCGAGTGCGCGCTCGTAGGCGTCCTCGATCGTCGCGGCGACGGCGACGCCACAGGGATTGGCGTGCTTGACGATCACGCACCCCGGGAGGGTGAATTCACGCAGGAGTAGGCGCGCCGCAGAGAGGTCGAGCAGGTTGATCAAGGACAGTTCTTTCCCGTGCATCTGCTCGACGCGGGAGAGGAGATGGACGCGCGCGCTGTCCTCGGCGTAGTACGCGCCGCGCTGGTGCGGATTCTCGCCATAGCGCAGGTCGGCGACCTTCGTGAAGGCGAGCGCCAGCTTGTCGGGGAATGCCTCGACGTCCTGGAACCAGCACGCGATCGCCGCCTCGTACGCGGCGGTCGTCACAAAGGCCTCCGCCGCGAGCGCCCGTCGCGTATCCAACGAGAGCCGCCCGTGCTTCCGCAGCTCCTGGAGGATCGACAGGTAGCGCTCCGGTCGACAGACCGGCGCGCAATGCGCGAAGTTCTTCGCGGCGCCGCGGAGCATCGACGGGCCGCCGACGTCGATCATCTCCACCGCATCCTCTTCGCGCACTCCGTACCGCCCCGCGACATCGGTGAACGGATAGAGGTTCACGCAGACGAGGTCGAACGGGCGGATCTCATGCTCGGCGAGCGTCGCGACGTCGTCCTCGCGGTCCCGGCGCGCGAGGATCGCCGCGTGGATTCGCGGATGCAGCGTCTTGACACGGCCTCCGAGCAGCTCCGCGACGCCCGTCAGCTCCTCGACGCGTTCGACCTCGAGGCCGACCTCGTGCTCCAGAAAGTCCGCTGTCCCGCCGCTCGCCACGAGCTCGCAGCCAAGCTCGGCGAGGCCGCGCGCGAAGTCCTGCAGTCCCGTCTTGTCGTAGCACGAGATCAGCGCACGCATCTCGGCCCACGGGTCCGCGACGGTTGCGGCTGGCGGAGCCCGCAGCGAGCCGAGACGATGAGGTCTCTGACCACCTCGGGCAGGATGCGGTGCTCGACGGCTTGGACTCGCTGCCTCAGCGTTTCCACGTCGTCGCCCGGATACACGGGGATCTTCTCGGCGGTGATCACCGGCCCCGTGTCGATGCCCTCGTCGACATAGTGGACTGTTGCCGCGGTCTCGGAGACGCCGGCGGCGAGAACGTCCTCGATCGGATGCGCGCCAGGGAATTCCGGCAGGGGAGCGGAATGCGTGTTGATGACCCGGCCTCCGTAGTAGTCGAAGAACTGCTTGCGGAACAGGTGCATGTAGCCCGCGCAGACGACGAGCTCGACGCCGCGCGACTCCAGCCACTCGGCGAGCGCGATGTCGCGCTCTTCGCGGCTCGCATAGCCCGCCGCGTCGAAGACGGCCGTCTCGATTCCGGCCTGCTCCGCGCGCGCGAGCGCCCGCGCGCCCCGCCGATTCGAGGCGACGCACGCGATCGGCAGGCGCGCGTCGATCAGCGCCTGCAGATTCGTGCCCTCCCCTGACACGAGGACGCCGATCATGCGAGCTCACCAATGACGAGCGCGCCCGGCGGCGCCTCTGCGACGACAGCGCACATCCCGATGCCGAGGTTGAACACGCGTCGCAGCTCCTCTTCGTCGATCCCCTGGTCGGCCAGCCAGGCAAAGACGGGCGGCCGCTCCCAGGCGTCCCAGTCGACCCGCGCATCCAGCTCGTCGGGGACGACGCGGGAGAGATTCCCGAGGATGCCGCCGCCGGTCACGTGGGCGAGCGCCTTGACGTCGGCGCGCTGGCGGAGCATCCGCACGTCATGCAGGTACAGCCTGTGCGGGGCGAGCAGCAAGTCGGCGTCGAACTCTCGGTCCCCGACGAGCTCGCGGACGAGCGTGAAGCCGTTCGTGTGGATCCCGTTCGACGGAAGGCCGACGATCGCGTCACCCGGCGCGCATCGCGACCCGTCGATCAACCGCTCCCGGTCGACGATGCCGACGCAGGTGCCGGCGAAGTCGAGCTCCTCGGCACGGTAGATGCCCGGCAGCTCGGCGGTCTCGCCGCCGATCAGCATGCAGCCTGCGGCGACGCATACTTCCGCAGCGCCCTCCACGAGCTCGGCGACCTGCCCGAGCTCGATGCTGTTTGCGGCGACGTAGTCGAGGAGAAAGAGCGGCTCAGCGCCCGTCGTGACTACGTCGTTGATGCAGTGCGCGGCGAGATCCATCCCTGCCCCGCGAAGCCTTCCGGCGCGGCGCGCGAGGATCAGCTTCGATCCGACGCTGTCGGTCGAAGCGGCGAGCAGGCGCCGGTCGTCGAGCGGATAGAGCCCGGCGAACGCGCCGAACCCCGAGGCGCCCGTCGACTCGACCGCCCCCCGCAGGCGCTCGACAAACTCCTCGGCCTTGGCGAGCGAGACCCCGGCGGCGTGGTACATGCGCGTGTCCCCAGTCAAGGATTCGAGTCTACGATCCTGCCGGGATGGACGCCGCGACCGAGCACGTACGGGCGGTCGCGCACCGCATTGTCGCGGCGGCGCTCGAGCTCGGCCCGGTGCGTGGTGCCCTGCTTGCCGGCTCCGGAAGCCGCGGAGACGTCGACTTCTAGTCGGACGTCGATCTGCTCCTCTACGTAGACGAACTGCCGCCAGAGGGAAGGCCGGAGAAGCTGCGCGAGACCCTCGGAGGCGAGTGCCCGGTCCGGTTCGGGCCCCGCACCGACGATTTCGACGCACTGCAGTTCGACGTCGGCGGCGTGGCCACGCAAGTGTCCTACTCGACGGTCCGCGCGATCTCGCGTCCTTTGCGCCTGGCGCCGCCCAACCTCGCCGACCGGTTGGAGTCGCTCTTCCAATTCCCCGCGAATAAAGCCGCGGACGAACTCGGTCGTCTCGTCCTCGAGACGAGGGAGCTTGTTGCGCGAGCGTTGCCGGATATCGAGCTGCCACTTCGCCGCCTGCCAGGCGAGCACGTGCAGCCGTGGCGACTGGAATAACCGCAGGTCCCCAGCGCCCAGCGAGCCGCCGAGGCCGGACGCCAACGCTGGCGAAGCCGCGTTAGCGGGAGGCGGATTCACGCGGTCGGGGACGCTTGAGCGCCACCGACCGCGCTACGCGACGCACCGCCCATTCGTGCTTGCTGGTAAAGACCACATCACGCCGCGCGGAGGCGAGACCGCGCTCTCACCGGAGCGCCCACGGACAGCGGAGTCGCCGACGCGGCAGAAGGAGGGGGCAACGCGGGGGAACCACGGGTTCCCCCCGCGACTGGGGCACGCGGGGGAACCATGGGTTCCCCGCGCTCACACGAAGAGCTCTGCGTGGAGTTGAGGCCGCCCCTGTGGGCCGTCCGGCACGAAGCGGACGAGGGCGTCGCCGACCTCGACCGTCGAGTCCGTGTACGGCACGGCGAGGAGCTCGCCGAGCGCGGCGGACTTGGCCGACGGGTCGTCCGCGCGGAGTTGGAGCTCGGCCAGCTGCAGCTCTCGCCCCTGCTCGAGCAGGTCGTCGAGCCAGTCCCGCGGCGGGTGCAGCTCGAGCCGGTAGCCCGCGTTGGTGGACACGAACGTCCGCCGCCCGCCGTGCTCCTGCACACGGAGCTCCCGCAGCTCCGCCCTGGCGAGCGTCGAGACGAACTCGTCTTCGTCGAGCGCGAAGCCGAGGTGGTCGACCCGGGGGAGATCCCACTGTCCCGGCTGGACGACCACGTTCACGGCGCCACGCTCCAGCTCCGACAGACGGAGCTTGAAGCCCATCAGATCGAGCTCCTCCCAGCCCTGCCCGGACTCGAAGGACGTCATATCCTCGCCGATGCGCCCGTGGCGTGCGATCAGGTCGAAGCCGAGCTTGGCCAGGTAGCGGGCCTCGACCTCGCGCACCTTGCTGGTCACGAGGTGGTAGTGGAAGAGGTGCACGCGGGCAGCGTAGTGGCGCAGGAACCGGCGGCGCCGCGGGGAATCCGGAACGTCGAGCGTGCGCTCAACTGGTGTTCATCACGTCGATCTCGTCGTCTCGTCGATCGAGCGCAGCCTGCCCTTCTACACGGAGCTGCTCGGCCCCCTTGGCTACACACGCGTGGGCGAGGTCGAGGGCGAACGCGGGGAGACGATCTGGTACATCTCGGGGCCCGGCACGTCGATCGGCCTGCGCGAAGCCCAGAGCGCCGCACCGCACGATCGGTATGCCGTCGGCCTCCACCATCTGGCATTCGAGGCCGACTCCCGCGCTCAGGTGAACGAGCTGGCGGACTGGGTCCGGACACAGGCGGTGGAGATCGAGAGCGAGCCGCAGGAGTACGCGTACCAGCCCGGCTACTACGCCGTGTTCTTTTACGACCCAGACGGAATCAAGCTCGAGATCGTCTACGTCCCAGGCCTAGTCGCGGCCTGACCGAAAGGAGCGAGGCATGTCCACTACACCTCCCGAGCAGCCGGGCGCGCCGCAGCAACCGGGCTACGGCTACCGGCCGACGTTCAACCTCTCGGCGATCATGCCGACCCCCGGAAACGCGGAGCTCCTCGTCTACATCCTCGCGACGATCGTCGTCGCGATCATCGCTCTGGCGAGCGACCGCGTCGACGCGTCGGCATTCGTGACCGCGTACACGGCGATCACCTTTGCGTACCTGATCTCGCGAGGCATCGCGAAGGCTTCCCGCGTCTTGGAGCGCTAGAAATCGTGGGGGAACCGATGGTTCCCCCACGCGCCCCCTCCTTCGCGAGTCGGCGACGCGGATGTTGGTGAGCGCTCCGGCGAGAGCGCGGTCTCGCCTCCGCGCGGCGGTATGTGGTCGTGCCCTAGACAGCCCCGGGGCGTCGCGTTGCGTAGCGCGGTCGGTGGCGCTTGACGCGTCCCCGACCGCGTCAATCCGCCTGCGGCTAACGCGGCTTCGCCTGCGTTAGCCTCCGGCTTGGGTCTCGGCCATGGTCGCGCGCACGCTTGCCTCAGGCACGCGCAGCTTCGAAGCGAAGCTTTGCATGCTCGGCCGGTACAGCCGTCGGATACTCGCCCGTCAGGCAGGCGCGGCAGAACTGCGACTCGGGTCGGCGCGTCGACGCCTGCAGTCCCTCGAGCGAGAGGTACGCGAGCGACGTTGCGCCCAGGTGCTCTCGCACTTCCTCGACCGTCTTGCCCGCCGCGACAAGCTCGTCCGGATCGGCAAGGTCGATCCCGTAGAAGCACTGTCCGATCACGGGTGGCGACGAGACGCGCACGTGCACCTGAGATGCGCCGGCCTCGAACAACATCTGCACGATCTGGCGCGTCGTGTTGCCGCGCACGATCGAGTCGTCCACGACGACGACGCGCTTCCCCTTGACCTCGGCGAGCGGGTTGAACTTGAGCTTGATTCCCTGCTCGCGCAGACCCTGGTCGGGCTGGATGAACGTGCGGCCGACGTAGCGGTTCTTGATCAGGCCCTCGCTGAACGGGATGTTGAGGGCGCGTGAGAAGCCGATCGCCGCAGGCGTGCCCGAGTCGGGAATCGGCAGGACGAGATCAGCGTCGACCGATGCTTCCTTGGCGAGCCGTTCTCCCATCCGTACGCGCGCGCCGTGCACCTCGACGCCGCTGAGCCGAGAGTCGGGCCGCGCGAGGTAGAAGAACTCGAAGATGCAGAGCGCGCCGCCGTCGTCCACGGGGACGGCCTGCTCCGCGCGGACACCGCCGTCGTCCACGAGCACGACCTCGCCCGGCTGGACCTCGCGCTCGAACTCGGCCCCGACGAGGTCGAGCGCACACGTCTCGGAGGCGACGACCCAGTCGTCGCCGAGCTTCCCGAGGCAGAGCGGCCGCATGCCGCGCGGGTCCCGGAACGCGACGAGCTTTCCCTCGGAGAGCATCACGATCGAGAACGCCCCGTCGAGCCTCTGCATCGCGTTCGCCACTGCCTCGTACAGCGGCGCGGGATCGTTCGCGATCAGCGCTGCGATCACCTCCGTGTCCGCAGTGGTCGCGAGTCGGTGGCCGTTCGCTGCGAGCTCGGCGCGCAACTCCGCGACGTTCGTGAGATTGCCGTTGTGGCCGAGCGCCACCGTGCGGGCCGATCCGTGCTGCACGAGCGGCTGCGCGTTCCACCACTGCGACGAGCCCGTGGTCGAGTAACGCGTGTGGCCGATCGCGATCTCGCCGCGGAGGCCGCGGAGCTTCTGCTCGTCGAATACCTGCGTGACCAGGCCCATGTCGCGGAGCGTCGTCAGCCGTCCCCCGTCGGAGACCGCAATCCCCGCCGACTCCTGCCCGCGGTGCTGCAGCGCGAACAGGCCAAAGTACGTGACGCGGGCGACGTCCCGTTCCGTGGAGTGGATGCCGAACAGGCCGCACATCAGGGCGCCGACGCTTCCTTGCCCGCCGTGACCCAGTCGAGCACGCGCGAGACGCCGGGCTGCTCGGGGACCCCGGGCTCGGGCGAGGGCCCCCAGCGGTCGTGAAGATCGGAAAGCGTTTCGTCGAGGATCCGGTCGCCGCCGACCGTTCCGATGCGCTCGAGGCCTTTCGTGCCGAGCCGCTCGACGTCTGTCGGATCACAGGCGAGGACGACGCAGCCGCCCGGTGCGGGAGGCGGGAGCTCGATCGCTGCGCCGACGCCGCTGTACAGGGCAGCCTCACACAGCGCAACCTTCAGGCCGCCGTCCGAGACGTCGTGCGCAAGGGTCAGGACAGGGGCGGCCTTCCAGACATACCGGACGAGCGCCGCCTCCGCCGCGAGGTCGAGGTCGCCCGGCGCGGTCGCGAGGAGCACGACGTCGCCTTCACGCCAGGGGCCCGGGACGAATCGGACGTCGGGGACGAGCCCGACGCAGCCGACGACCGGCGTGGGCGGGATCGAACGGCCGTCGGTGTCGTTGTACAGCGACACGTTTCCGGACACGACGGGGATGTGCAGCGCCTCCGCGGCCTGCGCCAAACCCTCGATCGCCTGCTCGAGCTCCCACGCGATCTCGGGTTTCTCCGGGGAGCCGAAGTTGAGGCAGTCCGTCAGTGCGAGCGGCTCGCCACCGGCGCACGCGACGTTGCGCGCGGCGCCGAGCACGGCCAGGACGCCGGCGCGGTGCGGATCGCGTTCGCCGGGTGGTGGACCTTGCAGCGAGACCGCGATGCCGCGTACGGACGGCCGCAGACGCAGGACGGCCGCGTCGAGACCGGGACGGCGGATCGTCCGCGAGCCGACCAGGTGGTCGTACTGCTCGTAGATCCATCGCTTCGATCGAAAGTTCGCCGGCGCCGGCTCGATGCTCCCGACGGGCTGCGGCTCGCACTCGAGCTCATAGCGCGGACATGTCTCCGTCAGGAACGCGGCGGGAATCTCTCCCACGACGTCGTTCTCGTAGACCGCGCGCAGAAGCGCGCTGTCCGTCACCTCGCCGAGGACGGTGCAGGGGAGCTCCCACTTCGCGCACACGCGTTGCACGGCTTCGAGCATCTGCGTTCGTACGACGGCGACCATCCGCTCCTGCGACTCGGAGATCATGATCTCCCACGGCTCCATGTCCTGCTCGCGGAGGGGCACGCGGTCGAGGTGGACGTCGATGCCGGCGCCGTCGCGCGCCATCTCCGCGAGTGCGGACGCAAGCCCGGCAGCGCCGCAATCCTGCAGGGACTCGACGAGCCCGCTTTCCACAAGCTCGAGCGACGCCTCGATCAGCCTCTTGCCCGTGAAGGGATCGCCGATCTGAACGGACGGGCGCTTGTCAGGATCGTCTTCGCCCAGCTCGGCACTCGCGAGCACCGACGCTCCGCCGATCCCGTCACGCCCCGTCGTCGCGCCATAGAGGACGATGTGCGCGCCGATCACGCTCGCGCGCGCGCGCGTGACTCGATCTGAAGGGAGGAGCCCGACACACATCGCGTTGACGAGGCAGTTGTCGCGATACGCGTCGTCGAACACGGCCTCGCCGCCGACGGTCGCGATCCCGCAGGAGTTGCCGTAATGCCCGATTCCGGCGACGGCGCGCGCGAAGTGGTGATCCGGCTCGGCAAACCGGAGACCGTCGAGGATCGCGATCGGCCGAGCACCCATCGCGACGATGTCGCGGAGGCTCCCGCCGACCCCGGTCGCCGCTCCCTGGAACGGCTCGACCGCAGAGGGGTGGTTGTGGGATTCGACCTTGAAGGCGACGGCCTCGCCCTCCCCGACGTCGATCACCCCGGCGTTCTCACCGGGTCCCTGTAAGACGCGTTCTCCCTGGGTCGGGAATCGCTTGAGGAGGAGAGCCGAGTGCTTGTAGCCGCAATGCTCCGACCACAGCAGGGAGAAGACAGCCAGCTCGAAGTCGTTCGGGTCGCGGCCGAGCAGCCCCCGGATACGGTCCAGCTCCCGGTCGGTCAACCCCAGCGCACGGTGCAGCGGCTGTTCCGGCGCGACCTGCGTCAAGGGTCCGAGTCTAGCGGGGAAGGACGACGGGCCCGTCCGAAGTTTGGAGGGATTCGGCGGCGTCGCTGCCGTCCGGAGGCGGATCTGAGGGGCGGGTTAGGGTCCGAACACATGCCGATCTCGATCCGCAGAGCGACGGCCGACGACGTCGACTTCCTCGTCGAGCTCGTGTCGCACGACGCCGTCGAACCGTTCCTCGGTGCGGTGTCCGCGAAGAACCCCGACGCGGTGGCGGCCGAGATCGATCGCTCGCAGCGCGAACCGCACGACTTCGGGCGCTTCGTGATCGAAGCCGACGGCGAGCCCGCAGGCGCGATGGGCTTCGAGCTCTCCAATCGGCGTTCCCGGATCGCGCACCTCGAGCGACTCGCCGTGCTTCCGCCGTTTCGCGGCCGGGGTCTTTCGGACGAAGCAGCACGGCTGCTGCAGCGCCACCTAGTCGTCGACCTCGGCTACCACCGGTTGCAACTGGAGATCTACGGTTTCAACGAGCGGGCCATGCGGCATGCGGAGCGAGCGGGCTTCGTGCGCGAGGGGATCCAGCGTCGCGCGTACTGGCGCCACGGCGGTTGGACGGACGGCGTTCTGTACGGACTGGTTGCGGACGAGCTCGACGTGCCGGCGGCGATTCGTCTGCTTCACGACTACGTGATGGCGCAAAACGAGGCCGTCCGCACAGGAGACTGGGAAGGATTCGGTGGGTGGTTCGCCGAGGACGCCGAGCTCGTGTTCGATGGAGTGCAGGTCGGGCCCTTCCACGGACGTGCGCAGATCGAGGCCGCGTACCGCCACCGCCCGCCCGACGACGAGGTGCTCATCTTCGCTGTGCGTGAGGAAGGCGACCGCGTCGTCGCCCGATACGGCTGGCGCGCCGAGCCGGCCACGACCACGGGAAACCTCTTCCTCACGCCGGCCGACGACCGGATCGCGAAGCTCGTCGTGACGTTCGCGCTCCGGGGGCGCTAGCGGATCACGAGCGGCGCGCAGCTCTGCGCGCTATTGCCGTGGGCGTCCGTGGCGCGAACGCAGGCCGAGTAGCGGCCGGCGGTCGCGCGGTTCGGCACGTCGAACCAGAAGACGTAGGTGTCGCTCCAGGCGACGTCCGAGAACGTGCGCGTACGCTCGCCTCCCCCGGCCAGGGGATTCGCCGGATCCCGCATAGAGGAACGCAGCGATGCAAGATGGCCTGGTTGTGCAAGCCGCGCTCGACATCGTTGCCGCCTCCGGCGATCGTGCGACGGCGTTCGTCATCCTTGGTTCGATCGTGGTTCCACTCGCGATCCTGACGGCCGTGTGCTGGTTCTTCTGGAAGCACAGGCACGACGACTGACTCTCGACCACGGAGTCGTGGTGCTCTCCATTCGACGGCGACGTGAGCTCGGCGCCGTTTGGCAGACCGACCCCGTAGAGTTCTTCCGTGCTCGAGGCCCGCACCGACGTCGTCGGCAGCCTCCTGCGCCCGCCGGACTTGCTCGCCGCGCAGGAGAAGCTCGCCCGGCGCGAGCTGACTCCTGCCGAGTTCAAGCAGGCGGAGGACAGGGCGGTGGACGAGGCGCTCGAGCTCCAAGAGCACGCAGGCCTCGACGTCGTCACCGACGGCGAGATGCGCCGGCTTTCCTTCCAGAGCCAGTTGACGGACGCGGTGGACGGTTTCGGCGAATGGGATCTCGACGCGTTCCTCTGGGGTACCTGGCAGAGCGAGGAGCTCGGCGAGCTGCGCGTCGAGCGGCCTCCGCTCGCAGTTGCAGGCCGGCTCAGGCGCAGGCGGTCGCTCGCCGCGGAGGAGTTCGTGTACACACGCGGCCGCACCGACCGCGTCGTCAAGGTGACCCTGCCGAGCCCGAGCCTCTTCGCGAACTTCTGGGACCCGGAGCGCTCGACGGCCGCGTATCCGAACCTGGAGGATTTCCTCGGCGACGTCGCCGAGCTCCTCCGCGAGGACGTCGACGAGCTCGTCCGCCTGGGTGCGACCTACATCCAGCTGGACGCGCCGCATTACCCGCTGCTCGTCGACCCCGGCTACCGGCAGTTCTACGAGAGCCGCGGCTGGCCGGCAGAACGTTGGCTCGAGCTCGGCCTCGAGCTCGACAACCTCGTCATCGACGACCACCCGACCGTCACGTTCGGCTTCCACCTCTGCCGCGGGAACCAGGCGAGCCGCTGGCTCGTGGAGGGCGGGTACGACTGGCTCGCGGAGCGACTCTTCCGTCGCATTCGCGCGCAGCGGCTCCTGCTCGAGTACGACGACTCTCGCTCCGGCACGTTCGCTCCTCTGCGCGCGGTTCCCGATGACAAGCTCGTCGTGCTTGGGCTGGTGACGACGAAGACGGCGCGCCGCGAGACGGTCGACGAGCTCGTCGGCCGGATCCGGGAGGCCGCGAAGGTCGTCCCGCTCGAGCGGCTCGCGCTCTCGCCGCAGTGCGGCTTCGCCACGTCCGTGATCGGCAACGCCCTGAGCTTCGACGACGAGCGGGCGAAGCTGCGCACGATCGCCGACACGGCCGCCGCCGTCTGGGCATGACGACCCTTCCGCGACGTCGTCCAACGTCGCGAGCTGCGCTCAGCAGAGGCGTAGAATCCACGGGCCATGCCAAGGCGGAGGCGGACATAAGCGGTGGCAAAGGTTCTCTGTGTCCTGTACGAGGATCCTGTTGACGGGTATCCGACGTCGTACGCCCGAGACGCGATTCCCAGGATCGAGCGCTACTACGACGGTCAGACGACGCCGACCCCCGAGCGGATCGACTTCGAGCCGGGTGAGCTTCTGGGCAGCGTCTCCGGGGAGCTCGGCCTGCGGCGGTTCCTCGAGGAACGCGGCCACACGTTTGTTGTCACGTCTGACAAGGATGGGCCCGACTCGGTCTTCGAGCGAGAGCTCCCGGACGCTGAGATCGTCATCTCCCAGCCGTTCTGGCCTGCCTACCTGACGGCCGAGAGGATCGCGAAGGCGCCGGGGCTGAAGCTGGCGGTCACGGCGGGGATCGGCTCGGACCACGTCGATCTGGAAGCGGCAATCGAGCGTGGGATCACCGTC
>Ga0207646_10006820_pt1 | contig 11744 bp, 12 predicted proteins | sample KBSK5502metaG_FD_184343 | JGI IMG/M metagenome (GOLD analysis project Ga0207646, IMG submission 184343) | Corn, switchgrass and miscanthus rhizosphere microbial communities from Kellogg Biological Station, Michigan, USA - KBS K5-50-2 metaG... | ecosystem: Host-associated > Plants > Roots >...
CGAGGATCTGGAGGGCGACGAGCAGGAAGCAGCCGTCGCCGCCGCGTCGGGTTAGCTGCTTTCCTGAAGCTGGTTTTCGCCGGCACCGCTGCCTTCGCCGTGCCGTCGCTGCGCGCGCTGCACTCCGCCGGTCATGAGATCTCGCTCGTGATCACGCAGCCGGACCGGCCCGGCCACCGCATGAAGATGACTCCGCCACCGGTGAATGTCGCCGCGGTCGAGCTCGGTCTCGACGTGTATCAGCCGGAGCGCATCCGCGATGCCGCTGTCGCGCAGCGCCTGCGTGCGGTGGCACCCGACCTGATGGTGGTCGTCGCCTACGGCCAGATCATCCCGCGGGAGATCCTTGAGATCCCGCGCCGCGGCGTGCTCAACGTGCATGCCTCGCTGCTGCCTCGCTGGCGCGGCGCGTCACCGGTCGCGCACGCGATCCTTGCCGGCGACGGCGAGACGGGCGTCACGATCATGAAGATGGACGAGCAGCTCGACCACGGACCGGTGCTCACGTCGCGCGCGGTGCAGGTTCGCCCGGGCGAAGACACGCCTGCGCTTACTGAGCGGCTTGCCGAGACCGGGGCGTACCTGCTGGTGGCGACCATCGCCCGCCTCGACGAGTTGCAGGCTGCCGAACAGGATCACTCGAAGGCCACCCTTGCGCCGCGGCTCACGCGGCAGGATGGTGCGCTCGCGTGGGAGATGGGGGCAGAGGAGATCGACCGTCGCGTGCGCGCGCTGCAGCCGTGGCCGGGCGCGACGCTGCCGACGAAACGCGGTCGCGTGAAGGTGCTGAAAGGCCACGTCGAAGGATCTCGGTACGTGCTCGATCTGGTCCAGCTGCCCGGGAAGCGGCCGGCGGCGGCGAAGCAGGTCCTGGGTGATGCCTGACAAGGACAAGGACGGCCAGCGCGACAAGGCCGTCAACCGCCGTGCGTTTCACGACTACTTCATCGATGAGAAGTACGAGTGCGGCCTGGTGCTGACGGGCACGGAGGTGAAGTCGATCCGGGAGGGCAGGTGCAACTTGCGCGACGGATACGTACGCATAGATGGCAATGAGGCGTGGCTCGAGAACGTGCACATCTCGCCGTACGCGCAGGGCAACCTCATGAACCACGAGCCGCTGCGCCCGCGCAAGCTGCTCCTGCACCGCAAGCAGATCGCGAGCCTGATCGGCAAGGTGCGGCAGAAGGGCTACACGCTCATCCCGCTGCGCGTGTACTTTGCGCGCAATCGCGCAAAGGTCGAGATCGGGCTGGCACGCGGCAAACGGCAGTACGACAAGCGCCAGGCGATCGCGGAGCGCGACGCTAAGCGAGAGATCGAGCGCGCAATGCGCCGGTAGCCGTGGAGCCGATTCCACGCGTTTGTATACAAAGTCGTCCTTTCCTGCGCAGATAACCCGCTTCTGTATACAAGTCCGCCTTTGACGCACCGAGAGGCCGCGCCTGGGCCGCCAGGCTGAAAATCACGCGCGCGGTTCCAGCTTCGCCGCAAACGTGTGCACCGCGTTCTTGCCGTTCCTGACGATGAAGGTGTCGGCCCGCGAACGTGATGTCGGTGCCCTTGTAGTTGGCGTGCCACATGACTAGGACGGCGTCGCCCTCGACGTGCAAGCTTGTCGAGACTGAACTCATAGGTATCGGGCTTCAGGACCCCTGAGAGGTAGGCGTCGAACGTCGCTCGGATCGGGGGCAGTCCCTTGACGACGCCGTCAGGGCCGATGACGATCGAGTCGTTTGTGTAATCGCTGAGCAGGTCGTCAACGTCGCCCTTGCCGAGGGCCTGGATGTGGTGGTCGAAGACCTCGCGAGTGGTCATGAGCTGCGTGGCCATGTGCCTTTTCCTCCTAGACGCCTGGGTCTTACCTAGTTAGACGCATCCAAAGGGCTTTTCGCGTCAACCAAATCGAAGCGTCTTAACAAGCAGGGTTGTCACGGCCGACAAATTCGATTGAACTGACTTCGCGTGGCTCGGCTGGCGTGGGGGAGGGGCGCCGGGGGAAGGGAGGGGCCCCAAGAGGTATGCGCCGCGGCTAGGTGAGGTTCCAGGTCAGCATCACATGGCTGCTCTCTTCATCGGTGCCGCTCTTCCGGTACGTCGCCAGCGCGCCGTCGTTGTCGTGGTCTGTCAGCACCCACATGTCGTAGCAGCCGCGCTTCCGCGCGAGGTCGCGGAGCGCCGCGACGAGCTCCGTTGCGATGCCCAACCTCCGGTGACGCTCGTCGACCGCCAACTCGTAGAGGAACATCTCGTTTCCCTTGTCGGGATGGGTCAGCTCGACGCCGCTCACGAATCCGACTGGCTTCCCGTTGGCGATCGCCAGCAGCAGGTGGTGGTTCGGATCGCCGAGAAATCGAGCGACCGCGTCCGGCTTCGGCATGCCGTCGAACAGGTGGCCGGCCGCCAGGATCAGAGCGTCGTCTCCCGGCCCGAGCCGCCTGATCTCGATGCTGGTCACGCGGCCAGGTTGATGCCGATTGCCCGCAGGCGTTTGTTCAGCGACTCCATCGCGAACTCGATGATCTCGCTCTCCGTGTGCCCGTAGTCGGTGACGTAGGCGGGGTCAGGCGGGTCGAGCGTGCCAGAAATCAAAGGCAGCGATTCGATCAGCGTCTTCTGGATCAGCGGCGCATACCGCGGCGCGTCCTCCCGCACGGCCTCTTGCAGCACCTTGATGCCAAAGCTCACGTGCCGCGATTCGTCGCGTGCGACCGCCGTGAAGCCGCGATAGAACCCGCGGTCGGTCAATCCCTGCTCGCGCATCGACTCGAGCTCGAACCGCTGGCCGGTCAGCGCGATGGTCGCCTCGACGACGATGTGATACAGGGTTACGCCCTCGACGAACGCGTCGAAGTCCTTCGGGTTGCTCGCCAGGCGCTGCGCGAGCGCCGGCAGCTTGTCATAGAAAAGGATGTTGTAGCCCTCATTTGTCTCGGGCCGGATCTCTTTCAGCAACGTAGCCAGATCCTTGGCCTCTGTGCCGACCACCTCGTGCCACCACCGCTGGAAGAACGCGGTGTGCCGAGCCTCGTCGACCATCTGCGTCGAAAGGAAGATCTCGATCTCGGGCGTCGGCGCCGCCCACACGAACGGCGCCAGAGTGGCAGTGACCCGCTCCTCGCCGTTGAAGAAGAGCCGGTGCGACCACAGCGTCGCCTTGCGATCTCCTTCGCTCGCGTCGATCCAGTCCTGCCGGTCGAGCGTGAAGTCGATGTCGGAGACCGCCCATTGCTGCGACTCCCACCGCCGGTACAGGTCCATGTAGCTCGGCATGTTCTCGATGCCGCGGTCGATGAACGACAGCACGTCGTCGATGCGGATGTCGCCCAGCTCGGTGAGGCTCGCGCGCCCCACGCGCTCGAGGTCAGCCGGAGAAGCCATCGCGCGTCCAGTGTAGGTGGGCCGCCCGATGGGTAGAATCGGAAGGCAACCAGGTTCATCACTCGACTTCGTGGGGGCGTCCGGTCTCGACGGGGCAGATGCGCTTCGGGATTGCGAGCCGAGAGCCGCGTGCGTTACAGCGCAGCGTTTACAAACGCCAACAAGAACACCGCTTTCGCCCTCGCTGCGTAAGCAGTAGAGACGTAAGCCCCGGGACATGATCCCGGGCGTCGTCTCCGGTCAATCCGGCGGACTGGAGAACGGCGTCACATAGACCGGATTGCCGCCTCGGGGGCGCCGCGGCTCCGAGGCGGGACACCCACCGCGGCTGGCTGAAACGGATCCCGTCAGGAGGAGCCGCCAGGCGAGAACCAAAATCCTGGACACGCTCGTAGAGATCCCGGGGGACGCTGCTTCGGACGCGGGTTCAACTCCCGCCGCCTCCACCATCTTCTTGATAGCTCAAAGCTGAGTGATGTGGCCGTCGGGGGTGATCCGCCAAGCCATGCCGCCCGACTGCCCGAAGAATGGCGCCGTCGTCGCAGTCGCGCTTGACTGGATGGAGATGATCATGCTTCCGTCCTGGAGGGACTCGACGGTGCAGCTCTGGACCTGCACACGGAGTGCTGGTCCGTAGTTCGGGTAGCAGTCAGGCCCCCACGACTTGGTGACCGTGTTGCCATCCCAGCAGATGCCGACGCTCACCGGCGCGGTGGCTTCGATGGGGAGCCCGCTCGCGTACCGAACCGTGCCATAGAAACCCTTGCATACGGGTCCGCCGGGGCCGGGAGTCAGGCCCGGCTCGCCAAATGGCGTGGCGATGAACGCCGAAGCCCGCGCGGGAATGAATGCGGCAGCCGCAGGCAGAAACACACTGACGGCGATGATCGCGATCGCGGCCCACGCCAGAATCGGCAGGCGCCGCCCGAGCCTCGCCGCGAGGTAGATGGCGGTTCCCAGGGGCATGAGCAGGTTTGCGATCACGAAACCCAGGAACGCGACTTCGAGAAGTAGATGCCGGCCGAATATGCCGCTCGCCAGGGCCGAGATCACCAAGATCGCCAGGCCGACCACCAATGGGAGGTAGGCACCGAAGTACTTCTCACGAGGCGTCCACGCACGGGACCGCCAGACCAGGCCCGTACCGAGCACCCAGGCCACCGGGAGGATCGGGAAGATGACCCCACCGACCCCGATGAGCAGTAACGCGAAGATCTCCACCGGGCCAGGCTTCGTGGTGGTCGTTATGTCCAGGCTCGCTCGCGCCTCGGCCGCGATCTCGTCAGGCTCGCCGAGGCGGTCCAGGATCGTGAGCAGGTCGGCGTCGGTCTCCGCTGGAAGCTCCTGACGCGCCTGAGCGATGTGCTCCGCGATCTGCGCTTCGAGCTCCTTGCGCCGAGCCGTGGGGAATGACGAGAGCTCCGAGTCGAGGCGCTTGAGGTAGCCGTCGATGATCTGGCTGGCGTGCGTGGCGGTCATCTCCCACTCTCCAACAACGTGTCTACGGCGGAACGAAAGCGACTCCACTCGGATCGAAAGCCCTTGAGTGCTTCTCTCCCGGCAGCGGTGATCCGGTAGTAGCGACGAGGAGGGCCGCTCGACGATTCGCGCCAGAACGTCTCGACCTCTCCGTCCTTGCGCAGCCGCGTCAGCAGGGGATAGATCGTGCCCTCGGTGATGACCATCCCATCCACCTCCGCCAGGTTCTGAACGAGCTCGAATCCATATCGCTCGCGCGTCGCGAGAAGGGCAAGGACGCAGTACTCGAGCGCCCCCCGGCGCATCTGCGCGATCAGGCCTGTGCGATCCTCCGCACGTACCATGCGGTGCATGGTACTAGGCCGTAGTTGGATACGCAATACCTGGCTACGGGGTCTTCAATCCGAGGATCTGCCGGCTTCGAGCGCCTCGTTCGCCTCGCCGCGAATCCACCAGATGAGAACGAGCCCGGCGATCGGGTCTGCCCACCAGAAGCCAAACAGCTGGTTCAACAGCAGCCCGACGAGGGTCGTCGCCGCCAGGTAGAGACACACAAGGGAGCAGGCGGCGTCCCCGCGTAGCGCGGGGCTCCCAAGACGGTCGGCGAGACCAATCCTCCACTTCCACAGGACGGTCATCACCGCCAGCGCGACAACAGTCAGCGCAACCCCAGCCGGTGACGCGTCCGGCCGGATCTGCAGGACCAGGCTCGCGGCCGCGGACAGGACGACGTAGACGATCAAGGCGTAGAGGCCGTAGCCGACCAGCCGTGAGGCGCGCCTTTCGCCGGCGGTCAATTCCCCGCGCTCCTCGCTCGGAGTTCGTTGGAGCAGGCGCCGCAACACGACCGCGGCCGTGAAAAGCTCGATACCGCTGTCGAAGCCGAAGGCAGTAAGCGCGACGGATCGCGCCACGATGCCCGCGGCCAGCGCGACGCCGAGCTCGATGCACATCCAGGCCAGCGTGAGGACCTGCGCCAGCCGCGCCTGGCGGAGCAGGGACGTCGAAGCGACCACAGTGGCCACGCGCAGAGGGTAGCCCGAACTCGGTTAGCCTTTCCCCGCGTGCCGAAGCTTCAGCGCAAGAGCCTCCACCAGCCTGAGACTGTGCGCAAATTTCCGCACGGCCACATCGACAGCGTCGCGCTCGACGAGAGCGAGGTCGGCCGCTGGGTGTTCGAGCCGGGCTGGAGATGGTCGTCCGACGTCAAGCCCATCGTCGGCACGGAGTGGTGTCTCAACCGCCACGTGGGAGTGGTCGTCGAAGGCACGCTGCACGTCGTGCTGACCGACGGAACGACGATGGACTTCGTCGAGGGCGACGCCTACGAGATTCCGCCGGGTCACGACGGGTGGGTCGTCGGTGACAGGCCGTTCGTCACCTACGAGTGGACGAGCTCGAGAGTGTTCGCCCGTGCACCTGATGACGACGACGCCATTGTGGTCACGCTGCTCTTCAGCGACATCGTCGGCTCGACTGCGATGCTCGAGCGGCTCGGCGACAAGGCCTGGCACGACCTGCTGGTCGCCCACAACGCCGCGATGCGGGAGCAGATCGCGCACCAGCGGGGCCGCGAGTTCGACACGTCTGGCGATGGGTTCATGGCCCTGTTCGAAGGCGCGGCCAGGGCGGTCCGGTGCGGGCGGGGGATGATCAAGGCGGCGAACGAGCTGGGCCTGCATCTGCGAGTCGGCTGTCACACGGGCGAGGTCATCTTCGTCGCCGGCTACGCGCATGGAGTCGCCGTTCACACCACGGCGCGCGTCGTGGCCCTCGCCGGTCCCGATGAGATCGTCGTCAGCAGCACCACACGCGACCTGCTGAGCGCAAACGACTTCGTGCTGGAGCCCGCAGGATCGTTCGAGCTCAAAGGTTTGACCGGCGCGCGCGAGGTCTTCCGGGTCAAACCTGCCGTTTAGACGAGGCGGCGGCTCAGTCGATCTTGGAGTGAAAGAACCAGCGCACCTTGCGGTCGATCAATCCATCGCCGAGACCCGGTCTCGAGTCAGCGCCCCAGAGTCCTCCTGCGATGCAGAACAGCACCAGCGCAAGAGCCGCTCCCGAGATCACCAATCCGGCCACAGGATGAGCTTAGACCCCCACTACGAGGGCCGGTGCTCCACCTTGAGCATGATGTCCCGCTTCATGCCGGCGACCGCCGGCAGGAGGTGGTTCAGCTAGGCCGGACCCGAGCCCGAAGCCTGAGCGATGGCTGGTAAATAGCCGCCACCCCCGTGCAAACGAGCTAACCTTCGGCCGTCATGCCCGATCTTCAGCATCTCTGGCAGCGCTTCCTGCTCGCCGCCGCGCTCCTCGCGGGGCTGGCGATCGGCGTCGGCGCCACGATCTTCGGCTACAGCAACCTGAACACGGTCGACCTCCACTGGTCGGTGCTGCGTCTGACCGGCGTCCCAGTGTGGGCGGTGGTCCTCGTCCCGATCACCCTGATCCTCGTCGCGGGGACCATCTTCCACTGGCTCGACAGCCTCCACCACTTCACCGAGCACATGCGCCACCGCCACCGCGTGCACGAGCTCGAGGCCGAGGTCACGAGGCTCCGCGCCCATCTCGACCAGGTGCTCGAGATGCCGAGGGGCGAGGCGCAGAAGGCCGAGGACAAGCCGTCGCTGCCGGCGGCTGAGGTCGTCACGACCGACGCCGAGATGGCAGGGCTGGAAGGCGGGGCCGAGACCGAGACCAAGCCAACCGACAAGCCTGCAAAGAGCAAGCGCGCAAAGCTTCTGGCGGAGCCGCTCGAAGCAGCCAAGCCGGCCGAAAACGGCGCGACCGCCGAGCCGGTCACGGCCGCCGCAACACCTGACGCTCCGAACGACGCAGGATAAATAGACGTAACCCATGGCCGAACGACGCCGCGCCGGTCGCCTTGTCGTCCCCACACGTCAGGTCCCGGCGGACAAGACGCTGCTCGAGCGCAGCACCATCGAAGAGCTCGCGCACCACGCCGACCCCTGGCGCGTCCTGAGGATCCTCTCGGAGTTCGTCGAAGGCTTCGACGCGCTCAACGACGTCGGCCCGGCGGTCACCGTTTTCGGCTCGGCGCGCACGCCGAGAGACGATCCCTACTACGCGGCCGGTAGGTCGCTCGGTGCTGCGCTCGCGAACCGCGGGTTCGCGGTCATCACAGGCGGAGGCCCGGGCATCATGGAGGCCGTCAACCGCGGATGCCACGAGGCGGGCGGGTTGTCGGTGGGCTGCAACATCGAGCTCCCGCGTGAGCAGGCGCTGAACCCCTACGTCGACCTCGGCGTCGAGTTCCGCTATTTCTTCGTGCGCAAGAACATGTTCGTGAAGTACGCGCGCGGCTTCGTCATCTTTCCCGGCGGCCTTGGCACGCTGGACGAGCTGTTCGAGTCACTGACGCTCGCGCAGACGGGCAAGATCGAGCACTTCCCGATCGTCCTGTTCGGAACCAGCTACTGGAAAGGCCTGCTCGACTGGATGCGCGCGGTCGTGCTTGCGCACGGGGCGATGTCGGCCGATGACTTCAACCTGGTCAGCCTCACCGACGATCCCGAGGAGGCAGCCGAGATGGCGACGGCTCCGCTGCCGGTCGAGATCGATGAGCCTCGCGAGCAGACGGGCGAGCCGAAGGCTGGCGCGCAATAGCCACAGCAGCGACCGCGCCGCTCACCCTCTACTTCCTGGCCGACGGCGCGCAAACCGATTCCACCGTTGCGCAGCACGTCACGCAATTTCTGGATGCGGCGACTCGAACGCTTGACATCGCCATCTACGACCTGCGCCTTGAGTCGGACCCGGCCGACGCGCTGCTGGCGTCGATGCAGGCAGCCATCAAGCGAGGCGTGCAGGTTCGGCTGATATTCAACGCGGACCACGCGCAGAAGATCCCGGTGCCGCCACCGCCGGAGATCGACTTCGCGTTTGTCGACAAGCTGAAAGCCGCGGGCGTCGCCATCACGCCCGTGCCGGGCGTCCCCGACCTCATGCATCACAAGTACGTGGTGCGCGACGGCGCCGCCGTGCTCAGCGGCTCGGCCAACTGGACCAACGACTCGTGGACGCGCGAGGAGAACGTGATCTTCACCGTCGCCTCGTCGGACCTGGCGAGCGCATACACGCAGGACTTCGAGGAGCTGTGGCAGAAGCCGGTGGTCGCCACGTCCGGACGGGTCAACCAGGGCTGGGTGCAGCTCGCCGACGGCACAGACGTCCGCGCCTACTTCTGTCCGGGGCGCGCGCTGAAGCTGGTGCACTCGATGTCGCGGTCGATCGCGTCGGCGCGCCAACGCATCCGCGTGTGCTCGCCGGTGATCACGTCGGGCCCCATCCTCGGCACGCTGGCCGAGGCCATCGAGCATCAGAGCGCCGACATCAGCGGTGTGTACGATGCGACTCAGATGGACGAGGTGCAGGGCCAGTGGGCGGAGCAGTCCACGGCGTCGTGGAAGATCGCGGCTTTCAAGACCATCGTCGCCTCGTCGCGCTTCGGTTCGAAGCGCTCGACGCCATATGCGATCGGATCCGTGCACGACTTCATGCACGCGAAGATCCTGGTCGCCGACAACTACGTCTATATGGGCAGCTTCAACCTGTCGCACAGCGGTGAGATGAACGCCGAGAACGTGCTGCAGGTCCAGAGCAAGACGATCGCGGACCAGTGCGCGGCCTATGTCGAGCAAACGGCGGCGCGGTACGGCGGTCCGCACGTGACGAGCTCCTAACAGCTGCCCAGAGCTCGTTTCCTCTGGCTGGGCGCGGGACTGGCCGCGATGGCGCTCATCGCTGCGACGTTCGGGCTGCTGCGCCTGCAGCCGTCGAGCGGAACGCTGCTCATCGTGGCGTCGGGACACGCGCCGGACTCGATCGCCGGCGCGCAGCTGCTCATCCAGGCTCCCGCGGGCTGGTCCGCGGTCGGCACGGTTTCAGGCCCGGTGCCCGCGGCGCCAAACGAGCGCGAGCTGCTCGCCGTCCCGGTGCCTGCCGGCACGTATACCGGCATTCGCCTGGGCGACGACATCGCGCCGGTGGACATCAATGTCAGCGCAGGGCAGGTCGAGCCGGTGCTCATCGGCGTCGAGGGGGGGAGGCTCATCGCCGGCGCCGCCTACGCCGGCAATGACCAGCTGAACCTCGGCCTCGGCGAGCTCGCCGGCAAGTTCGTCGCCATGCCCGCGTTCGCGCTGCAGGATCAGGACGGCAAGCCGTTCGACAACGCGGCGGCCGCCGGCCAGGACCTGGTCATCGCCGCCTTCAACACCACGTGTCACCAGACGTGCCCGCTGTACACAGCGCTCTTCTTCCAGCTGCAGCGCAGGCTGCCCGGAGGCGTACGCCTGATCGAGGTCACGACCGATCCGGGCACCGATACGCCGGCGGCGCTGCACGCCTACGCGCAGTCGATCGGGGCGGGGTGGACGTTCGCGACCGGCTCGGCCGATGCGCTGACAGCGTTCTGGAAGCCGTTTGGCGTCCAGCTCGCGACCGGCGACAGCCACGTGTCGACCCTGGCGCTCGTGGACAGGCACGGTTACGTGCGCCTCGTCTATCGCGGCGTCCCCGCGGTCGGCCACGACCTGCCGCCGCAGCTCGTCACCAGCCTTGGCGCCGAAGGCCTGCACGAGCTCGCCTCAGGCGGCGACGGATGGGGATCGCCCGAGGTGCTGACGGCGCTGCTCACCATCACCGGACCGATCGAGCCGGCCACACAGCCGGGCGGCCGCGCGGCCGCGTTCTCGCTCACCGGCACCGATGGCTCTCGCGTGAGCCTCGGCTCGCTCGCTGGGAAGCCGCTCGTGATCAACTTCTGGGCCACGTACTGCCCGCCGTGCAGGGCGGAGATGCCGATGCTGCAGCGGGTGATGGGCGCGCAGAGCTCGGCCCAGCTCGTGCTCATCAACGAGGGGAACGACCAGAAGGCAGCGACCGACTTCCTGCAAGCCCTCGGCTTGACGAATGCGTCGCTCCTCGACTCCGACCTCTCGGTGGGCCACGCATACGGCGCTATCGCGCTGCCCACGACCGTGTTCGTCAGCACCGACGGCACCATCGCTTCGCGCCAGGTGGGCCAGCTCGACGAGCGCGTCCTGGATGCCGAACTCTCGACTCTGGGACACTAAACCGGCATGTCTGCGGTCGCGCTTTCTCGACGCGTCTTCCTGCTGGCCGCGATCTTCGCGTACCTCCAGATCGCACTGGGCGGCGTCGTACGCGTGACCGGCTCGGGCCTCGGGTGCCCCGACTGGCCGCTCTGCAACGGCCGGCCCTACCCGCCCGCGAACCTGAACGCGATCATCGAGTACTCGCACCGGACGGTAGGCGCGATCACGGGAGTGCTCATCATCGCCACGGTCGTCGCCGCATGGGCCGTGTTCCGGACGCGGCGGCCGGCGGTCCCGTGGCTGGCCATCGCGTCTGTGATCGCAGTCTCGGTGGAAGGCGCCCTCGGTGGCGTCGTGGTCGTGAGCGAGCTCAAGCCGTGGCTCGTGGCGGTCCACCTCGGGCTGGCGATGATCATCCTCGGCTGCCTCATCGCCACGGCGGTGCTGTCCTTGCCACAGTCGCCCGGTATCGAGAGCGCGTCCTTCAGGAGGCTCGCGGCAGCGGCGGTGGCCGGCACTTACATCCTGCTGCTCTCCGGATCGAGCGTCGTGGCCACGCAGTCCGACGAGAGCTGCCACTCATGGCCGCTGTGCGATTTCTCCGGCGTCAACACCTTCGCGCTGCTGCACCGAGGCGTGGCGCTGGTAGCGAGCTTGCTGATCATCGTGTTCCTGGTGGCCTCGTATCGCCGCGGCCTGCGGTTGTTCGCCGTCGCGACCGCGATCGTGCTGCTGCTGCAGGTCGCCATTGGAGCCGCATCGGCGATCAGCGGCGCCGCGGTGGCCAACGGGCTGCACGTGGCG
>Ga0207646_10006821_pt1 | contig 11743 bp, 14 predicted proteins | sample KBSK5502metaG_FD_184343 | JGI IMG/M metagenome (GOLD analysis project Ga0207646, IMG submission 184343) | Corn, switchgrass and miscanthus rhizosphere microbial communities from Kellogg Biological Station, Michigan, USA - KBS K5-50-2 metaG... | ecosystem: Host-associated > Plants > Roots >...
GGAGGTTGTCGATGATCTTGCTGATCAGGTCGGCCTCGCGGATGACGCGCTCCGCAAAGCGCCTTCTGTCCTCCCGCGAAGGGTCGCCGAGCAGGCTCTCCGCGGTGAGCCGCAGCGAGGTGATCGGGGTCTTGAGCTCGTGCACCAGGTTGGCGACGAACTCCTGGCGCACGGTCGCCAGGCGGCGCAGCTCTGTGACGTCGGCGAGGAACAGGATTGTCTCGCCGGGCCGCGGGCCAGGGCCACGGTGCGCGTGTACCGTGCGGCGGTGGTGGACGAGGTGCACCTCCGCCTCGTTGCGCTCGCCGCTGACGAGCTCGAACAGGCTGGCCTCGAGCGTGACCTCGACAAGACTCGCAGGCAGCCGCGCCGCGTCCACCGCGAAGAAATCGCGCGCGGCCCTGTTCGCGCCCACGACCCTCTTCTCGACATCGAGAAGCAGCGCCATCATCGGCGCCTCCTCCAGGGCCTCCGAGAACGAATCGTGCGGGACGGCACCGGGCCGGTCGAGGTCGTCGGCTCTACGCCTGTAGATCACGCGCCGAGTATGCGATGTGGCTCACAGGGCACACACACTTAAGCCGCCATTAACGCGGGCTTAAACCCTGCCTCCTACCTTCGTAGGCGTATCGCCACGGAGCAAGACAGGAGGGGTTAGATGCTTCGACGTCCGTCAACCATGCGATTCCTTCTAGGAGTCGGGATCGCCGCCATCGTCGCCAGTGCGTGTGGCACCTCGCCCAGCACGAACACGGGATCTACCGATGTCGGCCAGGGCTCGTTGACCGGCGCCGGGGCCACGTTTCCGGGTCCGTTCTACACGAAGGCTTTCGCCGACTACTCGGCGAGGTACCCGCAGGTCACGATCAACTACCAGGCCGTCGGCTCTGGCGCCGGCATTCAGCAGTTCATCAAGAAGATCGTCGACTTCGGCGCGAGCGACGTGCCGATGGGTTCGAGCGACATCGCCTCGGCCGGTGGCGCCGGCGCTCTGACGCAGATCCCGACGACGCTGGGCGTGATCTCGATCGCCTTCAACGTTTCGGGGGTCAACGACTTGAACCTCGACTCCGACACGCTGGCGGGGATCTTCCTCGGCCAGATCAAGAACTGGAATGACCCGAAGATCGCGGCGCTCAACTCCGGCGCCACGCTTCCCAACAAGTCGATCACCGTCGTCCACCGCTCCGACGGCAGCGGCACGACCTTCCACTTCACCGACTACCTGAGCAAGGTGTCGAACACGTGGAAGACGAGCGTCGGCAACGCGAAGTCGGTCAAGTGGCCGACGGGCGTGGGCGCGGCCCAGAACACCGGCGTCGCGCAGGCGATCCAGTCGACCGACGGCGCGATCGGCTACGTCGAGCTCGCGTACGTCGTCCAGAACAACATGCACCAGGCCGCGCTGAAGAACGCGAACGGCAAGTTCGTGAAAGCGAGCGTGGACGGAGCGACCGCCGCGGCGGGCACCAACACGAGCGTCAGCCCGACGAACTTCTCGATCACCAACGCCGCTTGCGACGCCTGCTACCCGATCGCCGGATTCAGCTGGGTCATGCTTTACACGAGCTACAGCGAAGCGGCCAAGGGCAAGGCCGTGGTCAACCTCTTCAAGTGGCTGGTCACCGACGGCCAGTCCGACAGCACCGACCTCCAGTACGCGCCGCTTCCGACCGCGGTGCAGCAGCTGGCCCTGACCAACCTGAAGACGATCAAGGCCGGCGGGTCGGCGGTCCTCAGCTAGACGGCACCATTCGGGTCTCGACGGCGAGGGTTCGAGCCCCTCGCCGTTTTCTTTTTGCGGTCAGAGCGGTCTCCGGCCAGGTACGCCGGCCCGGCGCGGATAGGCGGCGGGCGTGGGAGCGACCTTCCTCACGACGATCACGACCCCCTTGGTTCGCGCCACCGACGGCGCCGCCATCACCGACTCGAGCCGGCCGCCGAGGACCTCGATCGCGTGGCCGGCCTCCTCGTCGTGCGTCTTCTGTGCCAGCAGCCGGCCGCCGACCTCCACGAACGGCAGGCACAGCTCGACCAGGGTGCGCATCGGCGCGAGCGCGCGAGCGACAGCCACATCGAAGCGCTCGCGGTAGCGAGAGTCGTGCCCGGCGTCCTCGGCGCGGCGGGCGACCACCTCGACCTCGCACTTGAGCTTCGCCGACGCCTGGACAAGGAACGCGGCCTTGTCCTGGTCGGCCTCGACGAGCGTCACCTCCAGGTCGGGACGGGCGATCTTCAACACCAGCCCCGGCAGCCCACCGCCCGACCCGACGTCGACCAGGCGGCGAGCGGCGTCGAGGTGGTCGAGCAGCACAAGGGAGTCGGCGACCAGGTCGTCCGCCGGGCCCGAGACGAGGCCCGGCCACCCCTCGATCATCCGCGCAAGTTCAGACAACCTAGAATCCTGCATTGAGATGCCCATCTACGAGTATCGGTGCGAGAGCTGCGCCGAGAAGTTCGAGGTCTTGACCCGCTTCGCGGAACGCGACAGCGCTCAGGCCTGCCCGGCGTGCGAGTCGACGAAGACGCGCGTGCTGGTCTCGAGCTTCGCTTTCGCCGGTGCGAGCGACGCGTCCGCCTCCGACTTCATGAGCGAATCGAGTGGCGGCGGTTGCGCGTGCGGCGGCGCTTGCTCGTGCGGATCCGCTAACTAGCCGGCCAACTTGCTGCTCCCGGTCACCTACCGGGTCAACGCCGCCGGCCACATGGAGGTTGGTGGCTGCGACCTCGTCGAGCTTGCCCACCGCCACGGCACGCCGCTTTACGTCTACGACGAGGCGACGGTGCGCCGGCGGGCGTCCGAGTACGTGGCCGCCATGGGTTCGAGCGGCCAGGTCCTCTATTCGGCCAAGGCGTTCGCGTCGCCGCAGTTCCTGCGCGTGGTCGCCGAGGAGGGGCTTGGCCTCGACGTCGTCTCGGCCGGTGAGCTGAACCTCGCGCTCAAGTCCGGGTTCCCACGCGAGCGCATCCATTTCCTGGGCAACAACAAGAGCGTCGATGACCTCCGGGCCGCGCACGCGGCCGGCGCGACGATCGTGATCGACGGCGACCACGAGTTCGACCTCCTGCGCGAGGTCGTGCCCGAAGGCCGGCCGGCGCATGTCATGCTCCGCCTCTCGCCTGGAGTCAAGCCCGACACTCACGACCACATCTCGACCGGGCAGCTGGACTCCAAGTTCGGCTTCTCGATCGAGTCGGGCGCGGCGCGCAAGGCGGTGGAGAAGGCGCTCGGCCATCCGCGGCTCGAGCTGGTCGGGCTGCACTCGCATATCGGCTCCCAGATCTTCGCCCTGCGCGCGTACGAGCAGGCGATGGACATCATGCTCGGCCTGCTCGCGGAGCTGAAGAACGAGCTCGGCTACGAGCCGCGCAAGCTCGGAGCGGGCGGCGGACTGGGCATCGCCTACACGCACGACGACGACCCACCCACGCCGCGCGAGTTCGTCGAGACGGTGCGGCACGCGATGGTCGCGGGGTGCGCGCGGCGCGAGCTCAAGGTGCCGGAGCTGGTCGTCGAGCCCGGTCGCTCGATCTCGGGCCCGGCCGGCGTGGCGCTGTACACGGTCGGCTCGATCAAGGACATCCCTGGCATCAGGCGCTACGTCGCCGTCGACGGCGGCATGGGCGACAACATCCGGCCAAAGCTCTATGGCGCGCGCTACGAGGCGTTCCTCGCCTCAGACCCCGAGCGCGCGCCGGAGGGCAAGGTCACGATCGCGGGGAAGTACTGCGAGTCGACCGACATCCTGATCACCGACATCGACATGCCCGTGCTGAATCCCGGCGACGTGATCGCGGTGCCCGCGGCGGGCGCGTACTGCCTGGCGATGGCGAGCAACTACAACGGCATGCCTCGGCCGGAGGTGCTGATGCTGCGGGACGGCGAGGCGCGCGTGATGCGAAGGCGGGAGACTCTCCAGGACCTGGTCGCCGCCGAAGTCTTCTAGAGGACGATGTTGATGGTCGCCGACCAGCAGCCTTTGACGACGTCGCACGCCCACAGCCTGTCGGTGCGCGGGGTCAAGGTCGGCCTGGTGGCGAACGTTTGCGTCGGGAAGGTGCCGTTGCACGCCGCCGTTACCCGCCAGGTCCTGTAGGCGGTACCTGAGCCCGCAGGCGCGTAGTAGCTCAGCGTGACGGTCGAGTTGGGCGTGAAGTTGCTGCCGCTTACGCTCGCGTTGCCACCGCTCACCAGCACGCTTTGCGTCGCCGGCGTCAGCGTTGGATTGTTCGTGTTTCGGGGGCAGGGGTTTGAGGTCGGCGTCGGGCTCGCCTTGGGGGGCACGATGGGAGACGAGGTCGGGCTGGCGCTGGGACTCGGTGTGCTCACCGCCGCCGGCGTGGGCTGAACCTCGGCCACCCCGGCCACCACCTGCAGCGGCGCCTGCTTGTGGCAGGTGTTGTCCCAGCAGATCTTGACCACATGGTTGCCGAGCTGGATGTCGAGCGGCACGACTATGTCCCTCGTCACGTCGCCGTTCGCGCTGGCCTGGAACGGGTAAGCGCGGACGACGCTCCACAGCTGGATCTCGCCGGCCTGGTTCGCGGGGACGTGCGTCGCGGTGACGGTCACGCTGTCGCCAGGCGAGACTCGGCTCGGACTGAGCGACAGCGTCGTCGCCTGGGCGACGATCGCGCAGACGCCGAGAACAAGCACAAGGACGAGGATCGCCGCGATGCCGAGCAGCAGCCTGCGCCGCCGTCGCGGTCTGGGCTGAGGCGCTAGGACGGGCGCCACCGCCGGCGCGGGGACAACCTCGGCAACGGGCGCCGGGAAGGCCATCGCCACCGTCGCCGGCTGCCGGCGGGGCGCCGGCTTGCCAAGAGCGTCAGCCGCGGCGATCGGCCTGGTGCCGCTGACTGGCGGGGCCGCGACCATCGTCGGACCCGCGGCGGCCGGCACCGGTTCGTTTCGGAGCGCTGCACTGAGCGCATCGACGAAGGCGGTGCACGACTCCCACCGGTCGCCTGGGTTCTTGGAGAGCCCTCGCATGACGACCGCGTCGACCTGGGGTCCCAGGGACTGGTCGCGCACGCTCGGCGCCGACGGGTAGCGGTGGACCTGCGCGTAGAGCAGCTCCATCAATGCCTCGCCATCGAAGGGGATGACTCCGGTGAGCATCTCGTAGGCGATGCTCGCAAGGGAGTACCGGTCGGCCGCCGGTCCCACCTGGCCTCCTGTCACCTGCTCCGGCGCCATGTACGCGGGCGTCCCGGTGGTGACGCCGGTCATCGACCTCAGCGAGGAGCCCTGCATGAGCTTGGCGAGGCCGAAGTCGGCCAGCACCGGGGAGTCGTCGTCGGTCAGGAGGACGTTCGCCGGCTTGATGTCGCGGTGGACCACGCCGTGGCTGTGCGCGTAGTCAAGCCCGGCCGCGATGCCCCGGAGGTAGCGCAAGGCCGTCGCCTGGTCGAGCGGGCCATGGGCCATCTTCGCCGCCAGGCTGCCGCCCGGGACGTACTCGACGATCATGTACGGCGTGCCCTGGAACTCGCCGAAGTCGTAGACGTCGACGATGTTGGGGTGCCTCAGCCGGGCGATCGCCTGCGCCTCGTGGCGGAAGCGGGCGACCGAGTCGGCGTCCGGCGTGATGGCCTGCATCACCTTCACCGCCCCGGTCCGCTCGAGGCCCGAATGGTAGGCGCGATAGACGACGCCCATCGCGCCCTGGCCGATGAAGTCCTGGACTTCGTACGGCCCTAGCCGGGTCCCACTCCCTATCGACGACACGCGGCCCTGAATTATGCCGGGCCCTATTTCAAGTTCAGACGGTCTTAACCGTTAGTTGACTTCCAGCCTCCGCCGGCGCCGCGGCGGGTGGCGACAAGGCCGGCGAGGATCGAGAGCGCGATCTCCTCCGCCGTCCGAGCGCCGATGTCGAGCCCGATGGGGGTCTGGATGCGGGCGATCACGCCCTCGTCCACGCCTTTGGCCCGAAGCGCTTCGAGGTGGTGGCCGGTGTGCCGCCGGCTGCCGACGAGCCCGATGAAACGGGGGTTGAGCGGCAGCACCCTCTCCAGCGCCTCGACCAGGTCGGGGGCGTCGTGGTTGGTGTGCACCACGTAGAGCTCGCCGCCTCCACCCGGGTCGAAGTCGCCCGCTTGCTCCGCCAGCTGCGCCCGAAAGCCCACCTCGGGGGCCAAGCGGACCAGGGCGCGCGCCACCGGCGTCGACGCGAACACGACCAGCGCCGGCGCAGCGGCGTACGGCTCCAGGTAGACGTCGATCGAGCCGAGGTCGTGCCGGTAGGTCCTGGTCTGGGGCGAACCGCCCTGTGTGATGGCCGCTGAGTCTTCGAGCGCCGCGGAGTCGAACTCGCTGCAGCCGAGCGTGCCCGCGAGCGCGACGTCGCGCGACATCAGCATCTTCGCGCCGGGCTGCGACGGCGGCTCGCCGTCGAGCTTGATCACGGTCGCGAGCACCACCTCCTCGCCCCTCGCGAGGCGCCGCGCGAGCTCCTCCTCGACGCTAGGCATGCGCCCTCGTGCGACTCAATGCCGCGCGCAGGATCTCGACGGTTCGCGTGACCTCTTCGTCGGTGGTGGAGTAGCCGGTGGTCAGGCGCAGACTGCCGAGCGCCTGCTCCATGCTCAGCCCCATCGCGAGCAGCACGTGAGACGGGTCGAGCGACCCAGATGCGCAGGCCGACCCGCTCGATGCCGCGACGCCCGCGAGATCTAGCGCGAGCAGCATGTCCTCGCCTTTGCGGCCGGCGAACGTGGCGGAGGCGAAATTCGCCAGTCGAGCATCGCCGCCGGTGAGCGTGGCGCCGAGCTCGACCAGCGCCTCGCGCAGGACTCGGCTCTGTGGCGCGGCCGCTATCGTGCGCGTGCTCCGTTGCCGACGGCACACTGCGAGCCCGGTCGCCACGGCCGTGGCGCCGCTCACGTCTTCGAAGCCGGCGCGCCGTCCCCATTCCTGCGGGCCGCCGTACAGGAGCGGGTCGACGCGGACTCCTTCGCGGACGAAGAGCATCCCTCCACGCCCGGCGCCGAGCTTGTGGCCGCTGAACGAGACGAGGTCGGCGCCGGCCGGCACATCGATCCAGCGCGGACCCGCGCACGCGTCGACGTGCACCAGCGCGCCTACGTCGTGCGCCCGCTCGATTACCCGCGCGACTGGCTGGATAGTGCCGACCTCGTTGTTCGCGAGCCCGACGGAGACGACGGCCGTGCCCGGGGTGATGGCGTCGACGTCGACCGTCGCGTTGCGGTCGACGCCCGCGATCACGACCTCGCGTCCCAGCACCTGCATCCGTCGCGCGGCGGCCAGGACCGACTGGTGCTCCGCGGCCCACGTGACGAGCTTGCCCTTCGTCCCGAACAGCGCGAGGTTGACCGCCTCGCTGCCGGAGGAGACGAACGTCACCTCGAGTCGTGTGCCGCCGATCGCCTGCGCGGCGACGTCTCGAGCGCGGTCGAGGGCGGCCCGGGCGGCGCGACCTTCGGAATGCGGGCTGGAGGGATTGCCAGGCGGGACCGAATGGAGGGCTTCGGTGACCTCGGGCAGGACAGGCGCCGAACCGGCGTCGTCCAGGTAGATCCGGCTGTTAGCCGCGGGTGTGGTCGTGCTGATGGACGAGGTCGGTGAGGGTGCCCTGGAAGCCCTTCAGGTACAGATGCAGGTCGAGGATCTCGTCCACGCTGATCGGCTCCGGGGCCGCGACGGGCTCCTCGACAGGCTCCGGGATCGCGCTCTCGACCTGGTCGACGGCGCCGCCGGCGATCGCGAGCACCACGATGAACGTGACCTGGCACTGGGCGCACGTCACCTGCAGGTGGAAGCGCTCATCCTCATGGCTCAGGACCTGGACGTCGCATCCCTTCAGGCTGCGTCCGCAGACCGGGCAGTTGTAAAACCTGGCGCGGTCGCGAATGAAGTCGATGATGCTCACGACGGCGCCCATATTACGCCCCGTGTCTGTGGCGGCAAGGCCTAGCGATGGCCCTCTATGCAGGTGCATCCGGAGGCGCCGACGACGGCCGAATGCACGGTCCCGGCGGGCAGCACCATGCGGTCGCCGGGATTCAATTCCAGGCGCCGGCCCTCATTCTCGAGCACGAACGTGATCGAGCCGTCGACGCAGTACAGGACCTTCTCATAGTTGTGGCTGTGCGGCGCATAGCGGTCGTGTGCGCCGTTCGACCACGAGTAGCAGCCGCTCGCCTCTTCGCGCAGCTGGGTCATCAGCTCATCGAAGCCCGACACAGGCCGATTCTAAGATTGCGTCGATGAGGCCACGCTTTCTCGCCGACTGCAACGTCGGACGGCTCGCGCGCTGGCTCCGCGCCCTGGGTTACGACGCGTCGTACCACGCGCGCATCGATGACTCGGAGCTCGTGCGCGAGGCGGCCGCCGAGGACCGCGTCCTGCTCACCCGCGACCGCGACCTGACCAAGCGCCGCGTGATCCAGACCGGCGTGGTGCGCGCGATCCTGATCCGCGACGACGACGTCATCAAGCAGCTGCGCCAGGTCTTCGCCGAGCTCGGCCTCGAGCTGAAAGAGGCGCTGACCCGATGCATCGAGTGCAACTCGGAGCTGCAATCGCGTGTGCCGGCGACGGTGGTCGAGCGCGTGCCGCCGTACGTGCGCAGGACGCAGTCGCGGTACTCGGAATGCCCCGAGTGCGGCCGCATCTACTGGGCCGGCACGCACTGGCAGCGCATGCGCGAGGTCCTGCTCGGACTGTGAGGGAGGTTCTGCGGCGGCTGGTCGCGGGCGAGTTGACCGAGGACGCGGCGCTGTCCGAGTTGCGGCGTATCCAGCTCGACGAGCTCGGTGGCAAGGCGCGCCTGGACCTCGGTCGTTACCTCCGCCGGGGGATCCCCGAGGTCGTGCTGGCGGCCGGCAAACCGCCGGAGGACGCGGCGCGCCTCGTGGTGGCGATGGCGCGGCAGCATGGCCAGGGCCTGGTCAGCCGCATGTCGGACGCCCATCGCGCGGCGCTGAGCGCAGCGACGGCCGGCATGCGAGTGATCGACTACCACTCGTCGGCTCGAGTCCTGCGCGAAGGGTTCGCGCCCGAGCCCGCCGGCGGCAAGGTCGGCATCCTGACCGCCGGCACCTCCGACCTGCCGGTGGCGGCCGAGGCGCGCATGGTGATCGAGGCGTGCGGCCTCGAGGCGCGGCTCGACGCCGACCTGGGCGTCGCCGGCCTGCATCGTTTCTTGGGCCCGCTGTCGGCGATGCTCGATTGGGGTGCGGACGTGCTCGTGGTCGCGGCCGGAATGGACGGCGTCCTACCCGGCCTGGTCGCGGGCCTGATCGACGTCCCGGTCATCGGGCTGCCTGTCTCGACCGGCTACGGGCGCGGAGGCGCGGGCGAGGCCGCGCTGACCACCATGCTGCAGTCGTGCTCGACCGGGCTGGTCGTGGTCAACATCGACAACGGGGTCGGCGCGGGTTGCGCGGCGGTCTTGATCGCTCAGCGTGGGCGGCGCGGCCGCCAGATCGCCACCACCGCCAGCGCCACGGCACCGAGCAGGAGCGCCCCGAACAGGATCCCCGCGCCCGCGCGCGACGCGTCCGCGCCACCGGGGATGGAGAAGACGAGACCAAGCGCGACCGCCGCGCCCAGCACGACAGCGAGCAGCCACGGAAAGCCGCGCCGGCGGCGTCCGTAGAAGAGCATCCACCAGAACCCCGGACGGTCCTTCACAGCAGCAGCGGCAGCTCGGCCAGCGTGGCGATCGTGGGGATGCCGTCGGGTGGCGGCTCGTCCGCGTGGGCGGTGACGACCACCGCGCGCATACCCAGCGCCACGGGCCCCTCGTAGTCCTCGCGCACGCGGTCGCCCGCGAACAGCGTTTTCTCCGCCGTGGTGCCGATGGCGTCGAGCGCAGCCAGGTAAACCTCGGGGGCGGGCTTGCGCCTGCCGACCTCGCTGGAGAATACGACCGCGTCGACCAGCTCGGCGATGCCGTTGCTCGCCACCTGGCGGCGCATCATCTCCGGCGGGAAAGGCGCGTTCGAGCAGACGCCGCGCTTGATGCCGTTCTCACCAAGCCACGCGAGCAACTTCGGCGCGTCGGGGTCCACCCGCACCGCACGGTCCCAGCACCGCTGCTCGGCGTCGAGGATCTCGTGCAGCAGGTCGTCGGGCAGGCGCATGCCCGCCCGCTGCCAGGCCTCGCTGTATACGTCCATGTAGTCGACCTCGTCCTCGCTCGTGCTCCCGATGTACTCCTCGAGCGGGAGCAGGACGTCGTGGAGGATCGTCTCTGCCTCGGGCGCGGGCACACCCAGCGCCGCTTCGATGCGCGGCCGGAACTCGTCGAGCACCCGCAGCAGATCGTCGGTCGGATAGGCGAAGGTCACCAGCGTGCGGCCGTAGTCGAACAGGACGCCATCCACCGAACGCATGGTCATATCCTGATGCCCGTGGCACGAGGTGCGGCAGGCGGGATGGCGCGGAGATTTCGAGATCCAGGCGGCGCAGGCCGAAGGCATGGGTGGCGCTAGGAGGAGCGCATCGAGAATGCGCGACGACGACGCGTCGGGACCCATAACGCCCGGAATGCGCCGCATGGGCTCGAAAGATCGCGTCAGACCCGCCGGCCGCACCTCGCAGCGCTTGACGCATCTCGACGAAAAGGGCGCGGCTCGCATGGTCGACGTCGCGGACAAACCCGCCACGAGGCGCGAGGCGATCGCCGAGTGCACGGTGCGGATGTCCCCAGAGACGATCGAGGCGGTCCGCGCCGGCACCGCCAAGGGCGACGCGCTGCAGGTCGCGCGCGTCGCCGGGATCATGGCCGCCAAGCGCACGCCCGACCTGATTCCGCTCTGCCACCCGCTGCCGATCTCGAGCGTCACGGTCGACTTCGACTTCGTCGAGGGCGGCGTGCGCATCACGACCCGCGTGCGGGTCACGGGCCAGACCGGGGTCGAGATGGAGGCGCTGACCGCTGCCTCCGTGGCAGGTTTGACCCTGATCGACATGGTCAAAGCCGTCGAGAAGGGTGTCTACCTGGAGAACGTGCGCCTGCTCGAGAAGTCAGGCGGGCGGTCCGGGACCTGGAAGCGGCAGGCGTGACCGCGCGCGCGCACGTGATCACCGTCAGCGACGGCGTGTCGGAAGGGACACGTGACGACTCGAGTGGCCCCGCGCTGCACGCGCTGCTTCGGGACGCGGACTTCGAGGTCTCCGGCCCCGAGGTCGTGCCCGACAAGCAGGAGCGAATCTGCGACGCCATCGTCGCCGCGGTCGTCACGGGCGCGGACCTTGTCGTGACCACGGGCGGGACTGGACTCGGGCCGCGCGACGTCACGCCCCAGGCGACCTCGATGCTGATCGACTACGAGGTGCCGGGACTCGGCGAGCTGATGCGCCGGGCCGGCGCCGCCAAGACGCCGATGGCCGCGCTCTCGCGCGGCCTGGCCGGCGTGCGCGGGCACACGCTGATCCTCAACGTGCCTGGCAGCCCCAAGGGCGCGACCGAATCGCTCGCATCCGTGCTGCCGGTGCTGGGCCACGCGATCCAGCTCCTCCACGGCCACACGAAGCACGAATGAGACCGGCCTGCCCCTCCGGCGCTTCGCGCCACCTCCCCACAAGTGGGGAGGACTACACAGCCTGCCCCTCCGGCGGTTCGCGCCACCTCCCCACAAGTGGGGAGGACTACACAGCCTGCCCCTCCGGCGCTTCGCGCCACCTCCCCACAAGTGGGGAGGACTACACAGCCTGCCCCTCCGGCGCTTCGCGCCACCTCCCCACAAGTGGGGAGGACTACACAGCCTG
>Ga0207646_10006822_pt1 | contig 11743 bp, 13 predicted proteins | sample KBSK5502metaG_FD_184343 | JGI IMG/M metagenome (GOLD analysis project Ga0207646, IMG submission 184343) | Corn, switchgrass and miscanthus rhizosphere microbial communities from Kellogg Biological Station, Michigan, USA - KBS K5-50-2 metaG... | ecosystem: Host-associated > Plants > Roots >...
AGATCGGCGTGATGTTCGGCAATCCCGAAACGACTACCGGCGGACGGGCGCTGAAGTTTTATGCGTCTTTGCGGCTCGACATTCGTCGCATCGGCGCCATCAAGGATGCCGATCGAGTCGTCGGCAATCGCACTAAAGTCAAAGTCGCCAAGAACAAAGTCGCGCCGCCGTTCCGCGAGGCTGAGTTCGACATCATGTACGGCGAAGGCATTTCGCGCGAAGGCGACCTGCTGGATCTCGCTTCCAACAACCGTGTGGTGGAAAAAAGCGGCGCCTGGTTCTCTTACAAAGGTGAGCGTCTGGGTCAGGGCCGCGAGAATGCCAAGCAGACTTTGAAGGATCAACCTGAAGTATTAGAGCGTATCAAGAATGACGTGAAGCGCGCGCTGGGAATAACGGTACGTGGCGACGCGCCAGCCGCGGAAGCGCCGCCAGTGATCGAGCAGAAGAAAGCTGCGGCGGCTAGTAGCGAAAAGAAATAGGTTCGTGTACTCCCGCCCCAGCGTCAATACCTTGACTGAGAAGGAACAACGCAATGGGAAGCACATCAGGCGATAAGTCGCTCGCGTTGTGGGCGTCAAAGAAATTCTCTCTATTCCTGATCTTCAAGCTTTCGGGAAATTCCGGCGGATCAACTGTGTGTGTCATCGAAGACTTCTCGTCTGATGCATTACGGTTATCATGGGCTGGCGAAACGGAACTAAGCCGGCGAGGAGAGTTCATTCTCTCACTTCAAGGAGCTTCCCGAACCATCACCGACATCGACGTTCCCGATTTGATATCGGGGTCCGATTTGATTGATCCTAATGAGCCCTTTGTCAGAATACTTCTTCCATCAGGCGACAGGTTTTGGCTGGTAATGATGCGCCCGTCCGAGCTCGACGACATAGACCTGAATAAATACGTCGCTGTTAGTGAAGCTGTCCGACGCGACGAAGAGCTTTCATCAGGCAAAGTAACGGGTCGCACTCATGAAGAAGTCATGCAAGCGGCGCGACGAGTGCTTGGATGAGTTGATATGGACGACAAGTACAATCACCACTTTCTGCCTCGGCTATACCTGAAGGGCTTTGCTTGTGATGGTGATCCATCGCACATCTGGGAATATCGCCGAGGTGTAGACTATTGTCCCGGCTGGCAGAACCGGAACAAGTACAATCCCGTACGCATTTCGCTCTCAAAAGCTGGGGCGGAGTTCGGAGAATATGCGTACGAGCGCGCGGATGGTACGACTGACTTCAATACCTACGAGAACGCGCTGGAGCAATGCGAGAAGCCCGCTAATGTTGTCTTCGAAAAGATTCGGAATCGACAGCATCTTACGGATTCTGATCGCCAAATTTTCGCGGAGTACTTGACGCTCATGACGCGACGAGTTCCGGCTCGTAAGGATCTTGTCGTTGATCAATTTCCGGGCGTTGTTGAGGTTGAAAAGGCGAACCTCGAAGATCTGTTCGCGAATGCTCTGTCGCGAGCCGACCCATCAGACAGTGAAACGATTGCCATCCTGCAGAAGAATCTTGCGGCTGCTCGCGACGTACTCGATAACTATGAGCGAAACGGGATGCCTCGGGAGATGGAACTGCGAACTATCGTAGAGGCTGATATGCCAGACGTTCGTGCGGCCATTCTGCGCATGACTTGGCAGTTTTTCGTGGCATCAGATGATGACAGCTTTGTGACTGCAGACAATCCTGTTCACACTCTGAAAGGCGGTGTCGGCTTTACAAAACCGTATTCGGAGCTGACATTTCCTATCTCCTCACGTGTTGTGCTTATTGGTAGTTATCGGAACGTACGAGCCGGTTACTTGTCAGCGGGATCGGAGTTAGTCAAAGAGGTGAATCGACGATTGATCGCAACGGCGAAGACGTTTGCTTACTGTTCACGAAATCGGAAATGGATTATCACGATAATGAAGAAGAACTTTCATCGCTTCAACTTCTTCTATCCAGCGCCTGAACTCTCTGCTCCCCTAGTTGTCTAGCCAACTGTGCGTGATCGGCGGAAGATCATGTTAGACTCGCGGGAGCCGGACATTGAGATAACGAGACTCCTATGAGTACAGTTGCCGAAATTGAAGAGGCCATAAAGGCTTTGCCGCCGAGCGAGCGCGAACGACTGGCCGAAGATCTGCCGTCTATTCTGCCGGAATTGCGCGGAGATCTCGTTTGGCAAAGGATTATCCAAGACCAGCGACCGCGACCTGCGCTTTCGGCTCTGGCTGATGAGATTGAGGCCAACTTCAAAACCAGGCCTGAACAATTTTCGGAAATCAGTGACAGTGACTTTGAGAATCCTTCGTGACTTCCAGAGGAACAGGCGACTTCTGGAAACTTTACTGGGCGCTGCCTGAGGAAGTTCGGACCGCCGCGCGCGCAGCTTACAAGAAATTCCAACAAAACCCTGCGCATCCATCACTCCAGCTTGAGCGCATGCGCGCTGACCCGCGCTTATGGTCTGTCCGCGTTACGCGTGACTACCGCGCCGTCGCGCAGCGATTCCCAGATGACACCTGGATTTGGATTTGGATCGGCAGCCACAGAGATTTCGATAGACAGTTTCCCACTTAATCGAGAGCTGAACGCTTTACAGGTCTTCAATGATCCTCTCATAATTCGCATCGTCTAATTCATTCATGACCAAATCAATTCTCATCAAGAGCGGCACGATTGTGACGATGGACGACGACGACTCCATCGTTCGCGGCGACGTGCTGATTCGTGACGCGCGCATCGCCGATGTTGGAAATGAAATCGATGAAACTGTTAACGATGTGATTGAGGCGGAAGGTTTCGCGGTGCTGCCGGGTTTCGTGCAGACTCACATTCATCTCTGTCAGACATTGTTTCGCGGGGCGGCGGACGATCTTTCACTGATCGATTGGCTCAAGAAAAGGGTTTGGCCGATGGAAGCGGCGCACACGCGGAAATCCATTCGCGCTTCCGCGCAACTTGGAATGGCGGAACTGATAAAAGGCGGGACGACTTGCGCGCTGACGATGGAAACCGTGCGACACACAGAAGAAGTTTTGCGCGTCGTTCAAGAGAGCGGCTTTCGCGCCACTGTCGGCAAATGCATGATGGACAAAGGCGAGGGTGTTCCCGCAGAACTTCATGAAGAAACCAGCGAATCGATTAGTGAATCGGTGGCCTTAATCGAGAAATGGCACGGCAAAGCTGACGGTCGCATTCGTTGTTGTTTCGCGCCTCGCTTCGCGGTCAGTTGCACTCGTGAGTTGTTAAGTGAAGTTTCCGGGCTTTCCCGCAAGCACCAGGTGATGATTCACACTCATGCTTCCGAAAACAAAAACGAATGCGAAATCGTTGAAGGAGAAACCGGCCAACGCAACATTGCCTATCTTGATTCGCTGGGAATCTCAGGCGCGCATGTTTTGCTCGCTCATTGTATTCATCTTGACGATGAAGAGATGTCTACGCTGGCGCGCACGAAAACGAACGTGGCGCACTGTCCGTCGTCAAATCTAAAGCTTGGTTCGGGCATCGCGCGCGTGACGGAAATGCTGGAGCGCGGAATTTCAGTCTCGCTTGGTGCGGACGGAGCGCCTTGCAACAACCGGCTCGACATGTTCACAGAGATGCGGACGGCGGCGCTGCTGCAGAAAGTCCTGCAAGGCCCGGAGGTTTTGCCGGCGGCGCGCACCTTGCGCCTGGCCACGATTGATGGCGCCCGCGCGCTGGGCCGGGAAAAAGAAATCGGCAGTATCGAAGTTGGCAAGCGTGCGGATGTGATTGTGGTCGATCTCGATCGGCCGCACTCAAGTCCCAGACGCGACGACGTGTGCTCGGCGCTGGTTTATTCGGCGCAGCCGTCGGATGTCCGCGCCACGATCATCGACGGGCAGATCGTGATGCGCGAAGGGAAATTGTTGACGCTCGACGAAGCGGGCGTGATTGAAGAGGCCAACCGTGAAGCGAGCGCTTTGGCCGCGCGTGCGGGTCTTTCAACCTAAAGAGATTTAAAGCAAAGGCCGCAAAGGAATTCGCAAACTTACGCCAAGGAAATCTCTCTGCGTCCCTTTGCGAAGAACCTTGTGCCCTTTGCGTTTAGATTCGTAATCCTAAGCTGCCAGTCAAGCATGTCTAAAACAACTCTAACACTTCCAGCTTTCGCCAAGATTAATCTCGGCCTACGCGTGCTCGGCAAACGGCCCGATGGTTATCATGAAATCCAGACGGTGTTTCAAACCATTAGTCTGCGTGACACGCTTAGGTTCACTGTTACGGACGCCGCTCATATTGTTTTAGCGTGCGACGATCGCCGAGTGCCGTCGGGTGCGGAAAATATTGTCTGTCGCGCCGCGGCAGCTTTGCAGCAGCGCTGCAAAGTTCAGCAAGGCACTTACATACGGCTGGAAAAGAAAATCCCGACCGAGGCCGGGCTGGGCGGCGGCTCTTCAGATGCGGCAATGACCTTACTTGCTCTGGCACACTTGTGGCAGACGAGCGCGACCGAAGGTGACTTGATCGAAATCGCCGGCCGCCTGGGCGCTGATGTACCTTTCTTTCTCGGCGGTGGCACGGCGCTGGGAACGGGAATTGGAAAAGATCTAGCCGAACTCTTCGACGTTGATGAAAAGTTTCTAATTGTTATAAGACCTAACGCCGGCATTTCCACAGCAGCAGCTTACCAGGCCCTGAATGCTCCATCCTTGACATCCACAGAAGGCAAAACTATTCTTTCAAGTTCACAAGGCGGCGAGTTTTTTGACAATCTTGACTCAGATGCTCTCCAGAATGACTTCGAGGCGATGGCCTTTCGCCTGGAACCTGAAACTGCGAGAGCGAAAGCTGCCTTGATAAGATCGGGCGCGCGGGCGGCGTTGTTGGCGGGCAGCGGCTCAGCGGTATTCGGGATTTTTGACGGCGGGGATGCGCGGGAACGCGCCATTCAGACGATCGAACTCGAAGCTGGTTGGCGCGTCTTTCCTTGTAGCACGGTTGGACGCAGCCAGTATCGAAGCGCGATTAGCTCGGCGGGAGAAATCTTCGCACATGCCTTTGGTTGAGGTTTAGGCCAATGACATGGGCCGACAATGTTGGGGCGTCGCCAAGTGGTAAGGCACCGGTCTTTGGATCCGGCATTCGTAGGTTCGAATCCTTCCGCCCCAGCCAATTTTTCAACGATGTCCGACAAACTTTAGTTTGTCGATTGCGGATAGCGACAAGCTGAACCTTGTCGGACACTGAATGAGCACGACCGGCGGCATCAAAGTCTTCTCGGGCACTGCACATCGGGCGTTGGCCGAAGAGATTTGCCAGGAACTTTCCTGTGATCTCGGGAAAGCGACGGCCGCGCGTTTTTCTGACGGCGAGTTCAATTTTCAAATCGAAGAAAACGTTCGCGGCGCTGATGTTTTCATTGTGCAGCCGACGTGCCCGCCGACCGACGCATACCTGATGGAGTTGCTGGTGATGCTCGACGCTTTTCGTCGTTCATCAGCCGAGCGCTTGACCGCGGTGCTGCCGTATTACGGTTACGGACGATCGGACAAAAAGGACCGTCCGCGCGTCCCGATTGCGGCGAAGATGGTTGCGAACCTGTTGACAACAGCAGGCGCCGATCGAATTTTGACAATTGATCTGCATGCGGCACAGATTCAGGGGTTCTTTGATATTCCGGTAGATCACTTGTACGCGGCCCCGGTGATGATTCACTACTATCAGGACCGGCCGCTGGAAAAACTGACGGTGGTCGCTCCAGACACCGGCGGCGCCGAACGCGCCCGCGCTTATGCCAAGCGGCTGGATGCCGAGCTGGCGCTTTGCGACAAACGTCGCGAGAAACCCAACGTGGCCGAAGTCATGAATGTCGTCGGCGATGTAGAAGGCCGGAGTTGTTTGATAGTTGACGACATGTGTGACACGGGCGGCTCGCTGACGAAAGTGGCGCTGGCCTTGAAAGAAGCCGGCGCGGCGCGGGTTGACGCCTGTTTCACGCATCCGATACTCTCTGGTCGTGCGGCACAGCATCTGGGCAACTCGGATATTGCGCAGATTGTGGTAACGAACACGATTCCCCTGAATTCCAGAGCAGCGGAACTGAAGAACATTAAAGTCTTGAGCATTGCGCCTCTTTTGGCGAAAGCGATCAAGTCGATCCATGAAGAGACCAGCGTCTCTTCGCTCTTTGTTTAGCAACTGCGCCTGATAGCGCCGTCAATCGAAGGGCAAACACTGAAAGCTAAGCCGTCAGTCCTCAGCTTTCAGAAAAACAATTTGGGCGGAGTTGTAGCATAGACTTCAGTCTGTGATGGCTATCCACGCCACTGCTTAATCACAGACTAAAGTCTATGCTACTCAGGAGAGTAATTATGGCAGAGAGAAAAGACATTACAGTGCGCGCGGTGCGGCGCGAGGGCCGCGGAAAGAACGATTCTCGGCGCGCGCGGCGCAACGGACAGGTGCCGGCGACGATGTACGGCGGCGGAGGCGAGGCCGTGTCCGCGCTGGTGCCGTTGCGCGAGTTAGCGGCGATCCTGAGGTCCGATACGGGGCGCAATACGATCTTCACGCTCGAAGTCGAAGGCGTCGAGGCCACTGAGGTCATGTTTGCCGATCGTCAAATCGATCCGGTTCGCAGTCGCTTAATTCATGCGGATTTCAAACGTCTGGTGAAGGGTGAGAAAATCGAAGCCACGGTGCCTTTGCGTCTGATCGGAGAGCCGATTGGCGTGCGCGAACAGGCGGGTGTGCTTGAGCAGATCATTCGCAACGTGGAAATTCGCTGCGAGCCGCGCGAGATTCCCGAAGCGCTCGAAGTTGATGTCACAAATCTGGGCGTCCACGACGTGTTGCACGTCTCTGACATTCCGATCAGCGAAGGCATAGAGATCCTGGCGGAACCCGACGTGGTGATCGCTACGATTGGCGTGGTAAAGGAAGAGCCGGTAGCAGTCGTGGCGCCGGTGGAAGGCGAAGTGCCAACCGAACCCGAGGTTATTGGCAAGGGCAAGAAGGAAGAGGAAGGCGAGGAGCCAGCCGAGGAGGAAAAGAAGTAAAAGGCAAAAGGAAAAAGGCAAAACCGGAACGCCTGCACGGGACGCATACTCTGCTTGGCTCGAGTGCGAATTGCGCCGACCGCCTTTTTGCCTTTTTACTTTTTACTTTTGCCTTATGCATCTCATTGTAGGACTCGGAAATCCTGGCGACGAATACGAGTGGTCGCGGCACAACCTCGGATTCATGCTCATTGATAAATTGGCTGCCGATGCAGCGGCAACGGTGAAGCGGCGCGAATGCCGTTCGCTGGTCGGCAGCGCGCTGATTGAAGGCCGCCGCGTGCGATTGGTAAAGCCCCAGACCTTTATGAATCTGAGTGGCGAAGCAGTGACCTGCTTAATGGCAAAGTACGAAGTCGCTGACCCCCAGTCACTGATAGTAATCAGCGACGATCTCGCTTTGCCGTTCGGGACAATTCGTTTGCGCGCGCGGGGCAGCGCCGGTGGGCACAATGGCTTGAAGTCGATTATCGCGGCCCTGGGAACAAACGAGTTCACACGATTGCGAATTGGAATTCAGCCCGAGCATCCGGTCGCCGACGCTAAAGGTTTTGTGCTGCACAAGATTCCGCGCGCCGAAAGGCGGGCGGTTAAGGAAATGTTGGAGCGAGGCGCTGAGGCACTTCGCGCGGTTTTGCGAGACGGTGTTGCGAAGGCAATGTCGCTGTACAACTGATTTGGGATTTCAACGTATTTCAGATCTTGAATTTCAAGTTTGAGATCTCAGATTTGGAAGCTGAAATCCTGTTTGGGTTTTTGGGTAGGAAGTTTTCAAGGCAGGTTGGAAACAGAAACCCCTTGATTTGAGATCGGAAATTTAAGATCTCAGAGGAGGCAACTTGGCAGAAAAAAGAATTTACGAAGTGGTTTTCATCATCAACCCTGAGGCGGGCGATGATGAAGTGATGCGGCTCAACGAAGGGGTGCAGAAGATCATCATCGGCCAAGGCGGCACTATCACGAAGACCGAAATTATGGGCCGCCGGCAACTGGCCTACGAGATTAACCACAAGAAGGACGGCACCTATGTGCTGCTGGAAGTGGAAGGCTCGGGCGCTGAGATTGCGGAGCTGGAACGCCGTATGCGCGTAAATGATCAGATTCTTCGCTACATGACGATTAGGGTGGACGAAGCTCGACGCCGCGCAGATAAGCTCAAAGACCGGCGCGCGCGCAAGGCTGCCAAGCAGCCCGGATCCAAGAAGAAGCAAAGCGCCTCCGCGTCCGATGAATTGGAAGAGGGATTCGCGGCCTAAGTTTCGGTTTAGAGTTCAAGCTTCAGCTTGTTCAGGTTTTTTTAGCCAGCAACCTAAAGGTTGAACTCTAAGCGGGACGCCGGAAATGTTTGAGAGAAGGAAGAAATCATGTCATCAAACTATGAAGATCGCGACAGCGGGTTTGGGTTTGAGCGCGAGTATGACCGGGCCATGCCGCGTGGTCAGCGCCGCATGCAGCGGAGAAAAATTTGCCGCTTCTGCATCGAAAAGGTCGATCTGATCGACTTTAAAGATGTGAAGTTGCTCCAGTCTTACGTGCCTGAACGCGGCAAGATTCTGCCGCGCCGTATCTCAGGAGTGTGCGCGGCGCACCAGCGGATGCTGGCTGAGGCGATCAAGCGCGCGCGCAACATTGCTCTACTGCCGTATGCAGCCGACTAAATTTGTGAGTTCAGAGTTCAAGCTTCAGCTTGTTCAGGAAAGACAGCAGCCTGAAGGCTGAACTCTAAACGTCGATCGGGAGTTCAAAAAATGCCACACAAACAGGTTCTTTTACGCGAAGATATTGATAATTTGGGGGCCCGCGGTGAGATTGTGCGCGTCAAGGCGGGCTATGCGCGGAATTATTTGCTGCCGCGAAATCTCGCGGTTGAGGCGACCGCCAACAATATGCGGCAAATCGAAGGAGAGCGCGCCGCGCTGGTGAAGCGGGAAGCGAAAGAGCGTTCGAGCGCCGATGCCCAGGCGGGACAACTACGCAACCTGAGCTTAAAGTTTGAGCGCAAAGTCGGCGAAGCCGGGGTGCTCTATGGCTCGGTGACGTCGATGGATATTGCCCACGCTCTCAAAGAGCAGGGTTACGAAATCGATCGGCGCCGGATCGTGCTGCGCGAGCCAATCAAGCGATTTGGCAATTATGAAGTGCCAGTGCGTCTGCATCGCGACGTCACAGTCGAACTACCCGTGAGCGTGCTCGGCGAGGGCGGGATCGAGATCGACGTGTCGGCCCTGGACGCAGAAGTTGGCGGTGAAGCCGTGGCAAAGGAAGCACCGGCGGCCGAGGCGCCCGCGTCGGACGAAAGCTCCGAAACCGAAAAGTAGCGTTGGGATGGAAAGTGAGTTTTTAGGATCGGATCGCGGACATCTTGTCCGCCTGAGCGCGGTCCGCGAACACAATCGATCGATTCTTCGGCGGATAGGGAGCGTGCTTCGCCGGTTCGCGGACAGGATGTCCGCGATCCGCGTAAAGCATCAGAGCAAGCTTTGAACAAGTCACATTGATGCGAAATAAAACGAAGCAAAGCTTGACAGCAAAAAATAAATCTCTCGACAGTGGATTAAGTTACTCCCGATGTATAATCTCTCTCCCTCCTGTTTTGATCTAATCGCTCTTGGCTTTACAAAAACATGGCTACGCCTGAACCGATTCGCGACCCGATTCTTGAACGCCCGCTTCCCAGCAGTCCCGATACCGAACGCGCTATTCTGGGCGCAATAATTCTCGACAACTCGCTGATCGCTCAAGCTGTCGAGCTGTTGAAGCCGGCTGATTTTTACGTGCCTTCGCATCGCCGGATCTTTGTAGCGATGATCGCCTTGTTCGAGCGAGGCTCGGAGATCGATCCCGTTTTGGTGGCTGAAGAACTGCGTCGGGACAATTCCCTGGAAGCTGCGGGAGGCATGATCTTTCTTAGCAACCTGGCGTTTGGTGTCTATCATGTAACCAGCATTGCTCCATATGCCAAAGTTATTCGCGGGAAGCATCTACTGCGGCAACTCGTCAAAGTGGCCGGCAAGATAAGCGCCGAGGCCCTGGAGGAGGAAGACGAGCCACAGAACATTCTGGATCACGCCGAGCAGGCGATCTTTGCACTCGCCGACGAGCGCATTCGACAGGGCTTTCAGCATATCAAGGAACCGGCGGAGCGTGTGCTCGAGAAAGCTGAGGCGGTGGAGCATCACGCTATGGTCGTGACCGGCGTGGCGACCGGCTTCCGCGGCCTTGATGCACTGACCTCGGGCTTTCAGAAACAGGATCTGGTAGTGCTCGCGGCCCGACCCTCGATGGGCAAAACCAGTCTGGCGCTGACCCTGGCGCAGCATGCGGCAATTGAAAGCAAGGCCGTGGTTGGCATCTTTTCCCTGGAAATGTCGGCCGAAGCGCTGGCCATGCGCATGCTCTGCTCGGAAGCCAACGTCGACGCGCAGAAGTTCCGCAGCGGCTATCTTTCCAATGAAGAATGGTCGCGACTCGGTAAAGCGCTGGGCAAACTCGCCGATGCGCGCATCTTCATTGATGACACGCCGGCCATTTCTGTGCTCGAAATGCGCGCCAAGGCGCGCCGCCTGGCGACTGAACAGAAGCAACTCGACATGATCGTGGTCGACTATTTGCAGTTGATGTCCGGCTCGACCCGCCGCTTTGAATCGCGGCAGCAGGAAGTCTCGCAAATCTCGCGCGAGTTGAAAGCGTTGGCCAAAGAACTGAACGTGCCGATGGTGGCGCTGTCACAGTTGTCGCGCGCGCCTGAGAATCGCACTGACCACCGGCCACAGCTCGCCGACCTGCGAGAGTCGGGCGCCATTGAGCAGGACGCCGACGTGGTCGCGTTTATCTATCGTGAAGAGCAATACAATCGCACCGAAGAGAACAAGAACATCGCCGAACTGATCGTGGCCAAGCAGCGCAATGGTCCGACCGACACGGTCTATCTTGCCTTCCTCAATCAATTTGCCAAGTTCGCCGATCTCGAAAGAGACGCATTGGGCGCCTACCTCAACAGGTTCGATCGCTCAAAAGGCTCACCGCGCATCAGTCGCGGTGATGATTTCTAGCCTGTTGTTTCCTCGCCACTACATCAGATCAAGTAAGAGCAACGGCTTTGCCGCAGCACCCTGCGGAAAGCCTCTGGCTTTCCGGGCGAGTCATTTATTGCTTCGTGGTCCGGCGAGGCTGAGCCTCGCCGGGTGAAAGGGAAGGATAACGTCCCTCGGAAAGGCGCAGCCTTTCCGCACTGTGCTGCGGCAGAGCCGCAGGAGCTTAGCAAGTGAATTCCTACCGCCGCTTTTCTGTTTGCCTCTATCTGTGTTTGACTGTTACTACGACTGGATGACGAAGAAGGAAAGCATCATGTACCGCCCGACCTGGGCCGAGATCGATCTCGACGCGCTCGCCGGCAATCTTCGCGTCATCCGTGAGCATGTCGGACGTGACGTCAAAATAATGGCCGCCGTCAAAGCCGACGCTTACGGCCACGGCGCGGTGGAGTGCGCGCGGCGTTTACAGCAGGAAGGCGCCGACTGGTTTGGCGTCGCGTTACCGGAGGAAGGCGTTGAGTTAAGGAAGGCTGGAATCACCAGGCCAATTCTTTGCCTGGGCGGATTCTGGGAAGGCCAGGAAGACATTTGCTTGCAGCAGAATTTGACTCCGGTAGTGTATCGGCTCGATATGATCGAGTCACTCGATCGAGCGGCCCGAAGTGTCGGGGCCATCGCCGATGTTCAC
>Ga0207646_10006824_pt1 | contig 11737 bp, 13 predicted proteins | sample KBSK5502metaG_FD_184343 | JGI IMG/M metagenome (GOLD analysis project Ga0207646, IMG submission 184343) | Corn, switchgrass and miscanthus rhizosphere microbial communities from Kellogg Biological Station, Michigan, USA - KBS K5-50-2 metaG... | ecosystem: Host-associated > Plants > Roots >...
GATCGTGATTGCGTCTCCGCTCTTCGGCGATTCAATGTCCAAGAAGTCGATCTCAAAATAGTCGCTCATTTCATGCTCCCTTAAGCTCCGGCCGCTTTGATCGCCAGAACTGTTGTTACAAAGCTCTTACCATGGTTTCGGGCCGCTTGGCTGGTCACCAAGAACTGCAGTACCAATACGAAAAAATACAGAACCGCTACGCGCAACGAAGAGATCTGAAAGAAACCGATGGTGCCTAGCATGACCGTCAGCATAAGAGCTATACACGCATAGTCGCGCGTAAAGAGTAAGGCCCGGTGGGCCTGCACTACCGATGGCTCAGAATCAATTGATTTATAGAGTCGATACCACAGCGCATTCTGTTGTTGCGGATCTTCGGGAAGTGGACCGTACGAACGTTCGAATGAGGAGTAGTCGATACGGAGGTCATCCTTAGCATGCCGTGAAAAAGCCTGGCAACCCGGTAGAGAATTTCGCCAACGCATGAAAACAATCCGAGACTTCATCTTCGCTGAAAGCTGGGCGTTAAGAACTCCGGTTAAGATCAACCCTAGCGCTGCTGGAGCCGTACCACTCACGTTTCGCAGCAGATAGAACCAATTACCAGTCGCGATTGTGTTGTTCCTGACAACCAGGTAGAAAAAACCGAAATTCGCGAGCATGATCACGTACAAAGGTAACTTGTTGCCGTCTTTCAACGACTTCATAATCTTAGTGGTCGATTCTTCGAGTTTTGCAACTGGGAACTGAGACTAAACCGGGTATTACAGACCCCAAATCCCCAAGATTGCTTCTAGTCCGTGCGTAACCAAGTGTTCGCCCACCGTGCGGCATCCTCGGTCGCAACGAGGATTAGACAGCAGCAACGCACCAACACATAGCACCACAACACCCGTGGTAAGAGAGTTCGATGTAGCCTTACTCATAACTATCCTCCATTCCTCAACAATGCGCTTTCGTAAAGCATTTAGATTGATCTAGCTTACGAGCCGAAGTCAGTATTTCTTGTCGATAGGCGGATGCGGATCATTACCGGGCCACACCGTGTCGCTATCGCGAATTGGGCCTCCGTTAGGTCGGTGAATTCGGACTTCACCGCCGCCGCTATTAGCCGCAAACTCTTTCGCCAGGCGTTCAGCTTCACCCTGCGTCGGCGCCGTTGCAGACGCCCGTTCGGCATTCTCGCGAACAACTCGCCACTCGTCGGAACCCTTTGGGTTCGTAACATGATAATTTGCCATTCTCCCCTCACTCCTCCCTTGAAGATTCAGCAACCGAAAAATGCCCAATCGCAAAAAAACAACACATTGGGAATTCTGGAACTGTTATATACTATAGGTTCCTGGGCTCTGTCAACTTTTTCGCAACGGGTTGGAAAATGGCGAACTCTGAGACGATAGATCTAAAAAAGCTAGGTGAAAACATTCGATTCTTGCGTACTGGAAGAGGTTGGACTTTGGCTGATCTCGCACGAGAGTCCGGGATTTCGAAAGCTTATATTTCTGATTTGGAGAATGGTTCTGCGGGCAAGCCGAATATCCAGTATGTCTATTCGATCGGTCGAGCGCTCGATACGACCCTGGATCAGTTGCTACACGAGACTGTAGCATTGAAGGATGCCGACAATCTGAACGCGGGAATCACAACTGATCTTCCTCCTGGACTCGCAGAGGTTAAGGCCGAGTTGAATCTTAGTGACTCGGATGTCGAACGGCTAGCGAAAATTCATTTTCGCGGTAATCGCCCTCGGGATGCGGAAGGTTGGAGATATCTTGTTAAGACTCTAAAAATGTTAGGGCAGCCGCCTCAGGCTGGCGTTTGAACTGTTGACCGTAAGCGTTGGAGGACATCGTTACTCCGACCCCGACGTGCTTTCGCTCATCCATAGCCGTCGGGGTCTTGTTGACCCGCGCGCCGAAGTAATACGGCGGGCCCAAGATCTCAACCAGGAGCTTCGCTCGTTCGGACCTATCGATGACCCACGAAAGCGGATCGAGATTCTTGCATCGTTGGCTGGAATCACAGCGCTCCCGATGGCCAACCAACCTGCGCAAGCTCAAAACCGTGAGGGGTTATTGTTTAGAAATGCGGGCGGACACGCTCGCGCGTTTTACGACCCGAGTTTATCCGAAGGTCGACAGAATTTCACCATTGCGCACGAGATAGCTCACACCTTCTTCCCTAACAGTGTAACTGGAGCACGTTTTCGAAACGCTCATGTCGATCAATCGCGTGAGGCGACTGAATTAGAGCGCCTTTGCCATTTGGGAGCGTCAGAACTTTTGATGCCCACCGAGGAGTTTTTGGATGAACGCGGTGTTGAGTTTGGGTTGAGCGACGTTCCGCGTTTGGCAGGCAGATTTGGAAGCTCGTATGAGGCGACGGTTTACCGTCTGGCCACCACCTATGAGGGTGTCGCTTTCGCTGGTCGCCTCGAGTATAGACTTCGAAAAAGTGAGCAGCGACAATTGCACGACTCGCGGCAAAAGGAACTGTTCGGAGCGAACAACCTTCGTTCGGTATTACCGAAGCGAAAGTATAGACGCCAGAGTTTGCACTCTTCATCGGCTTGCGGCCCGAATCAGTTGGTTCCATGGAACAAGTCCTTCGACGAAACCTCCTGTGTGTACAAAACTAGCGACGACGACGCAGTCATACGTGCAAACGAGACTCTTCCGAATCGCTCGCCGAAACTGGGCTTAATCGAATGTGTGCGAGCTCCATATCAAGATGCGTCTTCTGATCGGAACTTTCCAGCTATCCTATTCTTTTGGAGGTCATAATACTCTCACTTTTGCTTTCCGATCCTAAAAGCCGGCACGTCTGCCGAAAACCGACCGTTGGCAAAATCCGTTACAGACAATTAGTGCAAGACTTGCTACCACGAGAATCTAGGCGTTGACTCGCTCTCGTTCCAGTAACAGCTAGAGTTCCCGGGATTTGGCTAATCTCAGACGCGAAAGTCCGTAAGCACCCTTAGTTTTTAGGTAAAGTCCGGCGTTCTTACAGACGTTCTATAAGATTGAGTAAATGTGCAGGTACTTCCTCGTTTCGGGCTCTCATTTCTTCAACGCTTCGCTGTAGTCTCAGTTTAAGATCAGTCTGAAGTGCACCTCGGTCGGCCGCGGAACTGTCCTGTTCGTCCGCCATTTCATCTTCTGACGGTGTTAGTTTTTCGATCAGATATTGTAATTCTTCCCGGCTAAGTCGATCATCCTTGACGTCCATAGCGACCTCCAAAAAGCAAGAAAGCGTAAGCTTGTTTCTCGCTTACGCTCTCGTCAGCAAATTCGTTGAACCTTAAAGGCTCCAACTGTTATCCTTCGGTGGATCGCCGACCGCATCTATTTCTGGTTTTTGCTCGAGTCGCGCCGCTATTATCGGAAATGCTTTACAACTGACTATCCAAATCGCTATTGTCGTAAGAAGTCGCGGAGTTTATTTGTATGTCGCAGACTTTAAAAGTAAGTTCCGAACTTTATTCTCCCGAATCAGGCACGTCCGTCGTTGAGAAGTGGGGGTTACAATCTCATGGGCATGATTACGTATCTATAATCCTGCTTTTCTTCCGCGACCGGTCGCAACTGCGCCTGTGAATTTCCATCCTTGAACTCAAACGCGATTTTTTCTGTTCCTACAACGTTCAGAAAATCCTGAAGATATTGCGCGTTGAAACCAATCTCAGTTTCTTCGCCGGTGAAATCGGTTCCCACGGTTTCGCGCGCTTCGCCTTCTTCCGCGTTCTGTGAACTTATCAACAATTGTTCCTTGCTTAAACGAAAGCGCACCGCGTGCGAACGATCATCGGCCATTAAAGCCACCCGCCGGATAGCTTGATTTAGCGATAGGGTGTCGAACACAGCAGACTGATCGTTGTTCTTCGGCATCACCATTTCATAGTTCGGAAACTGTCCCGATAACAACCTCGAGATCAAAAGCCTTGATCCCACCTGAAAGTAGACATGATTTTCATCAGCTCCCAGACTTATTTCGCCTTCGAAATCAGACGTTAATTTATTGAGTTCGGCTAGCGTCTTTCGCGGTATCAGCACGTCCAGGCTTCCATTCAGCGATTCCTGATCGACCTCGTTGGTCGAGACAAACGCCAGTCGGTGGCCGTCTGTCGTCACCATCTTCACGCCTTGTTTATCGAGTTCAAATTTCGCACCGGAAAGGGTGTACCGCCCCTCTTCCTGCGTGATTGCGAAGATGGTCCGGTCAATCAGGAGCTTAACCAGAGAAGCCGGCAACTTTAAGGGTGTCGATTTGAAACCGGGTAATTCAGGAAACGTGTCTTTTGAAATTCCCGGTAGTCTGAACCTGGACCGATCGCACTCAACCGTAACCCATTCATTTTCTTCCTTCCGAAAGCTTACCGGAGCATCGGGGAGCAGTCTGGCAATATCGAACAGTTTTCGAGCTTGAACACAAATTGCTCCTTGAGACGAAATTTCCTGCGCGTCTGCATCGCATCTAATCGTAACATCCAGATCAGTCCCGCTAATTCTGATCGCGTTCTCACCCGCTGACTCGATCAAAATGTTCGCTAAAACAGGAATCGTATTCTTTCGCTCGACTATTCCCTGGACGAAAGCCAACTCTTTTTGCAGCACGCTTCGCGCCATCACAAATTGCATTGATCTTACTCCCTCAAATTTTCTTTCTTATACCACACTTTTGGTTTCTGTCTTTTGCAATGCACAGGCTTCTGGTTATAACTAAGAGAAACATTGATCTGAGAATCTTTAGTAATAGTAGTATCGGCCTGTGAAACTGTGAAAACCTTAACTAACCGTTGAATCTGTAGATCCTTAGAAACCATGATGGGCCGAAGGTTGCTGTTGTGAAAGATGTTCAGATTAGCTCCTACGGTTCTGATTCCACAGAAGTGTAGAGTCCCTTAGTTAGCTTTGTGGACATTAACTCTAAAGTCGAACCTTTTTCTTTGTTCTACTGAGCACCAATGCTCTCAGTAAGTCGCCTTACGACCGTACTCAGTTCTTGATCGGTGTTGAGCAGGCTATCAATTTTTTCCACTGAGTGAATAACTGTGGTGTGATGCTTGCCGCCAAATTCCCGCGCAATCTCCGGATAGCTTTTTTTTGTAAGACGTTTGCACAGATACATGGCTACCTGTCTCGGTAAAAGGACGTGTCGAACATTCGACCGGGCCCGGAGATTATCAACCGTCAACTTATAATGATCCGCGACCGCCTTCTGTATTCGCGCAATGGATACTGGATTGTCGTCAGACCGACGTGACACGCTACGCATAGCTTCCTGTGCGAGCGTCTTCGTCAAAGGCAAACCTCTGAGAGAGGCCATCGCGAGAACCCGAATCAGAGATCCCTCAAGTTCGCGAATATTGTGTTTGCTGTTGCTTGCCAGAAAGAGAGCCACGTCGTCAGGAAGTCCTGCCCGCTGAATTTCCGCTTTGCGACGAAGGATTGCGATCTTGGTCTCCAAATCCGGGGGCTCCAAATCGGCGATTAGCCCCCACTCAAACCGGGAATGAAGGCGCTCCTCAATTTCTGGTATCTCTCGAGGCGGACAGTCAGAAGTGAGAACTATCTGCTTCTGACCATCATACAAGGCATTAAACGTATGAAAGAATTCTTCCTGAGTGCGCTCTTTGCCGGCGATGAATTGAATATCATCAATTAGAAGAACATCAATCGATCGATACCTTTCGCGGAAAACATGTGTCTTGTCGTAACCGTACCGTATCGCATTGATCAATTCATTCATGAAACGTTCGAGAGAGACATACGCTACCTGCAACTTTGGATTGGTTTGCTTTATCGCGTGACCAGTGGCCTGGACCAGGTGAGTTTTGCCCAGTCCGACACCACCGTATAGGTAGAGAGGGTTGTATGTCTTGCCAGGAGCCTCTGCTACGGCTCGCGCCGCCGCGTGGGCAAATCGGTTGCAGGACGCCACCACAAACGTATCGAAAGAGTATTTCTCATTTAGCGGCGACGAGGAAACGCCGGGCAACTCGACAGCGGTTGTTTCTAACCGTCGCGTTGGGTCCAACTCTGAATCAGTCAGACCTGCCGTGGCTACAGTTTCCACATTCGCCTCGCGATCTTTCTTACGCGGAATCATCCACTCGATGCGGCCTCCGTCCAACTTCAATTCGAGCAGGGCTTCATCAAGCGCAGTTGCATAGGTCGACATGATCCAGTCGCGCACCGCAGAATTCGGCGCCGCAATTCTCACGACTCCGTCTCTCTGGTTACTCGAAACGGTAAGTGGCTGGAACCACGTCTCAAAAGCCTGTTTGCTCAACCGGCGCCGCAAAGCGGTCAGGAAAGTATCTGACGAGGGACTATCGCTCTGTAGAATCATGAAAGGAAATAACGCGCACTACAAGGTACACTAACGCCAAGCCCCAAGCGGTTTGTAGTTGGATATACGCAGGTAATATGGATCACTCTTGAACGAAACGCGACGCTAACACATCGGTTCGCGGGGTGGCAAGAAAAACACATCGGAAACTTCGTTAGGGTTGAGACCAAGCAGGAACCCAAGCTTTTTCCGGTCGTGCGAGCGGAGCGAGAAAGACGGTCAGGCCTTGTGATTACCTAAAAGAGAATTACCTGTGTTACCCCGTCGCAGATGCGGCAGCTGGATTCGCACCAAGTCGGTGGTCGTTCTTCAAAAGTAGCGCGTCGTAGATCCTGTTTAGGTCCGCGTCGCTATAATACTCAATTTCAATCTTGCCGGGAGAGCCGGGCTTTGCGGGCAGGATTCGCACTTGGGTACCCAGGTATCTCCTGAGTTTGACTTCGGCAGAACGCACATTGGGGTCTGGACTGGGGAGAGAGACACTTGCTTTTTGACGATTCTCTTGGAATGCGTGCTTAATACGGCGCTCAGTTTCGCGGACAGACCAGTTGTTCTTGACGATCTTCTGCGCGAAACGTCGTTGCAAGATAACGTCCTCACTCAGCCCAAGCAGTGCCCGCGCATGGCCGAAGGTCAATTTTTCGCTCTCAAGGAGACTTTGGATCTCCGTAGGTAGTTTGAGAATGCGCAGATAGTTAGTGATGAAACTGCGGTCGCGGCCGATGCGACGCGCGACGTCGTCCTGCGTTAGATTGAGTGACTCGATTAACCGCTTATAGGCGTTGGCCTCTTCGATTGGGTTTAGTTCTTGCCGCTGAATGTTCTCAATCAGCGCCAGCTCAAGTAGACGCTCATCAGGAATATCGCGAACGATTGCCGGTATTCGCGATAGGCCTGCCAGTTGCGCTGCCCGCCAACGTCGTTCTCCTGCGACGAGTTCAAACAGACCACCACGCCGCCGAACGAGGAGTGGCTGAATGATGCCACTGGTGCGGATGGATTGCGCAAGCTCCTGGAGCTTATCCTCTTGAAAACTGGTTCGAGGTTGTTGTTCGCTCGGTCGGATAAGATCTATCTGAATCTCACGAATTTCTTCGCTATCCGCTGGCGACGAATCTGTCGGGAGCAGGGCGCTCAGTCCCCGGCCCAACGGTTGTTTGGTCATGTGCCAGGACCTCCTTAGCAAGTTGAAAATAGGATTCGGCCCCGCGGGAGCGCGGGTCATAGAAACTCACCGGCTGGCCGTGACTCGGAGCCTCGGCTAGCCTGACGTTGCGGGGGATTGCCGTTTGAAATACCAGACTGCCATAGAAGCTTCTCAAGTCAGCGGCCACTGCAGGCGAAAGGTTTGTGCGCTCGTCATACATAGTGAGCAACAGCCCTTCGATTTTGAGATCCGGGTTTATCGCCCGGCGGATGCGGCTTAGGGTATTGAAGAGATCCGACACACCTTCGAGCGCATAATATTCACACTGTATCGGTATCAGCAGGGAATCAGCGGCGGCAAGTCCATTTAGAGTGAGGAGATTGAGCGCCGGAGGACAGTCAACAAGTATGAAGTCGTAAGAATCAAGGAGCGACACAAGGGCCTTTTTGAGTACGAGCTCGCGCGCGGGAAAATCGATCATTTCAATCTCGGCGCCAGCCAGGTTCCGGTCTGACGGGACGATTTGAAGGCCGAATTCGGTTGGGAGGATCGTATTTTGAATCGGCTCGGCGAGTACTAATACGTGATATGAAGTCCTCTGAGAGGAAGCCTTGACGATTCCCAAGCCAGAAGTAGCATTGGCTTGAGGATCAATATCGACAAGGAGAATCCGGTTTTCCAGCTGGGCCAAGGAAGCCGCGAGGTTAATGGCGGTCGTGGTTTTCCCGACACCACCTTTTTGATTCGCAATGGCTATGATCTTTGCCATTCACACAGCCTAAGGAACTGGACAATGAGACGGCAAACAGTAGCATAAAGGGAAGTCGGACGCCACCGGTTTTAAGTTTGGGATCTCGCGAAGGAGCTATGTTTCACGTGAAACGTTAATTTTGACGGAACGCGCCATTCCGACTTGCTATGTTCTGCGGTGCTCCAATCGACTGCTGACCCGCGTAAGATGAACGAGGAGGTTAGACAGGGCCGCCGGAGTCATTCCCGGTACCTGCCTGGCTTGCCCGAAACTCTCCGGCCGGGCTCTTTCGAGGCGCTCGACGATTTCGTGTGATAGGCTACCTACTGCTCGGAATGAGAAAGCCGCGGGAATGTTCAAGCTGTCATGCTGGTTAAGATGGCGAATGGTAGCCGCCTGAGTATCCAGATAGCCGGCGTAGAGATGATCCGCCAGGGCAGTTTCAAGATCGCCCATCTGTATTTCGATACGCACATCCGTTGGGATCAGGCTCATCACGACACGAGCACTAATGTTTGGACGCAACGCCAACTCTGCCAAAGTTAGTGAGTCTCCCAATTCCTGTCCTGCGAGGTCCCTAAAATGGGAATATTGCTGGTCTGAACGACGGAGTTTATTCTCTCTGAGGGATGTCCGAACTCGAGCCAAACGAGCGCGCCTTTGATTGAAACGTTCCCAGTCCGCGTCCCCTACCAGGCCCAGGTCGCGACCTTTTGGCTCCAGCCGATCATCGGCATTGTCGTGTCTAAGTGCTAAACGATATTCAGAACGGGAAGTAAACATGCGATACGGCTCGTCCACTCCGTTGGTTATTAGATCGTCTACCAGCACGCCTATGTAGGACTCGCGGCGATCAAGTCGAAATGGCGCTCTGCCGGAGGCGGTCAGCGCCGCGTTTATGCCAGCCAGCAAGCCTTGACAAGCTGCCTCTTCGTAGCCCGTCGTTCCGTTAATCTGGCCAGCCAGGAATAGCCCCTTTAACTTTGCCGTCTCCAGGAACGGCGAAAGCTCCCTCGGATCTACGAAGTCATACTCAATCGCATAGCCCGGCCGAATTACCTGCGCGCGCTCGAATCCGGGAATCAAGCTGACCAGTTCCTGCTGGAGTTGTGCCGGAAGCGAAGTAGAGAACCCATTGAGATAGACTTCGTTAGTCGCATAGCCCTCAGGCTCTATGAAGAGCTGATGTCGCGTCTTGTCCGGGAACTTCACAACTTTGTCCTCGATCGAAGGGCAGTAGCGAGGGCCTATACCGGTGATCTTGCCAGAATAAAGAGGGGATTCGTGGAGGTTCTCGCGAATCGCCTGGTGAACCCGTTCGGTCGTATAAGCAAGATGGCAATTCAACTGCTGCTGCCGGATCTCGTCAGTTGCGAAAGAGAAAGGCACCGCATGCTCGTCGGGTGGTTGTGGTTCAAAAGCCTCCCAATCGACAGTGCGCCCATCAAGTCGCGGGGGCGTGCCCGTCTTTAACCGGCCGACGCGAAACCCCAGGCGCTTGAGTGCCTCAGCGAACTCTACGGCCGCTGGCTCGCCAGCACGGCCTCCCTCGTAAGTTTGCCGCCCGGTGTGAATACGGCCGTTAAGGAACGTGCCAGTTGCGATCACTATCGAGGTCGCGCCAATTCGGCGGCCGTCCTGTAATTCGACTCCACGAACTCTGTTTCCCTTAACGATGAGGTTTGTGACCAGACCCTGGCGCAAGTTTAGGTTCGGCGTAGCCTCGAGTGTGTGTCGCATCTCAACTCGATACAGCGCGCGATCAGCTTGAGCTCGAGGGGCCTGAACCGCGGGTCCGCGAGATCGATTCAACAAGCGAAATTGAATTCCGGTACGATCGATGACGCGGCCCATAATCCCACCCAGAGCGTCGATCTCTCGCACCAGATGACCTTTTCCAATTCCGCCGATTGCCGGATTGCAGGACATCTGGCCGATTAGATCGAGATTGAGTGTCAACAGTGCGGTGTTGGCCCCTAGTCGTGCGGCCGCGGACGCAGCTTCGCAGCCGGCGTGGCCAGCGCCAATTACGACCACGTCAAAGAATTCATCGAAGATCATAATTACTATTCCACTCGACCGACGCTCAATCGCGCGCTACTTACCAATACAAAAGGTTGAGAAGATTTGGCCCAGGATCTCCTCAGTCGTTGTCTCTCCAGTGATCTCATCCAAATAGCGGAGCGCGTTGTGGAGTCCGACTAATACCAGTTCTTCGCTCACTCTTTGCCCGAGTAAGCGTTCAGATGAATCAAGCGCTGCGATCGCGCGCACCAAAAGATCGTGGTGGCGGGCGTTGGTAATAAGCAACGATTCACCTCGGGCGCTGCCGTTCGCGAAAGGCTTCAGTATAGCAGCCCGCAGACTTTCTAGTCCTGCTTCCGTCTTTGCGGAGACGGGAATGAGCGTGGACAACTCTCCAACTACTGTACGATCCTTGAAGTGGCCCACTGAAAAGGTTGGAAGGTCGCTCTTATTAAGAGCTACGATGTGGTTGGCGTTCGCCACCTCCGAGAGCACGGTCTGATCCTCCTGGCGCAAAGCCTCCGAACCATCGATGACAACCACCAATAGGTCTGCATCAGCCGCGGCGCGTCTGGTGCGCGCGACGCCGATGGATTCGATCTCATCAACCGAGGGGCGTATCCCCGCGGTGTCCATCAATACAAGTGGCACTCCATCTAAGCCCATCGTCTCGGTAATCGTATCTCTGGTAGTACCTGGAATCTCAGTTACTATCGCGCGTCCGTGTCCCAGTAACATATTGAACAGACTGGACTTACCGACATTGGGCCGTCCCACGAGGGCTACTTTCAATCCGTCTCTCAGCAGTCTGCCCTGACGAAAAGTACCAGCTAATTTGGAAAGCGCCGCACGCACGCGCTCGAGCGCCTCGCAGATATCCTGGGACTCAAGCGCGAGAAGATCGTCCTCCACAAACTCCAGCGAGGACTCAAGTCGGACGATCACTCTAAGCAAATCGTCCTTGGCCGGCTGTAGCTCGTTTGATATTTCACCCTTCAATTGACGTGTGGCTTGACGTAGCGCGGCGTCGGTTTGGGCGTCGATGAGATCGCGAATCGCTTCCGCTTCCGCCAACTTCAAGCGGCCATTAGCGACGGCACGAAGAGAGAACTCTCCCGGCTCGGCAAGGCGAGCCTCGGCTTTCAAGACGATGTCTATGACCGCGCGCAATAAGACTGGCGAGCCATGGCAATGGAGCTCAACGAGATCTTCTCCTGTAAACGAGTGCGGCGCTTTGAAGTAGCAGACGAGCGCCTGGTCCAGTGTGTCACCCGTCGATGGGTCAATCAGGCTGCGCAAGTTGAGGAGATTGGGTTGTGGTTTGAACGATTCAGACGCTACGAGAGTTCGCAGAATGTCGAGTGAATTGGGACCACTTATGCGAATGACCCCGATACCGCTGCGCCCCGGTGGCGTAGACAACGCAACTATAGTATCGGTGTGAACAACCACAGCACAAGTGA
>Ga0207646_10006826_pt1 | contig 11735 bp, 10 predicted proteins | sample KBSK5502metaG_FD_184343 | JGI IMG/M metagenome (GOLD analysis project Ga0207646, IMG submission 184343) | Corn, switchgrass and miscanthus rhizosphere microbial communities from Kellogg Biological Station, Michigan, USA - KBS K5-50-2 metaG... | ecosystem: Host-associated > Plants > Roots >...
TCAAACCAGCCCCCGAAGTAGCCACTGGTCAGGCCCGCCAAGGCGCCGAGCAAGCTGCCGACGAGCACGCCGAAGACCGCGATGGTCAACGTGGAGCGGGTGCCCACGAGCAATCGGCTGAGCACGTCGCGCCCGAGGTCGTCCGTTCCGAGCGCGTGGCCGTCGGTTCCAGGCGGGCGGAACAGCAGCTTTGAGTCGATGGTGAGCGGATCGAACGGGGCGACCGCGGGCCCGATGACGGCGACGATAACGAGCAGCACAACGACGGCGGCGCCGATCGCGCCCAACGGCTTGCGCCGCGCTAATGACGCCAGACGAAAGAGGATGGGAGAGCTTGCTCTGCGAAGCGGCGCGGGTGCGATGGTCGCTGGCGCGAGGCGCACTATCGTGCCGACCGCACGCGCGGGTCGATCCACGCGTAGGCGAGGTCGATGAGCACGTTGGTGAGCAGCACGATCACGGTAAACACCAAGACGATCCCTTCCACCATCGGGTAATCGCGGTAGTTGATCGCGCCCACCAGACGACTGCCCAGTCCGGGCAGATTCCAGATCGTTTCCATCACGACGGTCCCACCCATCAGGCCGGCGAACTGCAGCCCCGACAAGGTGATGACTGGGAGAAAGGCATTCCGCAGCGCGTGCCGGCTCATGACCACCGCGTCCCGCAGTCCTTTCGCGCGTGCCGTGCGGATGTAGTCGTTACGGAGCACATCGAGCACCGAGGACCTCGTCATCCGCGCGATCACCGCGGAGAGCAAATATCCCAAGGGCAAGGCGGCCCAAACGACCTGCAGCAGATTCGTTCCCGGGTCCTGGGCGAATTGCCGATAGCCGAGCGGCGGAAGCCAATGGAAGACCAGCACAAGGGCCAACAGGATCAATGTGGCGACCCAGAAGGAGGGCATCGACAGACCCGCGATGCTGACGATCCGGAGCACGTGGTCGGTCAGGCTGTCCTGTTTGACCGCCATGACCAGACCGAGCGGAATGCCGATCAGCATCGCAAGGACGACGGCGATGAAGGCGATCTCGAACGTCGTCGGCAGCCGCTCCGAGATCTCCTTGAGCACGGGCCGCTCGGTCTCGAGCGAGTCACCCCAGTCCCCCCGCGCGATTCCGGATGCCCACTCGACGAATTGGGACCCGCGACCGAGGTTCGCTGGATCGAGAAGGATCGGCTTGTCCAATCCGAGCTGATGCCGCAGTTCTTCGTAGCGCACCTGATCGAACTGGCCTTGGCCATTCGGCCCGACCAGGATCGAGAGGGCAACGTCACCGGGCGCCACCCGAAGCATCAAGAAGATGAGCACGGCGACGCCGATGAGGGTCGGCACGAACAGCAGCAGCCGACTGACGACCTGTTGTCGCACGGTCAGATGCCCCGGTGGGTCACGGGCCCTAGCGAGCCGCTAGCCCAAATGCGCCGCGCGCCTCCTCCGCGACGGTCACTTGTCCAGCCAGGTCTGCTCAAAGCGCCACTGGGGTCCGAGGGTCGTCGTCCAGTGCGGCTGGTTCTTGACCCAGCTCTGCCAAGCCATCTGATTGCGGGTCCAGAACAGCGTGATTAGGTAGGCCTCGTCGATGATTCGCATCTGCAGCTGGCGCAACAGAGCCTTTCGTTTAGTCGGATCGAGGGCGGCATCCTGGTCCTTCAGCAGCTGATCGATATCTGGCACGTTCCATTTCGCAAAGTTCGCGGCCCCATCTGACGCGACCAAGCTGGTCACGTTCGAAGCCGGATCGTCGTAGTACCCGGGGTACTGCCCGCTGTTGATGTCGTAGTCGCCGCCGCGCGCGCGGTCGGTCGCCGCAGCGCCGTCGACGATGACGATCTGGGTGTCGAACCCGATCTTGTTCAACAGGTCGGCCGCCGCCGGGGCCGAGTCCTTCTGGAAGGAGGAGACCAAGTACGTCAGTTTGGTCTTGGCCGGAACGCCGGCATCTTTCAACAGCTGCTTGGCCTGGGCCAAATCCTGGGTCTTGTCCTCGCGGAACCCCGGCATCTGGCTTAGCTCACTCTGGGACAAGCCCCAGAGCCCGCCGCGATCGGTGGGGTAGAGGGATGCCACCGGGAACGTGCCGCCACCGGCGCTGTATCCGACATCGATGAACGCTTTGCGATCGAAGCCGAGGTGAATCGCCTGACGGACCCGCTTGTCGGCGAGCGGTCCGCGATTGTTGACGTAGAGGTCGAACCGAGCACCGGTCCCGGCGAAGCTGGCAATTCCCGGGATGTCTTGGGTGATGTTCGAAAGGTGCGGCGCGAGCGCGGTGGTATCCATCGGGGAGGACAGGTCGATCTGTCCGAGCTTGAGTGCGCCGTACGCGGCGGCGTTGTCGGCAACGAAGGTCTGGCTGATCCCGTCGAGATACGGCAAGCCAGGCTTCCAGTAGGTCGGGTTGCGGCCGTATTCGATCGACTGCCCGCGGACGTACGACTTCCAGACAAACGGGCCCGTCCCGATCGGCTTGTCTGACCACACCTTCATATCGGTGATGTGCGATGGGTACATGCCCACCGTCGGCTGGGCAACGGCAGGGATAAACGAGGCGCTGGCCTGCTTGAGGGTCACCTTCAGGGTCTTCGGGTCGGACGCGTCGATCGCCGCGACGTTCCGGAACACGTTGAAGTTCGTAGAGATGTCGGGCGTCGGCGGTTTCCAAGCGCGGTTCAGGTTGTACGCCGCATCGGCGCTCGTGAATGGCTTGCCGTCGTGCCACTGGACACCCTGCCGGATCGAGAAGGTGACGACGGTGCCGTCCGCACTGATGTCCCACTTCTCTGCGAGCTCGGGCAGGATCTCTCCCGGCTTGTAGGGGTTCTCCGTGATCAGGTTGTTGAGAATCGCGCCGACGTAGATGATCGCCGACGAGCCGCGGATGTTGTAAAGATCCAGGCTGACCGGGTCGCTCAATGCCCGAAGCCGCAAGACCCCGCCGCGCTTCGGGCTTGCTCCCGCCGAGGCGGTCGAGCCCGGAGTCGTCGCCCCAGGCGCGCAGCTCAGCAGGGCGAGCCCCGCCGCGCTGAGCAGGAAAGAACGTCGCCGGATCCGGAACTCAGAGTCAGTGTTCATCGCGATCCCTCATCCCTTCCACAGTTACGAGAGCGGTTTGAGACCGAACATCCGGCGCGCGTCGGCCGGTGAGGCGAGCTCGCGTCCCATCGCCTTCGCCATCACCGCGATGCGCTGGACCTGCTCCGCGTTGGTCGGCTGCTCGCCCGTCTCGTCCGGCCAGTTCCATGGGTGGTACTGACCCAGCCCAACGCGAACGTGGCCGCCCAGGCTGATGGCCGGCTTCGCAAGTTCCCAAATGGAGTGGCCGTAACACATGACGAACCACTCGACGGGCACGCCGGGCAGCACCATGTCGATCATCTCGGCGTACATCTCGACACAGCGCGGCTTCGGCGGCAGGCCGAACGGCGCGTAGTCGGAGAAGAAGAACTTCATCACGACCGGCGGTTCGAGCCAGCCCAAGTCGAGATATGCCCCGATGTGGCGAAGCTGGCCCGGCTCATAGATCCCGAGGTACGGCCGCTGGCGCAGCTCCTTGCAGAGATCGAAAAAGAACTTGATCCCGGTGTGCGAGAGGGTCTTGACCTGATCCGGGTGCAGGATCTCCTTCGTCTTGGGGTTGTAATCATTCAGGTTGTCGGTCCCCACGTCGATCGCCGCCATCTCCAGCTGGATATCGGGATCGCGCGCAAGTGTGGAGACGTGCTGGAACGACTCGGCGTTGACGCCCTTGTAGGTGGGATACCAGGGCAGCTCTCTCGGGACGCCCTGTTTGCGCATCAGGAGCACGGCTTCCCGATACGGCTTCGGATCGGTCCAGAGCTGCTCGCCCGACGTGGTGTCCCGGGCGTGAAAGTGCAAGAACGACAGGCCAGCCTTCACGCACGCCGCAGCGTCCGGCGCGACTTCTTCGGGCCCATACGGAATGTTCTTGTTGGTCGCCTTCGGCACGAGCTCGTGCAGCGTCGCCTCGATGATCAGCTTCTTCCCCGCCATGTTTGTCCCTTCCCCTCTGTAGAAGTGCTTACGAGAAGTGGTTACGCCGCAACGGGAGTCTTGATCTGCAAGGGCTTCAACCCGAACGCCTTGTGGGCCTCCGCTGGAGTGGCCAGTTCACGACCCAGTTCCTTCGCGATCGCCGCGACGCGCCTGACCTGCTCGGCGTTGGTCGGCTCCTCGTGCGTCGGGTCCGGCCAGTACCACGGGTGGTACTGCCCCAGGCCGACGCGGACGTGACCGCCGAGGCGGATCGTCTCCGGCACGAGATCCCAGATCGAGTGGCCGTACGCCATCACGAACCACTCCAATGGCACGCCCGGGAAGATCATCTCGAGCATTTCCGCGTACATCGCCACGCAGCGCGCCGTCGGCGGCATGCCGTAGGGTCCCTGTTCGGAGAAGAAGAATTTCAGTACGAGGGGCGGCTCGATCCAGCCCATGTCCAGGTACGCCGCTGCGCTCCGCAGATGACCCGGCTCATAGATCCCCAGGTACGGCTTCTGCTTTAGCTCGCGGCAGATGTCAAAGAACTGGCGGTGGAAGCTATGGGACCAGGCCTTCGCCTGGTCAGGCCTGAAGAGGACCTTGTTCGGACGGTCATAGTCGCTCAGGTTTCCTGAGCCCATGTCGATCGCCGCCATCTGCAGTTGGACCTCGGGGTCCTTTCCCAGTGCGACGACATGCTTTTGGTATTCGGGACTCAAGGTCAGGTAGGTCGGGTACCAAGGCAACTCGGCGGGCACGCCGAGCGCCCGCATCTTGAGGATTCCGGCTTTGTAGAGCTCGGGCTCATTCCAGCGCATTTCGCCGAAGGTGGGCTCGCGTGCATGAAAGTGCAGGAACGAAAGACCGGCGTCGACGCACTCCTTCACAGTTGCCGCGCACTCGTCCGGGCCATAAGGAACGTGCCGGTTCTGCTGCTTGGAGATCAGTTCGTTCAGCGCCGCCTCGATGATGAGCTTTTCCAATCCGTACCTCCCGCCGTTCTCAGCTCGCCACGTGTTGTCCGTCCGCGTGCACGATCAGCAAGTCGTAGGTGCGCTTGAGGACCTTGACGATCTGGAAGGTGTGGATGGCTCGAACGCCCTCCATCGTCGCGAGCCGGCTGGTCCGAAAGTCGAGCCAGGCTTGGCTCGACGGAAATAGCGCCCCGACGAGCACGTCGTAGTCGCCCATCGCGATGCCGACGAAGCGGACTTCCGCCATCTCAGCCAACTTCTTCGCGATCTCGTCGACCTTGTCCGGGTCGGTATTCAGCTGCATCAGCGTGTCGACGTGGAGCCCGACGAAGTGCGGGTTCGTCATCGCGACGAACCGCAGCGCCCCGACGCGCTCAAGCTCGGCGATGCGCCTGCGCGCGGTCGCTTCGGAGACGCCGACTTGGCGTCCTACCTCGGAGTTGGTCGGTCGACCCCCGGCCCGCAGGACAGCAACAATGCGTCTGTCGAGGTCGTCGAGGCCGTCAGCGTCTCGTTTCGCCATCTTCGACGAGTCATGGTACGGAAACCGTCAAGACCGCGCCAAAACGTGACGAATATCGTCACGGCTGTTAGCGTCCTCGCGTGCCTGATCGGAACCCACTTCCTGACAGCGGTTCGCGGCGCCGGCCGATGCGTGGCGCGTGCGCCGTTGCTGGTGGCCGTGATCACGCCGCGCGGGAGTTCGACGGCTCTCCGGTGCGCGGTGAACAGAACAAGGAGATCGGGCTGCGGATTGGCGTCAGCAAGCAATTCGGTGGGGCGATGCCGTGCCGTAGCGGCGATCAAACCCTTGGACACTGTCTGCCGAGTCGACCTCGAATGCCCACATCGACGCTGATATACCTGCAGTAATCCTTATGCTGAGCACGGTCCGCAAGTGCGGACGCATCCTCGATCTCTTCGGCAAGGATCATCCCGAGTTGGGCGTCACTGAAGTCGCGAAGGCGCTGCGGATCCCCAAGACCACGGCGCAGCAGATGCTCGCCACGCTGAGTTCGATCGGTCTCCTGCGTCGAACCACCGACCGCCGGTATCGGCTCGGCTGGAAGGTCCTCGCACTTAGCGACTCGCTTCTGAAGTCGACCGAGGTGCGCGTTGAGGCGCGGCAGGTCATGAGCCAGCTGGTCGCGCGCTATGGCGAGACCGTACACCTCGCGGTGTTGGACAACGACGATGTCGTGTATGTCGATCGGGTCCAGGGCACACATTCGGTGCAGGTTGCACTCACCTGGGTCGGCGCCCGCCTGCCGGGACACTGCAGCGCCGTGGGCAAGGTGCTGCTGGCGAGTCGGGAGCCCAGCGAAGTGGCTCAGATCGTGGAGCGTCAAGGCCTGACCGTCTATACGCCGCGCACCATCTCGACCCTCGCGGCGCTCGAGCGGCAGTTAGTGGACGCGAGTCGCGACGGTTTTGCTTACGACGAGGAGGAATCGGTGCCGGATCTCTGTTGCGTGGCAGCACCGATCCGAGATTTCCGAGGCGACGTGATCGCGGCACTGAGCATGTCGCTTCCGACTTTTCGCTTTGATCGTGGGCGCGATCAGTATCGCGATGCGGTCGTCCGGGCGGCCGGTGAAATATCGGACCGCCTCGGCTACATGTCCCGACGCCCGCGTCTAGTCGTTAGTCGCGCTCGCGCCTGATCACGCCTGTCGCGCGACTCTCATCCACGTTCGTCTATTGCGAACGCACGTCTTGAAAGCAATTGCCGAGGGCAGGAGTCTCCACATCAGTAACGCCGCGCGCGTCGCGCCGGCGAAGGGGAAGGTGCCGCATGAGGACACTTCGCTGGCTTGCACTTGGCGTAGCGGTGCTCGTGGTGGCCTGCACCACCACACCGCAGGCGGTTCAGAGCGGGGCTCCCAGCGCCACTGCCCCCGCCGCCACCCCCGCCGGAACGCCGGATCCTCGCCTGACCACACTGACCATCGGCGTGACCCAGGAGCCACAGAGCTTCGATCCCCACGTCAATAACGCTGCCGTCTCCGCGTATCGCTTCTATCCGAACATCTACGAGTCGCTGATTCAGTACGGTACCGATGGCTCGCTGCAGCCGATGCTCGCCGACAGCTGGACCGTTAGCTCGGATCAGCTGACACTCGGGTTCAAGCTGCATCCCGGGGTCAAATTCAGCGACGGCACGCCCTTCAATGCCGCGGCGGTCAAGTCTTCCTTGGACCGGATGCGCGCGATCAAGAAGGGCCAGGTCGACCTCTTCGCTCCCATCTCGACGGTCAACCCGGTCGACGACACCACCGTGGATCTCGTGCTCAGCCAGCCGTACGCGCCGCTCCTCGCCATCTTGGCTGGCTGGCAGAGCGCGATCTTCGTCAGCCCCACTGCCATCCAGACCAACGCCGGCACTGACAATGCCCAAACCTGGCTTTCGAACCACACCGCCGGAACCGGCCCGTTCACGCTTGAGAGCTGGGACAAGAACGCCAAGATCGTCATGGTGCGCAATCCCAACTACCGCGAGACGCCGGCGGCGACCGCGATCCAGCGGGTCGTCTACCAGTTCACCACCGAGCAGGAGACCCTCCGCCAGCAGCTGGCGGCCGGAGATCTCGACATCGTGGAGGAGATCTCACCCGCGCTGATCGCACCACTTAAGGCGACCAACGGCGTCCAGGTCAACGTCAACGTGACGCGCGGTGCGTCCTACGGCCAGGTCATCTTCATGAATCTCAAACAGAAACCATTCGACGACGTGAACTTCCGTCGGGCCCTCGCGTACGCGATTGACTACAACCGCATCGTCGCCCTGTGGAACGGCGTCGCCGTCCAGTCGCAGGGGCCAATGCCGGCCGACTTCAAGCCGTGGTTCTCCGCCGCTGACGCGGTGCAGTACCACCAGGATCTTGCGAAGGCCGAGGCATCACTGAAGGCCGGCGGCTTCAGCTTCCCGCTGAATCCACGGATGAAGATGAGCCTGCAGTGGCAGTCGACGCAGACCATTCAGCGGGACATGGCTTCGCTGATCAAGGAGGATCTGGCCAAGATCGGCATCGATATCGACATCCAGTCGGTGGAGATCCCGGTCTGGCGGCAGGCTATCTGGAAGCACGCCTTCCAACTCATCTTCTCGCAGGAGCCGATGCGCTACGCCGATCCTGACGCGTTCTATAGCGGCGACTTCATCTCGACGGAATATCGCGACGGTGGATTCAACCCGGGCGTCACCGATCCGCACATGGATGACCTGATTAACGGAGGCAAGTCCACCACCGATCAGGCGAAGCGCCTGCAGTACTACAACGAGGTCCAAAAGATCGTCACCGACCAGGAGCTCGTTCTTTGGCTAGTCAACAAGCAGCAGGCCTGGGCCCAGGGGACCAACGTCGCCAACGTGGTCTGGAACCCAGCCTACGGTCCGCACTTCCGCGCCAACGACATCAAGAAGACCGGCCTTCGCTCCCGCTAGTCGGCTCCCACCCCCCTCGCTGTGACGGAGGAGTCGCTTCGTGATGCGGTTCATCGCGGGGCGACTCCTGCTCACAGTGCCGGTGCTCTTCGCGGTGCTGACGATTTCGTTCTTTGCGACTCTCGCTGTCCCCGGTGACCCGCTGGCGTCTTTGCTACCCGACCACCCAACAGAGGAGCAATACCAAGCCGTGGCTCAAGAGTTCGGTGCTGACCGTCCGATCGCGGAACGTTGGCTCTACTACGTGAGTCGCACGCTCCACGGAGACCTCGGCCGCTCGCTCCGGACCCGCGACACCGTCGTCGACGACCTCGGCCGGGCGGCGGTGGCGACATTCGAGCTAGCGGGCCTCGCTTTCGTGATTACAGCGCTACTCGGGGTCACTCTGGGCATCGTTGCTGCGACCCAGGAACGCCGGCCAGCCGACTTCCTCCTGACGGTGTTCACCACCGGTGGCGTCGCGGCGCCAATTTTTTGGACGGCCCTGTTGCTGCAGCTCGTCTTCTATAGCCAGCTGGGCTGGCTACCCGCAGGCGGACGGATCGACGACTTCGTCACGCTCGCGCATCCCGTCCCCCGACGGACCGGGTTGTTGCTCGTCGACTCGGTCCTGGCGGCCAATCCGGATGCGCTCGGCGACACGTTGCGTCACCTGATCCTGCCGGCGTCGGTCTTGGCGTATCGGGGGATGGGTGTCGTCACGCGGATCACTCGGGCGGCGATGCTGGAGGTTCTGCGCGCGCCCTACATGCAGACCGCCCGCTCATTTGGAGCACGGGAGCGACGGCTCGTGATCGTCCAAGCGCTACCCAACGCGCTGCCGCCGATTCTCACTGTCCTCGGTCTCGCGTTCGGGGATCTCTTGGCAGGGTCGATCCTCGTCGAAGCGGTGTTCAACTGGCCCGGTCTGGGTCTGTACACCGTCCAGTCGATCAGCGCGCTGGACTACCCGGGCGTGATCGGTGTCTCGCTCCTGGTCACGTTCGTCTACGTAATCGCCAACCTCGCAATCGATCTCCTCCATCCGCTGGTCGATCCACGTCTGCGGTCAGGTGCGGGGTGAACGGAAATCTCGCGTCCGTTGAGGGCTCGCTCGGCTCGGGACCGGCCGCGAGCGCGCGCGGTAGCGCGCACCCCGCGCTGCGTCGATTCCTCCAACAACCGGCCACCAAGCCCGCCCTGCTGGTCTTGCTCCTGATCGTCGGCGCGGCCGTGCTGGCCCCGTGGCTTGCCCCTTATCCGGCCGACGCCGACATCGCCTCGCACATCGACCGCCGGCTGTTGCCGCCCGGCAACGGTTTCCTGCTGGGCACTGACCACCTCGGTCGCGACGTGTTCAGTCGCCTGCTCTTCGGTACTCGCGTGTCTCTGCTGATTGGCGCTGAAGCGATGCTCGCCTCGGCGGTCATCGGGACGGTATGCGGTCTCGCTGCCGGTTACCGGCGCGGCTGGCTCGATCAACTCCTGATGCGCGCCGCCGATGTGTTCCTCGGCATTCCCTCCCTGGTGCTGGCGATCCTCGTCAGCCTGAGCATCGGCGGCGGCGTGGAGAGCACAGTGATCGCGATCGCGGCGACGAGCTGGCCGCGCTATGCCCGTCTCGTCCGCGGCGAGGTGTTGCGCACACGGGTCCTCGAGTACGTGCAGGCAGCTGCCGCGTACGGCGCCTCGACCGGCCTGATCATCCGCCGGCACATTTTCCCCAGCGTGGTCCCGGTCCTGATCGCGCAGGCCGCGCTTCAAGTCGGCACCGCAATCTTGGTCGCTGCTGGTTTGGGATTCATCGGTCTGGGCGCGCGGCCGCCCTCGCCGGAGCTGGGGTTGGCGATCGCGATCGGACGGGAGTACATGCCCGAGTCGTGGTGGATCTCGCTTTCACCCGGGGCCGTGATCGTCGTTTTGGTGGTCGCGCTGAACCTGCTCGGTGACGGCTTGCGCGCAGCCTTCGACCCGCGCGCGGCACGGCAAATCGGCTAGCGAACAACAGGCGCAGGAGGAATCGTGGACTTGCACCGCGTCGATGAGGCGATCAACGAAGAGCGGATACTCGACTTCTTCAAGGGCATTGTCCGCATACCGTCACCGCGCTTCGAAGAAGAGAACGTCGCCCGCTACATCGGCGCGTACCTCGATGGCATGGGCATGAAGGTCGAGTTCCAGAAGTACAAGCACAACTCGCTCGAGACGGTCAATGTCATCGGTCGCTACGGCAGGAACCAGGGTGGCAAGCGGATCATCCTCAACGCGCACATGGACACCGGCTCCGGGCAGTACCAGGGGCTGGTGTTCCAACCGGAGCGCTGGACCAAGGACCCACTCGGACCGGTCGTCGAGGACGGGTATTTCTATGGGCTCGGCTCTCACAACGACAAGCAGGGCGTGGCCTGCATGGTCATGGCCGCCGACGCGGTGATTAAGAGCGGCATTCCGATCGACGGCGAGCTGATCGTCGCCGCCGCATCGGCCGAGACGGTCGGCGGCGTCGGATCCGGCTACCTGGTCAAGGGCGGACTGACGGGAGACCTGGCCGTCGTCCTCGAGGGCACCGGGATGGACATCGTGAACGTCGCGGTCGGGAAGGTCCGCGGCCGGATTCTCGTCAAGGGCGAGCACGAGCATCACTCCGTGCACACCAATCCAGTCGAGACCCTGCGTTATCTCTTGGAGGCATTTCACCCGGGATACGGGAACAACCGGGCGATGAGCTTCCTCACGACCAAACAGAACGATCCCCGGCTGCCCAACGTGCCCGGGACCGCGCTGCGCTGGGTGCACAACGATGCGGTCGATCTGGACAAGGTCGCCGCCTTCTTCGATGTGCTCGCGCTCCCCGACCAGTCGCCCGACTCGGTCAAGGCTGACTTCGAGCGCCTCATCGCCGCACTCAAGAAGGAGCATCCGGAGTTCGACGCCGAGGTCGAAGTGCAAGGCTGGGAGCCGCCGATGAGCGGGAATTTCTGCTGGGGTGCTCCGCCAACCAGCGAGGACTCCGAGATCGTCCGCACGGTCGCGAAGTACCACGAGAAGATCCGGAAGGAGAAGCCGGTCATCGGCTCCGGCCGGCGCTTCGGTGCCACCAGCGACGCTGCCTCATTCCGCCGCGTGGGAATCCCTACGGTCGAATACGCCCCGGGTTCAATCGGACCGGGTGGCGAGCTGAAGGCATGGCCCGCCGTTGACGAGCGGGTGCGGGTGAAGGACGTGTTCGACTGCACCCGAATCCTTGCGCAGGCAACGGCTGAGCTCGTCAATCAGCCTCGGACCAAGTGAGCCGGCTGCTTCGGCTGGCGCTCTGCCAAACCGTGAGCGACAT
>Ga0207646_10006827_pt1 | contig 11735 bp, 10 predicted proteins | sample KBSK5502metaG_FD_184343 | JGI IMG/M metagenome (GOLD analysis project Ga0207646, IMG submission 184343) | Corn, switchgrass and miscanthus rhizosphere microbial communities from Kellogg Biological Station, Michigan, USA - KBS K5-50-2 metaG... | ecosystem: Host-associated > Plants > Roots >...
GCGCATCGACGAGGAGACCCAGGCGCTGCTCGACAGCCTGGTCGAGCGCCTGCCGGGGAGCCGGCTCCTGATCGTCGTCGCCTACCGGCCGGAGTACCGGCACGCGTGGGGCAGCAGGCGCGGCTACGACCAGATCCGGGTCGACCCGTTCCCGCCGGAGACGGCGCGCGCACTGCTCGAGGCCCTGCTCGGCCGCGACCCTGGGCTCGATCCGCTCAAGGCGATGCTGGTGGCGCGCACCGACGGCAACCCGCTCTTCCTCGAAGAGAGCGTCCGGGTGCTGCTGGAGACGCAGGCGCTGCTCGGTGAGCCGGGGGCCCGCCGGCTCGCGAAGCCGCTCGAAGCGATCCAGGTGCCGAGCAGCGTGCGGGCGGTGCTCGCCGCCCGTATCGATCGCCTCACCGCCGAGGGCAAGCACGTGCTGCAGTCGGCGTCGGTCATCGGCAAGGACGTGCCGCATCCCGTGCTGGAGGCGATCGCCGATCTGCCCGAGGAGGCCCTGCGCGGCGGGCTCGGGCAGCTCCAGGCCGGCGAGCTGCTCTACGAAGCGAGCTTCTTCCCCGAGATCGAGTACACGTTCAAGCACGCGCTCACCCACGAGGTGGCCTACGGCAGCCTGCTGCACGAGACGCGGCGGGCGCTGCACGCCCGCATCGTCGGCGTGATCGAGGGGCTCTACCCGGGCCGCCTGGGCGAGCACGTGGAGCGGCTCGCGCACCACGCCCTGCGCGGCGGGCTCCGGGACAAGGCGGTGGAGTACCTGCGGCAGGCGGGCGCCAAGGCGGCGGCCCGCTCGGCGCATCGCGAGGCCGTCGCGTTCTTCGAGCAGGCGCTCGAGATCCTCGAGGCCGACGGCCCGCCCGAGGCCGCGCTCGGGACGGCCATCGATCTCGTGTTCGACCTGCGCGCGTCCCTGGCCCCGCTCGGGGAGTTCGCGCGCACCCTCGCCCACCTCCGGCGCGCGGAGGCCCGCGCCGAGACCCTCGGCGACCGCCGGCGGCTCGGCTGGGTCTCGGCGTATCTCACGCAGTCGTACTACACGCTGGGGGAGCAGGCGGCCGCGATCCGCTCCGCGGAGCGCGCGCTGGAGGTCGGCTCGGAGCTGGGCGACGCTCCGATCCAGATCGCGGCCACCTTCGGGCTCGGCCAGGCGTGTCATGTCCTCGGCGACTACCACGAGGCCCGGCGGCATCTCACCCGCGCGGTGGACGCGGTGGAGGGCGAGCTGAGCCGCGAGCGATGGGGGCTGGCCGGGCTCGTGTCGGTGGCCTCGCGCATCTGGCTGGCCGCCTCCCTGGCCGACGTCGGTGAGTTCGCGCAGGCGCTCCAGTGTGCGCGCGACGGGCTGGCCGTCGCGGAGGCCGCCGGCCATCCGTGGAGCATTGCGGGCAGTTACATGACCGTCGGCTTCGTCCACCTGAGTCAGGGGTATCCCGACGAGGCGGCCCTCGTGCTCGATCGCGGCATCGCGTTCTCGCGCGAGATGGATCTGACCGCGTGGCTTCCCATGCTCCTCTGCGCGCGCGGCGCGGCCGACGCGCGGAGTGGGCGCGTGGCCGAGGGGCTCCGCCTGCTCGACGAGGGCATCCGCCACGCGGACGCGCTGCGGATCCTGAGCCGCCACGCGCTCCGGCTGACGTGGCTTGCCGAGGCCCATCTCCTGGCGGGGGGTGTCGACGGGGCCGTCACCGCCGTCCGTGAGGCTCACCGGCTCGCCGCCGAGCACCAGGAGAAGGGCTATGCGGCGGGCGCCTTGCGGATGCTGGGAGAAGCCGCGTCACGTTCGGGAAGCGGAGAAGCGGAGAGCGCCGCCCGCCACTACCGCGAGGCGCTCTCCGCGGCCCGGGCGCTCGGTATGCGCCCGCTGGAAGCGCTCTGCCATCTCGGGCTCGGCTCGCTCGCTCGTCGCGTCGGTGATGGTGGGCAGGCGAAGGATCGGCTGAACGCGGCGGCCACGCTACTGCGTGAGATGGACATGCGGTACTGGCTGATGCAGGCTCAGGAGGCGCTGGCCGCTCTGTAGCCTTGTCCACACCCGGAGACAGTTGTCGGTGTCCTCGGAGAGACGCGCCGTCACTCCGATGCGGTTGTCGAATCGATCGGCTCGGACGTCCGGGCGGTCGGCGCCGAGATCAGCCCGTCTCGCGTAGCACTCGGAAGCCGTAATCCGAGTAGCGCAACCCGGGTGGTAGCGAAGAGCGGTGCGCCACCGGACTCCACGGATCCTGATGGCGCCACGCGCCACCGCGCGAGACGCGCCGGCCACCGGTCTCCGGGCCCCGCGGATTCCGGTCCGGTGAGCGCGCGTAGTAGGTCTCGTCCTCCCAGTCCAGGCACCACTCGTGGCAGACGCCGGACAGGGCGAGCAGCCCGAGCGGGTTGGCCGGCGTCTCTGCTGGCCGAGCCGGGCGGCCGAACGTGTCGGGCGACGGGCGATCCTCGCCCCAGGGGAAGCGCGCGTCCTCGAGGCCCCCACGCGCGGCCTTCTCCCACTCGGCTTCGGTCGGCAGCCGGTGCGGAGCGCCCTCATGATGGGAGAGCCACTGGCAGAACAGTGTCGCGTCGAACCAGCTCACGCCCACCACCGGCTGCTCGGGGTCGTTGAAGCGGGGATCCTCCCACCAGGGTGGCGCCGCGATGCCACTCTCCTCGAGGAAGACGGCATAGTCGCGATTGGTGACCGGCGCCCGTGCGATGGCGAACCGGTCGACCCAGACGCGGTGCCGCGGCCGCGCGCCCGGTTGTCCGCCCTCCCAGCCCATCCAGAACCAGCCGGGCGGGACCTCCACCAAGTTCACGCCGCCGAGTATAGCTCCTTGCCGGTCATCGACCAGAACGAGCGCCGCAGAATCTCGAAGCGACCGCCATCGTCCGTCCGCCGCCGTCGTCGGCACGCCTGCCGTGAGCGCAACGACCGCCGCGAGCGGAGCGAACAGTGTCGCCGGGCCTCTCAGGTGAATTGGATCGTGGGATGCGGTACAGCGTGTCCGCCAACGGGGGCTTCCATTCTGCTGCGAAATCCTGCTACGATGCCCCCGCCCGACAGGCAGGAACATGCGAAACCTCACGCGCAGTCACCGCGCAGTCGGACCTCGATGGGAGCGAGTATAATCGGCGCCACCATGAACTTCGCGGAGCGGATGTCTCGTCTCGGCACCGAATCGGCGTTCGAGGTCCTGGCCCGCGCCAAGGCCCTCGAGCGGCAGGGCAAGGAGATCATCCACCTCGAGATCGGCGAGCCGGACTTCGACACGCCGAAGCATATCCGGGAGGCGGCCAAGCGAGCGCTCGACAGCGGGGCCACCCACTACGGGCCGGCCGCCGGCCTGCCCGAGCTGCGCGAGGCGATCGTCAAGGACGTGGAGGGCACGCGCAGTCTGCCGGTCACCACCGACGAGGTGGTGGTGACGCCCGGGGCCAAGCCCATCATGTACTTCGTGATCACGGCGCTGGTGAACCCGGGCGACGAGGTGGTGCACCCCAATCCCGGCTTTCCCATCTACGAATCGGTGATCAATTTCGTTGGGGGCAAACCCGTCCCGATCCCTCTTCGTGAAGAGAGCGGCTTCGGCTTCGACCTGGACGTCCTCGAGAAGAGCGTCTCGCGAAAGACCAAGCTGATCATCGTCAACTCGCCCCAGAACCCGACCGGCGGCGTGCTCGAAGTGGACCAGCTCGGCCGGATCGCCGAGATCGCGAAGACGTACCGCATCCCGGTGCTGGCCGACGAGATCTACAAGTCGTTCCTCTACGAGGGCGAGTTCGCCTCCATCACCCGCTTTCCAGGCATGAAGGACCTCGTCATCATCCTCGACGGGTTCTCGAAGTCCTTCGCCATGACCGGGTGGCGGCTCGGCTACGGCGTGATGCCGGTGGCCCTCGCCGAGCACGTGACGCGGCTGATGGTCAATTCGAACTCGTGCACCGCCTCGTTCACCCAGCTCGCCGGCATCGCGGCGCTCCAGGGTGACCAGACGCCGGTGACCGAGATGGTGTCGGAGTTCAAGCGGCGCCGCGACGTGCTGGTGGCGGGGCTGAACCGCCTGGCGGGCGTCTCCTGCCGCTCGCCGCGCGGGGCCTTCTACGTCTTCCCCAACGTGAAGGCGCTCAAGCGGCCGTCGGCCCAGATCGCCGAGACCCTCCTGCAGGAGGCGGGCGTGGCGGTGCTCGGCGGCTCCGCTTTCGGAGAGTACGGCGAAGGCTACCTGCGGCTCTCCTACGCCAGCTCCGAGTCGAACCTCCGCAAGGCGCTCGAGCGGATGGAGCCGGTGCTGGCCCGGCTGGCGGGGGGCTAGCGGCTCGAGCGGCAGCGACCGTAGTGCCCACCGTCGCCCATCTCCTCGTCGAAGGCCTCGTGCGGGCCGAGGTGCCTCGCCTCTTCGGCGTCCCTGGCGGGGGATCGAATCTGGAGGTCCTCGAGGCGGCGCGTTCCCGCGGGTTGCCGTTCGTGCTTTGCCACCAGGAGTGGGCGGCCTGCATCATGGCCGCGGTCACCGGCGAGCTGACCGGACGGCCGGGGGCGGTGCTGTCCACGCTGGGGCCCGGCGTGACGGCCAGCGCGACCGGCCTCGCCCACGCCCTGCTCGATCGCGCGCCGCTGGTCTACATCAGCGACCGCCACCCGTCGGGCGCGCTCCAGTTCGCGACGCATCAGTACGTCGACCACGCGGCCCACCTGGGTGTGATCACCAAGGGCAGCATCACGGTGAGCCCGGAGTCGGCCGGGCACTGGATTGCCCACGCCGTCCAGCTCGCGCTCGCGGAGCCGCGCGGACCGGTGCATCTCGACCTCCCGGCCGACATCGCGGGCCATCGCGCGGTGCCGGCGGCCGCCTCCGTGACGCCGCCCCCGCCGGCGCCCCTCGACGGCGCGCTGGTGGAGCGGGCCGCCGAGATGATACGCGTGGCGCGGCGTCCTCTCGTCATCGCGGGGCTCGGCTGCCGGGGCGCCGACGCCAAGTGGCTCCGCGCATTCGCCGAGGCGCTGCCGGCGCCGGTGCTGACCACCTACAAGGCCAAGGGCGCCATCCCCGACCCCCACCCGCTGGCGCTCGGGATCTTCACGGGCGGGGCGCTGGAGGAGCCGCTGGTACGGCGCGCGGATCTGATCATCGCGTTCGGCCTCGACACGGTGGAGCTGATTCCGCGCCGCTGGTCGTACACCGCGCCGGTGCTGAGCCTGGCCCGCTGCGCGTCCACCGATCCGGGGATGCGCGCGCCGGGGGGCGGCGCCTACGTCACGCCGGCCCTCGAGGTCGTGGGCGATCCGGCCACGATCCTGGAAGAGCTCGCGCCCAGACTCATCCCGCGGGGCACGCGGGCCGACTGGGACGTGGCCGAAGTGGACCGGATCCGCCGTGAGCGCCTGGCCGCGCTCGAGGTGGCGGTGGCCGGGCTGGCCCCCCATCGCGTCGCGCAGATGACCCGTGAGCTGACCGCGGCGGGCAGCATCGCCACCGTGGACGCCGGCGCCCACATGTTCCAGACGACCGCATACTGGCACGCCCTCGAGCCCGGCGAGCTGCTCATCTCCAACGGCCTCGCCACGATGGGGTTCGCGCTCCCCGCCGCCATCGCGGCCCAGCTCGTCCATCCCGATCGGCGTGTGGTGTGCTTCACGGGCGACGGTGGGCTCATGATGGTGGCGGCCGAGCTCGAGACGGTGGCGCGGCTCCACCTGCCGATCCTCATCGTGGTGTTCAACGACGAGGCGCTGTCGCTGATCGCGGTCAAGCAGGAGCAGAAGGGCTTCGAGGGTGTCTCCATGCGCTACGCGGGGCCCGATCTGCGTGCGCTGGCCCGCGCCTTTGGCCTGCGCGCCTTCACCGCCACCGACGAGCCGACCCTTCACGCCGCGCTCATCGCGGCCCAAACCGCGCCCGGCCCAGCCTTGATCGACGCCCGCATCGATCCCTCCGGTTACCGGAAGGTCCTCGAGATCGTCCGCGGCGCGCCAGGCGCCTGACGCCCTCCCTCTCGGACTGGCGCGCGGCGGGCGGGTCCTGTCACCGGGGCGGCCCCGGTGCCACCCGCCCGTCATCACGGGCGCTTCTCTGGCGGCTGGAGTCAGGCGAAGCGGGTATACTCCGAGGCATGGGATTTCTGGCGGCGAGAGACGAAGAGGCGGTCAAGAAGGAGTTCGAGCGGATCGGCGGGCCCGTGAAGCTGACCGTGTTCGCGTCGGAGCTGGGTGGCGAGCACAATGCCCAGACCGTGGCGCTGATCCGCGAGGTGGCGGCGCTCTCCGATCAGCTCTCGGTGAGCGTGCTGAATCCCCACATCGAGCGGGAACAGGCCGCGGCATACGGCGTGACCGAGTCGCCGGTCGTGGTAGTGGAGGGGGCGAAGGACTACGGGATCCGCTTCCTCGGTACTCCTGCCGGCTACGAGTTCTCCAACCTGATCGACTCGATCATCGCGGTGTCCACCGGCGAAGCCGGATTGAGCGAGGAGACCAAGGCGAGCCTGGCCGGGCTCACCGAGGACGTCACGATCAAGGTCTTCGCCACGCCGACCTGACCGCACTGCCCGCGGGCCGTGCGCCTGGCGCAGCATATGGCGATCGCCTCTCCGAGGGTTCGCGCGGAGTGTATCGAGGCCAACGAGTTTCCCGAGCTGTCCCAGCGCTACCAAGTGATGGCCGTCCCCAAGATCGTGATCAACGACAAGGTCGGCTTCGAGGGTGCGATCCCCGAGCGCGACTTCCTGGGCGCGGTACTGCGGGCGGTGGACGGCGGGGGCCGGGCGGCGGAGTCCTAGCCCATGGAATCCGCTCTCATCGTCACCGCGGTGCTGATCGGCTGGTTCGCCCTGAACCGCTGGGTGCTTCCGCGCTTCGGCATCAGGACCTGAGCCGCTCCCGGCGCATGCTCCCGTGAGGAGCCAGAGGTCAAGGACCGTCGGGGCGGGGCGTAGCAGTAGTGGCGCGGCGCAGGCGGCCGCCGATCTCCTGTTCGCCTACGGCACGCTGATGCGGGGCTTCCGCCTGCATCGGCTGCTGGACGGCCGCGCGAGATTTCTCGGGCGAGGGCACGTGAAGGGGCGGATCATCGATCTCGGGTCGTATCCGGGCGCGGTGCCCGACCCCGACGCCACGCTCCACGGCGAGATCTACCGGGTCGCCGATCCCTCGCTGTGGGCGGCGCTGGACTCGGCGGAGGGAGCCCAGTATCATCGCCGAGAGGTCACCGTGCGGAGCGAGGACGGTCGCGATCTGGCCGCCGATATCTTCTGGTACATCGGCCCGCTCGATCGCGGCGTGCCGATCCCGGGTGGTGACTACCGGGCGCCCGCGCCCGCGACGTCCATCTACCACCAGCCGAGCCCGTAGGAGGAGTCCATGCCGGTCGAGGCCGCACAGCTCATCAAGGACGACCAGGATCACCTGATCCACCCGCTGCATCACCCGAGCGATCACCTGGAGCCGATGGTCTACGTGCGCGGGCGGGGAGCTGTGCTGACCGACGTCCAGGGTCGCGAGTACATCGACGGCCTGGCCGGGCTCTGGAACGTCAACGTCGGGCACGGCCGGTCCGAGCTGGCGGAGGCGGCGGCCGCCCAGATCCGCGAGCTGGCCTACTACTCCGCCTATTCGGGCTCGACCAATATCCCGGCCATCGAGCTCGCCTCGAAGCTCATGACCGTCGCCTACCCGAACATGCAGGGCGTCTTCTTCACCTCGGGCGGCGCGGAGTCGAACGAGTCCGCCTTCAAGACGGCGCGCTTCTACTGGAAGACCAAGGGTAAGCCCGACAAGGTGAAGGTCATCGCGCGCACGCTCGCCTACCACGGGGTGACGCTGCAGGCGATGAGCGCCACCGGCATGGCGGCCTACTGGAAGATGTTCGAGCCGCGTGTTCCCGGTTTCGTGCACATCCCGACCTGCTATCCGTACCGTCAGGAGGGCGCCAAGCCGGGGGAGACCGCGGGCCAGACCGCGGCGCGGCTGCTCGAGGAAGCCATCCTGCGCGAGGGTCCGGACACGGTGGCCGCCTTCATCGCCGAGCCGATCCACGGTGGCGGCGGCGTGCTCTATCCCACCGACGACTACTTCCCGCTCGTGCGCCAGGTCTGCGACAAGCACAACGTGCTCTTCATCGCCGACGAGGTCATCACCGGCTTCTGCCGGACCGGCAAGTGGTTCGCGCTCGAGCACTGGAACGTGCTGCCCGATATCGTCTCCTTCGCCAAGGGCGTGTCGTCGGGCTATCTCCCGCTGGGCGGCATCATGGTCTCGAAGACGGTCAAGCAGGCCATGGACGAGGTCAAGCCCGAGGACAAGTGGATGCACGCCTACACCTACTCCGGGCATCCCACCTGCTGCGCGGTGGGCCTCAAGAACCTCGAGATCATGGAGCGCGAGCGGCTGTGGGAGCGCGCGGCGGCCATGGGCACCCGGCTCCACCAGGGCCTCAAGGCGGCGCTGGGTGATCACAAGCACGTGGGCGACATCCGCGGCGGCAAGGGCCTGCTGGCCTGCGTCGAGCTCGTCGAGGATCGTGGGAGCAAGGCGCCGTTCGCGGCCGACAAGAAGGTGGGCCAGCGCGTGCTGGCCGAGATGACCAAGCGGGGCGTCATCACTCGCGCCCGGCTCGAGCACATCTTCTTCGCTCCGCCGCTCGTAATCAGCGAGGAGCAGGTCGACCGCCTCGTCTCCGTCACCCGCGACGCCATCAAGTCAGCCACCGGCGCCTAGCCCCCGTTCTTCACCCTGATCTTCCCTCTCCCCCTTCGAGGGGAGAGGGAAGGGTGAGGGGCCTCAGGGTGAGGGGCCTCAGGCTGAGGGGTCTTCAAGGCCGCGCCGGCACGATCCAGAGATACAGCGTGTGGCTCCCCTCGTTGCTCGACACCTCCAGCGTCCGCGCCGGCACCCAGTCCCCCATGTCGAAGCTGTGCGAGACGATGCGCGCGCCTGGCCGCAGCTCGCTCAGGAGCTTGGGGCGCAGCCTTCGATTGAGATCCCGCGAGAGGTAGAGCGTGACGACCGTGGCCGGTCTGAGGTCGGCCTCGAACAGGTCTCGCTGGACGAAGCTCACCCGGTCCGCCAGGCCGAGCCGGCGCGCTCTCTCCGTGCTCTCCGCGACCAGGGCCGGATCGATCTCGAAGCCCATGCCCCGAGCCCCGCGATCGCGCACTGCCGCGATGACGATGCGTCCGTCGCCAGACCCCAGGTCATAGACCACATCGGCCGCACTTACGCTCGCCAGCCTCAGTATCTCGTTCACCACGACGAGCGGTGTCCGAACGTCCGGTACTTCCTGGCCCGGTACCCGGGCGCAAGCCGCGAAACCCAGCAGAAGTAAGCCCGCGATCACCGGCGCCCGGCCCATGGCCGGGGATTTTACCCCTCTCCCGGTGAGTTGCTTCTTAGCTCGTCTTATGTTTAGTATTAGTCATGGACCGAGCCCAGCGATTCCGGATCCTGGCCGAGGCGGCCGCCGACGATCGGGAGACCGGCCTGCCCGCGCGCCTGCGCTTGAACGAAGGGCCGGTCGGCATCCGTCCCGTGCGCCTGCCGGGTGGCGGCTCCACGACCCTGATGCGGGTGATGCAGACCAACGCGTGCTCGCTCTCCTGCGGCTATTGCCCGACCTTCTGCGGAGGCCGGGTGAAGCGCACGGCGCTCTCACCGGAAGAGGTCGCCCGCACCTTCATGGAGTCGCACCGGGCGGGGGTGGCCCAGGGCCTGTTTCTCACTTCCGGCGTGCCGGGCCGGCCGCCGCGGGCGGTGGACCGCATGCTCGCCGCGATCGAGATCCTGCGAAGGCGCGAGGGCTTCGCCGGCTACGTGCACGTCAAGCTGCTCCCGGGCGCGGAGCACGAGCAGGTGGTGCAGGCGACCCGGCTCGCCACGCGGGTCTCGGTGAACCTCGAAGGTCCCAACGACGCGGTGGTCCGCAGCCTGGCGCGGGAGAAGGACTACTCGGGCGATCTGCTGCCGAACCTGATGCTGGCCGGGCGCCTCTCGCGCGAGGCCCGGCTCGAGGGTCGCGAGGGGGTCGCGGCGGCGGGGACCACCACGCAGTTCGTGGTGGGCGCGCAGGGCGAGCGAGACCGCGAGATCCTGGGCGTGGTCGGCGGTCTCGAGCGGCGCGGGCTGCTGCACCACGCCCACTTCAGCGCCTTCCAGCCCGTGATCGGGACCCCGATGGAAGGGCTACCGCCCACGCCCGCCGCGCGCGAATGGCGCCTCTACCAGGCCGAGCACCTGCTCCGGCAGTACGGGTTCCGCGTCGAGGAGCTGGTCTTTGGCGGCGACGGCAACCTCACGCTGGACCACGATCCCAAGACCGCCTGGGCGCTGGCCCACGTCGAGCAGTTCCCGGTGGCCCTCGAGCGCGCGCCCTACGAGCTGCTGCTGCGCGTGCCGGGGATCGGCCCCACCGCCGCGAGGCGTCTCGTCGGGGAGCGCCGCCGGACTCTGCCGAGAGACGCGCAGGATCTCCGGCGCCTCGGCGTCGATGCGGTCCGCGCCGGATACTTCCTCACCGTGCGCGGCCGCCGGGTGCGCCCCGCGCTGCCCGCCGAGCAGCTCCGCTTGTTTCCGCATGGCGAGCACCTGACCCAGGGGCCCTGGAAGACCAACGTGCCTCCGTGCGCCTACCGCTGACGGCGGGCGTACAATGACATGCGATGGATTCGAAGCTCGAGGAGCGGGAGGCTCCTGCTGGCGGGGCCCGCGCGATTCTGATCTATGACGGGGCCTGCGGGCTCTGCCGGGGCGGGGTAACGTGGATCTCCCGGCGCGCGGTCACCGGCCAATTCGAGTTCCTGCCCTGCCAGGCGGCCGAGCGCCGGGCGCGCTACCCCTGGATGAGCGAGCGGAGCTGCTTGGAAGCTATGCAGCTCATCCTGCCGGACGGGCGCCTGCTGGCGGGTGACGCCGCGATTCCGGAGATCCTCCGCCGCCTGCGCGGCTGGCGCTGGCTGGCCCTCCTCTTCCGGCTTCCCGGTGTCGAGATCCTGGCCCCGCGCCTCTACGCCTGGGTCGCACGCCACCGCTACCAGATCTCCTGCATGCTGGGCCGGCCGCCGGGCTGAGGAGCCGCGGGCTCGGGGCCATCGGGTCCCTCCGCGATCAGGTGCCCAGCTCGACGGCGATTCCCCGAGCGGCGCCGATCGCCTTCTCGTAGACCATCGCCGCGGCCGCCACGTCCTCGATGGCGACCCCCGTGCTGTCGAAGATGACGATGTCGTCGGGTGACCTGCGCCCCGGCTTGCGGCCCACGACGACGTCCGACAGCTCGGCCCGCACATCCGTCAACGCCATCGCTCCGGCGCGCAGGGCGTGATGCAGATCCCCGATGGCCGCGCATTGCTCGAGGTTGTCCACGACCACGGAAGCGCTCGCCAGCAGCCCAGGATCCAGCTCTTGCTTGTACTCGTTGTCTGCCCCGACCCCGGCGACGAAGGCGCCCGGGGCGACGTCCTCCCGCCCCAGCAGGGGCGATCGCGACGGTGTGCAAGTGACCAGGAGATCACTCTGTCGGGAGGCCTCGGCGAGCGCGGCGACCGGGCGCACATCCACGCCCAGCTCCGCCGACATCTCGCGGGCGAATTGCCGCGACACGGTCGCATCCCGATCCATCGCGTAGACGCGCTCCAGCCTCCGCACACGTGCCAGCGCCGCGAGCTGGATCCGGCCCTGGCGGCCGCAGCCGACGATGGTCGCCACCCGCGCGTCCGGCCGCGCCAGATACCGAGCCGCCACCGCGGTGGCCGCACCCGTACGGAGG